>Ga0070658_10000645_pt1 | contig 30128 bp, 23 predicted proteins | sample KBSC13metaG_FD_64664 | JGI IMG/M metagenome (GOLD analysis project Ga0070658, IMG submission 64664) | Corn rhizosphere microbial communities from Kellogg Biological Station, Michigan, USA - KBS C1-3 metaG | ecosystem: Host-associated > Plants > Roots > Rhizosphere > Soil ... | reverse complement strand
GTCAACGACAGCCTGAGTCCGGCGATGACGTCGCCGCCGACCGGGATTCCGAGTGCCTGCAGCGCGCCCGCGGTCGAGAAGTATTCGGCGCCTGTGATGTCGAACGGCCAGAGCGTGATATCGCGGCAAAGTCGAAATCGGCAGGCGAGGCTTCGCTCTCTCTCTCGGTAGGTGGCGTCGAAATAGGCGCCGCGCGCGATCTTTTTGCCGTCGCGCAGGGCCGGGTCGGCATAGGGCGGTCCTGCTGCGACCAGCATGGCCGACGGGGTAGGGGCAAGGTAGTTCGGAACTAGCTGTTCGAGCAGATTCGAGGTGAATTCCGGAAATTCGTGCTTTAGCTTCAATTGGACACGGGCGGCAAGAAACGCCGCGCCTTCCAGTAGCCCGGTGATCATCGGATCCGAGCGATCCCTGATCAGGCCGCCCAGGCGTTCGGCGATGCCGGGATACTCCTCGGCGAAATCTCCTGCTTGCTCGTACAGCAGGGACAATTCGCGATTGTAGAAGTCCAGGAATTCGCGATTCATGCTAAAGTCGATTGATCTGGATATCGCCGCTGTCGAGCTCGACGTCGGCGACGAATTCCACGGGAACGTTGAGCGGTTCAGCTTTCAGATCGGCGTGAACGATGAAGCGCAGCTTGAGCTGCTCGGGTCCGATCGAGGCGTCGCGGCGGACCCGGATTGTCTTGCGATCGAGCCTTGGTTCATAATTGAGCAGTGTGGTGCGCAGCGAGCCGCTGAGCTCGTCGTCCGTGACCTCGTCGATCGAACGATTGGCGATGTCGGGAAAGCCATAGTTCAGAATCGACGTTCGTACGCAATCCCGGCCGCTCATGTCTAGCGTCGATTCGAGAGCGATCGTATTGAGGAGCGTTTCGACGTCATGGGAGACCTCGCGCCGGAGGAGTGCCTCCGAGATCGGGTGGCGTCCTGTGCTGCGCCGGCCTGCGATAATCCGTTCACCGGACTGATCGCGCAGATCGAGCTTCTTGCGCGCATCACGCGCTTCATGCGCCGCGCGAAAGGCGAGCATCAGCGGCGGAGAGAGCCGATCCTTTTTTGGCGTAAGCGTCAATCCGGTCCCCATGACGTTCGGCGCCTATGCCGCTTCGAAAGGCGGCAATCGGCGTCGCACTTGACGTATCGTGGCCAGGCATCCGGTCGTAACCGGGGCCATTCGAAGGATGCAATTTGGGATAGCGCCGCATGGCGCCGGTGTCCGCTATTGGCAACCGGCGCCAGGCGAGGGGCCGAAGATCATGCCCATTCCTTGTTGGCAGGAACGTCCCAGCCGAAGGTCGGCGAGGCGCCGGCGGCACCCTTGTCCGTCTGGGTCTTGTAGGTCATCTTGACCTTGGCGAAGTTCAGACTCACGTTTTCGGTTAGGCGCTCTTCGCCGTGCGATCCGCCGGTCGACACGCTGGAGACCAGGACGTGCTTCATCTCGATCTTCAGATACTCCAGCGGGTTCTCGCCAGCCTTGCGCACAGTCAGGATCGCCGTTTCGATGTGCTTTCCGTTCGCGCAGACCTTAAACAATTCCGGGGTGGCCTTGTCCACGAAGTGCGTGAAGTGGAGATCCTGGACGTTGACCTTGCCGGCGCCGCCTCCGGATCCGCTGTGGAATGTACCGGCCTGGCTTTCGCCGAACGACCAGCTCAATACATCAATCTCGTCCTTGTGCTTGTCATCCAGCGACTCGCCCTTGATGGGATCGAGTTTCAAGAAAATATCGACAGCCATAGCTTAGTCCTCTCAAAAATCTGCAATTGACAGTTGCGATGACGTGGCGTCAGGAGCTCGGGCCTGGTAGGCGCGAGACGAGACTGAGGCCGACGTCCATCGCTTCGAGTTGGAAGTGTGGACGGAGAAAGAAGCGTGCGTTGTAATATCCCGGGTTCTCCTCGTTTGCTATGACCTCGACCTTCGCTGCGGCCAGCGGCTTGCGCGCTTTCTGAGCTTCTGACGATAGGGCTGGGTTGGCATCAACGTACTCGTTGATCCAGGTTTGCAGCCAGACCGTCAGCTCATCCTTTTCCTTCATGGATCCGATCTTGTCGCGAACCATGCACTTCAGATAGTGCGCAAAGCGGGACACTGCGAACATGTAGGGCAGACGTGACGACAGGTTGTCAGACGCGGTTGCATCCACGCCTTTCTCGCCGAAATACTTCTTCGGCTTGTAGAGCGACTGCGCACCGATGAAAGCCGCCTTGTCGGTGTTCTTGCGATGGATCAGCGGGATCAAACCCGCCTTGGCGAGTTCATGCTCGCGACGATCGCTGATCGCGATCTCGGTTGGACATTTCAGGTCCACGCCGCCGTCGTCGGTCGGGAACGTGTGCGTGGGCAGGTTGATGACCTCGCCGCCGGACTGAACACCGCGGATGCGGGTGCACCAGCCGAACTCCTTGAAGGCGCGATTGATGTTGACAGCCATTGCGTAGGAGGCGTTGATCCAACCGTACTTGTCGCCGGTATGCCCGTCGGTTTCTTCCTCGAAGGCGAATTCTTCCACCGGCTCCGACTTGGCGCCGTAGGGAAGGCGACCCAGCACTCGCGGCATGCAAAGGCCGAGATAGCGCGAGTCATCCTGGTCGCGGAGACCTTTCCAAGCCGCGTATTCCGGCGTGTCGAATACCTTGCCGATGTCGCGGGGATTGGACAACTCAGTCCATGAATCCATGCCCATCAGCGTGGGCTCGGCTCCGGCGAAGAAGGGAGCGTGCGCGGCGCCGGCGACCTTGCTGAGATCACGCATCAACTGCACGTCGGTCGGCAGATGACTGAAATAGTAGTCGCCGATCAAGCAGCCGAACGGCTCGCCGCCTAACTGGCCAAATTCGTACTCGTAGACCTGCTTGAACAGCGGGCTCTGGTCCCAGCGGGCGTCTGGATATAGCCGCAGGTTGCGATAGAGCTCGGTCTTGGAGACATTCATCACGCGAATCTTGAGATTGGCGTCCGTCTCGGAATTGAAGACGAGATAATGCAGGCCGCGCCAGGCGCTTTCGATCGCTTGGAACTCGGGCGCATGAAGAATCTCGTTCATCTGCGCGGTGAGCTTCTGGTCGATCCGCGCGATCATCTCCTCGATGGTGTCGAGGACATCCGACTTGATGACGCTCGTGTCCTTCAACGCCTCCTGAACGAGCGTGGATACCGCATTCTCGACTTCGGTCGCAGCGCGTTCCGTGCGGGGCTTGAAGCTCTGCTTGAGTAGGTTCGCAAACTCGTCGGCCTCGGCGGTCCCGGCCTGAGTGACGTTCGCCTTTTGACCAGCTTCTTTTGCCATGGTCCCCAGTCCTTCTCTTTATTTCTATTTCTCGGCGTCGGGTTCGGTCGGTTGGCTCGCTGTCCGTTCTTTCAGCGCGGCCATCAGCTGCGGATCGCTAAGGAGCTTCTTCAACTGATCCTCGGCAGCCACCTTGCCGTCCATGTAGCGGAGCAGGTTGGCGAGCTGTTCGCGGGCCTCCAGCAGCTTGGCCGTGGCTGGAACCTGTCGGGCGACCGCTACGGGTGAGAAGTCGGCCATCTTGTTGAAGCGCAGGCTGACGGAAATCTTCTCGTCGGCCGCTTCGCTTAGGCGGTTGGCCACGCGGGCTGTCACCCCGGGCTGGATGGCCGCCATGCGGTTGTCGAAATTGTCCATGTCGAATTCGAGGAACTTGCGCTCCTCGACCTTGGGTTTCTCCACGCCAGCGTTGTTGCCGGAAAGGTCGGAAAGGACGCCCATCACGAACGGCAACTCGATCAGCCGCTCAGCGTCGTAGGGATCTTCGTAAGTGATGTGAACGCGCGGTGCGCGGTTACGACGGATGAATTTTTGACCGCTGTCGGTAGCCATGGTTCCCCTCTTTGCGAAATCATTGAGAAGCCGGTTTGCCGCGACGCAGGTTACAAGAGCAGTTCAACTTGCGGTCGGCAAAATCTATATGTCCTGTTAGTGACGTTGAGCGAAATGTGGGTTCAATACGATTTGTCGATTGTCTTGAGCGCGCCCTCGGGCAGGACATCATTCAAAAGGCTGAGAAAGTCTCGCTGTGCCAGTTCGCGCGCGCGGTCGACCAAAAAGGGAATAGGGCTCGACGGTTCTGCGGTCCGAAAAAATGCGGCCACTTTGGCCAGCATGCCCAAGGCCTGTGCTCTATTTTCTGCAGAGAAAACAGTATCTTGAACTTCGCTCTCGATCCCGGACGAGGATGGGGTGGCAAGCTCCGCCATCCGTTCGATGGGCAGGTCGAAGAACTTGTCTCGCCCGATATTGATCGCGGCGCTCTCTACGTGGGCGGGCACCAGCATTCGCATCACTTCGATAAAAGATTTACCAACCATCTCCTGCGCCTGACGCACTAGCAACAGGGCGGGATTCGACGGTTCCATTCGGGCGAAATAGTCCGCGGCGGCGGCAAGTGCCGCAGTGGCCTGCCCCGACGACGTCAGCGCACCGGTTGCCTCAATCGGGTGTTGCGTGTCGGCTAGTTTAGCGTCGTCTGACGGCGCAGCCACCACGGCGCTCGGGTCACGCTCCGCGACGAGGCCCGCAAGCCAGGCGGCCATGCCATTGACGACGCCGGAGACCCTGTCGAGGCTGATGGGTTGCCCCGAGTTCAACTTTTCGTGCCAGATCGTCTTGATGCCTGCAATTTCGGCAGCGACTGCCGAACAACGTGCACTCACCGCCCTCAGGGTCTCGAGATCTGTGTCGCCAATGATGCGCTCGATCATTGCAAGATCGGGACCGTCAGTGTCGGCGTCACCAGCGGGAATTTCTCCCTTGGCAACCTGATAGGCACGGTAGTTGAGGGTCCCCTGTCTGCGATTTTCGATCAGCGGCAGGAATTGAAGGGGATTGATCACGGTCGGAAACACGTCGATCGCTTCGATCGTGACTGCGCGAAGAGCGTAGTCGCCGTCTTCGGCCCTCGGATGTACAGCTTCCCACTGCTCCCTAAGCAACGTGGTCGTCGCCTTCAGGCAATTGAGAAAGCCGTCAAGATCCCGGTTAAGGATGGAGAACTTGGCCAGCAGCATGTTCAAACGCAGATCGCGGGTGCGCGCCAGAAGAGGTCGTGCGGCCGCAAACTGGCCCACGATGTCGATGGCTTTCGGATCGAAGCGCCCGCGATCTCCATTGGCGTTGACCACCTCGAAGTACGACATCGGAAGCAGCGATTCCGCACCTGCGAAGAAGTTGAGGTACTGAACGTCCCCATTTGCGTCGAGATCGGGCCCGCAGGGATCGTCCGCGGCTACGGGCTGGGTCAAGGAGGCGACGTCGAGCATGATCGTCCATCTGCTGGGCCCCCGCCGAACCCCGTGGCGTACCCAGGAGCGCGGGAGAGACTATGATCCGATTGTCTTATGGGTCAGATGCTTGGCGGTCCTGGTTCATTCCCGGTGATCATGACAGTTTCGCGTGAACCAGCAAGCTCTTGGAGGCGACTACTTGAAGGCCTGGGTGGTTCTGTGTACGGCTGCTGTGGCGCGTCAGGATGCCAACCCCGGACGGACTTACCGGCCTGCCAGCAGCGGCCAGGATGTCCGTGGTTATTGCATGACCGCCTGATCTGCTCTTTGGAGCCGATCATGCGGCCGACGAGGGAGTTTAACGCCCACATGGGCCAGCTTACCCAAGATACCCGCCTCTGCGAGCTCAAGACGCCACTCGGCAAGGACGTTCTGGTTTTCGTCGGATACGAGGCTTCGGAAGGTCTCAGCGAACTCTTCGAGTATCGTATCGAATGTCTCAGTGAGGACGCCGATCTCGACTTCGACCGCGCAATCGGTCAGCAGTGCACGCTGAAGATAAAGCTTCATGAGAAGGAGCGCGAGTTCAGCGGCATTCTCACCGAAGCGCAATGGCTTGGGGTAAAGAACGACTATTTCAGCTACAGAATCGTGCTTCGGCCCTGGTTATGGCTGCTGTCGCGAACCACCGATTGCCGGATATTCCAGGACAAGAAGGCGCCCGACATCATCAAGGAGGTCTTCAACGATCGCGGCTTCACCGACTACGAATCGAAGCTGACCGAGGAAGGTTCCTGTCCGAAGCTCGAATATTGCGTTCAGTACCGCGAGACCGATCTGAATTTCGTTTGCCGATTGATGGAGCAGCACGGCATCTACTACTTCTTCAAGCACGAGGGCGGCAAGCACACGCTGGTACTGGCGGACTCAAAATCGTCGCACAGTCCGATCAACGGACTCGCCTCGATCCCATACATACCGCTGACGGGTGCCGACCGGCGAGGCGAGCAACACATCTACGAATGGGTCTCGGAGCGCAGGTTTCGGACCGGCAAGGTCGAGCTCAACGATTACAATTACCAGAAGCCCAACGCGCAGATGATCAGCGACGCCAAGGGCAACGAGCATTACTCCCGATCAGAAATGGAATTTTACGACTATCCGGGGAAGTTCAAGGAAAAATCCGACGGCGAGCGCTACGCGAAGATCCAGCTTCAGTCCGAGCAAGCCATGGACCGGCGGCGCCGCGGCAACGGTGATGCAGTAAACCTGTTCCCCGGTGGATTGACTAAACTCGAGAAGCATCACAAGGACTCGCAGAACGTCGAATATCTGGTGGTACGAGCCACCCATTCGTTCTCGATCGAATCTTACCGCACGGGTGGTCCCAGCGACGCCGGTCAGCACGTCTATTTCGGGAGCTACGAGTTCTTGCCGAGCGACCGTCCGTTCCGGGCGCCGATGTTGACGCCGAAGCCAAGGATTAATGGTGTCCAGACCGCCAAGGTGGTAACCAAGGACGACAATTCGAGCGAGGAGATCGACGTCGAAAACCTCGGCGAAATCTATGTACGGTTTTTCTGGGACCGGAAGAAAAAGCGGTCTTGCCGGTTGCGCGTTGCTCAGGTCTGGTCCGGCAAGAAATGGGGCGGTCAGATCATTCCGCGCGTCGGACAGGAAGTAGTCGTCGAATTTCTGGAAGGCGATCCGGACCGGCCCCTGATCATCGGCACCGTCTATAACGACGAGTACAAGCTGCCCTATGATCTGCCGTCCAAGAAGACGATCGCGGGATTGAAGTCCGATTCGACCAAGGGCGGCGGCGGCTACAATGAGTGGAATTTCGAGGACAAGAAGGGCTCCGAGAAGATCACGGTGCATGCCGAGAAAGACCATGACGTGACGGTCCGCGACACCGAGACGCGGACCATCGGCGAAGCCGCGCTCGGCGGCGACACCCGCAAGACGACCCTCGTCAACGGCAACGACAAGCTCGATATCGAGTTGGGCGGTCAGCATATCACTATGGCGATGGATCAGTCGGTCACCGCAGGCCTAACCATCACGCTCATGGCCAACGTCAACATCACGCTGCAGGTCGGCCCCAGCCAGATCATCCTGACGCCTGGGGGCATCGTCATCAATGCGCCGACCATCGCGATGACGGCGCAGGGAGCCATGGCGCTCACAGCCGGGGGCCCGCTGGGTGCCCACGGCCTGCCAACCCTTGTCGGTTGAGTGCTATGAGCCAAGTTAGGTTCGGTGCGGTGCGGGATCTCATTCAGGCCTACCCAATGGCGCGCGATGACGTCGGCAGGGCCGAGCCCGACAAGCCTTCACTCGATTTCCTGCAGGACGCCACCAATGCGTGCAATTGGAACGGGGCCGTCTCCTTCTGCGCTTATCTGCTGCCCCGGCGCGTCGCCGTTGCCTGGGGATGCCGCTCGTTACGGCGGATGTTCGACCATTTCGATGCCAACGACGCCAGGTCGCTGAACTACGTCGAGGCCTGGGTCAGGCAGCCCGACGAGCAGTCCCGGAACAAGGCGTTGGCCGTCGGCAACGCCAACGATCCGGAACAGCCGGCGACATGGCTTGCGCTGGCGGCCGGATGGTCTGGCGGAAGCGTGGTCCCGGCGGAATTTGCGCCGGTCGAGGCCAAGCCCGATCAAGCTGCACGCGCGGTACGCGCGGCCCTGCTGATCGCCCTTTGCCGGCTCCCCCGCGAGTCCCGGGACCGGATAATGACGGCATGCCTAGAGGATGGTATTCAGTTGGCACGCGGCGAACCGCGCCCGCCGCGCTAACGAGACGAAGAGATGGTGCTTCGCTTCAATATCGAGAACGAATCGAACCTTCCGGACGGTGGCCCTGTATCATTTACGGTCACCGGCAGGCGCTCGGTCGATATTGGCCGCGACCGTCATCTTGACTGGACGTTGCCTGATCCGGCTCGGACGATCTCCGGAAAGCATTGCGAGGTGCATTTTCGCGATGGCGGCTATTGGCTGCATGACGTCTCGACGAACGGCACCTTTCTCAATGGCGCCGACCAGCGAATGCGGGCACCGCACCGGCTGCGTGACGGAGACCGGCTCACCATTGGCCACTACATCATCGGGGTTTCACTGGAGGATGAGGCGGGCGGGCATCCGCAGGATCGCGAGGCACAGCAGCACGTTCCTCTCGTCCAGCAACATGCCGATTATCGGGAATTGTGGGCGGCCGATCGCGACGTACCGCCGCCCATCGATCCGCAGCAATTGAAGAAGCCGCGCGAGGCGGCGCGACCCGTCAATCCGGAGTTTCTGGATTGGGCGGCGAGCGTCCCGTCGCCGGGCGTGGATCCCTTTCGACGACCACCGCCGACGTCGCCGTACCTGTCTTCCGCGCAGGACGACATGAGCTGGGCCGACGGCCCGGTCGCCGCACCAAAAGCCCCCATCGAACCGCCGCCCGCGATGCCGACCCCGCGCCGGCCCTCGGTGTGGGCCGATGCTGAAGCGGCGCCCGTCCAGCCGCCGCCACCGCCATATGTCGAGCCGTCGCGACCGGCGCAGGCGATGGACGAAACGCCGGCGCCCGCCATGACGGCCGGCGGTGCCGACTTCGCGCGGCTGGTGGCACGCGCCGCCGGATTGCCCGACAATTTCTTTGCCAACACGACCGATGCCGAGCTCGCCGGACAGCTTGGTAGCATCTTGCGCATGACCGTGGACAATCTGATGGCGCTGCTGCAAGCGCGAACTCAGGCCAAGCAGCTGACGCGCAGCACCAGCCAGACCACCGTTCAGGCGATTGAGAACAACCCGCTGAAATTCTCGCCCACCTCGGAAGATGCAATGCGGATTTTGTTCGGGCCCAAGACGAGGAGCTATCTCGACGCGCAACGCGCCTTTGCGCAGGGTTTCAGCGACCTCAAATCACATCAGTTGAAGACGTACATGGCGATGCAGCACGCCGTTCACGAGCTCATCACCGGCATCGATCCGACCCTCATCGCGCGCGAGCTCGAGCTTCAGCGCGGGGCCAAATCCTGGCTCGGTTCGAACAAGAGCAAATTGTGGGATGAGTTCATGACGCGCTGGAAGGCGCATCTCGGCCGCGACAACAGCGCGCCGATTGATACCTTTATGCTGTATTTCTCCGACTATTACGACCGCTCCGACAAAAGCGGTGCAAAGTGAACTAGCGGCGGCCGTCCGGTCGCCGACATTGCTAATGTGGATGTAGGGATGTCTTGGTACAGCAAGGTTTTCTGGTCGGAAGGTCTGTTTCTGCGGCCGCACCATTTGCAGCAGAATGATCGCTATGTCGAGCACTTGCTGGAAAAGCGCGTTCGTTACACGACGCCATACCCTTGGGGATTTGCCCAGCTCGAGATCAACACGGACCTCACTGAACAGAGTAAATTTGCGGTGCGCAGCGCCTCCGGCGTCATGCCAGATGGCACGCCATTCGACATCCCAGCGGACAGCCCGATCCCGGACGCGATAGAGGTGCCGGATTCGGCTGCCGGCCAGATCGTTTGGCTGATGATGCCCGTCGCCGGACCGAACACGCGCGAAGTGGACGAAGATCGGACCGACAGCGCCAGCCGCTATGTTCGCACTTCGGAGACTTTCATCGACTCGACCTCCACGCTGCGCATCGAGGAAGAGATCGACATCGCCTATCCGCGGTTGTCATTCGAATTGCGCAAGACCAGCAAGCCAGGATACATGGGCCTCGGCATCGCGCGCATTCTGGAGGTGCGTGACAAGAACGTGCTGTTCGATGACAAGTTCGTGCCGCCGATGCTGGTCTGCGCCGCACATCCGATCATCGAGGGCTGGCTCAATCGCATCATCGGCTGGGTCGAGACGAAGCTCGATGAGCTCGCACGCTACGCGGTCGATCCATCGTCCGGTGGCGGATTGCAGAGCGTGGACTATCTGGTGCTGCAAGTCCTCAACCGCACCATTCCCGTGCTGACCCATTTTCAGCGCTCCGGAAGTATTCATCCCGAACGGCTGTACGAGGAGTTGCTGAGGTTCGCCGGTGAGCTTGCGACGTTTGCCACGCCGGAACGCCGCGCACGCAACTATCGGGCATACGATCATGATGACCTCGAAAACATTTTCACCCCCCTGGTAAGCGACATCCAGGACTTCCTGAGCGCGCGGCTCGGCCGGCGGGCGATCCGCCTTGAGATCATCGAGCGTGCACAGAATGCATTCGTGTCGCCGATCCGCGATCGGGCGCTATTCCGGAATGCGACCTTGGTGCTCGAAGTTGCGGCACGGCGGCCGCTCGTGGAAATCCAGAACGATTTCCCGCATCTGTTCAAGGTCGGCCCGAACACCAAGATGAACGAGATCGTGCACGCCAACTTGCCGGGGTTGACGTTGGTGCACTTGCCGACCCCGCCGCCGCACATCCGGGCCATCACCGATCACGTCTATTTCTATCTCGATCGCAAGTCGCCGCTGTGGCCCGAGTTCAGCACGGCGGCCTCGATCGGGATGCACTTCTCCGGCGACTGGCCGGAGCTTGAACTGTACCTTTGGGCGATCCTGGAAGATAGGCCATGAGCGACAGGGACAAGCCGGTCAATCCTTTCGGTCGGGGCGAGCGGACGATCATCCGTCCCAATCCCGGCGGGAAATTGCCGCCGGCGTCTGCCGCCCAGCCGCCGGCGGGAGAAGGGCCTGCGGCGCGCCCTGCCTATTCGCCGTCGCCTGTGCCGTCTCCCGGCGCCGCGCCGTCGTCATCGTTTTCCCCGGTTCCGCAGGGCCCGAGCTACGCCGCCGCACCAACCAGCCATCCGTCGGAGGAATGGATATCGACCCCGACGCAACCCTCCGCGCAGCAAGCAATGCTGCCGCCCGGACCGCCTCTGCGCGTCGACGATCTGGTCGCGCCGAACGCCAATCCGGTGATGCGCGCCGCTGGGCCCTTGCTGCAACTGCTGGGCCGCTTGCGGGTGGCGCTCATGCGCGCATCGTTCGCAAGTCTGATGGAACAAGTAGCCGATGCCATAAAATTCTTCGAGAAGGACATCCGTTCGGCGGGCATCTCCGAGCACCAGGCCAATACGGCAAAATATATCCTGTGCGCCACCGCCGACGATATTGTGCAGCATATCCCGACCGAGGAGCGCCACGTCTGGACGCAATACTCGATGTTGAGCCGGTTCTTCGGCGAGCGGGTGGGCGGTGTCCGCTTCTTCGAGATCCTTGACCATTTGAAGGTTGATCCACTGGTCAATTATCCGGTGCTCGAATTGCAGCATGCCTGCCTCGCGCTCGGCTTCCAGGGCATTCACCGCACATCGACGGGTGGGCTCGCCAACCTCCAGGTGATCCAGCGCAACCTGTATGAAACGCTGCGCCGGGTCCGTCCCAAGACGATGAGCGACCTGTCGCCGAACTGGCGGGGGCAGGCGCTGGCGGCTCGCCGGCAGCGCCTCCGTGTTCCGGTTTGGCTGGTAGCGGCCGTGGCCGCCGCGCTGCTGACGGGCTCTTATTTCGTCTTGCGCACACTGCTGGCCGGCCGGTCAGAGAATGCCGCCGAGGTGGCGCTGGCCCTGCATCCAACTGATCCGATCGAGCTCAAACGTAAGGTGATCGCGCCGCCGCCGCCGCCACCACCGCCTCCGCCACCACAGCCGGACCGCATCACCCAGTTGCAGCGCATCCGCAACGCGCTCGCCAAGGAGAATACCGCCTGCGCCATGACCGCGGACCAGACCGCGAGCTTCATCGTGATCAGGGTCTGTGACCTCGCACTGTTCTCGTCGGGCCAGGCAACCATCCTCGACGGCTTCAAGCCGATTGCGGTCCGGGTCGCCGCAACCCTCGACAAGGAGCCGGGGCGAATCCGGGTTGTCGGCCATACCGACAGTTCGCCGATCCGCACCGTGCGCTTCCCGTCGAACTTCGAATTGTCGGTCGAGCGCTCCAAGGCGGTCGCCGCGGCGCTGAAGCCCGGCCTGACCGATGGTTCGCGTGTCGACGTCGAGGGCAAGGGCGCGGACGCGCCGATCGCTCCCAACACGACACCTGAAGGACGCGCCAAGAACCGGCGTGTCGAAATCTTTATTGAACGCAGCGAATAGCTGCCACCACAGCTCACGCTGTTTGCGACAGGTACCGGTCAATGCTCGCCAAGGATATTATCCGCATCATTCTTTACGGAGTTGGGCTCAGCTCGCTCGGCTGCGTGATCTATTTCGCCGGTCCCTTCATTGCATTTGGCGACTGGCACCCACTCGAGAACCACATTATCCGCCAGATCGCAATTCTGCTGCTCACCACGGCGGCGGCTGGCATCGGCGGCTTCAGCTACTTCAAGCGACGCAAGAACGCCGAGAAGATCGCCGACGGGATCAGCGCGTCCGATCAGCCTGTCAGCGACGAACCGGTGCTCAAAGAGCGCATGAAGGATGCGCTCGCGACGCTGAAGACCGCAAGCGGAAACAAGTCGGGCTACCTCTACGATCTGCCCTGGTACGTCATCATCGGGCCACCCGGCGCCGGCAAGACCACAGCGCTAGTGAATTCCGGGCTCAAATTTCCGCTTGCACGCGGGGCAACGCCGGCGGCGATCGCGGGGGTCGGCGGTACACGCTACTGCGATTGGTGGTTTACCGACGAGGCCGTGCTGATCGACACCGCCGGCCGCTACACGACCCAGGACTCCAACAGCAAGGCTGACAAGGAAAGCTGGCTGGCTTTTCTCGACATCCTGAAAAAGAGCAGGTCGCGCCAGCCGATCAACGGCGTTCTCGTCGCCATCAGTGTCGAGGATGTGCTGATGCTGCCGAAGCAGGAACTCGCGCTTCACGCCGACGCCGTCAGGATGCGCCTGCTCGAACTGCATCAGAGGCTCAAGGTCAGCTTCCCGGTCTATGCCCTCTTCACCAAGACCGATCTGGTCGCCGGCTTCACCGAATATTTCGCCTATCTCGGCGAGGCCGGTCGTCGTCAGGTCTGGGGCGCCACGTTCCAGACCGCCGACAAGACCCAGAATCTGGTGGGGCAGATTCCGGTCGAGTTTGACCGTCTGCTGGAGCGCCTGAGCGAGGAGACGCTTGATCGTCTGCAGGACGAACCGACGCCGCAACACCGCGTCCAATTGTTTGGTTTCCCCGCGCAGATGGCGCGCCTCAAGCCCCAGATCCACGACTTCCTCAACCAGATATTCGAGCCGACGCGCTATCACGTCAATGCGAACCTGCGCGGGTTCTACTTCACCTCGGGTACCCAGCAGGGGACGCCGATCGACCAGTTGATCGGGTCGCTTGCGCGCACGTTCGGCGCCGAGGAGGTCGGTTCCGGATCCTATTCAGGAACGGGCAAGAGCTACTTCCTTGCCGATCTCATTTCCAAAGTCATCATCGGTGAGGCTGACTGGGTCTCGACTGATCGTGCTGCGGTCCGCCGCGCGCTGATCATCAAGACCGCGGCGCTGTCCTTGATCGGCCTTGTCTCGATCGGGCTGATCGCGGCGTGGCTGACGAGCTACAAGCGCAATTCCGACCTGATCGAGCAGAGCCTGCAGGCGGATAGCGAATATGCGGCCGCCGGCGCGCCGCTCATCAAGCAGACGCTGATCGACGACCACGATCTCGACAAGGTGTTGCCGCTGCTCTATCGGCTGCGCAACGCGCCCGCAGGCTACGGATTGCGCAACGAGGCGGTGCCCCTGTCGGCCCGCTACGGCCTCAGCCAGCATCAACGCCTGCTGTCGCCCTCCAAGGCCGCCTATCACGCCGCGCTCGAACGCATGTTCCGGCCTCGCCTGCTGTATCGCCTGGAGGAGCAGCTCAATGCGCGCATCAACGAGCCCGCGTTCGTTTACGAGGCGCTCAAGGTCTACCTGATGCTCGGCGGCCTGCAGTCGCCGGACCGCGAGCTGATCCGCTCCTGGATGCAGCGCGACTGGCAGGACAACCTCTATCCCGGCGCAACCAACGCGGAGGGACGGCGCCTGCTCGATGAGAATCTCACCGCGATGTTCGACCTCGAGACGGAGCAGCCGCCGCTTGTCCAGCTCGACGGCCGGCTGATCAAGCAGGCGCAGAACTCGCTCGCGCGCCTCAGCGTGTCGCAGCGCGCGTACGAGTTCCTGAAATCCGAGGCGCGGTCATCAACCGCAGGCGACTGGATCGCCGCTCGGCGCGGTGGTCCTGATATGGCCATCGTGTTCGAAACTACGACGGGGCAGCCTCTGGACGCTGTGCGGGTGCCCCAGTTCTTTACGTATAGCGGCTTCGAGCAAAACTTCGTCGCGAAACTGCCGGGATTGTCGGAGCGCATGAAGAAGGAGCGTTGGGTGCTGGGCGATGCCGGCCAGCAATCGGCCATCGACCAGCAGTACGACAAACTTGCCGGCGACCTCTTGAATATTTATTCCAACGAATTTGTCACGACGTGGCGAACCGCACTGGGCAGCTTGCGTCTGAAAAAACTGCTCGCCGACAAGCCGAAATACGAGGTGCTGAGAGCTCTTTCCGCGCCAACCTCACCGATGCGGCAAATCCTGGAATCGGTGCGCGACGAGACGGTGCTGACCAAGGAGCGGCAGAAGCCGGCGAACGCAGCGGCGCCTGCCGCGGCCGCGCCGGCACCGGCTCTTTTCACCAACGCCCAGGATGGACCGCCCGGGGCGGCAATCGAAGCGCAGTTCAAGCCCTATCATGCGGTGCTGGAAGGCGACAGCACGCACCGTCCGATCGACTCGACCATCGCCAACCTGAACGATATCGCGCAGAACCTGACGCTGATGATCGAGAATCCACAATTGACCGCGCAGGCGACCGCTTCGCTTCAGACCCAAGTCGCAGCCCTGCGCAATAATGCCTCCCGCATGCCGCCGCCGTTCTCCGACATGTTGCGCGCGGCGGCTGCGGAGTTTGAAGGCAACATCGCGGCCTCGACGGCCGGACAGATTCTGCAGACCTTGCGCGATCAGGTCACGCCGGTCTGCCAGCAGACGGTGAGCAATCGCTACCCGTTCGTCCGCGGTAGCAATCAAGAGGTTCCGCTCGCCGACTTTGCCAAGGTGTTCAGTCCGAACGGCGTCATGGACAAGTTTTTTACCCAGTACCTCGCGCCTTACGCCGACACCTCGAAATCGGACTGGGCTTGGCGAAAGGAAAGTCCCGTCGGACGATCGTTCTCCCCCGACACACTGAAGCAGTTCCAGAATGCGGCCTATATCCGTGATGCTTTCTTCCAGACCGGCGGCAGCGTGCCTGCAGTATCGTTCGCGATCCGGCCGCCGGGCGCATCCGGACCCGGCGTGACGGTGAAGACGGAGATCGGCGGTACTACAATCGCGAGCCCGATCACGCCGGGCGCGCCGACCGCCTCGCCGATGTTCGGCGGCGCGCAACCTCCGCCACCGCAGCCGCAAAGCAACGCACCGACCACCGTGCTCTGGCCGGGCCCATCGCCGCGAACCGCGATTTCGGTGAGCAACGATACCGGAGCGCCATCCATTCTCGAGCGCAACGGCACCTGGTCGTTGTTCCGGATGCTGGAGGCGGGCTCTTTGGCTGTGAAGGCGGAAAGCGCCAGTGCGACGTTCATCGTTGCCGGGCGGGAGCTCAACTATCAGATTTCGACCGGATCGTTGCGCAATCCCCTCAACCTGTCCGTGCTCCGCGAGTTTCGTTGCCCGACCGGAATATGACCATGCGTTGCGGACTATTCGGCAAGATCGGCGCCAAACGCGATTTCATCGCGATCGCAACGCCGCGCAGCTTCCTGGAAGCCTGGGAGCCGTGGGTGCAGGCTGGGCTGTCTGCAAGTCGCCATCAGCTTGGCTCGGGCTGGCAGCAGGCCTTCCTCACTGCGCCGGTGTGGCGCTTCTGGCTCGGCGCTGCGATCTGCGGCACCCCGGTGACAGGGGCGATCATGCCTTCGCTCGATGGGGTGGGACGATACTATCCGTTGACGCTGCATGCGGTGAGCGACGAGATCGCCTTGTTGCCGCCGCCGGGCATCGACCCGCAGGATGAATGGTTCGCCAAGGCGGAGGCCTTTCTGCTCTCGACCCTGGACCGCGCCGCAACGTTCGAGCAGATCTCGGATTCGCTGGATCGTCTTGCGCTGCCGCGACTACAGCCATCGCTCTCCAATGGATCGGACGTGACCGCATTGGGCGCAACGGGGGTGGCAGCGCTTTCAGACGTCGGCGCGTTCGCCCAGTCGTTCACCACGCTTGCTGCCGCAAATCCGCAGATTCATGCCGCTGCCAGTTTCTGGTGGACCGCCGGGGGGGAAGGCTTTCCGTCAATGGCGCTGGCTTGTCGCGGATTGCCAGATCCGTTTCACTATTCCACACTGCTGAGCGGCGATCTCGGCCGTACAGAATCCGGGACCGGGTGACGCGCGATGGTACAAGTCGCATCCTTGTTCGATGTTGGCAGCGTCACCCATGCAGGACGGGTGCGGACGCGTAACGAAGATTCCTGCCTGGTCCGGACCGATGTCGGCATGTGGGCGGTCGCAGACGGCATGGGGGGCCACGAGGCCGGCGATCTCGCGAGCCGCATCGTGGTGCAGTCGCTCGATGCAATAGGCATGACGGATTCCGCCGCCGACTTTCTGGCGGAGTGCGAGGAGCGGCTGTTCCGCGCGAACCAGCAGATACTGACGCTCAGCCGGGAACGGCAGGGCGCAACCGTCGGCACCACGGCGGCGGTTCTGCTCGTGCGCGACGGCTATTATGCCTGCATATGGGCAGGCGACAGCCGGGTGTACCTGATCAACCGCAGCGGCATCAACCAGGTGTCTCATGATCACAGCGAGCTGGAGGAACTGATTGCCGGCGGTGCGGTGTCGCGCGAGGACGTCAAGGACTGGCCGAGCAATGCGATCACCCGGGCAGTCGGCGTCGCCGACGATCCGGAGTTCGAGGTCGTGACAGGTCCGGCCGAGCCGGAAGATGTCTTTGTGATCTGCAGCGACGGCCTGACCAGGCATGTGCAGGACGACGAGATCCTGCAGTATGCAGCCATGCAGCGCGCGCAGGCGGCTTGTGATGATATGCTTGCTTTGGCTCTGGACCGAGGAGGGCTCGACAACGTGACGATCGTAGTGGTGCGGCTGCTGACGCCTCGATCCTCGGAGCCGACGAGAACGCCGCTGGATTGGGAGCCGCAAGCATGAACTCCAACGATCCGTTCCGGTCGAACTATCGCAGTGTGCCGCCCGGCACCCGGCTCAACGGCATCTACGAGATCGAAGCGGTGATCGGTGCGGGCGGGATGGGCGAGGTCTACAAGTGCCGTGAGATCCAGACCGGATCGCCGGTTGCCGTGAAGATGCTTTTGCCCGACATGGTCGAAAACGAGGCGGCGCTTGCGCTGTTCCGGCGCGAGGCGGCGGCACTCCACAATCTTCCGCACGATGCGATCGTTCGCTATTTCCTGTTCACGGTAGAGCCTGTGCTGCAGCGGCCATATCTCGCGATGGAGTTCGTGAACGGCCGCTCGCTGTCGAACATGCTCGACGAAGGCCCGTTGACCTTCGAGGCGCTGGTGAAGCTGATGCAGCGTGTCGCGTCCGGGCTGGATGCCGCCCACGAGCATGGCATCATCCATCGCGACGTCTCTCCGGACAACATCATCGTCCCGCTCGATGATGTGAGGCGCGCCAAGATCATCGATTTCGGTATCGCGCGATCGACCCAGATGGGTGAAAAGACCATTATCGGCTCGGGCTTTGCCGGCAAGGACAATTACGCGTCGCCGGAACAGGTCGGGCTGTACGGCAATGAGGTGACCGCCAAATCCGACGTCTACAGCTTTGGCCTCGTGCTGTTTCATGCGCTGACGGGACAGAAGCTCGACATGGGCGGGAGCCAGTTTCAGCTGGTTGAGAAGCGCCGGCGCGTACCCGATCTCGGTGCGGTAGACATGCGCATCAGGCCTTTGCTGGAGCAGATGCTGCAGCCCGATCCGGCGTTGCGTCCAACCATGGCGGAAGTCGCCAGCTGGACGCCGACCGGTTTGGCTCGCACATCCACCGCACCGTTGTCCGGCTTCGATCCGCTGGCGCGGCCCGAAAGTGCCGCGCAGGTGCGACAGGACATGGCGCCATCGACCGCTCCAAGGCGGCGCGCCCCCTGGCTCGGTGTGAGCGTGGCAGCGGTGTTGCTTGTGCTCGGCGGGGGCGGGTATGCTTTATTCGAGCTGGTCCGGTCGGCGCCCGGCGTGCCGACTCTGCCGCCGCCTCCGAAGCTTGCGGGAACGATGTCGCCGACGAAGGCTGAACCCCCGCCAAAGCCCGAACGTCAGGAGACGGCGAAGCTGTCGCCACCGCCGACGGGGACACCCACTCAGCCCAGCGATGGCCCGGCTCGAGCCGACCGCATCCGCAAATACGTGGCCCAATATTCCGGCGGCGACTGCTTCTTCATCTTGCCGGTTGCGGTTAGTCAAACCGCAGCGGTGATCGAAGGCTTCGGTGCTTCGACGGCTCCGTTTGATACGTTCGACAAAGCGTTCAGGCGGGAGCAGGGATTTGAGGCGTCGGTCGGTGTCAGGCAGGTGACCGAGGCACAGTGCCCTGCCGTCAAGTTCCTGAGCCAGCTCGGGAGCGATCAGACGCGGGTGCCGCGCATCACCTTGTCGGCGACGGAGCTAAAGGGAGGCGAAACCCTCAATGGCACAATCGAGAACTTCGCGAACCGCGTAGTGGAGCTGCTCATGGTTTCGGACCGCGGCGAGGTGCAGAGCTTGTCCTACCTTTTGAGGCCGGGGATCGACTCGCTTTCGTTCACACTCCCGACACCGCGCGCGAACGGTCCGCAACTGCTGCTGGCTGTGGCCACGCCGCAGGTTCTTGACTCGTTGCGCCAGCCGCGACCGACAGCCGCTGATACATTCTTCCTGCAGGCGTTCAGTGATTCCCAGCGCAACCATGTGGCGATCACCGCGGCGGCACGCTACGTGTTGCTCACGAACTGATCAGCGCGCCCAGAGCGTGATCCGGGAAAAGTTTGAAGCAGTTTTCCGCTGGGATCATGCTCAATCGACAAGCTAAAGCGCGATAGCAGTTCATCCCAATATGATCGCGGATTAGAATTTTCCGATCACTAGGATCTTCAGGTCGCTATCCGGTTTGAAGTCGCCTGCCGTATATTCAGGCGTGCCCCCCGCAGACGATGCCTTGAGCCGACCTTGACAGAAGCTGACCAGGCGGTCGCTGCCGCCGGCTTCGATGGTCAGCTTGAACGATCGGATCGGACCTGCCCAGTTAGCGCCGGTCTTCAGCACGTATGATATGCGCCGCTCCTGCAGCTTCGCGTTATTGGCCTGGCCGTCGCCTGCGCGCTTATCAAGCTCGGCGAGGAATGCATCCGTGACGCAATATTCCTTCCGATAACGCGCGACCTCCGGGCTAAGCGCGCTGCTGCGGCGCAGGCTCGCGCGCAGGATAGTGTCTGCGCTGGAGCCGACGCTCGGCCGGTACTGATGTTCAACGACGACGGTGCGCGCGGGCGGGAACACCTGCTGACGCACGGCGGAGGTCCTGGTGACCCAGCCGGGTGCATATTGCTGCCGACCGTTGTCGCTCATGCCGGCAGGCATCAAGAGCCCATCGTCCACCAGCCGCGTCCGGATTGTTGCGGGCAGGTCGGCTACCCGGATCTCCCGGCTGCCGATGGGCAGCAGCGGCAGCTTGAACTGGCGGAGCTGCGCGCTGACATCCTTGTCGCCGATCATGGCGCGCTGATCGATGGTCAGCGGCGCCGGGCTGCCGTCGACCTTGGTCTCGAAGTCGACGAAGTTCACCGGGTCGTTCGACGGCAGAGCAATATTGTCGGCTTCCGAGAGGTCGATGTCGGGCAGCGGAAAGGCCACAGTCAGCGTAACCGGCTTATTGGTGATGTTGGCGAACTGATACCGAACGCTGACCTTGTCGAGAGCGATACGCAGATCCTCGCTCTCCATAGCCACATCGTTGGTGCGAACGAACTGCAGCCCGCCAATCGACAATTCGGCAGCCGAGTCGTTGGCCCGTGCCGGCCAAGCGGTTGCAACCATCAACGCGGCCATCAGGGCCAGCGGCCGGAACGAAGGCCGGGGCGGCGGTTCATTCACCATGCTAGTCTCCATATGGCGTGGCAACATCTGCCGGTTCCGCCCGGCAATGGATTAGTCGAGGGCCTGGTAAAGCTCGCCCCATTCGGACTTCCAGACGCCGTCCGGATCCCACACCACGATCGCGAGCTTGACGTCATTGGCAAGCCGGATCGCGCCGCGAAAGGCATCCTGGGCAGGCAACGGGGCGCTGACCTGGTCATTTGACAGCCGCCCGCCGCTTGCAGCGGCCGGCATCACGACCGATCCAGTGGCGCTGTCATTGTCACGTTTCAGGACCAGCGTGATGGCGTCGGGCTGGACTTCCTTGACCTGTTCAAATCTATTCTTTGTCATGGATTTGCACCGCAAGCTGAAGAATTCGGACTATCACCGTCCAGTGATAGAATTGAACGGGATCGAGATTGGTCACCACTAATTGACGCGCCGCATTCACGGCATCTCGGATTAGTCGGTCCGGCGCGACGATCGGTTCGGGGTACACTGAGGCGAATATGTTTCGTCGATTTTGCTGGACTTGGGTCTTCATCGCCGGTGCCGGCATTTTCGCCGCCGTGGCGCACGCCGAGGATACGGTCGTGCGCAGCTTCGCCGGCGGTTCGGCGCCCTCGATGGTAGGCATCGTTCCCGCCAGCGAGGACGTGGAACTGGGGGGCCCCCAAGCGCTCAGCGCCGACGGGCAGGGCAACCTGTTCGTGCTCGACCAGATCAACGGCCGCATTCTCGCGTTCGATCCCAAACAACCGAACTCCGCCCCGAACGTCCTGAAGATGCCGAAGGATCTCCAGCCGACCGACCTTGTCGTTCACAACGACGACATCATGGTTTGGGACGGCGGCGTGCGCACGTTGAAGGCAGCGGCTAACCAGTCCACGCGTGGGCTCGGCGACGAGATCCAGCTCGAGGAGGTCTCAAGCCGCGGCGTGGACGATCAGGTCGCCGCCTCCGCCTTCGCCCAGATGGGATCGCAGCCGCCAGGCAGCGCAACCGACCTACTCGACCAGAACACGCGCGCGGCCGTCATCGGGCAGGGGCGGCAGCCCGATCGGCAATACATCGCGTCCCGCAGCAAGGGCTCGGTGATCGCCGACATCCTCCCGGACAAGGGCAATTCCAGCGTACGGATCGAGATCCAGACCATGGTCACGAACGAGAGCATTGGCGCGCTCGGTCTGCGCGTGCGCGACCAGCTCGGCACGGTCGAATTTCTCGAGATTGACAACAGCGACCGCTTCTATGTGCTGGCCGAGGACATCCCGCCGTCGGGGAAGAACGCCTCAACCTTCGTCGCACGCTATGCCGCGAACGGTCGTCTCGAAGGAATCTACGAACTGCCACTCGAGAACACCCCGCTGACAAGGCGGTTCGTCACCGTCTCGGGTGATGGCGATGTCTATTTCCTGCGAACCAAGCCAGACGGTGTCGAAGTGGTTGGCGTTGGCTTCAAACCGCTGGGCAACGTGTCGGTCATCGACGTGCGGCCGTCGCGGACCTCAGCGAAGCCGGCCCCGGGCCCCGAGGGCCGGCCCGGCCACGACGTCAAGTTCAGCGCGCCTGCCGCGGTCCGGCCGTCCAATCGTCAGCAGGCGATCGAGACCGCGTTCGCATTCGAAGGCGTGCAGTGGAAGCTGACGCAGGCGAACTATGGCAACGATCCGGATAGCCAGTGCAGCGGCTTCAACCGCATTCGCCGGCCGTGGTATCTACAGGGCAAGGTGAACCAGGAGGTGCGCGGCGTACCCTATTGCTGGGGCTGCCACGGTTCGCTCGCAAACTTCCGGCAGCGGATCGAGAGCGGGACGCTGGCAGGCAACGTCTGCACCCGGAACGCGCCGCGGCCGGACGCGGCGGGCGTTGACTGTTCGGCGTTCGTCAGCGCCGCCTGGGGACTCTCGGTCCACTACACGACCGCCGCCATCCCGGCGATCGCGACGCCCGTGTCGAATCCCTGGGACCTCAAGCCTGGCGATGCGCTCAACAAGCCGGGCTCCCATGTGATGTTATTCCTGCGGTTCACGCCCGATCGCAAGGCGGAGGTGATGGAATCCTCAACCGGTGGATGCAATGGACGCGTCTGCCGCAACGTCTATCCGTTGGCGAGCCTGCTGGCACGTGGCTATAATCCGGTCCGTTTCCGTGCCTTCGCGGATGACCAGGCGACGGTCTCGGCGGACGCCTATCGAGAGGACGATGCGCCGACGGGGCGCAAATCGACGGCTGCCAAAGCCGCGACCAACAAGCCGGCGACCAAGAAGCGCTGAACCCCCGGTGTACTCGGCGCTACAGATGACTATGAACTACCGCCTCGATCCGACAGTCCGGTTCCGGGGCGGCCTGCATGACGTCGAGGTGGATCAGGGATGCGAAGCTCCAGAGGATTTGACCACAGGTTCGGCCGCTTGTGCGTCGCCATCGCGCTCGCCGCGATGATCGGCCTGCAGCTGCAGCATGCTCGGGCGGCGGAAGCGCTTTCGATCGGCAATCCGGATGGCGGTGCCGTGCGTGGGCTCGTGATCGGCATTGATGATTATCAACACGTCCGCAAGCTGAAGGGGGCAGTCGCCGACGCCGCCGATATCGTCTCCAGCCTGAAGACGATGGGGGTTGGCGACGTCGTCGAGCTGACCAATGCTCAAGCGGACAGGGCGAGCGTGCTGCGCGAAATCAGCGCGATGGTGGAGCGGACAAGGAACAACGATCTCGTCTTTCTGTCGATTGCCGGTCACGGCACGCAGGAGCCGGAGCGCATCAAGGGCTCGGAGCCGGACGGCATGGAGAACGTGTTCCTGCTGCCAGGCTTCGAAACCACGCCGACTGGATCGGTCGAACGTATTCTGGGGAGCGAGTTCAACCACTTCATCCGGCAGTTCGAACTGCGCGGTGCGAAGGTGATTTTCGTCGCGGACACCTGCCACGGCGGCGGAATGGTGCGCGATATCGATCCACGGGCTGAGGAGATGAGCTTTCGCCAGGTGCCTCGCTACACGCTGCTGGTCGATGAATTAAAACCGGTGTCGGACAGCAACGATCCGAAGTCCGAGCTCGATCTCGATCACACCGCGTTCCTGGCCGCCGTTGATCGCAATACCAAGGCCCCGGAAGTGCGAATCCCCGGGATCGATGGCCTGCGCGGGGCCCTCAGCTTCGCGGTGGCGCGGGCCGTAGAGGGCAGCGCGGACATCAATCACGATGGCAAGGTGACACTCAAGGAGCTCTTCGCCAACGTTCGCCAGGTCGTCTATCAGCTTTCAGACCAGCGCCAGAACATCGTGACGATATCGTCACCCGCCCAGACGCCGGAGACGGACGTCGCGTTCGAACTGACGCGCGGGGTGGTGCTCATTCAAGGGCCGGCTCCGAGAACCGCCACTGCTCAGGCAACGGTTCCCGCCGATGGGAAGGCGCCCCCCGCACCGGTTGCCACGACGAAGACTCCGACAATGCCAACCCTTGCCGCCGCGCCCAATTCAGCTCCCGGCAATCCAGTTCCGACCGGCACCGCGCTCGCCGGCACCGCACCGGCGCCCATCCGTCTTTCAACGCCAATCCGCCTGGCGGCGCTCGACGGCAAGATGAGCTATTTCTCGGGCGTGAGCACCAAGGATGTCACCGTGCAGGCGGTTCAGCCGACGGACAATCCCGACTTGATCTGGGACCCCGTGTCCCATGACGTGATCGCCTGGGGCGATGTGGTCGCTTACGGGATGGAGGTGGCCAATTTGCCGACGGTCGTGGATCGCACCGCGGCCATCCGCGAGCTCAAGCGAATGGCGACTCGTTCACCCCAGACGATGCGTATTTGGCCGGACGATCGACAGCAGCGGGCTGGCCAGACCATCGAAGTTGAACTGTCCGACGTCGCGGCGAGGGCGCTGTTGCTGTTCAATGTGTCAGGCGATGGAACCATCCAGATGTTGTATCCCGTGGGTACGGATGCGCCGTTGGCCAAATCGCCGAGCTTGCGGCTGCCGCTCAGGGTGGGCGAGCCTTTTGGCGCCGAGCAGATTGTCGCGGTGACCTCGCAGCAGCGCATGTCCGACCTTGAGACCGTCCTGATCCAGCTGAATCGGCGTCGTGCATCGGGGCAACTGATCAAGAGTCTCGAGCGTTACCTGCCGGCGGACGCGCGGATCGCCTCGGTCGGCTTCTTCAGTGCTCCCTGACAGTTTGACCGGGGGAGCCATGTTGCCATCGGAGCCGATCCGCCGCGAGCGAATATACCTCGCGTTGCTGCTCCTGTTGACGGGCGGGCCCGCGCACTCAGCGCCATTGCCCCCGGAATCCCCGCATGCAAGCCCGGCGATCGCTTCATCGCTTTGGCGCATCCAGGTCACGCGCGGACAGACCAGTGCGGTGCAGAGCAATTCCGCGAACGTGTCCCTCGAGATCCTGCCGGGTCCGACGGTCGAGGTCGGCGGCAAGGTATCGTTCGGCGTAACTTCCAGGAAAAAGGGCTATCTCATTCTGGTCGATGTGGATGCGGAAGGACGCATGTCCCAGATCTTTCCGACTCCCGAGTTGGTGGAGCAATCGGACGAACGCGACATCAATCTTGTCAAGCCCGGCGTCCAGTTCATCGTGCCGACGCCGACAGCGCGGCAACGTGGCTTCGAGTATGTCGTTGCCCCCCCGACCGGCGCGGCAATCATGGTTGCGATCCTCAGCGAGCGGCGTGTGCAATTGCTCGATTTGCCGGATCTCCCGCGCAAGCTGCAGAGCCAAGCCGACGCGTTGAGCTACCTGGCGGCCTGGACCAGCGAGTTGCGTCTGCCGGACAGCGCCAACGGAAGACTGCTGTCGAACAATTGGTCGCTGGACGTCAAGTCTTATTCCATCAAGTAAGCCCGGGCCTTCGACTGGCTCAAAACTTGAAACCAAGCGTGAGCGTGCCGGATGTTTCCATCTTGCCGTCAACCGAGCAACTGCCGTTGAGCGCGATGTTGACACGCCCGAACTTCGCGACGTCGACGTTGACTCCGACGCGGGAGAAATCGGTTGGCGAACTCGGGATCATGAAATTCACGTTGTCGAGCGCCCAGAAGGGCAGCTTGCCCTGCAAGTCGGTTTTCCAGAGCAGTTCGACAAAAATATGCCGCAACGCGTCCGGGTCGACGATGATGGCACCTTTGCTGTCCCTGACCACAAAGCCCATCTCGTCGATGTGAAAGTTGCAGATCCGCTTCGCGACGGCACAGTGCACCGAGGTGAGATCGGGCAGGATCTTTGAATCGCCGAACCGAGCCGAAGCCTTGGGATCAATCGCCGGCCCGGTTCGCGGGTCGGTCGTCGCAACCGGTCTTTCTTCCGGAAATGTCTGCCAGATTTGCCGAAAACCGATGCCCTCGGTTGCCAGGAACGAGGCATTGCCGGCGAAATGACCGCGGCCGGATCGTTCTCCACGAAAAAAAACACTGTTGCCGGCGGGATACTTCAGATTCGTCAGCACGTCGAGAAGCCGGTTGTGATCCTTGGCGACGAAATTGATGCCGTCGAGCACGAGCCGTCCTGCCTCCAGGTGCGAACCGATGTGCTCGTCGAGATCGACACCAAGACCCTCCACCCGCCGGTAGATATTCCTGAACACCTCGGTGTCTCTCGCCGTAACGACCCGGGCCCGTCGCAGCGCGTCGAGACGCCGCTCATCATCTTTCTCCAGAATATAGATCCGGCACAGCCCGGGCCGGTCGATCGCAATGTCGAGATGCACGTGAGGAGCTTTTCCGGTCTGCGTGAAGCCGACGCTCTTGACGCCTGCCTTCAGCCACGGGTCATAACCCGGCATGTCGATCTGGTCAGAACCGAGCCGCGGCGCTTTGCCGGCGGCAGCGAGCAATTGCCGCCAGTTGTCGCACATGAAGTCAAAGCCAAGCGGATTCCAGTATGGCACAAGGTCGTGGATTTTATAGAAGCCGTAGAGCTGAATGCCGGCTTCGTGCAGCTTCAGCGCGACCTTGTTCATGTCCGCCCGCATCGCGGCGCGGTCCTGCCCAGCGTTGCCGGCCATCGGTGCGGTGTTCGGGTCGAAGGGGCTGCCCGTCATCTGCGAAGGTCTCCTCGCGTCGCCACGGCGGAAGCTAACAGGTGGCCGGTTGGCCCGCTAGTCCGCGATGCCGCAGCCGTTACCGCAAAGTCTACAGCTTGCTCAACCGGTCGTAGAAACCGCCCCTGGCGATCATGTAGTGAATGTCTTTCGGAAAAGGAAAAGCGTCGCGAACGCTTGAAATCGCCGTTTTGAGGAATTCACCGTGATGCGACGCGGGCTTGTGGCCGAGGGGAGCTTGGTCGGCGACCTGCGGAATCATGAAGCGGTCGACGTAAGCTGGATCCAGATCATTGACCCTGACCATCTGCCCGAAGGCTGGAAAAGCGTCATAGTGACCTACACTCACATTGAGGTTCTTGAGGGCAGGGCGCGGCGATGGAGCACGATCGCCATCGGGCGTTGCTAGTCCGCGTCCGAGCAAGTCCAGCTTCACCGATTGCGAAAGCGTCGACGGACCGTAGACGATCTCGAGTGCGCAGGTGCTCTGCGCGGACAACCATTGGTACCAGAAAATCGCATCATCGGGATGTGCCATCGCGCCATAGAGGCAGTCAAATCCCCAGCAAGCCGACAGGTTGGGCTGATATTTTCCGAGGCTTCCGACCAGATTGCGCATGCCGTTCCCCCCGCCAGAATGGCAAGCGATGATGAGCTTACCGATCCGGAGTTGGGGTACGCTCTCCGAGCCAAGCTTGGTCCCGAAGCCGGAACCGGTTCCGAGAGCAGGAGCCAGCCACTTGGCAAGAGCCCCTAGTATTTCGTCGAGGTAGCGTTCGCCCCATTTGGCGGAGGCCAGATCCTTGACGCTGTAGTTGCCCGCGAAGCTGTCGCCGAGGGCATATTCGTAGCCCAGAAATGGCGCAATAAGCACAACGTCCCTGCCGGAATCCCGGACCTGTTCGCGCAAGCGCGCGGGATCATTGCGGAACAGGTATTCGTGATCCCTGACATAGAATCCATGCAGCCAGAGCACGACGTCGAATTTGGTGGTGGTGGTGAGGTGCTTCGGCGGGAGATAGACCGCCGTCGGCCTCATGCCGGGCGCCTGCCGTTTGGTGAAGAGGGTCACACCTGGAAAGGTGCCGATATCTTTCTGCTCCAGTTCACACGTTGTCACTCAGATCGCTCCGCTTCGGGCACCTCTTCTGCGGCGCGCTAGTTGCAGACTTCGGCATTGGCATCGTTGCCCGGGCCGCCGCCGCCGCGATATTCGAGATGGCAGCCGCGGTTGACCGCGCGACAGCCGCTATTGTTGCAGAATAGCTGTCCGCCACTCGAGCGGCGGCTGGCGCCAGCCGCAGCGGCAATGCCCGCAGCGCCGCCAAAGCCGCCGGCCGCTCCGGCAGCCTCTCCGCCGGCTTGACGACGCTGCCGTGCGGGACGCTCGTCGCCGTCGTCCCGCTTTGCGGTCGCAGGCTTGGCGGTCGCAGGCTTGGCGGCACGCTGCTTCTCGCACTCGTTGTCGTCGTTGAGCGCATAGCCATCACGGCAGACGATCTTGGTGCACTTGTCGCCGTCGGCCTTGAAGCCGTGCTCGCAAACCAGCGGACAGACGCGCGACTGTTTCGACTTGACCGTGTCGAGCGCATCGGTGCTCGCCACCTTCACGTCGAGCTTGGTACCGGCATAACGGTTGAACTGCGACAACGACCGCTGCGCGGACGTGGTCCAGTTGCCGTCGGCGGCGCCGGAGAAGCAGCCGACGCGGCCGAGTTCGGTCTGCACCGAGCGGCTGAGATCGGCCGGCGCGGTGGCCGGCGTCAGCGACGCGACGTTGGTGCCGGCTGGGCTCGCCGTGCTGGCGGGCGCTGCACCCGGCGCCGCGGCGGCGAGATTGACGCGCTGCTGCTCGGCGGCGGCCGCCTGCTGCTGCGCCTGCTCCTTGGCCTTTTGCGCGGCAAGCTGTACCTGCTCTGCGGCCTTCGCATCGGCGGCTGCCTTGGCCTGCGTATCCTTCTGCGCGCCAAGTGCGGCGAGACGATCGCGCTCGGCCTCGGCCTGCTTGGCCTTCTCGGTGGCCGCCGCATGAGCCTGCTCGGCGCCGATTTTTTCGACCTGAAGCTTGGCGAGGCTCGCATAGAAGCCGTCGGGATGCTGGGCAAGGAAGGCATCCCACGCCGGCCTGTTGCCGACCTGGAGCGCGAGCTCGTAATCGCGGCGAATGTCAGCCTGAGGGTTCGGCGCGGGCGCAGCGGCAGCCGCAGCGGTCACCTTGACCGGCACCAGCGGCACGTCTTCGCCGCCGAGCGAGCCATAGACGAACGGCTCCTGCTTGTTACCTGTCGACTTGAGCACGTCGTCGCGCACGAAGCCGAAGGCGCGGCGGACGTCGAGGCCGGGCGTCGTCAGATGCTTCGACAGCGCCACGGTGAAGGGGCTGTTCGCACCGTCGCCGTCCTGCGCCGTGAAGCCGGCCTTGGCCGAATAGGCGATCAGCGTGTTGGAGCTGGTCGGCTCAACCTGGGCGAGGCCGCGGCCGATGCCGCGCGAGGCGACCGTGCGCTTCATGGTCTTGCCGAACGGATTGTCACGGCAGGCATCCAGGATCACCAGGCGAAGCTGCTTGGCCGGTTCGACCGCGACCAGGACGCGGTCGAGGGAGAGCGCCTCGTCAAAGACGTCGGTGTCACGCTCCAGCTTGGCGTCGACAGGGATCAGATAATTCGAGCCTTCGACCTCGATGCCGTGGCCGGCATAATAGACCACGGCGATATCGGCATCGCGCGTGCCGTCGGCGAATTCGCGCAGCACACGCCGGGTTTCCTGCGCCGTCAGATCGCGCCGGGAATCGACGATGTCGAACCCGGCTTCCTTCAGCGTCCTGGCCATCACCGAACCGTCATTGACGGGGTTCGTAAGCGACGGCGCATGCTGATAGGCGGAGTTGGCGATCACCAGCGCGACGCGCTTCCCGGCCAAAGCGGGCCCGGTGCCGAATAGCAGCGCGACGGCGAGGAGAAGTGGGCAAAGTCTGAGCAATTTGCGCATGACACGACTTCCGAGTTCAGGGCAGTTCGAGCCCCTTTGGGACGGCTTTAGCAGGGTCCGTCGCGGACGCTTGTGACGGAGGTCACGAAGGTGGCGCCGGCGGCGGGCCGAAAGACCCCTTTTGTTTGTCGCGCCAGTCCGGCCGCGGTTCGCCGCGAAACAGGTGCGCAGCAGGTTCCCTCAGGCATCCCCGATGTGGCCCCGATATTGAGGCAGATTGTCCGTAATCTCGTGCCAGGGCGCCTTCGAGCCCACGAAAATGTGGGCGCTCGGTCGGATGGAGGGGACATCGACCAGGGTTCCCATGGCGACATGGACCCATTTTCCCTCGCGCACCCGGGAATAAAGCAGCGAGCCGCAGCGGGCGCAGTGGGCGTCATGAGTGGTGTCGTCACCGTAGATGGTGCGCTGGTTCTCGCCGCTGACGATGCGGAACTTGCTCTGCTCGATGCCGGCGAACGGCTTGAAGGCGGCGCCGGTGGTGCGGCGGCAATTCGAGCAGTGGCAGTTCATCGCATAGGAGAACGCGTCCGCCACCTCGTAGCGCACCGCGCGGCAGTAGCATTCGCCGATCAGGAAGGAAGCGTTCGAATTTTCTGATCCGGTCATCACAGTGTCCTTGCGCAAATAGTACGGACACCATAGCGCATTTTGATGTGTACGACTAAGTTCGGCCCGAGCCATCATTCAAAGGGATGAACATGAGCCAGAACCGTTCGAGCGTCGAAGCCGTCGTGCAATCTTA
>Ga0070658_10000643_pt1 | contig 30139 bp, 24 predicted proteins | sample KBSC13metaG_FD_64664 | JGI IMG/M metagenome (GOLD analysis project Ga0070658, IMG submission 64664) | Corn rhizosphere microbial communities from Kellogg Biological Station, Michigan, USA - KBS C1-3 metaG | ecosystem: Host-associated > Plants > Roots > Rhizosphere > Soil ... | reverse complement strand
ATGCCCGGTGCGCAGCGTACGTCGGTCGGACTCGTCGGCAACGACGGGCGCGTGGACGGCTCGCGGCTCGAGTCGCTCGAGGGCGTGGCGGAAGTCATTCACGTCTCGAAGCCGTACAAGCAGGTATCGCGGGAGTGGAGGCCGGAGAACACGCTCGTCACCATCGCGCCGGGCGTGACGTTCGGTGGTGAGCAGATTCCGATCGTTGCCGGCCCCTGCTCGGTGGAAAGCGAGAAGCAGATCGTGCTCGCTGCACAGCAGGTACGCGACGGCGGTGGCGCCGCTCTCCGCGGAGGTGCGTTCAAGCCGCGCAGCTCGCCATACGCCTTCCAGGGACTCGGCATGAAGGGCCTCGAGATGCTCGCCCTCGCGCGCCGCGAGACCGGACTGCCCATCGTCACCGAGGCACTGGACGACGAAGGCGCGCATCGCGTGGCGGAAGTGGCCGACTGCATCCAGATCGGCGCGCGCAACATGCAGAACTACTCCCTGCTCCGCACCGTCGGCCGGATCGGCAAGCCGGTGCTGCTCAAGCGCGGGATGGCGGCGACCATCACCGACCTCCTGATGAGCGCCGAGTACATCCTCGCCGAAGGCAATGGCCAGGTGATCCTCTGCGAGCGAGGCATCCGCAGCTTCGATCCGTCGACGCGCAACCTGTTCGACCTCACGGCCATTCCCCTCGTTCAGAAGCTGTCGCACCTGCCGATCGTCGCCGATCCGAGCCACGGCACCGGGCTGCGTGACAAGGTGACACCGATGGGTCGCGCGGCGATCGCCGCCGGCGCCGACGGCCTGCTCGTCGAGGTGCATCCGGATCCCGATCACGCACTTTCCGATGGCGGACAGTCGCTCTACCCCGATCAATTCGCGAGGCTCGTGCGTGAGGCGCGCACGATCGCCGAAGCCATCGGCCGCTCGCTGACGCCAGCGCCCGGGACCGCCATGACGGCACGAGGGTAGCATGGTCATGGGGCCTCCAACCGCCCATGACCCTCTTTCCCGGAGCACGATGACCGGAAACCGACTTCTCACGCTGGCGCTCGCCAGCGTTTTCACGAGCGCTGTCGCGATCGCACCGGCGGCGGCGCAATCGTCGAAGAGCGATCCGCTGAACCGCGCCGTGGCCGCATGGGCCAAGGTGAAGACTGCACGGGCGACCTTCGACCAGACCATCGTGAACCCGCTCACCGGCAACACACTGACGAGCTCTGGCGAGTACCAGCAGCAGCGGCCGGGCAAGCTGTCGGTGAAGTTCAACGACCCCGCCACCGACCGGATCGTGGCCGATGGCAAGCACGTATGGCTGTACCTGCCGAGCACGACACCCGGCCAGGTGATCCGCTCGCGACTCGGCGAGGGCGGCACGGGGACGGTGGATCTCACGGCGCAGTTCCTCACGTCACCCCGCGAGCGGTACGACATCACGTCACTCGGCGAGAAGACGGTGGCTGGCCGAGCCACCCACGCGTACCGCCTCGTGCCGAAGTCGGGACAGGAGGCGCAGTTCAAGAGCGCGGTCGTGTACATCGACGACAAGGATGCGTCAGTGCGTCAGTTCGAGGTGACGGAGTCGAGCGGGCTGCAGCGCACGGTGCAGCTCACGTCGTTTCGCGTCAACGTGCCGGTGGACGCCTCGGCATTCACGTTCACCCCGCCAGCTGGAACACGCATCGTCGACCGCTGATGTCGCGCCAGAGAGCCGCTGCCACCGGCGCTCTGGCGAATCCGCCGTCGTACTGGTATCCGTAGAGCACTGAATCGCTCGTCGGCACGTCGGATCCAGTTCTGCGGTGGGCACGATGACGGCTCATGACTCGTATGACGCGCTCGCGGCCTCGATCGAGCGCGCTCTCCGTACCGACCTCGCGCCGCCCGGTTCGGCGGCACATCTCGTCGGCGCCATCGACCGCGTCATGTTCGGCGAGGCGAGTGCCGGGGAGCTGCGGCTGGCCTATTTGCGCCTGCTCGTCACGGTGCCCTTCGTGGCCCTCACTGCGCTGCCGCTCCTCGCTGGGCGAGCGTCGGTGCACGACGGCGCCGCCGTGCTCCCCTTGCTGCTCGCGACCGCGTGGCTCGCCGCTGCGGGCTCGCTCGTCGGCGCGCTGCGTCGGGGATGGTATCGACGCTGGGTGACGCATGCGGCGCCGGTGGTGGACGCGTTGTTCATCCTCGGGGGACTGATCGCCACCTGGCAGCTGGCGCCAGGCGTCCGATCACCGCGTGCCGAGCTGATGGCCGCGGCGACGGCGCTGTGCGCGTTTCTCACGCTCTCGGGCACCCTTCGGTGGTCACGCTGGGCATCGCGCGCCGGGACCTCGCTTGCGATCGGCGTATTCATCGTCCTTGCGGTGACGATGCGGATGGAGTGGTTTCCCGTCACGCTCATCGCGCTCATCCTGCTTGCGAGCGGGGTGTTGAGCATGAGCGTGACGAATCTCGTGCGGCGCGTCGTGACGGACGAGGTGGCGCGCGCCACACTGTCGCGGATGTACGAGGACGCGGAAGCGAGCATCGATGCGCGCGAACAGGTGTTGAAGATCGTCTCGCACGACCTGCGGAATCCGCTCCATACCATCTCGATGTGCGCCTCGCTCCTGCTCGACCTGCCGATGCCTCCAGAGAAGCAGGGCGAACACCTGCAGCGGATCAAGCGCGCGGGCGAGCGGATGAACCGCCTCGTTCAGGACCTGCTCGACATCGCCAAGCTTGAAGCGGGGCGCGTCGCGATCAACGCGCGGCCGGTGAACGTCGCGCCCATGGTGCGCGAGGCGTACGAGATGCTGACCCCACTCGCCGTCGAACAGGGGCTCCGGTTGGAGACGGAAGTTGCCGAGGGCCTGCAACCGATCGTCGCCGACGAGGGGCGCGTGATCCAGGTGCTGTCGAATCTCGTCGGGAACGCCGTCAAGTTCACGCCGCGGGGCGGCGTGATCACCATTCGCGCCGACGATGCACCGGGCGGCGTGCGGTTCTCGGTGTCCGATACGGGTGTCGGGATGACGCCCGAACAGCTGTCAAAGCTGTTCGGGCAGTTCTGGCAGGCGAATCCAGCGGACCGGCGCGGAATCGGTTTGGGGTTGTCGATCTCCAAGGGGATCGTGGAAGCGCACGGCGGGCGGATCTGGGTGGAGAGCCAGCCGGGCGCGGGTACGACGTTTCACTTCACGCTGTCGTCGAGCTTGTCGAGTGGGGCGAGGGAGCGGCGGCGGGAGAATACCGGCTCGCACGTGTCGCGCGTGTAAGACGCGACACGTGCGAGGCACTCACTGGCTGTAGCCGCAATGACCGCCGCAGACCGGGTCGTCGAAACACACTCCGAAGAGGGTGTCTCCGCGGCGGGCTGGCCCGAAGACAAGGCGCGGCTGCTTTGGGTCGCCGTGTGAATACGTCAGCGTATCTCGCACGAGCTGTAGACTGGTGAGGTGCTTCGCACCAATGACCCAGACCTCCCAGGTGTGCGCGTCACCGGGATCCCGCTTGTACCGCCAGACGAAGTTCGTGTCCTTGTCGATGCCGAGGCCGTGATACTGACGGTCACTTGTGATGCGGGCGAGAATCTCCTCGTCGCCTGGGTAGGATTGATCGGGCCGCTTCATGGCCTTGGCGATGGTCATCGTCGGCTTGTCGATCGGTTTCGCGCCCTGATTCTGGTGATGCATGATCGGCACGATGGCTTGAACCGGGGCACTGTCCGCGTCGAAGTCATAACGCTTCGCGAACTCCACGACCTTGGCCGCATCAGGTGGTGAGGTAGCAGTATCGCGCCGCGCCTGCTGCGCAGATTCGTTCGCGTTGCTGGCTTCTGGCGTGTCTCGTCTGGAGCAGCCAGCGGTAGCCAGAGCTCCGATGATGACGATGAAGAGACAATGTCCGGGGCACCGAAGGGGTCTCATGGTAGTCCAGGTTTTTTCGTAAAGAGGCCGATGGAGATGCTCGATCATGGACGTCGTGGTGCGGAATAATCGGCGCGGGTTTGCGACTAGTAGTAACCGCAGTGCCCGCCGCACACGGGGTCATCGAAACAGACTCCCAGAGCTTCGCTCCCCACCTTGATCCGCACGAGCCGCGGCTCTTTCGGGTTGCCGTGGCTGAACTCGATGTGCCTCGGATCGCGCGTGAGCGTGAATGACTTCGCTGCCGTATCGGCCGGAATGATCCTGCTCACCCATGTCGCCGCCGACGCAGAGTCACTCGAGCTCCGCCAGATGTAGTTGTAGCCAGCCTTGAGTCCCATCTGGGGATAGTCGGCGGTGCTGCGGATTCGGGCGACGATCACGTCACGGGTCGGAGGCGCGCTCGCCTTTCGGCTGGCGGTGGCGATCCACATTCGCGGAATGCTGCCGTCCGCTACGTGCGGACCGCGAAATTCCTTGTCACGGCCGGCGACGGGCGGCCGCTCCCTGCCATAATCGTAGAACGCCTGAGCCGCGCGAACTATCGCGGCACGCGATGTGTCGGTCGTGACTGGTGGCTGGGCGTGAGACGTATCACTCACAACCGGGTGTGCAGTCGTATCGACACGGTCTGTGCGCGACGAGCAACCAGTCACCCCGGTGACGATCCCTGCGCCGAACACCACCACGGTCAGCTTCCACCACTGCCTGCGTGATCGTCTCATTCCGCCCTCCGGCATTCGGTGTGAATGGTCCGCCGCGTCGACTCGCGGCTAGAGTTGGCGACGCAAGGAGTCCAGCGGCATTCTCAATTGCGGGTCGGCATTGCGCCAAAGCAGATCCACGTCGCGCACCCGTCGCTGCGCAGCCTGCCGGTCGCCCCGGCGCGCCGCGAGTTGCGCCCGCAGCAGCATCGCGCGGCCTATTGCGCCGGCCTGCGGCGTTACCTCGAGCAGGATGTTTCGCGAACGCCACAGCCCATCGAGCATGGCATCCAGCTGACCAATCGCCTCCGTGCTGTCACGCAGGGAAAGCAGCATCGTGGCATACGCTACGGCCTGATCGGGGGCCACCGGACCCGCGAAGCTGCTATCGGTGATGGCGGCGAATCGTGCTCCTGCCTCGCGCGCACCCTTTTCATCACCGCGCTGCAGAGCACCACGCATCTCAAGCAGTGGGAGCCCATCAGTCCCTGTCGCCAACTCCGCCGTGCCCAGGTCCTGATCGGTCAGCACAGCGGGCGTGGAAAAGAGGCGGCGGCGGACCATCATCCTGTTCGACGGGAGAACCGCGCGGTCCAGCAGGCGCTGCGCTCGCAGATACGACGACCGCACGCTGTCGCGTGGTCCCCCGATCGCCGCGTATGTTCGCAAGCCGAGCACGGCGGCTACGAGGTCCGTCGGCAGGGAGAGTCGTCGTCCGTCCGCGCCGAGGAACGGCCGGTGTATGCTGTCCGAAGCGGCAATTCCGAGTAGCGCTGCGGAGCGCGCTGCGCGCCCGGTCAGGGCGGCAAGATTACCGAGATAGCCCGCTTGATAAGGCGTTGGCGATGGGTTCGCCGCGATGAGCGAATCCGCTAGCGCCGTCGTCGCGGCGAGACTATCCGACTTCAGGAGAAGCCGTACGACCGCTACCTCGCGGAACAATCGCAGGTCGGCGGAATCCGTCCGTGCCGCCGCACGGCGCGCGAGCTTGAGAGCTTCCGTAAGCTCGGCGTCCGTGCCGTTGATGGCGCTGACCGATTCGAGTGCCGACGAGTACGCCGCCTGCGCGTCCGGATTGTCCGGGAAGGCACGCAGCCAGTCAGCCATGAGCTCGCGCATCGTCTCGGCACACCATGCCACAGCGCGATGCTCGGTGGGGGAGTGCAGCGGTGTGCGTGCCGCCCGCATGTAGGCGACGGGGACGAATGCCAGCGTATCTCTGAGGAGAGACGGAAACGAAATGTAGGCCTGGGTGTCGGGAGCCACGCCCATTCCCCGTCGCGGCATGAGTGGTTCCGTGAACAGCACCCTGCGGGTCAAGCGCTCGAATGCCAACCCCCGCTCCGCCTGGTGGAACGACGGCACCAGAGCGAGTGCCCGCTTGTACGCATTCACCGCCGTGTAATAGCTCCCCCGAAATGCGTATCCGGTGGGACTGCGCGCGTCGCGTATCACGGCGTTGTCACGCGCATTGCAATCGCCCAGACCGAGCCACGCCGCGAAGTCGGTCGAGTCGGTGATCGTGAGTGCGCGATAGCGGCGGCATGCCTCGAACGCGTGGCCCTCGGCGAGGTCGCGAAGCGCGAGCGCGTGAGCGGCATCGCGCTGCGATAGCGAAGCCGACAGCGCGACCGCGCGCGTCGCGTCGCCGAGCCACGCCGACGGATCGGCATCACCTCGCCAGGCTTTCGTGCGCGCCACCCAGAGATGGGCCTGGGCGAAGTCTTCATCCGTCTGCGCTGCCGCGGCAAAGCGATCCTCTGCGACATGGAGGTTGAAGCGATCGAGCGCTTCGCGCCCGTCGAGGAACTGATACAGCGCGTGCAGGTTGTGAGTACCCAGCGCATTCGCGCCTCGCAGGTCCTTGCCGCCGATGACGATCGAATCGGCGAGTGCCGAGAAGACGCTGTCCATCTGCACCGCATTTCGCGCCACACGTACACGGTACTCACGCGACGCCCCTTCGCCTCGGGTGACGTCGTACGCGACCGCGCGAATCTCGAGGGAGTCACCGACCGGCACGACCTCGCCCCATGCCAGCTCCCCTGCCCGCAGCGTCTCCGCGACCTTCAGCGCATCGTCCACCGTGCGCGGAGGCGTACGCGCCCAGACATCGCTGATGCGCATGTCATCCACGAGGTGGATTCCGTCCCATCGCGCCATCGCATCGTGGAGCAGTCGCGCACAGCCGTCGCCGTCGAGACCCGTGTTCGACGCGGCACCGACGTGCCGGAAGGGGAAGACGGCGTAGTTCGTCCGGTCGAGCGCCGGCTTCGCGCCTGCGTTCCGCGCGACGAACCAACCGCCGACCACGATCGCCAGTGCCAGCGCGCCGGCCGGCATCCACGCCCGTCGGCGCCTTCGTGGCGCGACGACGGCGGCACCGGCGCCGACTGCGTCCGGCGCTCCCCGGATCGCACCCGCCAGCGCCGATGCGAATTCACCCGCACGCTGATACCGATCCGCCGGCGCCTTCGCGAGCCCGCGCTTCAATACCGCGTCCACCTCGCGGGGACACCGTTCCCGCTCGGCGCACACCGACGGCGGTTCGCCGGAGATCTGGTGCACCATCATCGTCTGCGCGGTGGCGCCACGAAATGGTGTCACGCCCGCGATCATCTCGAATGCCATGCACGCCAGCGCGTACTCATCGCTTCGCGCGTCGACGGTGCCGCCAGGTGCGCACTGCTCCGGACTCATGTACGCCGGCGTGCCGACAACGGTGCCCGAGCGAGTGAGTGGCGTGCTGGCTGCGCTCGTCAGCGCGCGCGCGAGCCCGAAGTCGGCCACGAGCACGCGCCCGTCCACCAGCAGCACGTTGTCGGGCTTCACGTCGCGGTGGACCACTCCCCGCGAGTGCGCGTAGTCCAGCGCGGCGGCAATCTGCGACGTGATGTCGGCCACGTCGCCGAGCGGCAGCTGCGTCTCGCGATCGATTCGCTCGCGCAGCGTGGCGCCCTCCACGTAGGGCATCACGTAGTACAGATGCCCCGCCGCCTCACCGGAGTCGTGCAGCGGAACGATGTTCGGATGCACGAGCCGCGCGGCGATCGTGATCTCCTGCAGGAAGCGCTCGGCGCCGAGCGTCGTTCCCAGCTCGCGGCGCAGGACCTTGAGCGCCACGGGGCGTCCATGCCTCGAGTCGCGCGCCAGGTACACGATGGCCATGCCGCCTTCACCGAGCTTGCGCTCGATGCGGTAGCGTGACGCTACTGCACTCGCAAACGCGTCGTCCACGTTCATGGCGCACCTGCCATGAGGGAGACCACGGGCCGACGACCGTCGGCTCGTCGGCGGGAACGTATGGCGCTCGGCGCCGGCTCGCCAGAGCTACGTGCTGTTCCAGATCGCGGTGTTCGGTGCGCTGGACCACCTGGCCGCGCTGGGTGGCCTGATGATCTCTACCCGCGGCTGAAGCGGTTTCTCCTGCGCACCGGCCAACGCGTTCGACCGATGATCTCGCCCGAGGAAGAGCGCTACCTGTCGGGCGCGGCCGGGGCTCGCTTCAGCAATTCCGCGGGCGACTCCACCCCCTGAAGCAGCGTGAGTGCCTTTGCCAGCGTCGGATCGTTGCGCAGCGACCGCTCGAACGCCGCGCTCGGACCGAACACGTATCGAGCGACCTGTGTGCCCAGGGCGCGGTCCACCAGTGGCGCCGCCGCGTCGTAGGTGGCGCGATCCAGCACCACCCCGCGTTCGCCGAGTCGACGATACAGCTCGTCCCGCATCGCCGGCGTCACCGTGAAGTCGCGTCCGGCGATGGAGCCCCTGCCCTTGAGCGCCAGCGCATAGTCCACGATCGCATCGCGAAACTGCGGCACCTTCGTGCCGAGTGCGCTCTGCAGCGCTCGCTCCTCACGGCTTGCTGCCGGCGTCGCCACCTCGACATCGGGGACGATGCCACCGCCACCGAGCACGGTGCGTCCGGTGTCGGTGCGAAACTTCGGGCGCGGCGCCGTGCTGTCCTTTGGCGCGGGGCTGACGTCATCCTCCTCGTTGTCCGCGGCTGCCGAGCGGGGGCGGTCGATGCTCCGACCGCTTGGCGTGTACCAGCGTGCCGTCGTCAGCTTCAGTGCTCCCTCTTCCAGATGAAAGACGCGCTGTGCGCTGCCCTTTCCGAAGGTGGTGGTCCCCACGATCAGGGCGCGATCGTGATCCTGCAGCGCGCCCGCCACGATCTCGCTCGCCGACGCCGTTCCGCTGTCGGTGAGCACGACGAGTGGCATGTCGGCGTACTTCTGCGGTTGACGATCCTGGTACGCCTGATTCTCATCCGCTGCTCGACCGCGAGTCGAGACGATTCGCTGTCCCGGATCGAGGAACAGATCGGCGACGTCGATGCCCTGGTCGAGCAGCCCGCCTGGATCGCCGCGCAGGTCGAGCACGAGTGCGCGCGCGCCCGTCGCGCGCAACGAGTCGATGGCGTGTGATAGCCGCTCCCCGGCATCGGCGCTGAACACCGCCAGGTTCACGTAGCCCACCCGGTCAGGGAGCAGGACGGCGTGCTGCACGGGGTTCACGTCGATCTCGGCGCGCGTGAGCGTGAAGGCGAGCCGCGTCGCCAGACCCGGGCGATCGAGGGAAATCTTCACCTTGCTGCCCGCTGGCCCGCGGAGGGCGCGAAGCGCTTCGTCCGCCGTGAGACCAGCGGTCGTCTTCCCCTCGATTTCGACGATGCGGTCGCCAGTCTCGACGCCTGCTCGCTCGGCGGGCGCGCCAGGGAGGGTTGCGACGACGGTGATGCCGCTGTCGCGCACGTCCATCTGGATCCCGACGCCCGCATAGCGGCCAGTGGTGCTCTCTTCCAGTCGGCTCAACCGGAGAGGATCGAGATAGACGGAATGTGGATCATGGAGCTCCTCGACCACACCGGCAACAGCGCGGCGGTAGAGCGCGGAATCGGAGAGCGTGTCCACGTAGTCCCGACGGAGATGCTGGAACACTTCGTCGAACAGCTGGGCCTGTGCGCGCACGTCACGCGGCGCGCCATGACCACCGCGCTCCATGAGCCAGCCGCCCGTCACGAGCGCTCCGCCAAGCAGCGCTGCCGCTATCACTCCCCTCGATTTCATCCTGTACTCCCGCGTCGTCGCTCCCGGCCGGATGGCGCCACCAGCATCAGGCGGTCCCGCTCGTGGAGGCGAAAGTTCCGGGCCACCGTGCGCGCAGCGCTGCTCGCACGCGCGCCATCACCTCTTCCTCGCTGCCTTCGGCGTCCACGGGCACGATGGGTCCGCACTCCGGATGGTCGGCCTGCCACGCGGGATCGGCAAAGGTGCCGAACGCGGCAGCGACCCGGCGATGAAAGGTCTCGCCCATCGCCTCCATGCGGTCATGCGCCGCCGGACGTCGTGCGGCACGCGCCAGGCCGTCCTCCACCGGAAAGGTGAAGAGCAGCGTGAGGTCGGGTGACAGGCCTCCGGTGGCAAACCGATTCGCCGCGCCGACCTCCTCGTCGGGCAAGCCATGACCGGCGATCTGGTACGCGTAGGTCGAGAGAAAGAACCGGTCGAGCAACACGATATCTCCGCGTTCGAGCGCCGGCTTGATCTCGCGCTCCACGAGCTGGGCGCGCGACGCCATGAACAACAGCGCTTCCGCGCGTGGCGTGATGTCCGACGCTCGATCGAGCAGCAGCCGGCGCACCTCCGTGCCGAGCGGCGTGCCGCCGGGCTCCCGCAGGCAGACGTGCGATATCGAGTGCTGCTCGAGCTCGCGCGAGAGGAGGCGAAGCTGGGTGGACTTCCCGGAGCCCTCGCCGCCCTCGAAGACGATCAGCGCCCCGCGCTCGCGCATCGTGTGCTAGCCGAGCGTGATGATCGGGCTCGCCGCACCGCGTTCGATGCCGTCGACGATCCAGTCGTTCACCTTGCTCATCACCTTGTCGAAGTTCTCCTGAGCGACGACGAGGCGCTGATAGACTCCCTGCCCCTGCACCTGGCCGAGAAGTCCATCGAGCTCCTTCTCCATCTCCTCGGTGGGCCGCTCGCCACGCTGGATCATCTGCTGTGCGTTCATGCGCAGCTGCTCCATCTGCCGCAGCAGAGCGACGGCGGCGCTGTCCTGGCTGAGCGCGTCGTTGGCGCGCTTCACCGCCTGATACTCCGGGCTCTGTCCGATGAGCCGCCCCAGCTCCTTCGCCTTGTCCTCGATCATCCCTGCTCCCCCCCTCGTCTGGCGACCACGAACCGCTCGCGGCCGGTGAGATCAAGCAGCACCTGTACCTCGTCGAATGCGCCCGCGCTGGCGACCAGCTCCGCCGCCACGCCGGCGCGCCGCGCATCCACCTCCAGCGCCAGTATGCCGCCGATACCGAGTGCCTCGCGTGCCTCTCGCACGAGACGCGCCGTGACGGCCATGCCGTCAGCGCCGCTGAACAGCGCCACGGCCGGCTCCCAGTTCCGCACTTCCGCCGGCAGCGATGACGCCTCGTCATGGGAAATGTACGGCGGGTTCGACACCACGACGCGCAACCCGCGCTCAGCCACCGGTTCCAGCAGTGAGCCGTGCCGCAGTGAAACCGGAGCGTGCAGCGCGTCGGCGCAGCGACGTACGTTCGTGCGGGCCACGTCCAATGCATCGCGCGAGATGTCGGTCGCGACCACCTGCGCGAAGGCGCCCTCGGCGGCCAGCGCCAGCGCGATGGCCCCCGACCCGGTGCCGACGTCCACCGCGATACCGCCTGGATGGTCGCGGGTGAGGTCGAGCACGATCTCGACGAGCTGCTCCGTCTCCGGACGCGGAATGAGCACGCGCTCATCGACGTCGAGCGTGAGGTGGCGGAACGCGGCGCGCCCGGCTGCATACTGAAGCGGCGCGCCGCGGGCGCGCCGGCTCGCCGCATCCAGCGCGCGCGTCCACGCCTCGGTGCTCATCGCGGAACCACGTTCGAGCAGCGGCCAGTGCCGCGGCATGTCGTGCAGCGCGGCGAGCAGCTCGCGCGCTTCGCTCTCCGCCTCGGGCCCGAACGCGGGAGCGAGCACACGCGCCATCTCGCTCGTGAGCGAGCCAAGCGTGCGCGGCGCGAGCAGCGCATCACCCACCGAGCTGGTCCTCCAGGTCGGCGAGACGCAGGGCGTCGATCACCGGCTCGATGTGGCCATCCATCACGCCGGACAGGTCATGCGTCGTGAAGCCGATGCGATGATCGGTGAGGCGGCTCTGGGGGTAGTTGTAGGTGCGGATCTTTCCGGAGCGATCGCCCGTTCCCACCTGCGACTTCCGCATGCGCGAGCGCTCGGCCTCCTGCTCGGCGACGCGCAGGTCGAGCAGGCGTGCGCGCAGCACTTCCATCGCCTTCAGCTTGTTCTGCAGTTGTGACTTCTGGTCCTGCTGCGAGACGACGAGGCCCGACGGAAGGTGCGTGATTCGCACGGCACTATCCGTCGTGTTCACGGACTGCCCGCCCGGCCCACTCGATCGGAAGACGTCGATGCGGAGATCCTTGTCCTCGATCTTCACGTCGACTTCCTCTGCCTCCGGCAGCACGGCCACTGTCGCGGCGGACGTATGAATGCGTCCCTGCGTCTCGGTGGCGGGAACACGCTGCACGCGGTGGACACCGCTCTCGTGGCGCATCGCGCCGAACGCGCCATCTCCGCTCACCTTGAAGACGGCCTCCTTGATGCCGCCGAGCGTTCCGTCCGAGAGGGAGATCATCTCGCGGCGCCAGCCATGACGCTCGATGAATCGCGAGTACATGCGAAAGAGGTCGGCGGCGAAGAGCGCCGCTTCGTCGCCGCCCGTCCCCGCGCGAATCTCGATGATCGCGTTGCGGTCGTCGAGCGGATCATGCGGAAGCAGCGCAGGCTTGAGCTTCGCCTCGAGCTCGCCGATGGCGGTTTCGAGGCGCTCGACTTCGCTGGCGGCCTCGGCGGACATCTCGGGGTCGTCAACGGAAACGAGCTCGCGTGCATCGGCGAGCTCGTTCTCGGCCTTCTCGAGGCGCGCCGCCAGCTCGAGGACCGGCTGGAGGCGACGGTGCTCCCGACCCAGCTCGGCGACCTGTCTGGAGTCGCCGAACGTGTCCGGGTTGGAGAGCAGCCGCTCGACCTCCGCCGCCCGGGCGAGCGCGTCGCCCAGCAGGTCGCGGAGGCTCAGGGGCTCAGCTCTCCTTGGACTCGGAGCGGGTCTGGTACTTCTGGCGGAAGCGCTCCACGCGGCCAGCGGTGTCAACGAGACGCTGCTTGCCGGTGAAGAACGGGTGGCACTCGGCGCACACGTCGGTGTGGATCTCCGCGACGGTCGAGCGCGTCTCGAAGGTGTTGCCGCACGCGCACTTCACCAACGCGGTGGCGTATTCGGGATGGATATCGGTCTTCATGGATGCCCTGCCTGGCATTGAGTACAGATTCGGAAACAGCTGATAAATATACCGAGGAATGGGTGTAAAAGACAAGCCGACAACGGCTTGCTCGTTTGACACCACTTGCGGCGCGGGATACGTTCCCGGGAATGCCTGATTCCGGTTCCCAGCGCACTCGCGAATGACCACACAGACGGCTGACTTCCTCGCCACGATCCCGCTGTTCAGCGGGCTACCGGAGGAAGAGCTCGAGCGCTTCGCTGAGCTGACGCGAGAGCGCTCGTATCCCAAGGGGAGTGTCATCCTCTTCCAGGACGACCCCGGCGATTCCCTGTTCGTCCTTCGCGCGGGGCGCGTGAAGGTGGTGCTGATCGGCGAGGATGGCCGCGAGGTGATCCTCGGGGTACTCGAGCCCGGCGCACACTTCGGCGAGCTGGCGCTCATCGACGACCAGCCCCGATCCGCGCACGTGATCGCCATGGAGGACGCGCAGCTGCTCGTCCTGCGACGGGAAGACTTCCGGAGGCGGGTCGAGGCGAACCCCACCGTGGCGTGGGCGCTGCTCACCGAGCTGTCGCGTCGCCTGCGGCGAGCCGACGTCAAGATCGGAGGGCTGGTGCTCCTCGACGTGCCGGGCCGGATCGCACGCCTACTGCTGGACCTGGCGGACGAGGCGGGCACGGAACAGATCGAGAAGCCCCTCACCCACCAGACGATCGCCCAGATGATCGGCGCCAGCCGCGAGACGGTCTCCCGGGCGATGAAGGATTTCCAGGATGCCGGCCTCATTCGCGTCGAGCGACGCCGGATCTCGATCGGAGATCGCGACGCGCTGGAAAAGCGATCGCAGGTCCGGATGTGAGCGTCGTCACGCCGGAGCGGTGACAATGTCTCTGGCAAGCGGCCCCGGCGTTGCAACATGTTGTGCGGTGACCTGCCCGCATGACGCCCGATGAGTCTCAGCCTGCGTTTCTGGGGAACCCGGGGATCCATCCCCAGCCCCGGGCTCTCGACGGCGCGCTATGGCGGCAATACGCCGTGCATCGAGCTGCGAACCGGCGACGGACGCCTCGTGATCCTCGACGCGGGCACGGGCATTCGCGAGCTCGGCCGTTCACTCATCGAGCGGTCGAATGGCGAGGCCATCACGGGAGACATCTTCCTCACGCACGCGCACTGGGATCACATCCAGGGGCTGCCGTTCTTCGCGCCGATCTTCCGCAAGGGCAACCACTTCACCATCTGGGGCTCGCGCTCGCTGCAGACGAGCATCGACCGCGTGGTGCGCGACCAGATGTCTCCAGTCGTGTTCCCCGTGTCGTTCGAGGAACTGCAGGCGCGGATCGATTTCCAGGAGTTGTCGGAGGAGCGGCGGGCGGGTTGTGGCTTTCACGTCTCGGCAATCCAGGTGCGGCACCCCGGGGGCGCGCTGGGGTACCGCTTCACTGATGGCGATGACGAGTCGCGTGCGCTCGTCTACGTATCCGACAACGAGCTGAACCCGGTCGCGAAGTATGACGACGGACCGGAATGGCGGCGGCGTCTCGTGGAGTTCACGCGTGGTGCCGCCGTGCTCGTGCACGACACCATGTACACGGCGGACGAGTATCCGTCCTTCATCGGCTGGGGCCACTCCACCCACGAGGACGCCGTGGCGCTGGCGATCGAGGCCGCCGTGGAGCGGCTGGTGCTGTTTCACCATCGCCCTGAGCGCACGGACTCGGATGTGGAGCGGTGCGTGGACCGCTGTCGCGCGCTCGTGCGTGACCGCGGCGCGCGGCTGCAGGTGATCGCCGCGGCTGAGGGGATGACGCTGGACGTCTGAGAAGGAGGAGCAGGATGATCAGGATCGCACGATTGGCGACCTCGCTGGCGGCGGTGGGCGGACTGGCACTGTCCGCCGCGGCGCTTGGCGCGCAGGAATCGAGCGCAACGGTGATGGTCGCGCCGTTCAACGTGCACGAGGCGCGAGGCGACTCGCGCGACTTCGCCGGCGCAGGCACGGCGATCGCCGACCTCCTGGGGGCCGACCTGCGCGCGGGCGGCGTGCGGGTGGTGGAACGCGCTCCCACGCAGCGCACGGTGGCGCTGCAGCCACGAACGCGCGACGGGATGGTCGGTCGGCAGGGCGTCACCGAAGCGGCAAAGCTGCTCGGCGCCGCGCACGCGGTATATGGCGGATTCAGCGCGGACGCCGCCGGCAACATCCGTCTCGATGCGCGTGTCGTGAACGCGGGCACCGGCGCGGTGGAATTCACCGAGCGCCTCCAGGGGCGTGGCGACGACGTTGTGGGGATGCTTCACCAGCTTGTCGCGCGGCTGGCGGCGGGGATGTCGGTGTCGCTGTCGGGAAATTCGGCGCCGAATGCGTCGATTCCGCTTCGTGCGCTGGTGGACTACGGCAAGGCGCTGGAGGCCCTGGACCGCGGCGATCGCGCGCAGGCGAGACAGCGTCTCGAGAGCATCGTGCGTGATCAGCCCGACTTCGCGCCGGCAAGGACCGCCCTCGCTGCGACGGGCAACCGTTGAACAGGGATTGATCTCCGTCGCATGAAGCCCCTCCTGCTTACTGCGCTCGGCCGGACCATCTCCGCGGCACCGCTCGGTCGCCGCGGAGACGACGTGGAGGTGCGCCGCATCCCTGCCCTGCCCACGGCGCGCGCGCTCGACCTCGACCGGCCGACGGTGATCATGGTCGACCGCGCGCTCATCGGAAGCGCGGGTGATGCGACGGAGCGGCTGGAGGAGTTGGCCTCCTCCGTGGCGCTGGTGGGCATCGGCGAAGCGGGCGAGGCCGAACCGCCGCCTGGAATGCCCGTCGAGCTGCTCTCCGGGTATCTCCCCGGGGATGCGGCGGTGGGAACGGTCTTCGCCGCGCTGCATGGTGCCTTTCGTCATTCCGCGGCGCTGATCGCGGCCCGTCGCGCGCGCGGTGAGGCGGAAGATCGGGCGAAGGAGCTGGCCGAGCTTACCGCGATCGGCGCGGCGATGGGGACGGAGCGCGACCTGGGCACCCTCCTCGATCTCATCCTCACCCAGGCCCGTCGGGTGACGACGAGCGACGCCGGCTCACTGTACCTGGTGGAGCGCGACGAGAACGGAGCGCCGCGGCAACTGCGTTTCGCCATGGCGCACAACTTCTCGCTGCCAGCCATTCCGTTCTCGTCGTTCACCGTGCCGATCGATCACTCGAGCCTCGCCGGCTACGTGGCCGCGACCGGTGAGCCGCTCGTGATCGGTGACGTCTATCTCCTGCCGGACGACGTGAGCTATCGACAGAACCGGAGCTTCGACGACGCATTCGGCTATCGCACGCGATCCATGCTGGTGCTGCCGATGCGCTCGCACCGCGACGAGATCGTCGGCGTGCTGCAGCTCATCAACCGCAAGCGCGCGCCGGAGATGCGCCTTCTCTCCGACGAGATCGCGGAGCGGGAAGTGCTGGACTACGACGAGCGGTGCGTCACGCGTGCGACGGCGCTCGCCTCCCAGGCCGCGGTGGCGATCGAGAATGGCCGGCTGTACGAGGACATCGAGCGCCTCTTCGAGGGATTCGTCACCGCTGCGGTCACGGCGATCGAATCGCGCGACCCAACGACGTCGGGTCATTCAGGCCGCGTCGCCACCCTCACCGTGAAGCTCGCCGAGGTGGTGGACCGTTCGAGCGACGGACCGTACCGCCACGTGAACTTCACGCGCGAGCAGCTGCGCGAATTGCGCTACGCCGGACTCCTGCACGACTTCGGGAAGGTCAGCGTGCGCGAGCAGGTGCTGGTCAAGGAGAAGAAGCTCTACCCGCACGACCTCGAGCTCATCCGCCATCGGTTCGCCTATCTCGTCCAGCGTGCCGACCTCGAGTTCGAGCGCGAGCGTGCGGAGCACCTGTTCGCGCGCGGCCAGGACGGCTACGAGGAACTGGTCGCCACGCTCGATGAGGAGCGCCGGCAACGGCATCGGGAGCTGCGCTGCTTTCTCGAGCAGATCTCGATGGCGAACGAGCCGACGGTGCTCCCCGAGGGCAGCTTCGACACCCTGCATCGCATCCACGAGCGTACCTACGTGGACTTCGAAGGGCGCGTGCGCCCGCTCCTCGAGGACCACGAGCTCCAGTTCCTGATGATTCGCCAGGGAAACCTCGACGACGCCGAACGGCGCGAGATCGAGTCGCATGTGACGCACACCTATCGCTTCCTCGAGCAGATTCCGTGGACGCGCGAGCTCCGCGCCATCCCGCAGATCGCCTACGGCCATCACGAGAAGCTGAATGGTCGCGGCTACCCCAACGCGCTCCAGAGCGCCGCCATCCCCGTGCAGACGAGGATGATGACGATCGCCGACATCTACGACGCGCTCACGGCGACCGACCGGCCGTACAAGCGCGCGGTATCGACCGCCAGCGCGCTGGACATCCTGCACATGGAAGCGAGCGAAGGGATGCTCGACCCCGTGCTGCTCGATGCGTTCGTGGGCGCGAGGGTGTACGACGCGGTGGAGCGAGGCAGCGCGGGAGACTGACGGGGCTACGGTGCCCCGTACCCCCCACCGCCCGGCGTCTCGATCGTCAGCACGTCACCCGCGTTCATCATCACCCGACACTTGGATGGAAGCGGCGCGCCGTTGAGCAGGTTGCGGCCAACGGCGCCCGGCGAGCCACCGTGCACTCCCTGTGGTGCATGACGCCGGCGCTCGGTGAGCAGGGTGACGGTACAGGGCGCGGTGGCGCGATAGGCGCGCACCACGCCGTCGCCGCCGCGATGAACGCCCGCGCCACCCGAGCCGTCACGCAGTGCGTAGCGGTCGATGCGCAGCGGAGTCGCTCGTTCCAGCGACTCGATCGGCGTGTTGAGGGTATTGCTCATCCCCACGTGTACCGCCGATGGTCCCGGACCGACACTGCTTGCGCCCTGTCCGCCGCCCAACGTCTCGTAGAAGGTCCAGCCGATGCCACCGAAGGTGACATTGTTCATCGTCCCCTGGCCCTGCGCCGGTACATCCACGCCGGCATCACCGAGGGCGGCGAGGATGGTGTCGGCGACGCGCTGCGACATCTCCACGTTGCCCGCGGCGACGGCAGCCGGCCAGGATGCGTTCACCGCACTACGCTCAGGGAGGATCAGCTCGATCGCCCGGGCAATTCCGTCGTTGGTCGGAACGTCGTCGTCGAGGAGAGTGCGCAGCGCGAACACGGCGGCGGCGCGCGTGACGGCGGCCGGACAGTTGACGTTCCCCACCACCTGTGGCGAGCTGCCGGTGAAGTCGAGGTGCAGCGCGCAACCCTGCACCGCAAGCGCCACGCGCACCACCACGTCGTCATCTGTTATGCCATCGCCCTCGAGACGATCGACGGCGGTGCCGCGGCGTCCCTCCAGCGCATCGAGCCGACTGCGCACTCGCCTCTCGGCGTAGGCGAGCAACGCATCGCTGGCCGCGACCAGCCGCGCGTCGCCGAGGCGCGTGGCGAGCGCACGCCAGCCTTCAGCACCCGCGGAACACGCCGCCAGCTGCGCTCCAAGGTCGCCGTGCCGCTCGGCTGGCGTGCGCACGTTGGCCAGCAGCAGGGAGAGCACGTCCTCGTTCATCCTGCCACCGTCCACGAGGCGCACTGGCGGGATGATCAGTCCCTCCTGCACCAGCTCCGTCGCACCCTGGGGCATGCTGCCCGGACTCATTCCGCCGACGTCGGCGTGGTGCGCACGCACGGCCGCGTAACCGCCCACGACGCCGTCCAGCTCGATCGCGTGCACGAGCGTCAGATCGGGCAGGTGCGACCCTCCGTGGAATGGATCGTTCAGCAGGAAGACATCGCCCGGACGCGGATCACGCGCGCGCACGGCCGCCACGGCCTCCGGCATCGCGCCGAGGTGCACCGGAATGTGCGCCGCCTGCGCCACCATCCAGCCCCTGGCGTCGAACAGCGCTGCCGAAGCATCACGGCGCTCGCGGATATTCGGCGAGAGTGCGCTGCGCACGAGCACCGCGCCCATCTCCTCGGCGATCATCGCCACGGCGTGCGAGAGCACCGAGAGCTCCAGCGGATCGATGGCCTGCCCGTTCATGCGCGCTCACGCTCCAGGAGCCAGCCCCCCGACGGGTGCGGCTCGCCGTGCCAGCCCTTCGTGACGCGGAGCGTAGCGCCGGGCAGCGCCACGACGTCTCCGCCGGAGAGCAACGCCTCGAACGTCCCACCATCATCGACCCGGTGGTCATCGCGCCAGGTGGACGAACCGTGACGCCTGAACCGCACGACGTGCGACTTTCCGCTCGCGACGTGACGGAGCGCGACGATCTCCACCGGCGCCTCGAGGGCGAACCCGTTCCGCTCCCGATGCAGCGTGGAGAAGCGTCGGGCAATTTCGTCGCCGTCGTCACCGCGCCGCACGGGAACATCCAGCTCATGACCCTGGCCCGCGTAGCGAGCGCGCGCCGACCAGCGCCGATCCCATTCCGCGTCTCCGGCGACGCCGCGCGCGGATTCGTCGAGCAGAGCGCTCACCGCACGCGGCTCGAGTTCGGCCGCCACCTTCAGAACGCTGATCAGCTGCTCGCGCCGCTCGGCCGTGATCGCGAGACCGAGTGCGCTCAACGCGCCGGCGTGGGGCGGCACGAAGATGCGGCTGATGCCGAGCTGCTCGGCGAGCCCGCAACAATGCAGCGGTCCTCCACCGCCGAATGGCACGAGCACGCAGGCGCGCGGGTCGACGCCGCGCTCCACGCTCACGCGACGCAGCGCTCGCGCCACCGAGGCGTCGGCGATGTCGAGCATGGCTCGGGCGACGCGGTCAATCGGCGCGCCGAGCTGCACGGCCAGCGCGCCGACGGCGCGCTCCGCCAAGGCCGGATCGAGCGCGATGCCGCCGCTCAACGAGCTGGCGGTGATGTGGCCAAGCACGACGTGCGCGTCGGTGACGGTCGGGAGTACTCCGCCGCGCCCGAAGGCCGCCGGACCTGGCACAGCGCCGGCGCTGTGGGGTCCGACGCGCAATGCACCACCGTCATCCACCCAACCGATGCTGCCACCGCCGGCAGACACCGTCTCCACGAGCACGCGGGGCAGCGCGATCGGTACGCCGGCGATGCGGCCGCCCGGCTCGACGAGCGGTTCGCCGCCGATGATCACGCCGACATCGGCGCTCGTGCCACCGATGTCCACCGTGAGCGCGTCACCGAGGCCCGCCGCACCGAGCGCAGCCGCCGCGCCGACGATACCACCCGCAGGCCCGGAGAGCGCCAGCGACGCGGCGTTGCGCGCTGCTTCCGTCGCGCTGCGCATCCCGCCACCCGAGGTCATTACGCCGGGCGCGGGTACGCCGCACTCGGCGGCACGGGCGCTGAGTCGCCCGAGGTAGTGAGCGACCCCGGGGCGCAGGTAGCCTTCCGCCACCGTCGTCGCCGCGCGCTCATACTCGCGGATCTCGGGAAACACTTCGCTCGACAGCACCACGTCAACGGTTGGCAGCGCATGACGCACCGCGGTGGCGAGACGCTGCTCGTGGCGTGGGTCGACGTGCGCGTGAAGGAGGCAGATCGCCACCACGTCGGGCGCGAGGGCGCGAATGCGATCGATCACTTCACCGATCGCCTCGTCGGTGAGCGGCACCACGATACCCTCGGGCGCGATGCGCTCGCGGACGCCGATCGTCAGCTCGCGCGGCACGAGTGGCGGCGGGTGATGGCGGCTGAGGTCGTAGAGCGACGCGCGGTCCTGGCGCGCGAGGTGAAGCAAGTCGGTGAAACCTTCGGTAGCGGCGAATGCCACGCGCGCACCGGCTCGCTCGAGCAGCATGTTGGTCGCGACGGTGGTGCCGTGAACGAAACGGCTGACGACGCTCTCGGCGCGCGTCGCGACGCGAAGCGCTTCGGCGACCGCTTCACTCTGGTCGCGCGGCGTGCTCGGAATCTTGAACGAGCTGATCTCGCCCAAGGCGTCCACGGCGACGAGGTCGGTGAACGTGCCGCCGACGTCGATGCCGATGGACGCTCCGCTCACCTGCCGTCGTCGCGACGCGCCGGCTCGGGGAGCGGCAGCGACAGCGCCCACGCGAGGGCGAGATGCATCGGCAACGCCAGGGCAGTGATGGCGAGGTTCGCCTGTCCCCCGGGCGCGACGGACATGAAGAGCGCGACGACGCCGAGGACGGCGATGATGCGCGACCATGCCCGCGCCGGCCGCACGCCGCGCGAGCGAAGCAGCGCCGCCGGCAGCAGGATCACCAGCGCCAGCGAGAGCGGAGAAAGGGTGAGGAGGTTCTCGTTCCACGCCCAGAAGACGTGCCGCGTGAAAGCCCACATATAAATGAGCAGCAACCCGATCACGCCGCAAAGCATCGACCAGAGCATGCCGAGGAGGGCAAGCCCCCACATTGCGGCACGGTTCGACTTTCCGAGGATGCGCAGTATTACCGCCAGGGCCGCGAGCAGCGCGCCGAGCACGAAGTAGCGAAGGACGAGACTGGGGGGCTCGTCCGGCACGGTGACCGCAGGGCCGGACGTCGGAGGTATCGTCCGCTGGTCGCTCACGAGCGCGACCGGCGAGCCATCAGCCCCCGGGATGGTGACCGTGCGCAGCGCATCGCGCAGACGCATCGGGATGAAGAACGACTCCCATTGCGTGAGTGGACGATCCGCCGGCCGGCCGAGCGCAATGTCGATGCCCAATTGCGCGGGACGGAGTCCGTCCGTGACGCGGACGCTCTCGCCCCGGTAGGTGAGCGACGTCTGTACCGTATCGGTGGCGCGACGCAATGCGCCACCGAGCGCGCGATCGATCGCGTCGCGCAGGCGCGTCGAGCAGTTGTCCCGGAAGTAGTCGTAGCGGTAGTACTTGTTCTCCTCCTGCGCATTCCACTGGACGAAGTCACGCAGCGCGGCGGCCTGGGCGTGGGTCAGGTCCAGACGCTGCAGGGTGATCGTGCGTCCGATCTCGTGGTACGCGGCGATCATGCGATACGCATCCTCGCCCGCCATCCAGTACTTCGTGTCGCCGGAGAGGAAGCGCTGCAGGAAGTCCGGCTGCGCGAAGTCGAACAGCCCCCAGTTGTAGGCGATGTCGGTGCCCGCCTGCGCATCGTGAATCCACAGCGCATTGTGCCCGAATCGCTCCCAGACCTGCTCACCGGGGTCGAAGGTGATCACCGTGACCGTTAGCTCGGCGGGCGAGCTGTCGTCGGCGACCGGCATGACCGCCGACGCCATGGGCGCCGGAGGAGCGACGACCTGCGGCACGGGGCTGGCCTCGCGGCGCAGAGGTACCTCGCGAGTGCGCGGCGTCTGAATTGGAACCTCGCGTGCACGCGGCCGCTGCGCCGGCGACGGAAGCGCGACCAGGCAGGCCACGACGGAGCACAGTACGTGGACGTGCCTCACAACCGGATCTCTTTTCCCTCGTCCGCCGACTTGTAGATGGCTTCGACGACGCGATGCAGCGTGACCTGATCGGTGGGCGGCTCGTACTCGGCGTCGCCCACGAGCACGGCGAGAAAGTGCGCCAGCTCGGCGCGATAGGATTGGATGAACGCGCTCTCGCGCGCTGCGGCGCCGCGCGGCGAGACATCGGTCGGGCGGCCGTGGAGCTCCTTCACGACACGCAGCGGGGCGAGCCGCGCGCTACCCCGGGTCGAGATCGTCTCGAACCACCATCGCTCCTCCTCGCCGACGTAGTCGCTCATGACGTCGAAGTTGAACGAGACGCCGCCCGCACATGTCAGCTGCACCAGCATCGCGTCCTCGACGGCATTCTTGCCCACCGGCCGGTCCATGTGCGCCACCACGCGCTCGGCGTCGGGGAAGTCGGCGAGCCAGAGCGCGAGGTCGAGCAGCGGCACCCCGTAGTCGAAGAAGGCGCCGCCCCCGGCTTCGGCGCGGCGGAGCCGCCATCCCTGCTCGCCGCGCCGGAAGTGGTAGGCGCCCGCGCGGATGCCCGAGAGCTTCCCCAGTTCGCCGCCACGCAGGAATGCGGCAAGCGCCTGCACGTCGCTGCGGAAGCGGTAGTTGTTGGCGACGAGCACCTTGCGCTTCGCTCGCTCGGCGGCGTTGATGATCCGCTCCACGCCTCGCGCCGACATGGCGACCGGGCGCTCGCAGAGCACGTCGAGGCCGGCGGCGAGGGCGCTCAGCACGTGGGGCTCGTGCAGATGGTTCGGCGTGGCGACGACGATCGCCTGCAGGTCCCCCGACTCGAGCAGGTCCTCGATGTCGTTATAGGTGTCGTCGATGTCGAATCGATCGGCAAGCGCGCGCGCCTTCGCGCGGTCGTTGTCGCATACCGCGACGAGCTTGGCACCACGCATCCTGGACAGCAGCGGCAAGTGCGTCAGCTGCGCGATCGCGCCCGCGCCCACGACGCCGATCCGCACCGGTTCCGTCATCGATCTCCCTCTCCGTCGTGCCGAAGGTGTTCCCCGCTACTGGACCGTTCCCACCGTCGTGCCGGGATAATACGTGGCGAGAATCGTCCTGAAATCCTGGCCGGCGCGCGCACGGCCGATGGCGCCGGTCTGGCACATCCCGATGCCGTGACCGTTCCCGCCGCCGTGCAGGACGAGCGATTGCACCTCGCCGCCACGGACGTCGGCGTCGACGGAAAAATAGGTGCTGTACAGCATCTCGCCACTCGGCAGCCGAAGCGCCGAGCGAATCTGGTTGCCGCGCAAGGCCCAGTTCCCGCGGTCGGTCTCGACGCTGAGCGTGCCGACGCGGCCGGCAGGCGTGACATCGGTCACGCGCACGTTGCGGACGCGCGTGATGCCGCCGGAGCCACCAGGCAGGCTTCGCAGATAGCGCGCGACGGACGCACGAAGCTGATCGGCCGAGTAGCTTCGCGTCCAGCGGAATTTTGGCGCCCAGTCACAGTAGTAGCGGTCGGTACCGGGAATCTGGTCGCTCACACGGCGCAGATACGGTTCCGAGCTCACGTTCCAGGAGTCTTCCGGGGCCGCCGTGAATCCGCCGCAGGTCGCATGATACGGCGCATTGACGACGCGCCCGCCGTAAAGCAGCACGAGTCCCGCCGTTGCGTCCACCGCCTCATTCCCCGTGCGCGATTCCGCGTTCGCGCCGCCATAGACCTGGTCCTGCACGGTCGCGACGAGATCGTACGGCCGAGCGGGACCGGCCAGCCGCGTGTAAGCATAGCTGCGCGCCGCCACCGCCTGCGCCTCGACGGCAGCCAGATCGGCCGCATCGTTGGTGCCGATCTCCAGCGGCACCACGCCACGAACGTAGTCGTCCATCGGCAGGCGATTGACTACCATGATCTCGCCGGCGGACGCCCGCATGAGCACCTCGCCGCGATAGCGCCGCTCGTTGAAGCGAATCGTCCCGCCGGCGTCGCTGCTCCGCGCGATGATCAGGGTGTCGCGCAAGGAAACGGGATGTGAGTCGCTGCGGCGGGCGCTCAGCCTCGCGCCGTCGCGCTCGAGGATCCACCGTTCGCCGGGCTGGGTCTGCGCCAGCGGCGTGGCACCGTCCGAGGCGTACAGCATCCACCCAGCGTCCGCCGTGAGCTCCACGGTGGTCGTGCGGGATGCCAGCGCCACCCGCACCATCCGCAAGGACGCATCGCGCGAGGAGAGTGGCCGGCGCACGGGGACGACGTCGCCATTGGCTGACGCATCCACCCGAATCGGTCTCCGCGCGCACGACGCCATCAGCGCGCCGAGCAGACCGAGCGTCGTCAGGGGTAGCCACGCCCTGTGCAGGACGCTGCGCTTGAGGTGCGCGCGCAGTCGCGGCGTGGAACTAGCCACGCGCTTCCGCGAGCGCGGCATCCAGCCGCTCGAGGGTCAGTGCAATTTCTGCGTCGCCATGCGCGGAGGAGACGAACGCCGCCTCGAATGCCGATGGCGCGATATAGACGCCGCGAGTCAATGCACCGTGGAAGAAGCGGCGGAAGAGCGCAACGTCGCTCTCCTTTGCGTCGGCGAAGGAGCGCACCGGTTCGGCGCGGAAGAAGAATCCGAACATCGAGCCCGCCGCCTCCGCCGTGAACGGCACACCGCGGCGCGCAGCAATGCCACGCAGTCCTTCGACGAGTGCGAGGGTTCGCTGCGCAATGCCGTCGTGCACCTCGCGCGTGAGCGCGCCGAGCGTGGCGATTCCCGCCGCCATGGCGAGCGGATTCCCCGACAACGTTCCCGCCTGGTACACCGGTCCTGCTGGAGCGACACGCTCCATGAGCTCGCGACGACCGCCATACGCGGCCACCGGCAAGCCGCCGCCGATCACCTTGCCGAGCGTGGTGAGGTCGGGCGTCACGCCGAATCGCTCGACCGCTCCACCATAGGCGATGCGGAAGCCCGTCATCACCTCGTCGAAGATCAGGAGCGCGCCATGCGCGTCACAGATCCTGCGCAGCGCGGGCAGGAAGGCCGCGTCCGGAGCGATGAAGCCCGAGTTGCCGACGATCGGCTCGACGATCACGGCCGCGATCCGCTCGCCGTGACCACGCATGAGCGCCTCGACGGCTTCGACGTCGTTGAATGGCGCTGTAAGGGTGAGCGCCGCCAGCGCATCGGGTACGCCTGGTGAGTTCGGCAAGCCAAGCGTGGCGACGCCCGAGCCGGCGCGCACGAGAAAGCTGTCGGCGTGGCCGTGATAGCACCCGTCGAACTTGAGCAGCAAGTCGCGGCCGGTGGCGGCTCGCGCCAAACGCAGGGCGCTCATCGTCGCCTCCGTCCCGCTGGAGACGAAGCGGAGCATCTCGACGTGCGGCATCCGCGCCTGCACGACCTCGGCGAGCTGGATCTCGAGGCCGGTCGGGATACCGAAGCTCGTGCCGCGCTGCATCGTGTCGCGGAGCGCGTCGAGCACGACCGGCGCCGCGTGTCCCAGCACGAGCGGACCCCACGACAGCACGTAGTCGAGATACTCGTTGCCATCCACGTCCCGGATGCGCGCGCCCTGTCCGCTCGCCACGACGAACGGCTCGCCACCGACGCCGCCGAAGGCGCGCACCGGCGAGCTCACACCTCCCGGAAACAGCTCGCGCGCTCGCGCCATGAGCTCGCGCGAGCGAGGACCGGGCCGATCAGCCACTCGCGTTCACCGACCGAAGCTGCCGATGGTCGTCGCGAGCATCGGCAGCGCGCGCGTGCGGCGCTTGACCGCCGGCTGCGGTGCGCTGACGACGCGCATGAAGGTGGCGCGGAAGTCCACATCGTCCTCGACACCATCGATCATCGCGTCCACGATGGTACCGGGCGCAAGCGAGTCGGCGCCGTCGATGCTGGTGATACCGTCCACATCGTCGGCCTGCCACACGGTCCGCCCCACCGCCTGCTCGTTCTCGACGCGATCGACCATGACGCGCGCGCTGCGGCCCTCGAACCGATCGTAGCGTTCGGCGGTGATCTGACGCTGCAGCTCGAGCAGGCGCTCCAGCCGCTCGCGCTTCAGCGACTCGGACACATCGTCCTCCATCTCGGCGGCGCGCGTGCCCTCCTGCGCGGAGTACGTGAACGCGCCCACCCGCTCGAACTGGATCTCCTCGAGGAACGCCATCAGCTGCTCGAAGTCGTCGTCCGTCTCGCCAGGAAAACCGACGATGCAGGTCGTGCGCAGCGCGAGATCGGGCACCACGTCGCGCACGCGCTTCACGCGCTCGCGAATGGTGCGCTGCCGTTCCGGGCGGCGCATGCGCGCGAGCACGGCGTCGGACGCATGCTGCATCGGCATGTCGAGGTAGGGCAGGATCCGGGACTCGCGCGCCATCACCTCGAGCAGGCGCGGCGTGATACCCGTGCTGTAGAGATAGAGCATGCGCAGCCACGGAATGTCCGTCTCGCGCACCAGCGCCTCGAGCAGCTCGGGGAGGGTGAAGCCATCGCGCCGGTCGCGGCCGTAGTGCGCGAGATCCTGCGCGACGAGGTTCACCTCGCGCGCCCCCTGCGTCTCGAGAAGCTGGGCCTCGCGCACCACTTCATCGAGCGCGAAGGAGCGGTGCTTTCCGCGCATGAGCGGAATGGCGCAGAAGGCGCAGCCATGGTCGCACCCCTCGCTCACCTTCAGGTAGCGGATGTGCGGCGTTTCACCGGTGAAGAGACGTACCCCCGGATGCGCCACCGGCTGCTCACCGATCAGCCCGCGCGCCTCGAGCTCAGGAAGGAGCCGATCCATCTCCGATGAGCCGAGGAAGAGATCCACCTCCGGAAGCGCCTCGGCCAGCTCACCCTTGTGCCGCTGCACCATGCAGCCGACGGCGACGACCGCCTGACAGGCGCCGTCGCGCTTCAGCTCTCCCGCCTGGACGATGGCATCGAGCGATTCCTTCTTCGCCGCGTCGATGAAGCCGCAGGTATTGACGACGATGATCTCGGCGTCGCCAAGGTCATCGGTGGGGACGGCGCCACGATCGGCGAGCTGCGCGAGATAGCGCTCGGAGTCGACGGTGTTCTTGTCGCAGCCGAGGGTGATGAATCCGATCTTCATGCGGCGCGCGGGTGGCGCCTGGTGCTGCCAACGTGAGGCATCGTCGGAAGTTAGCGGCGGCGTGCCGCTGACTCTACCGCTGCGGCCGAAACTCGCTCTTGCGCGGCTATACTTTGTATTGTAAAGTGCTTTCCATGAACCTGCCCCGTCTGATCCTTGCCGCTGCGATCCTCGTCGGGATCGCCGCCGACGCCCTGCTCCGCGGCGGATTCGTCGGTATCGCCTTCCCGATCTGGATCGCCATCGTCGCACTCGGTGCCGTCACCGTCGCTCGGCGAGCGAAACGGCCTGTTCCCCGCGAGGCGCTCGCGTGGCTCCTCGTCGCCGTGATCGCCGCGGTCGGCATGGCATGGCGCGCGTCTCCCCAGCTTCAGGCGTTCGACTTCCTCGCCTCCCTCTTCGCGCTCGGCCTCGCCGCAATCGCACTGGGACAACCCGCTTCCTCGCTCTTCGGCGGGCGGGTCCGCGACACGCTCTGGGCAGGCGCGCGGGTGCTTCGCGATGTCTTCATCGGCGCGATACCGCTCACCTGGCGCGAGCTCCTCGCGCCGAGCGTTCGGGACTCGGCGAGCCGACGCGGATGGCCGGTGGTGCGCACGGTCCTCATCGTGGTGGCGCTCGTGGGCGTGTTCGGCTCGCTGCTTCGCGACGCGGACCCCCTGTTCGCCAGCCTGCTTGCGCTTCCCGACTTCGATCTTGGCGTCGCCATCTCGCACGTCCTGATAACCGGCTTCTTTGCGTGGGTGTTCGCCGGCTGGTCGCGTGGGGCGTTCATCTCGGCGGCAACGGCGGGACGGCCTCCGGAGCGCCTGCCATTCACCCTCGGGCTGACGGACATGACGGCGGCGCTCGTCACGCTCGACGTGCTGTTCACCCTGTTCATGATCGCGCAGCTCGGCTGGCTGTTCGGCGGCGAGAGTTTTCTCCAGGCGCGCACCGGTCTTACCGCAGCGGAATACGCGCGCCAGGGATTCTTCCAGATGGTATTCGTGGTGGTCCTCGTCGTGCCGCTGCTGATGGCGACACGTGCACTGCTCATTCCGGGCGCCGAGGCGGCGCGACGATATACGCGGCTCGCCATCCCGATGGTCGTGCTGCTGGTGGCGATGCTCGTGTCAGCGGCGATCAGGATGCGGCTCTACGTCCAGTACTTCGGCCTGACGACGGATCGGTTCTACACGCTGGCGATCATGGCATGGCTCGCCTTCGTCCTCATCTGGCTCGGGGTGACGACATTGCGTGGTCGCGACCAGCGCTTCGTGGCCGGCGCGGTCGTCGCCGGATTCGTCACGCTGTTCGTCCTGAACGCGATGGCGCCGGACGCCCTCGTGGCGCGAATGAATGTCGCGCGAGCACAACGTGCGACCTCGGCGGGCGGGGTGCCGCTCGATCTCGATTACCTGTCCACGCTCAGTGGCGACGCGATGGCGATCGTCATTCCGGCGACGCTCGCGCCGCCGGCGCACATCAGCGAGAGCACTCGTGGTGCAGCCGGCAGCGGCGAGGAGATGTCACCCGTCACCCAGCGCTGCCTCGCGGCGCGGAGAATCCGCGCGCGCTGGAGTCCCTCGTCACGGACCGCGGGCCGTCTGGACGCAGACGGAGCGTGGCGTCAATGGAATGCCGGTGACAATCGCGCGCTCCAGCTGGCGGCGGAAAATGCGCGCCCCCTTCTCGCCGTGCAGCACGACGCCTGCGCCGCCGCGCGCCTCGCCGGCGCGCACATCGGGAGCGGAGCGCTCTACCGGTAGTTCCCGAACTGGAGTTGCACGCCGAAGTCCTTGCCCTTCAGGAGGGCAATCGCTTCCTGGAGATCGTCGCGCGACGGGCCGCTGACCCGCACTTGCTCGCCCTGAATGGACGCCTGGACCTTCTTCAGCTTGGCGTCCTTGATGGCGGCCGCCACCTTCTTCGCCGTCTCCGCATCGAGCGACATCTTGAGCTTCACGTCGCGGCGGACGGTGTCGCCCGCCGCCTGCCTGATCTCGCCGATCTCGAGATTCTTCACCGGGACGCCGCGCTTGATGAGCTTCGACTGGAGGACGTCGAACAGCGCCGTCATCTGGAAGTCGCTGTCGGCGACGAGCGCGATGAGCGATTCGGCGCGCTTGAAGTCGATCGTCGCCTTCGAACCCTTGAAGTCGTAGCGCTGGGCAATCTCCTTCTGCGCCTGGTTGACGGCGTTGTCGACTTCCTGAAGATCGACGCCGGTGGTGACGTCGAAAGAGGCGAGAGGGGGCATACTGGAAACTCGTTCGTCGGTTTGTCGGTTCTTCGGTGGTCGGCGTTGCTCGGGAAGCTATTTGACTCCGCGGGCATTGGAAGGATGACGCTGATGACGCTCGAGATACTAGCCTTCGGCCCATGCAGAGCGCGAAGCGGCTTCGGGTGTATCACGCCGCGGAGGAGTTGGCGGTGCTGGTCTATGATGTTACCAGGTCCCTTCCGCCTGAGGAGCGTTACGGCTTGATGCCGCAGCTCCGGCGAGCGGCCGTCTCGGTCGGGTCGAACATCGCCGAAGGATCGGCACGGGGCGGGAACGCGGAGCTGTCACGCTTTCTCCACATCGCGCTGGGATCAGCGACGGAGATCGAGTTTCAATTGAGGCTGGCGGTGCGTCTGCAGCTGCTCGAGCAGTGTGCGATCGAGCGCCCACTGGCGGCGTGCATCGCCCTGCAGCGAATGATGACACGCCTCATCGTACGACTACGGCCGGCGACGGAACGCCCCGAGGCCGGCCGTAAACCGATAAGCCGAAGCACCGAAAAACAGCTCTAGCCCAGGTACGACTCCAGCGCCCGCGCCCGCGA
>Ga0070658_10000641_pt1 | contig 30217 bp, 24 predicted proteins | sample KBSC13metaG_FD_64664 | JGI IMG/M metagenome (GOLD analysis project Ga0070658, IMG submission 64664) | Corn rhizosphere microbial communities from Kellogg Biological Station, Michigan, USA - KBS C1-3 metaG | ecosystem: Host-associated > Plants > Roots > Rhizosphere > Soil ... | reverse complement strand
GCGAAGCGTCTTGGGGTGAACCCCCCTTTATCCCCCCGCAAGCGTAGGGAGATCTTGGTTGCGGTTCGCTTCACCGTTGCATGTTGCGCGAAAACGAGGCCCAATTCGCACTCCACCGATGTACAGGCGAGAGGGTATTGGCTCCCTCTCCGCTTGCGGGGAGGGCGGGGGGTGGGGTTACCCCAAGACATCCTCCTCTTACAGAATGTGGAGAAGGTTATTTGGAAGCGGGTGACCCCAGGACATCCTCTCCTTACAAGTCATGGACCAATATATCTGCCCCGATAGGCGGCTCCATTTTTGACAAACCGCCTAATAGGGCGGCAGTAATCGTCGGAAGCCGTGGAAGAGGACGATGAGGAGAAAGAAGAGGTTGCGGGGGAGGATAGCGTAGAGGGGAAGGCGTGGAGGAGAGGGAGCAGGGGCGGTGAACTGTGCGCTGAGACGCTCCATCCAGGTGACGGAGCGGGGCCATTCGAGGAGGCCAGATAGCCACTCCTGGGGAATCCCTTCGCGACCTAAAGCGGTTCCGACGATGCCGCCGACGATCGCTCCGGTCGAATCTGTGTCGCCGCCGCAGGCGATGATGGAGGTGACGGCGGAGCGGAAATCCTGGGGATGCGTGAGCCAGGCATGAATCGCGACCGGGACGGTGTGGTAGACGTAGCCGGTAACTCCGTTCGAGAGGCCGAGAGTGTCTGCAAACGCTTCGGTAGACTGGTTGGCTCGGATGGAGGTGATGGCTTGGGATAGGAGACCGATCAGTTCTGCGGAGTCTTGGGGGAGCCATGCCTGTAGCTGTTGCAGATAGTGATCGGGATTCAGGGGTTGCGGCTGTCGGACGGTCCAGGCGGCGAGGGCGACGGCGAGCGCGCCGAACTCGGCTTTGGGGTCGGTGTGGGTGATGCGGGTGGAAGCCCGGACGAAACTGCGGAGGGTGTCGAGATCGTCGAGACTGGCTCCGAGGATGGCGGAGCGCATGGCAGGGCCATTGCCTGCGGAGAAGACGCCGGAGTTTTCAGGGCCGCGCCCTGTCCAGAGGCGCAGGATGGCGCGTAGGGTGGCCAGGCCGATTCCCGCGGGGACGCCAAGCAGCCACCCGCGCAGATGCCGGGCGAGGTGGCGGCGGAAGAGAGCGACATCTCCGCGCGAAGCCAACAGCGCCTGCGCGACCATGCAGGTGTGTTCGGTATCGTCGGAGACCATCCCGCGCCCGAAGCAGAAGCGGTGCCGATCCGGGATGCCGTAGATCCGCCTTCCGCGTCGGCGCGAGAGCATTTCGTAGGGCAGGCCGAGCGCGTCGGCTGCCGCCGTTCCGAGGAGGCAGCCGAGGATCGGATCGTGTGAGGCCGGAGTGGGTGTCATGCCGGCTCAGTCGTCATCGCGGTCGTGAACTTTGGGGCGCGCGGTGACGGGGATGAGATGGCGCGGGGCAGGCATCGGGGTGTGGACGCCTTTGATACTGTGCCAGAGGATGTCGTTCATGAGGCCGTCCGGGATACGGTCTGCCTGCGAGAAGTCCAGGCGACGGCTGTCGTTGGCCCGGTAGGCGTTCTCACCGTTGATCTGACTGACGATCTCACGGGCAGGCAGAATGGCGGCATACGGCGCGGCATTCACCGGAGTGGGCTGGAAACCGGCGAAGAGGGGGGCGGTCGCGTCGTACTGATTCATGGGCGGCAGGCCGAGCAGCGCCTCCATGGTATGCAGCACGCTGTCGGTATTGTAGAAGTGATGATCGACGCCGGCGCCCGCCAGATGCGAACTGATCACGAAGGCGATCGAGCGGTGGGCATCGACATGGTCCTGGCCGTCCTGCGCATCGTCCTCCAGCACGAAGATCGCTGTGTCTTTCCAGTAGGGACTCTGGCTGACCGCTTCGACCAACTGTCCCACCGCGTAGTCGTTGTCGGCGACCATCGCGCGGGGCGAGCGCGACCCGGCCCTGGTGGCGGCGGTGTGATCGCAGGGCATCCGGATCATCTCGAACTGCGGCAGATTGCCGTCCTTCACAAACTGGTCGAACTCCCGTTTCCACTCCGTATAGCGACTCGGCGCATCGAACTTCCCGAACTTCGTGAGCAGGCCCGGGGTGGTGAGGTTGTGCTTTTTCCACGCCTCGCTGTCCGCGTAGTCCATCTGGAAGCGCAGATAGTTGTCGTCGTTGTGGCCGATCATCGCCTTCTTGAGCGGCGTATTGGCCGAGGCCAGAAGGTTGCCTTTCAGGTCTTTCAGGTCACCGAAAGCGGTGAAGCAGCCATAGGCGCGGTAGGAACGGCCATGCTTACGGCACTGATCCCAGATATAGCCGCCGGGAGCTTCGGCCACATCCTTGATGCCGAGCAGGTCGATCGGCGCATCGTTGTTCGATCCCTCGAAGTCGTAGCCTCGACCGCGTCCGCTGTAGTTGAAATGCACATTGCGGGAGGTGTACTCGCTGATCATGCCGGAGGTGGACCAGTTCCAGCCGTCGGCGGAGACCTCCGCGCAGTCGTAGAAGTTATCGAAGAGGCCGAACCGCGCGGCGAGGGCGTGCAGGTTCGGAGTCACTTCGCGCCCGAACAGGGTCAGGCTCGCATCGCCGTTGCCCTGCGGCATATCCCCCAGCACCTGATCATACGTCCGGTTCTCTTTGATGATGTAGATCACATGCTTGATGCCGCTCTGGGCCAACGCTCTCTCAGCAGGGTCTGCCGGAATCTTGCCGTTCGGAGTGAAGTGATTGTTGACCAACACCTGCGCCGTGGCGGTCTTGAGGAAGTCTGCCGTCGGAACAGGCAGCATAGAGACGGTGCCCTCGATGATGTTCTCGATATAGGTATCGCGTCTGTCCATCGGTCCTTCCGGCTTGTTGGGGTTGCGAACCAGCGTGCCCTTCGCATTGGAGACGAAGAGCCGACTCCCGTCCGGACTGACGACGACCGCCGTCGGATACCATCCGACCGGCACATAGCCTGCAATCGCATGGGTCTTCAGATCGATGACCGCGACCGCATTCCAGTCCGCCAGGGTCACATAGAGCCGCGACTCGTCCGGGCTGAGCGCCAGGCCGGTCGGGGTCATCCCGGGGAGGTGCGTACCGCCGGAAGGGCGCAGGGAGAGCGTGCGGGTGACGCGGTTGGTCGCCGTATCCAGGATCGAGACATCGTCGCTGCCGGCATTGGCTACAAAGAGTCGATGCTGCGCCTTGTCGAGCAGCAGCGCCATCGGATGATCCCCGACCTTGACGTCGCGCGGTGGCGCGGCATCCAGAATGGTGATCAAGCCGTCGCGCTCACCGGCGATGTAGGCGGCTTCCCCTTTGCCTCCCGCGTTCGTGCGCAACGCGATGGCGTAAGGAAAGGCCGCGGCGGTCGCTTTACTGACGACGCGATTGGTCGCTGTGTCGATTACGCTCACGGAGCCTTTGTAGTCGGTATAGGCGCTGGTCTCGTTGTGGACGGCGTAGCAGCGGCGTCCATCTGCGCTCATCGCAATACCGGCCAGAAAGTTCGGGCGGGCCGATTTGGCTTCGGCGGGCAGTCCGGAAGGATCGTCCAGGCTGCGCCGGGTATCCGTCAGTTTGCCATCGCCACCGATCGTATAGAGGGCGACCCTGTCTTCGGGGCCACGGGAGGCGTAGAGGGAGAGGCTGCCATCCGCGCCTGTTGGGCCGAACGCCAGGCCGACATAGAGCGCGGGTTTGCTGCGGCCGGAACCGCTGGCGACTTCGATCTGAGAGACAAGCTTGCCGCTGGTCGCATCGAGGATGGAGAGAAACTCCCGTGCGCCGGTATCCGTGACGACGATCCACTTCCCATCCGGACTCAGGATCATGTTGGCGGGGAAGCTGCCCACGTTGGTCTGCTCTCCCTGCGGTGTGAGGAGTTTGCCGGTCGAGATCGGCGGCTGCATCGCACTCTGGCGGCCACCGCGGGCCGCTGCCAGCCCGGCGCCGAGGGCGACGATCGCGATGCCCGCAGCGATCCGACGGGACGCGTGGAAAAATCGTTTCATCGTGGGAATAAGACCTCCGAGTTGATGTTGCTCGCTCCGCTTGTATGCACCCACACTCGCAATCCTCTGTGCGCTTCAGAGCGCATCTTCACTTATCCGCAGAGGCGGCGTAGAGTGCGGGATATTTCTGATCGATCCAGGTACGAAGATCCATTCCGTTCGCGGTTTTGCGGTAGAGGTCGAAAAAGAGGTCCATTCGGCGCGTTTTCTGAACCGGGAAATGCCCATATTGCCAGGCGAGTTCTGCATTCTGGGCTTCGTCGATAGGAACATGACGGAAGAGGTGGACATAGAGCGTAGAGGCCAGGCCCGTGCGATCCGAACCGGCCTGACAGTGGACGATGACAGGGTAGCGCGCGTGATCGAAGGTGTAGATCAACTTCTGAACGGTCTCCGGAGAGGGAAGATGCATCGCGCTGAACGGCACGTCCACGTGATCGACGCCCTCCTTTGCGCAGATGGCGGTCTCCTCACGGTAGAAGGGATCTTTCTCCGAGCCGTTACGCAGGCTGATGACCGTATGAATGCGGTAACGGGAGAGCACGGAGTCCAGAGAGTTGCCCAAGAGCTTTGCACTGATGCCATCGTATCTGTTGCCGGTAAGCTGGCCGCTGCGATAGAAGCGCCCGGAGTCGACGACACGCACATTACCGCCCAGCACGCCGATGTACCAGAGAAAACTGATCAGCAGCAGCAGAAAACCGACCGGCCAGAGCCAGCGGGAGCGGCGCTTGCGTTGTGGTTTTGGGGGAGCGACCGGAATATCGTCCAGGGTATCGTCTTCTAAAGGATCGGATTCGTTCGTCATCGTAACAGCGTTCTCCTGTCCTTCAGTATACCCAACGTTTCCGGGCAGTGCAACGCTTCCGGTTAGAGCGGCGGCGCGTTTACCGGAGGCTGCCGTAGGATCGGGCTGTCCTGCACTTTACGGCTGGCCGCGTCCCAATCTTTCTGGGAGATCGTGCCGCCGCTGCGCAGGTGGATTTTGCCGTCGGCGCTCACCGCGGGTGGCGGCAGGTTCAGCTTCTGGCTTTCGCGATCCACGACCCGGCGCGCCTCCGACTCGATCGGATCGTCACTCAAAGCCTTGCGCACCGCCGCATCCTGCGTTGTCGCGGGATCTGCACTCTGCGGCGCTGTCGGAGCCGACGTCACTGTTGGGGCACTGGGCGTGCCGTCGTGACGGAAAACTCCGGAAAATGCCAGCACCGCCGTACAGACCAGCGCCGCGATTCCGCCCTGCATGGCGCGCAGCATCCAGACAGAAGGCGTCCGTGGCGCAAACGGGATCGGCGGCGCAAAGTTGGTTGGCGGCGGCGTACTGTAAACCGGTGGCTGTGCAGGGTAGACCGGAGCAGGCGCAGCGTGGGGCGCGCCATCCGCGGGCGGCACAAATTGGGTCCGGTACTGCCGCCCACACTGGCCGCAGAACGTGGCATCCAGCGGAGCCGTGGTTCCACAACGGGGACACTGTTTTTGAGGTACATTCATCGCCGGACCCTCCTGGCTCTATTATATCGCAAATCGCCACGTAATGCCAGAGAACAAAAAGCCAACCTCCCATCAGAGACAGGAGGTCGGCATTCGGAGCGAAGGAAGCCCTATTTGCTCGCGTTGTCCAGACGGATCGGACCGGTGGTCTCGCGGACATGAATACCGACGCCAATGGATGGCCGCGGGTGAAACCCGGAATTGGAGGTGAGGGCCGTGCTGGGAGTGGTATCACTTTTGGCCAGGCCGAGCGCGAAGCGAAGTCCACCGGTGACATGGGCCTGGTAGTTCGGATCGCGCCACATTTCGTCGCGGTGGCCGAGTTCGGTGTAGAATACACGGCCCTTGCCGTAAGATTTCACCCAGGCGATGAGATGTTCGCCGGGCTGATTCGCCTCGGAGCTGCCATCGTTCGGATAGCTGTCCAGGGAGAGCAGTACGTGGACTTTCGTGCGGTCGTTGTTCTTGAGGAGGTAGATCTCATCATAGGCTTTCCAGGTCACGCCTTTTGCATCGGTGACAGGCAGGGTCTCTTTGGTGAGATCCTTCTGTGTTTGGGCGTTGACGCCTTTGGCCGCCTTTACGATCGGCTGCGTAGCGGGACTCTTCGGATCTCGTACACGGGCGTCGATCGCGCACTGGGCATGATGGGTCAGGAACTCGCCACCGAGCATATCGATGTAAGCCGAAACCTCTCCGGATTTGCCGCCGGGCCATTCGTGGAGGGTGTCACTGCCCGAGTGCATCGCCGCGAAACCGTGGCCCGCCTTGATATAGTCGAGGAACCCCTGCGGGTCGGGCAGGGGAAGAACCCCGGTGGTGTTCGCGAAGACGACCGCATCGTACTTCTTGAGCGCGTCCGGCGTCATCTTCGCCTTCATATCGTCGTCCGTGCGGACGAAATCGGTATCCCAGTCGCCCGTGCTGTCGCCGAGTTTCTGGATCGTCTCCTCCGCGACCGGAATGCTGCCGTGCCGGAAGCCTTTGGTCACCGTGACGACCAGTAGATGTTTTTTCACTTTCTGTGCCGCCTGCGCCTTATGCGCGGTCAACATCGTAATTGGAAGCGCGACAGCAGCTACCGCCAGTGTCGCAACGAACAGGGTAGATCGAATCTTCATCGAGTTTGTTTGTCCTTCATCAGAGAGGGTTGGGGCGTAGACATTAGATTATACATTATCTGCTCTATGGTAGCGACAGGAGCCGTTTTGTTGCGACTATTCTGCGTTCACTGCGTTGCGGGCTACATGTAACCGCTCACGCCGAGCAGTTCGCGGGTCTCTTCGTCCAGGTCGGGTTGGGCCAGGAGGCGATCGGTCAGGCCATCGGCAGGTTTGACACCGTAGATCGAGGTCTTGGACCAGGTAGGGCCGTAGCCCCAGAGCAGCAGGCGCCGGATGGTGCTGCCCGGCTGCGTGGGCAGAGCGCGGTGCCATAGGCTGCCGCTGGCAAGGACGCAGCTTCCCGCGGGCAGTCGCAGGACGACCTGATCCGGCTTCGTGTCGAAGGTGTTGGCGGGCAGGTCGCGGTCGTTCCAACGATGCGAACCGGGGATCACGCAGAGCGGGCCGTTCAGATCGTCTACATCGTCCAGATAGAGCAGCACATCCAGGGTGTGCGGGGGAGTGAAGAGAGGCGGCAAGGGATCCGGCACCACGCGCTGATGAAAATGCCACTCCGTCTCCTGATTGGGAGCATCGGGATAGCAGACGCGCGCCGTAAAGCCTCGCATCTGAACGCTCGGCCCAAAGACCGCCCGTGCCAGCGATAGGGTCGGCGCAAACTTGAGAAACTCCAGAAACGCCGGATGCTTATCCATCAGATGACGCACAAAAACGCCTCCAAACGCCTTACCGCCACCTCTCTCCGGATGCGGGTCCGTGGCCATCGTCTCATCGAGCGCAACCCGCAGTCGCTCGACCTCATGCGTCGGCAGCAGACTCTCCCGCACCAGATAGCCGTCCCGAACGAGTTGCTGCACCTCTTCCGGTGTCCCGAGCACCTCGACCTCACGTACCGGAAAATTCCGGTGACTGTCTCGCGTGCGATAGGTTAAGGAGTGCCTGCCGGGAATAGCCGCTTCCTGAAAGTCGATACTCATACGAGTCTCCCCTTATGCCTTCTCATGCGCTAAGAAGTGTGTTGAGCCTATCCTGCATTTCCCGCAGTAATCCTGCTAATCCTGTAAATCTTGTTAATCCTGTCTAAAACGCATTTCTTTAGATCCAGGTCTTCAGACGGTGCAGCGGTGGAGGTAGGCAAGTAAGAGGCGCATCAGTTCGTGTGGGGCGTCCTGATGCATGACCTCGTAGCCATGGGAGTTCTCTACCGGTAGGCCGATGGTGACAGGGCGGGCGGTAAAGCCTTTGGCGGCGGCGCACGAGGCGTCGCTGCCTCCACGGGAGAGATACTGCCAGTGGGGATGCTGGCCCAGATCGTGACAGCACTGCGTCAACAGGTCGCCGTCGATCGCCTCCATCGCCGCGTAGCCGTCGCGGACCCAGATCGTCGGCTGCTTGTCGATGGGAAAGTCGGCTTCCGGTGTCTTGGGACCGATCTCCAGAGAGACGCAGATGTCCGCGGGGCGATGGCGCAGGAGATACTGCGCGCCCTCCGCGCCGACCTCCTCCGAGGTGGTCGCCGCGAAGGTGATCGGACCCATGCCCTCGACGCCGTGCTGCGCCAGCGATTCCAGGGCCATCAGCATCACCGCCAGATCCGCCCGGTCGTCCAGAAAGTAGGAGCCGACGAACTCGCCGAACGTAGTCACCACGCGCCGCGATTCGGCCAGGACGACGCGCAGGCCGGGCCGAACGCCCGCCTTCGCCAGCGCCGCCGCATCCAGGCCGGTAAACAGATAGCTCTTGTCGAACGCCAGTGGGTTGTGTCGGGCGAACTCGACGACGCTGTCCGTGCTGTTGGTGTGGATGCAGCCGAACGAGAGGATGGCAGGAACGGGGGCAGGGCGTGCCAGAATGGTCATTGGCCCCTCGCCCCATTTCCATGGATACGACCCGCCGTAGGCTGCGACGCGGATCTTTCCATCCTCCTCGATCCGCGTGATCATCAGAGCGATCTCGTCCAGATGCGCGGTGACGAGAACGGCAGGGCCAGCCTTCTCCGCATTGACCGTCACATAGACGTTGCCCTTCGGGTCGGTCTCCGGCGTATAGCCCAGGCTGCGCATCCGCGCCGCTACCACGTCCCGAATCGCGTTCTCCTCACCGGGAGGGCCGAACGGGGCGATCAACTCTCGTATCAGTTCCAGACTGTCAAGCATACGTGTTCACCACTTCCGAGGAACGAATTTCGGGAATAACTTGGGAATAACTGCTGCACACAGAGGATTAAGAACCGGTCGGGGCAGGCTGTACCCAGTCCCGACCGAAACCGCGACGCCTACGGACCGTCGATCTTGCCGGTGATGACGACGCTGGTCATGACATCCGGAACGGCGTTGGGAAGAACCTGCGTCCCGGCCGCGTTGTAGGTAACGGTGATCGCTTTCGCGTTCGCCAGATTCTCTACGACGAAACCGAACACGACGTATCCTCCGGTTGGGGTCTGGCCGTTGAACGTCGGATCCAACTGATGCTGGGGACCGTTGTCGATGAAGAACTGAGAAGCGCCGCTGTTGAGAGAGTTACCCCGTGCCATTGCCAGAGCGCCGTCGTTGTGGGTCAGCCCGGTGACCTCGAAGGGAATCGTGTAGCCGGGGCCGCCGGTGCCGATGTTGGGATTGCTTTCAGGCAGACAGCGGCTGAGGGGATCGCCGCCCTGCGCCACAAAACCGGGGACGACCCGATGGAAGGTGATTCCATTATAGTAGGGAGTGGTCGTGACCGCGTTGCTGTTGCACGGATCGAGCCAGGACTTTGTGCCGGTTGCCAGACCGACGAAGTTCGCGACCGTGTTGGGAGCGACATCGGCGCGAAGCTCCGCTACGAACTGCGTGATAGCCAGCGTCGTGCCGTTCTGTACGGTAAACACAGCGAACGGATTGGTGTCGCTGACCGTCACCGGCAGGCCGGGGGTGTCTTTGCCGTTCACGGTGACGACGATGTTCTGGCTGCCGGCCGCCAGACCGTTCGGCACCTGGAAGTCGATGGCGCCGCCGATGCCGGTATCGGGCGCGGCGGTATCGACGTAGGCGATATGAGCGGAGGGACTGACGACGCTGCCGACCCGTACGGAGACCGTGGAGGCCGCGTCATGCAGGCTGCGGACACGCAGGCGCACCGTGCCGTAGAGCGCGGCGAAGTCGCGTGCTCGGAGCTGTACGGGAACAGGGCGCGGATTGAAACTGCGGATGCCGGTCGCCCTGTAGTCGCCGGAGAAGGGGCTGGTCATCAGGTCGCCGCCCGCGAAGGTCGTGCCGTTGAGCAGCCAGTAGACCAGTTGACCGCTGGTCTGATTCTGGAGGATCAGGTGGGGTTTGCCGGTGTTGGTGACATCGCCCAGGCCGACGACCGAGTACCCGTTGCCCGGAACGGCGGTCATGCTGACCCCGCCCGCAAACGTCGTACCGTTCAGGAACCAGAAGGCGATGAGATTGGTGGTCGTATTCTGGAAGACCAGATCGAGTTTGCCGTCGGCGTTGAAATCACCGACGCCTACGACTTTATAGCCTGTGCCGGGAACGGCCGTGAGCGCCACGCCGCCGAGCAGGTTGACCCCGTCCATAAACCAGAAGACGATCTGACCGGAGGTCTGATTTTGGAAGATGATATCGGGCTTGCCGTCTCCATTGACATCGCCGACGCCGACGATCTGGTAGCCACTCGCAGGGGTATTGGCCAGGATCGTGCCGCCCTGGATCGCTGCGCCGTTCAGGTAGGCATAGAGGATCTGGTTGGTCGAACGGTTCTGGTAGATCAGGGTCCGCGCGTTGTCGGCGGTCATTCTGCCGCTGTCGATCAGGCGCCAGTCGGGGGTGATGGGAGTCGGCAGCGAACCGCCGCTCAGATAGTTGGCGCCGTTCAGGTTCCAGTAGACCAGTGCGGAGCCGGCCTGACTCTGAAAGGCGATGTCAGGCTTGCCGTCGGTGTTGAAGTCCAGGTCGGCCCGACTGCGCGTGCTGAGGCCACATAACAGAAGCAGCGCAGCCATGATTCGTGTAAAGTGCCTGAGGCGAGCAGATACCATCAAGTGAAATTCTCCTTGGAATAGATCGAACTTGCGCGCAATGCGATCGAACGGGGGAAATGTTCTTTCGCATCACCGTTCTCCGCATGCCTTCCTGATTCCCGGGGAGAAGGAATCATTCCACATAGGCCGGCGGCGTCGGCTCGATTTTCGACGGTTCCGGCATCATTAACGCGATTAGAATCGCCGGAATATAGATGTAGCCGACCATGATCAGGGCTTTGCCGGGATCGTCCATCAGGGCCTTGCTCGAACTCGAGGTAGAGACCTGAGTAGCGAACCAGATGGTGCCGAAGGCCGCGACCAGTCTGCCTACATTATAGCAGAAGCCCGCGCCCGTCGTGCGCAGCAGAGTTGGGAACAGGGGCGGCACGTAGAGTGGAAATAGGCCGAAGACTCCCTGTACAAAGAAGTGCGCCGCGCTGAGCCAGGGCAGGATGTCGAGATGGTTGTGGGGGACACGGTAGGTCATATAGAGGGTGACCAGCCCGCCGAAAAACATCAGAGAGGTGGCAGCGCGGTAACCGAAGCGGCGCGCCAGCATGCCCGCGAAGAAGTTGCCGCCGATCGACACGACCATGGCCAGGGCGGTGACCAGACTGATATAGTGATCGCGATCCTCTTTTGTCATGCTCACGACGTCCGACAACTTCCGCAGTTGTTGGGGACTCCAGAACAGGAAGGCCCAGACAGTCGTCAGTGCCGCGGAACAGACCAGGACGGTCATGATGGTGATGCGGAGAACGGGGCCGCGAAACAGATCTGCAATTTTGGGTTTCTCTTGTTGCGTCTTTTGCGCCTGGTGCCACTCCTCGGGTTCCGGAATCGCGCGGCGGATCCAGAAGGTGAGCAGGGCCGGAACCGCTCCCACCAGAAAGACCCAACGGGGATGGCCTGCCATGAGGAAGGTCGTCAAGGAGGCCAGCAGGATGCCGATCTGGTAGGCGGACTGGAGACCCGAACTCACCCAGGGCCGCCAGCGACGCGGCCAGGTCTCGGACACGAGCGAAGAGCCTGCGGCCCACTCTCCTCCGATGCCCAGCGCGGCCAGGAAGCGGAAGACGAGCAGCATCTGCCAGTTGACGGCAAAAGCGGACAGTCCCGTGAAGGCGGCGTACATCAAAATCGTCAGGCTGATGGTACGTGAGCGTCCGAAACGATCTCCGATCCATCCAAAGAAAGCGCCCCCTAAGGCCCAACCGACCAGAAAGGCTCCCTGAATATAGGCGCTCTTGGTGCTGACATCTTTCGATTTAAGATCGACGATTCCCAGCAACTCCGCGACGAAAGGCGCGGCGACCAGAATATAGAGATAGCTGTCCAGTCCATCGAAGAGCCAGCCGAGCCAGGCGGCCAGACCGGACTTCCACTGCATCGGCGTCAGTTCGCCCAGAGTAGAGGCTTCTTTGGACTCTTCCGCACCAGGGCTGGGAGCAAGAGACGATTCCATTTCGACGGCACCTCGATGCGGAGGGGGAGAATGTACCGGATTCGTCGGTTCTCCGATGCGATCCCAAAACGTCCGCAAATTCTTCTCTTGAGGTCGGGCACGAAGGTCGGCAGAAGGTCCTGACCGGCTCCTCGCCCGCCCCTAACTTTAACACAATCGAACCGGTGTGTCAATGTGGTTTTCGACTTCGTTTCGGGGCTGTTTCAGAGTGAAAAACTGCCAGGCGAACGATGCGCGCAAAGGGACTGAAATCCACTAAAATCAAATTATATTTTCGCTTGACATCAGGGGAATTCTTTGGTACACTGCGCTATCGGTTCCACGATGAGAAGGGTTGAGCGAATCCGTTTGAGCGCATCCGACCACGGAAACTCTACTTTAGAATTGTCCAGGTTACCAGGTGTTCAGGCTCCGACTCCAACTTCAACGCCGCGCGAATCGGGATAGCGAGGCCCACCGTCCTCGCGGGTTAATGGTTGCCCGGCGTTCGCAGTCGGCTGACGTTGGGGTGTTCCTCTTCAGGAAAGGAGCCATGACACATGGCGAAGCGTATCTACGTGGGCGGACTGCCCTACTCGGCGACCGAGGAAGATCTGGAGAACCTGTTCTCTTCGATCGGGGCTGTCAAGGATGCCACGATTATCACCGACCGATACACCGGACAGGCCAAAGGCTTCGGGTTTATCGAGATGGACAACGATGAAGAGGCGGATGCGGCAATCAACGCTCTCAATGGAACCCAGATGGGTGGTCGAACTCTTACCGTGAACGAAGCCAAACCGCGTGAGGATCGTCCTCGCACCGGTGGTGGCGGCGGCTACGGCGGCGGCGGCGGTGGTCGCACCGGCGGTGGTGGCGGCGGCTATGGCGGAGGTGGCGGCGGTCGCTCCGGTGGTGGCGGTGGCTACGGCGGTGGCGGCGGCGGTCGCTCCGGTGGTGGTGGCGGCAACCGTGGCGGTGGTGGCGGTTTCGGCGGCGGCGATCGCTGGTAATTCTGTAAATATGTTGAAAACGGGCGAGGCGCAGAAACTGCACCTCGCCCGTTTTGCGTCTCTGTCTTACGTTTACAATCGATCGGGTCGTATGCTATACTTTAACCTCCTCGAACCCACTCCGCCGGCCTCCGGCAGAGTCCACGAGAGAGCTCTCCCACGGAAGCCGCCAACGCCGCCCGGTCTCACCCGACACTGCCGCCTTGCCGCCACCTGGGAGTGGAAAAGAACCCTCCACGTTGAGAGAGGGTGGGAGAGTGAGAGTTTATGGCGCCGCACGAACTGAAAATTTTTGCCGGGCCGGGGCACCCCGCCCTGGCCCAATCCGTCGCTGAATGGCTGCATACCGGCCTGGGAGCGATGCACTATACGCAGTTTGCCGATGGGGAGAACTACGTGCGCTTCGATGAGAGCGTGCGTGGAGCCGATGTCTACATCGTGCAGCCCACCTGTCCCCCGGTCGATACCAATCTGGTCGTGCTCCTGGAAGCGATCGATGCCCTCAACCGGGCCTCCGCCTGGCGTATCACCCCGGTCATTCCCTACTACGGCTACGCCCGACAGGAGAAGAAGGACCGGCCCCGCGAACCCATCACCGCCAAACTGATCGCCGACATCATCACTGCCGCCGGAGCCAATCGCGTGATGTGCCTCGACCTCCACGCGGACGCCATCCAGGGCTTCTTCAATATTCCGGTCGATCATCTGACCGCCGTCAACCTGTTCATCGACTACTTCGCGCAGAAGATGAAGGACGGCCTGGACAATGTCGTGGTCGTCTCGCCGGACGAGGGACGTGTGAAGAAGGTACGGCGCGTGGTCCAGGCGCTCAAAGCTCCTCTCGCGGTCGGATACAAGCACCACCCGGCGCACAACGTCACGGAAGTGACTCACCTCGCGGGCGATGTGCGCGGCAAGACTCCCGTCATTATCGAGGACATGATTACCACCGGCGGCAGCATCATTCAGGCCGTGGATGCGCTGCTCGAACACGGCGCGAAACCGGAGATCTATATCGCCGCCACCCACGGCATCCTGGCCCGCAACGCTGTCGAGCGCCTCTGCTCCCGCCCGGAGATCGCCGAGATCGTCATCACCGACTCCGTGCCGCTCCCGCCCGAGCGATGCCACTCCAAAATCAAGGTGCTCTCGGTCGCCTCCCTCTTCGGCGAAGCCATCCACCGCGCCAACAACGACCTCAGCATCACCTCCCTCTTCGACTAAAAATAAATACAGCCCCTTTCCTGATCGGGAAGGGGCTGTATTTATTTTAGGAGGCCTGGCGGAGTTCGGTGGTGGTGATAAGGACGGGTTCTTTGCGGTCGCGGACGGTCTCTTCTTCGATGATGCAGCGCTGGATGTCGCGCATGGAGGGAAGTTCGTACATGATGTCGAGCATCACCTCTTCGATGATGGTGCGGAGGGCCCGCGCGCCGGTCTTGCGCTGGATCGCTTCGCGGGCGATCAGTTGCAGCGCCTCGTCCTTGAACTCCAGTTCGACCCCATCGTACTCGAAGAATTTTGCGTACTGCTTGACCAGGGCGTTCTTCGGCTCGGTCAGGATCTGGATCAGGGCGGACTCATCCAGGGCATCCAGCGTGGCGACGACCGGCAGGCGACCGATGAACTCGGGGATCAGGCCGTATTTCAACAGGTCGTCCGGCAGGACATGCTGGAAGATGCTGCCCTTTTCGGCTTCGCGCTGTTCGCGGGTCGCGGGATCGGCGCGCAGGCCCATCGTGCGGGTGTTGCGCCGGCGCTCGATCATGTCGGCTAAGCCCTCGAAAGCGCCGCCGCAGATAAAAAGAATATTGCTGGTATCGAGCTGGACATACTCCTGCTGCGGATGCTTGCGCCCGCCCTGCGGAGGAATGTTGGCGACCGTGCCTTCCAGGATCTTGAGTAGTGCCTGCTGCACGCCCTCGCCGCTGACATCGCGGGTGATGGAGGGGTTTTCGCTCTTGCGGGTGATCTTGTCGATCTCATCGATGTAGATGATGCCACGCTGGGCATTACGCACCGTCTGCTCGGCGTTGGTGGAGGTGGCGTCGGCGGACTGGAGCAGTTTGAGGAGGATGTTCTCGACGTCTTCGCCCACATAGCCGGCTTCGGTGAGGGAGGTGGCGTCTGCGATCGCGAACGGCACATTGAGCACCCGCGCCAGGGTCTGGGCGAGCAGCGTTTTGCCGGACCCGGTCGGCCCGATCAGCAGAATGTTGCTCTTCTGAAGCTCTACATCCCCCGCAGGCGCATTGATACGCTTGTAGTGGTTGTAGACAGCGACCGAGAGGACCCGCTTGGCGCGCTCCTGACCGATCACATACTGGTTCAGGATACGGTGAATATCGCGCGGCTTCGGAACGGAGCCGTTGCTGGGATAGATCCGCTGCTTCTCCGACTCCCCGACTTCGGAGCGGATCAGATCGGTGCAGAGATCGACGCAGTCCAGACAGACTCCGCCATACTTGCCGACGATCAGCTTCTCGACCTGCTCTCGCGTTTTGCCGCACAGTAGACAGCGGTTATCCACTCGATCATTTCCCCTTGACAAAGTGCCTCTCCTCACGAGTGCATTTCGCCCCTCTGACTAAGCGTTCCCGGTCGTGCCAGAGCCGAACCGGGAACGCAGCATAGGCCTATTCTATTTTTTACGCTCGCCGCGCTCGGCGATCTTGTCGATGAGACCGTACTCCAGAGCCTCCTGTGCCGACATGTAGTAGTCGCGATCCATATCGCGGCGCACCTTGTCGGTCGGCTGCTTGGTGTGATGTGTGAGGATCTCATTCAGCTTGTCATGCATCCGCACCATCTCTTTGAGCTGGATCTCGGCATCCTGGACGGTGCCGCCATATCCGCCGGAGACGGCGTGGATCATGATCCGGGAGTTGGGAAGGGCATACCGTTTGCCGTCTGCGCCGCCTGCCAGCAGAACCGCGCCCATCGACGCGGCGATGCCGACACAGATCGTCGCCACATCACATTTGACCATCTGCATGACGTCGTACATCGCCAGACCGGCGGACACGCTGCCGCCGGGGCTGTTGATGTAGATGTCGATATCGGCATCCGGGTCTTCCTTCTCCAGGAAGAGCAGTTCGGCAATGACCAGGTTCGCCAGGTGATCCGACACCTGCTCTCCGATGAAGATGATGCGGTCTTTCAGCAGCCGCGAGTAGATGTCATAGGCGCGCTCTCCGCGCGCACTCTGCTCCACAACCATCGGAATGACATTGGAAGGCGGACGAAACAGGCGTTCCATGTGTTTATCTCCTGCCGGACGCGCAACCGGGGCGCGCCGGACTATGCGTTGTCTTCACTGTCCTCGGACAGGACGTCGGCCAACTCGACCTCTTCCGCTTCTCCGGCGGCTGCCAGTTCTTCGGGATCGGGGGCTTCGGGCTGGACCACTTCGTTCAAGGTATTGTTGGCGAACAGGAAGTCGTGCAGCCGGGTCTGGATCAGGGCGTTGGCGACCTGAAGGCGGCGGCGCGAATCCTGGCGATATTCGGCATCCTGCTCCTCGGTCAGCGCTCCGGCTCCGACCATGCGGTCGAACTCGGCATCCACATCCTCATTGCTGGCCTGCAAGCCTTCCTGAATGGAGATGTCGCGCAGGGCGAGCAGGACACGGATCTGGTCGAAGGACTCCGCATATACCTGGGACTGATGCTGTTCCGCCGTCACGCCGTTCTGCGCCAGGAACTGCTCATAGGGCATACGGTTGTTCTGGAGTTGGTAGGAGAGCTGCTGCAGTTTGTCCCGCACCTCGTCCCGCACCAGGACCTCGGGGAAATGGACTTCGGAGTTCGCCAGTATGGCTTCCAGCAACCGCTGCTCGGCGACTTCGTTGGAGAGGCGGACGGCATCCGCTTCCAGGCGCGTCTTGACCAGCTCTTTGAACTCATCGAGGGTCTCGGTACCGGCGACCTGCATGGCGAAATCGTCGTCCAGGTCGGGCAGGCGCTTGGCGCTGATGCTCTTGAGGGAGACCGTGAAGGTCGCCTTCTTGCCGCGTTTTGCCTCTTCTTCGTAGTCTTCGGGGTAGGTGATCTCGAAGGTACGCTCTTCATCGGGCATCATGCCCAGGATGGCCTCGTCATAGCCGGGAACATTCTGCCCCATCTGCACCAGTTGGCGGCGCACCGGGGTCTCGTCCTCTTCCTCGCCTTCGATTTTGATCTGGTTTTCGACGATCAGCATATCGCCCGCTTCCACGCCGCGATCGGTTACGCGATCGAGCTTCGCACGCTCATTGCGGAGGCCCTCGATGCGCTGCATCACCATCTCGTCCGTCACATTGAAGATCGGCTTCTCGACCGTCAGACCGGTGTAGGCGCCCAGCGTGACTTGCGGCTCCAGGGGGACATTGGCCTTGTAGGTGTAAGGCTTTTTGTCTTCCAGATCGGCGGCATCGATCTCGGGATCGCGGAAGGGAGTCAGGCTCTCCTCTTCGATCGCCTTCGGGTAGGTATCGCGCACGATCTTTTCAAGGGCGTGGCGGCGTACGCGCTCATTGTCGACAAAGCGCTCGACGAGGGCGCGCGGCGCTTTGCCGGGGCGAAAGCCGGGAACGTTGGCATGGCGTCCAAAATCACGATAAGCACTGTCGAAGGCGCGGGAGACCTGCTGCTCATCCACTTCGATGCTCAGCACGACAGTGCAGGGGTCGGTCTGCTCGGCGGTAACCTGCATAGCGGTAGAAATTCCTTTGTATGTGGTGTGGGGTGGGTGGCGTTGCGATTTGCAAACTCAGGCCAATACGGCCGCCTGCGCCGCGCGTTTCCCTAGTTGAGCCGTAACTGTAAACCAGGGTAAAATTTCGATCAATTGCGGTGTAGCATACTCTATAGTTCCCCTCACTGTCAAGAGCGGAAGCGTGAGGGAACGCTGCTTCGATTGACAGCGTAACTATCCGGGAGGTACAATCCGCTATCGAAAATTTGCGCAGGTATACTGACACCGCGCTGCAGACGCGCCCTGCGTCCACAAAGGGGCCTTATCGAATGTACGAGCTTTTGTCGCGTATTCACCGCCCCGCCGATCTGAAGAGTCTTAATCGAGACCAACTGAAGCAGGTTGCCAGAGAACTACGCCAGGCGATTATTGACAACCTCTCCAAGACCGGTGGGCATTTCGCGTCCGATCTGGGCGCGGCAGACCTCATTCTCGCGCTCCACACCGTCTACGACGTTCCCAAGGATAAGATCATCTGGGACACGGGGCATCAGTGCTACGCGCACAAGATGCTGACAGGACGACTGGACCGCTTCAACACGTTGCGCCAGTACGGAGGCCTGTCCGGCTTCCTGCGCCGTGAAGAGAGCGAGTTCGACCTTTTCGGCGCCGGCCATGCCGGCACCAGCATCTCGGCGGCCTACGGCTTCGCTGTCGCGCGTGACATGGCGCAGCGTACCGACGAGAGCGTGCTGGCCGTGATCGGGGACGCCTCCATGACGGCAGGTCTCGCGCTGGAAGGGCTGCACAACGCCGGACACAGCGGCCGCAACTTCGTGGTGATCCTCAACGACAATGAGATGAGCATCGCCGAGAGCGTCGGCGGCCTCGCGACCTACCTGGCCAAACTGCGCGTCTCCTCTATCTATCAGAACGCTGAGGCCCAGGCGAAGTCGCTGCTCAAGCGCGTGCCGGGCACGCCGGGCCGCATCGTCAACAAGGCGGCAGGCTCCCTTCTGCGCCAGAACCTGACCCACATGGTCTCTGCAGACCAGTCCGGTATTCTCTTCGAAGAGCTGGGCTTCCAGTACTTCGGCCCGATGGATGGTCACGACCTCGACCTGATGATCGATCTCTTTACGCAGATCAAACAGATCAACGGCCCGGTCTTCGTCCACCTGCGCACCGTCAAGGGCAAAGGCTACGAGCAGGCCGAGGGCGACGCTCGCAAGTGGCACGCGGTCACCCCGCCCATGTTCGCCGACACCGCGGCCGGCACGGCCAGCGGCAGCAAATCGAGCGGCCAGACCTGGACGAGCTACTTCAGCAAGACGATCATCGACATGGCGAACAAAGATCCCAAGATCGCCGCCATCACCGCGGCGATGCCCGACGGCACCGGCTTGAACAAGTTCAAGGAGGTTCATCCCGACCGCTACTTCGACACCGCCATCGCCGAGCAGCACGCCGTCTGTTTCGCCGCCGGTATGGCTGCGGAGGGGATGAAGCCGATCACCGCGATCTACAGCACCTTCCTGCAGCGCGCCTACGATATGGTGCTGCACGATGTGGCGATCCAGAATCTGCCCGTCATCTTCTGCCTCGACCGCGCCGGCCTCGTCGGTGACGACGGCCCCACGCATCACGGCGTCTTCGACATCGCGATGCTGCGCCACATTCCCAACGTCGCGCTGCTGGCCCCGAAAGACGGCGAGGAACTGGTCGCGATGATGCGCTATACGGTGGATGAGCATGTGGTCGGTGAAAATTCCGGCCCGATCGCGATCCGCTACCCGCGCGGCAATGCGCCGAGCATCGACTGGGGTGTCGAGAGCACACCGATCGTCTTCGGTAAATCCGAGACTATCCTCACTGGCAACGATATCGGCCTGCTGGCCTACGGCAACATGGTCGCGCCCGCCTTCGAGGCGGCGAAGATGCTGCAGGACGAAGGCATCAGCGTGGATTTCATCAACCTCCGCTGGGCCAAGCCGCTGGACTCCGCCGCGATCCTGGATGTAGCTCGCCGCACCCGCCATCTGATCGTGATGGAAGAGGGCGTCGTCTCCGGAGGCGTCGGCTCCTCCATCCTGGAACTCCTGGCAGCGAACGGCCTCTCCGATGTGAAGGTCAAGCTGTTCGGCATCCCGGACCGTTTCATCGAGCACGGCGCGATCCCGATCCTGCATCGTCTCTGCATGCTGACCTCCGCCGACTTCGCCGCCGCTGCCCGCGATCTCCTGGATCGCCCGCAGCCGGAACCCGAACCCCTCGCCGAAGTCGTCCGCGAATCCCTCACTGCCTGACAGATTAAGGCAATTTCTGAAAGAGATCAGGCAGACGCCGTGCTATGGCATCTGCCTGATCTCTTTGTGTTATGGCGCTGTCCAGCAGACAAGGAAGAACCATGTCTATACAATATAATGCCTACATCGCTACTTCTATGGATCCGTACCAGATCCTCACGCGGCTAAGCGAGGAACTCAAGTTATCTGCGCCCACAGAGGCTCCTCCGGAGGAAGGAGCCAACAGTAATAGTACTTGGTACTGTTACGACGTTCCGCTCGGGATAGAAGGATTACCTGCAAACACGGAGGACCACATCGACGTTGGGATAGGTGCCGTGCATGCTAACCAACAAGAGTTCGTTGACATGGTTTTCGATGTATTAGGCATCACCGAACAAGGACAACCCTCGGTTAACATAGTACTACATCAACCGGACTATAACGACTTCCCGATAACGGATGAAGAACAGTGCGCCGTCTTCTACGAGGAGGGGTATCTTCAGGTGCTTCGAACGATGGGGGCTGTCCTTCAATGTGTGGAGGGGGACGGCTTCATGCATAGAGAAAGCAGCCCTTATTGTGAATTCATTCGTAAACAGGGTGAAGTCATTATCGATCCGACGACTATGACCTGGGGTGAAGAAGAGAAACGAGCTATGGGTGTTCCTCTTACTATCGCGAAGATACCCGAAATACTTTAATGAGTATGACTACGATCAGTATGAGCATGCTCATACTGATCGTAGTCATACTAAATTCCAACGCCGTTTAGAGGAGCTTTTTGATCTGTCATGGGGGTGCCACCCCTTGACAACCCCAAAACGCATCCGTAATACTCGCTCTGAACCTATGCCTGTGCCTGTTTAACTGCCGGACGTCTGTTCATGAACGGCTTTTCGGCGACCTCAAAGAACAGTCTGGCCACTCCGACAATTACGGGGATCGAAAGCAAGAGGATGCAGAGCATCACGGTCTCACTCGGATGCAGGAGGCGGGTGAACATCAGATTGACCAGATGCAGCATGGGGGCGTGGATGAGATAGAGGCTGTAGGAGAAGATCCCGATCTCCTCCAGCGGTCTCCAGGAGAGCGCTCGGGTCAAAAGGTTCGCCTTTTTCGCCGCATCCACAAAACAGGTGCTGAGCAGGATCGCGATCGCCGCTCCGAGGATCGAATCGAAGATGTAGAAATGGCTCATCACCCACAGATCGCCCTTTTTGAGCGAGGCCAGGACGACGAGCGCGATCAGACCCCATGCGGCCCAGGCAAGGCGCGAATCGACTCTGGCAGGCCGCTGCATACTCCAGCGCGCCGAGATCGCTCCCATCGTAAACAGCCCCACATACCAGGGCACCATGCTGTCGATTTTGCCGTGCAGCCCGAAATGCAGCAGCCCCAATGCCATCGTCCACACCAGTGTCCAGACATTGCCGATCTTGCGTAGTGAGAGCGCGATCGCCGGCATCAAGAGGTAGATCTGAAACTCGACTGCGATGCTCCAGAGCGGATAGTTGATCATCCCGCCCTGAATGGGCAGCGGCACATCGTGGAGCAGGAGGAGATGGGTGATAACGGTATCCAGCTTCAGCGGCAGCGCGATGTCCCAGATAGAGCCTGTCTTCTGGTTCGCCAGCGTCAGGATGAACAGAATGGAGAGAGCCAACGTGATATAGTAGGGCGGCAGGATGCGCATGGCGCGCCGCCGGAAGAACTCTTTCAGCGAACCGATCTGATCGCCTTTGCGCGCGATCGGCAGCATCAGGCAGTAGCCCGAGAGAACGATGAAGACGCCGACCGCAAAATGGGCCGACCAGGTGGGGAACAGGGTCAGCGCGTGGTTCTGGAAATGCCCGTTGTTCTGCTCCGCGAACGCGTGAGAGACAACGACATAGAGCGCCGCCAGGGCGCGCATACCATCGATAAAGGCCAATCGGGGCCGGGGAGCGGCAGATCCGGGAACGACCGCGAGATCTGCCTGCGGATCCAGAACCGATTGCGCCTGAATTACTTGTTCAGCGATAATAAGCCTCCCATACACACGGCCGCGGCAGAAGGAAACCTCCTGCCTCCATTTCAATGGCGCATTGTATCATATGATTTTGATATTGCACAAGGCTTTCCAGGTCGATGCCATAGGTGACGTCGAAAAAAGAGAGCATCGCGACCCTCGCGCTCTTTAGGGCTTGGACCGACTTTTCCTTCGGCAGCCTGCCTGAGTCCGGCAGGAATCGCGCTGCTGTCTGTGGAATAGCTGTTACAATCCATTCTTCCCCGCATCGTATTGCCTGTATCCGCCTTTTAGAACCGCATCGGCGCGTTCGTTCCGCCCGTGATGGCGACGGATTTCCAGGCTCTCCTCTTAGGATCGCGTTCCCGGACGCATCTGTTTGATAAAGACAACGAAGGACTTACACTCGATGGCAATGGCGCAACCGGAGACTGAGCAACCACGCTACAATAAAGCCGTGACCTGGCGATCGCTTCTGATCTGCCTTCTCATCATGCCGCTGAACTCCTACTGGGTCGTCCAGATGGAGGTGGTGCGCTACTCCGCACATCCGACCACGATCTCGCTCCTCTTCAACACCATCTTTATTCTGCTCTGTCTGACCCTGCTGAACCGGGGCGTGCGCCGGATCGCGCCGAAGATGGCGCTGGAGCGCGGAGAACTGCTGCTCATCTACTCTGGCCTCTGTATCAGCTCCTGTGTCTCCGGGCACGATATGCTCCAGGTCTTCGTACCTATGCTGACCTGGACCTTCAAGCACGCCGACTCGGGGAACGAATGGGCGAAGATCATCAATCCCCATCTGCGGGACGGCCTCTTCATCAAAGACGAGGCGATCTGGAAGAGCTACTATCTCGGCAACGACAGCGTCTGGCACTGGAAGTATGTCTCCGCGTGGCTGCCGGTGGTCTCTATTTGGACCCTCTTCGTTACGACGCTGCTCTTCGTCATGCTCTGCCTCAACGCCATCCTGCGCAAACAGTGGACCGACAACGAGCGCCTGACCTATCCTATTGTGCAGTTGCCCTTGCAGATCACCACGGAGCAGGCGTTCCAGCCGAAGGGGCTGTTCGTCAATCGGCTCTTCTGGATCGGGTTCGCCATCGCCGGAACGATCGACTGCATCAACAGCCTGAACTACTACTATCCGTCGATCCCCACGGTTCTGACGCCCGGTTTCGGCCTGAGTTTTCTCGACATCGGCCCGATGTTCACGCAGAAGCCCTGGAACGCCGTGGGGTGGACGCCGCTCTCGTTCTATCCGTTTATGATCGGGCTGGGCATGTTCATGCCGCTCGACTTCCTGTTCTCCTGTGTCTTCTTCTACTGGTTCTGGAAGTTCGAGAAAGTCACCTCAGTTGCGCTGGCCTACGATCAGGATCCGCGTTTCCCCTACACGGAGACGCAGTCGTTCGGAGCCTATATCTCCTTCTGCCTCTACTCGATCTGGGTCAGCCGGCACTATCTCAAGCAGGTCATGCAGCGCGTGTTGGGCAGGCCGTCGGATCTCGACGACAGCCGCGAGCCGATGACCTATCGCAACGCCGTGATCGGGATCCTCATCGGCGTCACCTGTCTGGTCGCCTTCGCCCACTATCTCGGCATGGTCTGGTGGGTCGGCGTCCTCTTCTTCCTGATCTACTTCGCGCTGGCGCTCGCCATCACCCGAATGCGGGCCGAACTCGGCACCCCCATGCACGATCTCCACTTCACCGGCCCGGAGATGATCATGACGCGTGTGGTGGGCAGCAACGCCTTCGATGTCGATACGCGCACGGTCTTCGCGCTCTTCTTCTGGTTCAACCGCGCCTACCGTTCGCACCCGATGCCGCACCAGTTGGAGGGGTTCAAACTGGCGGAGCAGACGCGCACGGACTACCGCAAATGGTCCCGCGCCCTGCTCTTCCTCGGCGGCGCGGCGGTCTTTATCGCCTTCTGGGCCATTCTGCACTTGATGTACTCGTACGGCGCGGAGGGCAAATCCCGCATGACCTTCGGCGCGGAAGCCTACAACACGCTGACGACCTGGATCAAGTCCCCGCAGCCCGGCAAGTTCCCGGAGTTCATGGCGATCGTGGTCGGATTCGGAATCGCCTTTCTCTTACAGTTCCTGCGCATGCGGTTCCCCTGGTGGCCCCTGCATCCGCTGGCGTTCGCCGTCACCTCCTCGTACGAGATCAACCTCGTCTGGGGACCGCTCTTCCTGGCCTGGGTCTTCAAGTCTCTGATCCTGCGGTATGGAGGGCGTGGAGGCTTCCATCGGTCACTGCCCTTCTTTATCGGGCTGATGCTGGGGCAGTTCGTCGTCGGCAGTCTCTGGAACATCTACGGCATCATTCAGAACATCCCGACCTATCAGTTCTGGCAATGACCATTTTCTCGCCATGACGCGGGGGGCAGAGGCTCTTGAAACCGTCTTGGGGGTGGGGGAGCAGAAGAGGAGCAAACGATGCAGTCGATCAATCTCTCCGGCAAAAACGTTCTGATCACGGGCGGCACACGGGGCATCGGGCGCACTATCTCCAGGACGCTGGCGCAGGCCGACGCCCGCATCGGCGCGATCTACCGTAGCGACTCCGAAACCGCCGCCCGTACCCTGGCAGAACTGAACGCCCTGCCCAACCACCTCGCCCACTTCATCCTGCAAGCCGATATTACCGACGAAGCGGCCGCAATCGAAGCGGTACGACTGGCCGGGGAGCGGTTCGGCGGCGCGCTGGACGTTCTGATCCTGGACGCCGCCGCAGGTGCAGGAGGACCGCTCTCCGCCATGAAAACGGAGGAGTGGAAGCGGCCCTTCGAGGTCAATGTCCACGGCGCGTTCTACATGGTCCGCGCCGCCATTCCTCTGATGCGCCCAGGCGGAACCATCCTCTTCCTCTCCTCCGGCGCAGGCCACGATCCGATGGCGGGCCTCTCCGCCTACGGAGCCAGTAAAGCCGCCGTCAACCACCTCTCCACAGTCTTGGCGCAGGAACTAGGACCACAGGGCATCCGCGTCAACACCGTCAGCCCCGGCCACACCTACTCCGGCGACACCGACCCCAACCTCGATCCCTCCCAATACACCGAACACCAGAAAAACATCGCCGACACCACCGCCCTCCGCCGCGTCGGCACCGCCCAGGACGTCGCCAACGTCGTCCTCTTCTTCGTCAGCGACCTCTCCAGCTTCGTCACCGGCAACTGGGTCCGCGTCAACGGCGGCCGCCTCTAATCTCATCTCCTATTAGTGCTGGGCTTAGGCTGCGCTTTCTTGATAACGCGAGAGACACTGGTGGGCGCGTTGGGCGAGTTCCCCAATGCGGGCAGGACAGCGATCTATGGCCCAACGCGTCAAATCGAAAGCTTTCAAAAGAACCAGGGCGTGCACTTCGGGCCAGAGTCTGGCCCACTCCTCCCCAGTGATGCCGTAGCCTTCCAGAAACGCGTGCAGATTGGCGTTATCAGGCTGGTACCATTGCAGGAGCGCATTGAGATCGTAGTGGGGGACGATGTGCATCTCGGCACATCCCCAGTCCAGCAGAGAGACATTCCCCTTCTCGTCCACGATGGTATTGCGTCTGGCGAGATCCCCGTGATTGAGGCCGATGCGCAGGGGAAGATGGCGTAACCAAGTGAAAGCCTCGCGAATACCACGCTGTTGAGAATGGGTATAGACGCCAAGCGCGAGCAAGGGATCCCTGTCGGTCAGTTCACCGAGGTTATAGTCCACGAAGCGCAGCCAGCCTTCCCGTGCGTCGCCGTTTGCAAACGCTTCCAGACTGTCGCCAAAGCCGTTGGCAGGAAGCGTGTGGATCACCCGCGCATACCGACCCAACACCTGAAAAAGCGCGTCAGGAGCCATTCCACTCTGCTTGCCGTTCACACCTTGAACACGGTTTTGGAGCATGAAAGCCCGTTCGGAGTATTCGCCTACCGCCAGCACCTCCGGACCGGGAATGCCTGCCGCCGAAGCCTGGGAGAGGCACCACCGCTCCTTGTCGTAATCGCCGCGTACTTTCCCTGCATCGTCCTCAGGCTTGTTGAGCCGAACGACGATCTCCTCCCCATCGGTTTCGACGAACAGGATCAGGTTGACGGATCCCATGCCGACGAGGGGCGTCACGCGCCGAACTGAGAGGTTCAACACGGACGAGACGATCTCCGCTGCCAACGGCACCGCTTCTTGTGCAGCAAGGTGATCCGCGGTGAAATCTTCATCGATGAGACCTGCGCTTTCCGTGGCGGACATACAATACTTTCCTTTCTGGCCGCCTGAATCTCAATCCTGTAAATCCTGATAATCCTGTAAATTCTGTCTAAAAGCATTTTCTTCTGGACAGGATTACAGGATTAACAGGGGGGAATAAAGGAATGTGCGGCACGCTCTCAGGCGTCGTAGGAGACGAGGAGATGATCCGGGAACGCCCCATCGAAGCGCAGGGTGCCCTCCGGTCCTTGCGCGCGGCGTAGGTGTTGGCGCTTGAGCAGTTGTTTTGCGACCATCGGGATCAGGATCGAGGCGATATGCTTGCCGAAGCAGGTGTGCATTCCCGAGCCGAAGTGGATGTAGTCCTCCTGCGGGCGGTCGATGCGGAACGCATCCGGCTCCGGGAATTTGGCGGAATCGAACATCGCCGATTCGGTGCCGACGACCACCAGACTGCCCTGCGGAATGACCGCGACGCGGTCGGTGCCCTGCGCGATGGTGGTGGCCTGTTCGCAGCGACGAAGCAGGATCGGGTTCTGAGGACTGAAGCGCAGCGCCTCGAAGATATACCGCGTCACGAGGGCATCGTCCTCCGCACGCGCAGCCTCCTGCGCTTCCGCAAGCGTGAGGGGACGGTCGAGTAGCTGATCCATGAGCTGCGCGATGGCTTTGGAGTTGGTATCGACGGTCCCGACGATCGTACCGCCCAGAATCCGACGGACGACCTCGTCCGCAAACGGCTCGGTCTGCTGCATCTTTAGCAGACGGCAGAGAAAGTCGTCGGGAAGCTCCTGCCCGGCGGCGAGTTCCCCTTTGCGCTGCGCGATCAGGCCGTCGAGATAGGCGTTCAGCGCGACAGCGGAGGCACCGGCCTCTTTCGCCATGTTGGGATCGTTGCCCAGATTGAGGAAGATCTGGCGGAAGATCGTCCGCATCCAGACCATCGTCGTCGCCTCATCCGGCCCCGGTGTCCCGAAGTAGTCGGCCACCAGCCGAGTCGGCACCACGCGCGACAGCCCGGCGACCAGGTCGAGATGACCGCCCGCCGCGGCCACCAACGCAGCGGACTGCGTATTGACGAACTCCCGGATCCGTTCCAGGTCTTCAGGATGCGCCGCCTGCCGCATCAGGCCGATCTCCTGCGCATACTGCGGCGTATCGTCCATGCCGAGGACGAAATCGCCCGTCGTCGCCTCCATCTTCGGCGCGTAGATCGGCACCACACTGAACGCGGCTTCGTTGTTCAGCACCTCCTCGACATCCGCGTAGAGCGAAACGACCGCGATCTTGGGCGCGATCAGAATCGGCTTGTGATTGCGCAGCATCGTGAACAGAGGGCGCACCAGATGCGGGCGCGCCATCAGATTCTCAAAATCCTTGTCGAGCATCTCCCGCAGGTTCAAAAGCTCTTCGTGCAGTTTGTGCCCTTCCGTCAGAACAGACGCCCAGGCCTCTTGTAGAAACGACATTCCTCACCCCCTCAAGAAAATGACAGCCCTCTCTACACTCCGGAGAGGCCCGAAAGCAAACGGTTTACACATGCCGTGTTATGGAAGCCCGGCGAGAACGCGCAGGGCGCGCAGGCCCGGCAGGAAGAAGTAGCCGCCGCCCCGCATCTCGACAAAGCGCGGGATGTCGTGGACTTTGGTGCGCACCGGACTCTGCTGAAGCACCATGACGCCGGTGCCATCGTTGTCGCCGATGATCGGGTCTTTGTTGTCGTAGAGTCCGTTGAACTTCTCGTTGTTGGCCCAGGTCTGCTGAATGAATTCGAACTGACGCTGGATATCGGCATTGATGGCGATAAAGTAGAGTCCCTGTTCGGTCGGTTCCGGGTGGCCTTTCGCCTCCGCGTGCGCTTCGGCGGCGGTTGCGGGGTCGTGCACCGCAGGCGGCGCATCGGGCGCGGTAGGAGGACAGTTGGCGTCGGGCAGCAGCGGCGTTTCGTAGGGCCTGCCACGCCGTATGATCCGATGGCGGTTGGAGATGATCAGCGCCTTCGCCGAGGAGTTCGGCTCCAGGGCATCGCGGGGATTGACGCGGCGGATATGGGAGCCGATAGGGCAGGCGAACCCGGACACATCAGCGGCGGCAAACAGGAAATCGTCGATTCGGGGATTGTTTCCAGCCAGTGCCGGATTGTCCTTCTCCGGGGCGAGCGTGAGCGGAGCGCCGCTGGGCCAGCGTCCCACACATTTGGAGGCCAGGTAGATCTTCTGCTCCGGATTCGGGGTGCCGTCCGGATTCAGCGTCTTCTGCTCGAAGAACTTCCAGAACCCCTCGACATCCTGCTTCAGTTTGCGAAAGACCAGGAAACTGCCGTTCAGGCCGAACGCCTTGCGACTCGTCTGGATGGTATCGGCAGGGAGCAGACCGTTGGGATCCAGCGCCGGGGCGATGGTCGGCACCGGAGAGGGATTGTCGTAGCCGTTGGTGTAGCCCAGCAGGAACTCGCCGGGTTTGAGGACCGCCTGACCGGGAGTGACTGGGACCGGGCTGCCTTCCAGCGTGGGCTGGCCGATCCCATCCCGAAAGCCGAACGGTTCGTTGTCGCACCGCCGGAAAGAGTCCTGCTGCGTGATCACGCCTAGGCCGTGGTTGGATCCGTTCGGATACCAGGCCTCCTGTTTCAGCGCTTCCAGATGGGCCTCGCTGCTCGCATACAGGGCCAGCAGGATGTGAATCTCCGGCTGTTTGGGACCGCTGCCCTCCGGTTGCTTCGGATCGATCTTCGCGACGCCGCCGAACTCCCATTGCGTCGGATCGCTCGTCCCGGTGTCGCCCAGGACACGCGGGCGCTGCCCGAAGGCCATGCCTTCCGTGAACTCCCGGGGAAAGGTGTCGAGCGCCTCCTGATTGAGACCAAACTTCAGAAGCCCCGGTGCGCTCACCGCGATGTGCGCGCTGGTATGCGGCTTCGGAGCGCCCTTCTCCCGGCGCTTTCCCGACACGATACAGGGCAGCAGGAGAGTCAGCCAGGGCTGCGCCGCTTTCCGATCCTGGATCTCCAGAAACAGAAACCGGGAGTGGGGCATATGCCCATATCCGGTGAAGACGATCCCTTGAATATCCGGTAGGTCCAGCATCTATCGCCCCTCCTTCCAGGCGTCTCCGTCTCGCCCTGCACGGCGCCTTCTCAAGGGCGGCACAAGGCTGCGGTGCAAAATCAATCGATGGGTCCGATGGTCGAATCGGCAGGTGTCGAGGATCCTCCCCGGCGCGGGATCATGCGGTACAGGAGGTACAGGGCCAGACCGGCCGGGCCGAACATCAGCGTCATAAACAGCAAAGGCCCTACGATCCAGGGAGAGACTTCATGCTCCTGACTGTCCAGATAGATCCAGCGGCCTGCGAAGAGATCGATCGCGATAAAGTGCAGCCATGCCTGCGTTGCGCCGGTCTCAGACCCCAGCAACTGCTGTATCTTGCCCAGTTCCGGGCGCACGAACAGGGGCAACGCCGGCAGGTAGAAGGGGATCTGCAACAGGGCATAAGGCAGTGCGAAGCAGTAGACGGCCCAGAGTGACCCCATGACTTTGCGCGTCACACTCCAGCGCGGCAGAAAGATCATCGCCAGCCAGAAGGGGACGACGATCGTACTGAAGAGTTTAAAGGCCAGCGGATAGATTGCCACAGCGACTCCTGTTTCCATATGCCCGTGCGAAAGCAGCGAAGGGCAAGAAGAGGATAAAACGATGCCCTGGAGACCCTCTCCTACGATCGGTCTATAGAAGCTGGAGCAGCGCCACGACCTCTGCCTCTGAAAGATTGGGAGAGGCGATCCGATCCCGAATCTGAATGTCGTTTTTCAGGTTACGCAGCGTCTCGCTCGGATAGGCGCTGTACCAGACCGCCGCGTAGACGTTATGCTCGCGACTCCACTGCTTGAACGCTTCGATGTGCTGTGCGCCGCCAAAGGCCAGGTTGTTCGCCGGAGGAAAACGATCGGTATTGCTCCAGACCGCCGTCAGGCCGTAGTTC
>Ga0070658_10000639_pt1 | contig 30261 bp, 49 predicted proteins | sample KBSC13metaG_FD_64664 | JGI IMG/M metagenome (GOLD analysis project Ga0070658, IMG submission 64664) | Corn rhizosphere microbial communities from Kellogg Biological Station, Michigan, USA - KBS C1-3 metaG | ecosystem: Host-associated > Plants > Roots > Rhizosphere > Soil ... | reverse complement strand
CAGAAGCAATTCCGTGACGCGCAGCAGAACGGTTTGCCCGCGCGACTGGCGCAGATGGTCGACCAGGTGCACGCCGAGGCGATCGAGTACGCCGGCCGCGCCGGCGATGTGCGTAGCCTCAATGACTGGATTGCCGCAGGCGACCACCGCCAGGCCGAGTTCAAGGCCGGGCAGATCATCGAACGGCAACAGAATTCGCGTGCCGGGATTTAGTTCAAGGAAAAATATGAAAGATTTTGAGAAGCGGATTCTCGCCGGATTCGAGCCGCCAGCGTTGCCGCAAATCGACATGTCAAAGTCTTTATCGTCGACAACCACGATTACGCGCTTGTCGATGCCTGGTTCTCCGATGTGACGACGCTGTGCAATCTCCTTAATCTTCAATAGAGCTGACAACGGAAAAGCGTGAAGCGACACGCCAAACACAGCAACCCGATGCCGCCGCGCTCGGTATGTGTTGGCGGATGAGTGCGGTCCGAACTGTGCAAGTCGAAAGGAACAATCGTAATGGAGAAAATATGAATGATATTTCCAAATCAAGTGGGGAAAACATGAAAATTGACAACGAAAAAACCAAAGGGGAAATGGTAATATTTTTTATGCGCGTTGGACTGTTCCTCCTTGGACTAATTGGTTTTATAAATACCGTTAGGGTCGTTATACCAAAGATCTCAGAAGGGGACAGCGCAGTATATTATTTTCTTTCAGGCGGCATCGGCATGTGCGTCGCTGCTTTTATGATGTTAGGGGCGGTTGCTGGAAAGTGGAAATAGCGATAACAGAAAGCATATCGACTAATGAACGTCCTCGAAGCGTTCTCACCGGCCCCACGGAAAACAATCCGGCGCCGACCAGGCGCCCCGGCTGTCGGCCGGAAGCCCGACATAAAACGATGAGGTAAAACATGATTGACCCGGACCGTGCAGGTGAGCTGATTATCTCTATCTTGGGCGCTGGATGCATCATGCTCTATCTTCTGCATGTCGCTGTGAAAACCGGCTGGCTCGAAACCTTCATTAAAAATCTCGACAAGCCGTCCGCCGATGCAATAAAAAAGCAGTCCGACGAAATGCTTGCCGACATGGATCGCAACGTCGCTGAACGCAAGGCTCGCAGGGCCGCTAATCGTCTCGGAAAAATGGCTTGAAACATCCTCTACAACTCATTGTTCGCGCCGACGACGGCACGGTCCGGTTTCAGGGCAACGCGCTCGTGCAGCACCTTGTCGACTCATACCCTGGCGGCGCCGAAGCTCTGCGCTGTGCCTGTCCAGCCGCCGACAACGGCGATTGGGAGCAGCTAGAGCAGCTGCTTGGCTATTCCGTCTCGGGCTTTGGCGACCTGCCCTACGTCTCGCGCGAGGCAGTCCAAGCAGCAGATGCTGTCGCCGCAACCATTGCGTAGGCAAACTACTATGGCAAAGGTTGAGCCGGTTCCGTGCCCGCGATGCGGCAGCCAGGTCGAGATTCACCAGTCGTATGGTGGACGTGGCTGTGGCGACCTGACGACTTACGCAGCCGAATGCGACGGCTGTGGAATGCGTCAAGATCACTTCGGTGATAACGGCCGGAAGGACAGCGCAACGCGCGAATACAACCGCTGGGCTGCAGACGAAAAGGCGAAGATGGCTGGGTTGCCACCGCCACCGAAACGAGCCGTGCGGAGTAAGTCGCTGCAAGTAGTGCCGCAGCAACGCTCGGTAGTGGACGCCTATCAGCAGCGCGAAGCGTTTGAATCTGCTGTGAAGGGTGAGCGTGATCCTGCGTCCTGGGACCTCATGCTCAAGCGTGACGGCACCGGCGAATACCTCAACGACTGGACCTGGGCGGCGTGGTGGGGATGGCAAAAGGCCACTGCTCAACGGACCAGCTAACCCAACTGAAAACTCATGACCGAAACACTGCAAGAACCGTTGGTCGCGATCCCTCAGCAGGCTCAACGGCAAGACGGAACGAGAGCACAGTTGTTGGACCTGGAGCGATTCGCCGTCAAGCTCGGACTGTACGATGCCGCCGAAGTCTTGCGCGGTGTACTGAACAGGCAGTATCGGAACCGTCGAGGAAAAACGTGATGCGTCACGCGAAGCACTGCAGCACCCACGCCGCGCTCGACGCGGCTGCGGCACTAAAAGGGACGGGCGCGGTGCCCGGCCGATGAGGAAAACACATGAAAAACTTGTCTCCAGAAATCGTTGAGCTGATCCAGCAAGAGATCAAGCATCCGATGTACTACGTCGACTTCCCCGACGATATCCCGAATGGGATTTGGAAGGACGGAGCCGGGAAGTTTCATTACATGTCCGATATGGGGTTGGATCACCTGAAGGCGTCGATCCGTATGGTTGAACGTGACATCAAGCGGCTCGAGCAGTCACTCCTTCCCGAGGAGGTCATCGCTGTTCTGGCTCCTAAAGCTGCTGGCGTCTTGGGCCAGCTGAAATCGGAGTTTCGTAAAAGGGCTCAGCTGTAGTGCCGCCGAGGAAAACGGTATGGCTGAGGAATTGAAGTACCACGAGCAGAACGAGGGCTGGAAGCACGAGTGGCTAGCCGATCGGCACTGCGTCTGCATCATGCGGCCGCGCGAAATCGGCGGAGGGTTCGTGACCGTCGACTTCGAGCGGCGGCTTTTCAGTACTGGGTACGGCAAGCCGCGTCAGGGCGCGACGGCTACCGAGTACACGGGCAAGGGCTGGAAGGATCGAATCGTCCGTGACGCGATCGACCACCTGGAGCGCGTGATGTCCGACGCCGAACCTGCGAGCTCGCAGCGAACCTGACTGCCAAGGAAAAGGAGAGGATTCGTGAGAGAGCCGACACCACAGGAAGTCGCCAAGTTCAGGCGCGCATGCAAGGCGCTGGATGAGCTAGGGCGTTCCGGATTCCACCTGTACCTGGCGAATGACACCATGCACCTGATGACTGGCCCGTCGCATGATGACGCAGGCCATAAGCAACAGGACCTCGTTTGCGCAGAACACCTGATTTCCGGTGCTGGTGGCGGCGACTGGTAACGAAGAGGAAAAGCTTATGACGACTGAGCGCTACACTGAACACTCCAGCATCGACTTTCAAGGTTTCGCCGTCCGGGATGCTGAGTACGAAACGGGCAACTCGATTTGGGTCGGTTACGGCGGGATGGAAGGTCGCTGGATGACCGCTGATGAAGTACGAGAATTTGCCGCGCTTTTGCTTAAGGTGGCAGACGCCCACGAACAACGCGTAAGCCCGAAACACAGAACAGAAGAGGACAAACCATGTTGAGCAAACTCGCGATCCTTGCCATGCTTCTCGGTGCGGCATGGATGCTCATTTCGATTATGGCACGGCCGCACTGGAACGCGAGCGTATCGTGCAGCCGCGTGATCGGGGCGGACGGCGTTGAGCGCGATTCGTGGTCGTTTTCTGCAGGGTATGCCAATACGCTACTCGGGCAGACCGTAGGCAAATTTATGGTTGCTCGCGCCCAAGCGAAGTTTTCGCAACAACGAAGGATGCGCGAAGCCGCCAAGTTGCGCGCTACGAACTGAACAGGACGGAAAAGCCCATGAAAAAGCAACTTGTGTATGTCCCGCCTGCCGAGGGCGCAAAGGAAGTCTTCACGCAAGACGCAATAGCAGCGTGCAGCACAGCGGAGGGTCACTTTTTCCCGCCGGCGCAAGATGTCGGTCATGCGGTGATGGCTGATGTCCACATTCGCACATTGCACGATCCCGAAGGCGCAAAGCCGTTCCTGACCGACTACCGGCTAGCCTGGGCGAACGGCGTCCAGGGTGACGGCGCGACGGAGGACGACGCGATCGCCAACGCGAAAGCGCGCCTCGCGGCCGGCGAGGAGCCGGAACAGACTCAGCAACCCAAGTGACACCGGAAAACTGATGAGCGATAAATTTGAAAACCTGCGCGCGGCAACACGAGGTTGCATCGAACAGCTTGGCGCATCTCGGAATGAAGAGCTGTTCGAGTTTCGTAACGCGGCTACGTTCTCGGTCGTCCATGATCTGCTACGCGAGTACGACCGGCTCCAGGAAGAGGCCGCGGCGCCGGTAGCGAGTCATGACCTTGGCACGCTTACGGCGGCTGAGGCAGCGTTGCTCGAGTCATTCCGCCGAGCCGATGAGCGGTCTAAAAGTTTCATCCAAACTGCTGCCGAGTCGGCCCTGAAAATTGATGACGAACGCCGGACTAGAGAGCGCTGCGATGTAGTGAGCATTTCGACGCTGCGGCCATCCAAGGGCTAAAGGAAAAGGGATGAAAAAGATGCAGAGTGCAGAAGCGAAGTTCATCGAGATTACGACCATCAGTGTCGGCGTCCTCGGTGTCAAGAGTAAGCAACACCGGGCGATGCTGAATGTGCAGATGATCGAAAGTATCCAGTCTTGCGAACACCCCGAAGATGCGAGTGTGCAGGTAATGATCGATATGCATTCGGGTGAGGCACGCCCGAGGCGATACTTTACCTCTGAACCGTATGAAGCGGTTGCGAGTTTGGTCAAGCAAGCACTTGCCTGACTGCCGAGGAAAACATTACGATGACCACGAAAGTAGAGTTGATGGCCCTGGTTGTGGGCCTCGCCCAAACGAGCTGCGATTGAAGATCGAAGCACTGGAACGGAAAGAAGCCGTGCAAAGCGCGATCGACGGCCTTGCAATCGAAATAGGAAAACATCATGGCAGAAACCGAAGACTGGCTGACCATCGGAGCAGATGACAAGGTCAAATTATGTCTGTCAAAGTCAAATTATGTTTGTCAAATCGGAGGCAATGTTTGTCAATTTGCTTGAAGAAACACTGCTATTCTTTTGGCCATTATCCCGCCGCGCCGCACATATGTGAGTAAATTTCACGGCTCGGGGAAGGATCGCCGTTTTTGTCCGACATAAACCTGGATGTCGATGTTTCGCCGAGGAGCTAAAATCCGCGAATTTGACAAACATTGCTGGTTTTCAGGAATCCTAAGTCGTTGAATTTATTCACCGTCATTTGACAAACATAATTTCACTTTGACAGCAGAGTGCATCTACCGGCATAAAGGGCCTTTCATGCTCCCCGATGAAGATTTCAAGGCCGAGATCCTCGGCTTCACGGCGACGGGTCGGGTTCGGATTCGCGCCTTCGATACGCCGAACAAAGAATGGTACAAAACGACGGTTGCGCGCAGGTCTTTGCGTCCTGCGCCGGCGAGTTCAAACTGACCCGGAAAAGACGCATGAGGAAGACCGCCATCTACTACGGAAGTGACAACGGCCAAATGCTATACGCATTGATGTCGAGAGCAAGCGGCATTCGTGTTTGGATTGAGCAACTGAGCGGAGCTTTTTATGCTGAGTGGTCTGTCCACTGTCGTGATGTCGATTTGGAGCCCGACGAGTTTTGTGCTGGCACTTGGGGAGACCCTGACGGGCTGATGACCTCCGCGATGTTCGCGACCGGATGGTTTGAGCGAACAGGCCGTACGTTTGCATACCCGGCGTGGCACCCGTTCAGTGATGGTTTTGGCGAAATCTGGAAGCTGTCTGCGTTAGGAGTCCAATGGTTGGCCGGGCATGGAGCGACCGTAACATCCGAGCACTCGACAAGCCAGCTGGTGGCCATCGTGGCGGCCAGCTAACCCAACGGAAAAAAGGGCATCTCGATGATAGGAAACTGGCTCCTCTCCCTAGCCTTGGCGTTTTCGGTCGCCACGCCGGCCTGCGCGGCTGACCCCGAGCCGCGCCACGTCGTGCTCCGGAACACCCAGATCGTGACCGTGCAATCGAAGATCACCGGCAAGGCGCACGAGCTGATCGTGATGCTGCCGGACAGTTACACGTGGAGCCCTGGCAGAAAATACCCGGTGCTGTACTTCCTCGATGCCTACTGGGACGTGCCGCTGATGTCCGCCCTGCACGGCAGCCTCGTGTTCGACAAGATGATGCCCGAATGCATTATGGTCGGCCTGTCCTATCCTGACGGTACCGACAACAACGTCGAACGCATGCACGACTACACGTACACGGCAATGGCGGGGGTGGGGACGGCTGGTTCAGGCAAGGGCGACCAGTTCCTCGACTTCATCCGCAAGGAAGCCGCGCCTCTGATCGAAACCACCTATCGCGCCGACCCGGCCAATCGCGTCATCCTCGGAGCTTCGCTGGGCGGCGTGTTCACGCTCGGCGCCGCGTTGAAGGATCCGGATTTCTTCAACGGGTATGTCGCCGTGAGCCCGGTCGTTGTCTGGGATAACGGTGCCCTGTTCAAGCTGGAAGAAGCATTCGCCAAGCAGAACCGGCCATTGAAGGCGCGCATGTTCATTTCCGCCGGCTCGCTTGAACCAGTCCAGTTCCGGGGCCCGATCGAACAGTTCGAAAAGCAGATCGCAGCGCACCGCTACCAGGGGCTGGAATTGCAGAGCTATACGGTGGAGGGAACGGACCACGGCACTGTAAAGCCTGAGAGCTACCTTCGTGGCCTGAAATGGGTGTGGCAGGGACGCCAGTAAACGCCGCGGTGCGCACGCATGGATACGCCCGACACCCCTAACACCGCCGCATTCTTTGAAAAGCGCCGCGTGCGGCCGGCAGCCGGCGGAACTACCGACCGGAAATCGCCACGAAGTGTCCCGCGCTGGCCGGCAGCCAGAATTGAGAGGAAGTGATATGGGCAGCATGGCACAAGACGAACGTCACGAACGAATTTTGCGTGAAGCCGAAGAGGAAGTTGCAGACCTCGAACGTCAAGTCAATGTGAAGCGCAACGAACTGGCCGAGCTTGAACGCAAGCTATCGTCGGCACGCGCAGATCTCGCACTGAGCAAAAGCATCAACGCCACGCGAGACTAGCCCGCCAAAGCGTGATGCGTCACGCGAAACATAGCAGTACCCACGCCGCGCTCGACGCGGCCGTGGCATTGAGAAGGCTGGGCGCGGTGCCTGGCCAGCAAGAGGGATGGACAGTAACGTGACTCAAGATGAACTGAAGACGCTAACCACGCTGGCAATGAAACTGATGCTCGAAGCAGCAGCACGCGGCGGTTCGATGGCAGAAATTGAGATCGATCCGAGGAAAGTGATGGGCTTTTCGACGCACCATACGGACGGTGCCGGCAATCTGTTCATTGCTATTGCTGGTGGCCCGAGCATCCAGAAACTTAAGTCCGCACTCGCCCTGGTCGACAACCCACAATAGCCGGAAAAAAATCATGGCAGAGAAAATCATTGCCTACGGCGTTGCGATTCGCTTTGGCGACCGTGACCTGCTCACCGTTCCCATAACCAAAACTAATGGCTACATGGTAAGCGGTGTAAGCGGCGCCGACGACGACCAGATGACGTTTGGGACATTTCACAAGGACCTTTACCTTCGCTGGAGAGCCGAGTTGGATCGTGCGGACCGCAGTTACGTCGCATTTGAGCCGGACTAAAAGGAAAAATGACGGACTCTGAATACATTAAGCTTGCCCGTCGAGATTCGACTTGGCGCGAGATAGTCGCTTCTTTCGCCATCGAAGGGGTGACTTTAACCGACGAGAATGAGATCATCGCGGGGAAGATGATTTCTGGCGACATCGAGGTGGCTGAGGCTATCTGTCTTATCCGCCAGAATGCGGGCGTTACGGAGCATGGAGGCCAAGGACAGATGGTTGGCGGGCGTGACGCATGACAGACAGAACGGAAAGTTGGCGTTCGCGCCCTGTACTGGCCAGAAGCCAGGATTTTAGGTTCGTACACATGGCATTGACAGTTACTGATATCAAACAAATTGCCTCGCGAAGCGGAGGCATGGTTCTCGACGCACGAAAGTATAGCCCTACCGATCTGAAAGAGATTGCGTCCAGCGCCAAGGGCAAAGGGTCGCGCATTTACCTGAATAACATCGAAAAGCTCACTACCACTGACCTCAAGGAAATCGCTTCCCGCGGCGACGGTGCAGTGGTATTCGACCTTACTTGATTACCGGAAAACGCCCAGCAGTACCCGAGCCCGCCGTGGCGGCGCACCGCATAATCGTGGGGCCGACCCGGAGCGGGATGAGCGCAGGACCGGTCATGCCGCAGGTACTCGACCTGGCCCGGAAACCGAAGCGCTAACGCCCCGGAAAATAACGTGACTCAAATTCAAGACGATAAATTGCGGCCCGACGGCGCCCTCAAACGGCTGGTCGACGAAGTGCATGCCGAGGCGATCGAATACGCTGGCCGCGCCGGCGATGTGCGTAGCCTCGAAGGCTGGATTGCCGCGGGCAACCACCGTCAGGCCGAGTTCAAGGCCAGGCAGATCATCGAACGGCAACAGAATTCGCGTGCCGGGATTTAGTTCGAGGAAAACGAGAATTTACGAATGAACTTCTTCACCAACTTGTTTAAGCGACCAGCGAAATTCGTGGCGCCGCAATCCGTGCAAGACATACCAGCTTACCTGGATGCGTACGCGCAGGCGGTCAGTTTTACCGAATCACTTGGTTTCGACGCGAACACACTAAAGCTCGGTGAGACCAATGCGAACGTGCTCGACAAAAACGGTGACTTCGTTGATCCGGTGTTCACCGCCGCGCAAGTCAAGGACCGCACTGAGGCTGCTGGGCAGTGTCTCAAATGGTGCTATTACTTACGTCCGTATTTCGAACGCGAGCTTGGTCGACGGGTAATCCTCACCACCGGACAGCTTTGGAACAAAGACACGGCCGTGTTTGGGCCGCAATTCGAGGACTTTGACCGTTGGGTCCGACACGGACTTCAAGCCGATGACTTTGCCGCTGGGGGCGGATTCAAGCTGCACGCATGGCTTACCGTCGAAACCGGGGAAATCATCGAACCTACGCTCTTGAGTTCGTTGGCCGCGTTTGGACACACGTCATTCCGTGAATACGCAGGCGCGACAGTATGGGGGCGCGATCCAGATGTGCTAAACGGACATAGATATGTGCCTCTCGCGCTTGGGAACGAGCTCGTTGAGCAGATCGCTAAAAGGAGTGTCGTGCCACTTTTAGCAAATCGACCGGACGAACTGGCTCTGCAAGCATATGCAGTTATTGGAAAGCAGTGACAGCTCTTAGTTGGGCACGCTGTACACTGCTGGACGCAGACGCCAGCTGATACGCGAGGAAAAGCCCATGCCGAGCGAACTGCATGACGAGCTGGCCAAGATCGGCGCGGCCTGGTTGAAGCGCAACGGATTCGCTGTCGTGGCGACCGATTTGACCGCGCTGGGATGCCGCGAGCGTGCCGACGTGATCGGCTTTCGCTCGCAGTGTTCCGCAACCATCGAGTCCAAGGTGAGCCGAGCCGACTTCCTGGCTGACCGAAAGAAGCCGCATCGCGAGATAGGAGGGATCGGACTGTACCGGTTCTACATCTGCCCGTCCGGCCTGATCGGCGTGGACGAACTGCCGGCGCGCTGGGGACTGCTGTACGTCGACGGGAAGCGCGTTGCCGAAGTCGCGCGGCCACGAGGGAACATCTGGCCTGGCCCGAAGGCGAACATCGCCGGCTGGGCCGAATGGCAGCACGAAACGGACTACGACGCTGAGCGAAGCGTGTTGTTTTCGATCTCGCGCCGGCTGTCGATGGGCCAACCCATAACGAAGTGAACAGGACGGAAAACGCCATGCCAGGAACTGTCGACATTGATGTGCTGCACGCTGCGTTGAAGGTCGCTGAGGACGAGCTGTGTGCTATGGGCGATACGCTGGTTAACGAAGGCTGGGACACCGGAACTATCGCGTTGACGCTGGACGTAATCCGGATCGCGCTGTACGGAAGCGACGGCGCCGGTAACGGCCCGGAAGGCTTCGAATCGGCACGAGCGCGGCTTGCAACGCTTCGCGCAGAAGAAGCCGCCGCCACGGCTCACTGAAAGGAAAACATTGTGAAGCTTCCTAACGTTTTTGGTCGTCTGCTCCTGTGTCGTTTTGGTCGGCATACAAAACCGTGCGGTTACGGGGTGGATGCATGTGCGCGTGGGTGTGGATTTGAACATAACCCGGCATCACGGCGACGTTGGCGAGTGACCCTTCGTTCAGGCGAAACTTACGAGGTCGAAGCAGTAAACGAGTATCACGCGGGGAGCAAGGTCGTGTTCGGGGATGTGGCGAGTGCAATCGAGGTCGTTGACGGCAAGGTAGTTGCGCCGTCGACCAAAGTTCATCGCGATAACATCGAGAGCATCGAACTGCTCACATAAAGGAAAAGGCGCAGCCGTACCCACGCCGCGCTCGACGCGGCTACGGCATTGAGAGGTCGGCATAGTGCCGCCCAGGTTGAACGATAAGCGCGGATTATGGCGAAATTTCTGAATACGAGTGGCACTAACTATTTTCTCGAAGAGCTGATCAAGGACGCAAAAGATCGGGTGATTTTGATAAGCCCGTTCCTGAAGCTTAACGACCGAATCAAGGAGCTGTTAGTCGATAAGGACCGGCTCAAGATCGATGTGCGGATTGTGTACGGCAAAAGCGAGTTGCAGCCTGCCGAAATCGAGTGGCTGCGCAGTCTGCCATATGTGCGGACGAGCTTCTGCAAGAACCTCCATGCCAAATGCTATTTCAGCGAAGAGCTGTGCATTATTACCAGCTTGAACCTGTACGAGTTTAGTCAGGTCAACAATAATGAAATGGGGATTCTGATTCGACGGTCGGAAGATGCCCAACTTTACAAGGATGCCTACGAGGAAGCGCAGCGCATCATTCGCATCAGCGATGAAGTACGTATTTCGCTGGAGCGCGTGCCAAGTGAGCCTGAAGGAGCAGCTGCCGACGAGGATGGCGCAGATGCTGGGAAGCTCACAACGTCGAAGCTCGGGCAGAAACTCGGCCTGAAGACAGCTCAGGTGCTCGAACAAGCGGCCACCGCCGGGTACCTCGAGGCCTTGGGCGACAACAAGTATGGCCCTACGGCGAAGGGCGAACAGGCCGGCATCGAGTACATCGCGAAGTCTCGGTTTGGCCCGTACTTCCTTTGGCCCCTTGATGTCCAATTGAGCCAGGAAAAGTAAATAAATTCTTGATGAAGACGATAGAGGAACTGACCTTAGACCAATTCGAGAGCCCTGAATCGCTAAAGCACCAGGCCATGCACCTGCACCGCCTGGCGGACAGCATCAATGCCCAGAGGGCGCGATCGAGAGCGACTGATAACGGTCTGACCGAAGAAGAACTACGCACACTTAAGGGAGCGGCTGACATTTTCTCTACCTTGGCACGACGGATCTATGCTGTTGGGCGGGAAAAGAAAAAGTCACTTGTGGCGCAGAAGATCAACGCCACGAACGAAACGTGACGGAAAACGCCTGGCTCCCGTTAAGAGCCTCCGCAAGTATGAGGTTTGAACGACCTCATACTTGCGGGTGAAGCCAGACGAAGGAACGTGACCGCCGACCGCTTAGGCATAGGGGCACGGGAAGTGCCGGGGCTCTCTGGATCGGACGTGAGAGGTCCACCCGCAACAAATAAGGGCAGCAGAAAAAAAGAGATAAGCCGTTTATATTTAGGTGACTCGGTTCATCATCCGTCTTCAAGCCTGTCGTACGCAAAGTGGCACCCAATAGCCGCGGATTTCCTACGTATGTGATTTTCCAGATTGCAGATGCTCGCGGTACTATTTGTGCAAGGCGAATTGTCGAGGAAAACCCTGCGCTTACAAAAGCGTGCCGATCCGGCCGGATGCCGGCGCAGAACTGGAGAAAATATGAATATCGTTACGATGATCTCGCTCGCCGCTGCCGGCCTCTTCGCAGGAGTTGGGTTGACCGGAGGCGGCGTCGCCAGCGTTAAAGCAACGAAACGCTACTTCGTCTACGCCGGCCTGTGTGTTGCAGTTGGGGTTTGCGCGCTTGCCATCGATCACCTGGCAGTTCGGGTTTCGGCACACGAGGGAAGTGGCGCGGCGACCCCAATCAATCGCGGCTAATGGTCTCGGAAAAGCAAATGGAATCGGGATTGGTCGGTGCTCTCATCGGGTTCGGAGGAACACTTCTAGGTGGGTTTATTGCAAATTTTTGCGCGGAAGACTACCGCCGTCATCGCGACAGTTTAGCCTTGGCTGGCGCCTTGGCCGGTGAGCTGGCTTCCTATAAAGATGCCTGGCCCGTACTTCGTGCAAATCTTCAGACAATGCACGAGCGAGCGGTCACTGGGAATAAAATAACCATCCCAAGGATTGCTAAGCCGGTCGATCGCGTGTTCGAGGCAAATGTCGCACGTATCGGGCTCCTTGGCCCTAAATTGTCAGAAGACCTAGCTTACGTATACAACCAAATTAACGCGTTTAGAGAGCTTTTCAAGACACTAATGGATGAACCGGAACTGGCAGGTGACCAACAAGCATTTCGGCTCGCAGCGTGCCTTACAACACTTGACCGAGCGGTGGAGCGTGGCGAGACTCTACCCGACCACCTGCGTAACCTCACTACAAAATGGTACATACCATTTCGGACGTAAATTGCAAGGAAAGGCACGATGTCGATCAACAAGGAAGCCGAAGCGAACGAAGCGATCAAGGACGCTCTGAAAGCGATCCAGCGTGCGCGCGAACTGAGCGAACGAGCTGAGTATGGAACGCTAGTCCTCGGTTCACTGGCAGACGCGCACCTCAGCACACAATACGCCCTCGATACGGTCTTGGGCAGGAATTGATAGAAATGGCCCAGCAGTAACCACGCCGCGCACGACGCGGCTGTGGTATTGAGATGGGCGGCGGCCCAGCGAACGAAAGAGACTCATGAACGTCAACGAACTGCGCGAGCTGCTGAAAGACCTTCCTGGCGACATGCCGGTAGGTGTCGCATTCCCGGACAAGGAAGCACGCCGACCAGTGCCACGAAACGACCGAAGTGCGTAGCACCAGCGTCACCGATCCGTTTCACAAATTCGCCGGCGTGACGAAGGAAGTTTTCGGCATCGAAGCGTTCTAATCGGAATCTCGGAAAACCGATGAAAAAATATCCCAGCCCAATAATCGCCATCGGAATGTTGTTGGCGGGTTGCAGCGGCTCCCCTGGCACTTTGCCATTCGTGCGCGTAAAATAAAATGCCGCAAGCTGCGGCATTCAATTTCCAATTCTTAGGATTACCGACAATGACCGATCTCTCGAATTTATCTCTTGCCGAACTGCGAAACCTTCAGGAACAAATCAAACAGGAGATGCAGGGCCGTGAGGCCCAGGAGCTTCAAAAGGCCAGAGAGCAGATTCTCGCCATTGCACAAAGCGTCGGCGTGCCACTGGCAGAGTTGCTGGCCAAGGGCGGCAAGGGCGGTAACAAGAAGGGGTCGAGCGGACCTGTCGCGGTCCGTTTCCAACATCCGGAAGACGCCGGCCAGCAGTGGACCGGCCGCGGTCGCCAGCCGCGATGGGTCAAAGAATGGGTCGAGGCCGGCAAGCCGCTCGACGCTCTGCGCGTTTCCTAAGCGCAAGCGAATAGTGGCCATACGTTGGGAAAAATAATGCTAACTGAAAAAATCGCGTCGAGTTTCTTCGCCTACTGCTTCACGGTATTGGAATACTGCTTCGATTTCATCGAGCGCACTCATGCGTTCGTCGCCATCGGCCTGCTGATGGTCGTCGTCGTTGGAGTTCACACCTTCCTTGGTCGCCGGGGCGATCTGGCTCTGCTATCGCTCATTATCGTTCCAGCAGCTTCGGCGATGGCGAAGATGATTGTGGACTTCCTCGCGTTGTCTAAGCCGCGTTTAAAGAGACCTGATTGATCTTCGCTCGAGGTCGGCGCAGCGGTCAATAGCCGACCTCGCCTTCGCGGCACCTCAGCATCTTTCGCCGATGTAGCCGGCCAGACCAGGCTCCTGTCCCAAGGCGCCCTGGAAAACATGACGCGTTCCGTGAACGTCAAGTCTCTCTTGCAAAAACGTTCGAGCCTTTACTCAAAGGATAGGAAACATCATGCCGAATATTAGCGAGCAAGACTTGGCGGTCTTTATTTCTTTAGTTTCCGGTAAGATCGCGGCCATGAAGCTGGAACTGCGCGAACTGAAAGCGATCCCTGAGGACAACCTAAGCGAAGAGCAGATCGATGACCAATGCGAGCTTCAGAGAACCATCGAGCAATACCACATGATTCTCGACAATGTGCGTGACGAGTACGAGGCTACCTTGGTAGATGGTATCAATCTGCCCAGCTTTGAAGCCCTGACCCGGTTCGTCGAACCGGCGTCGTGATCGCCGATTACCTAGTGCGTCGCCTCCGACAGACTTGACGCAAGCTCGCCGACATGTGCCACAACGTATTTCACAAAACGCTGCGCACCAGGTCGCATATACCGGTTCCAGCCATCGCGTACTAAGCCCACAATAGCACTTGGTACGTGTAGAATTTTGGCTACATGGCCGTTTTCGACATCACACCTGACGACATCCTTGCCCTCGACGACAAGCTTTTGCGTGAGCTGATCGCGCTACTGTGCAAAGCCCAAGCCCAGCGCATGGGCTATTCGACGACGCATGTAACGTGGGGGGGAGAGCAGACGACTCCCGATGGCGGCCTTGATGTCCGGGTCGAACTGCCGGCCGGCGCCGCCTCGGGTGGACCTGGCATTCCACGGGAACAAACGGGAATCCAGGTCAAGAAACCCGACATGACCCGGAACGAAATCCTCAAGGAGATGCGCCCTCACGGCGTGCTGCGGCCGGTCATTCGTGAGCTTGCCGCCGCCGGTGGCGCCTACCTGATCGCTTGCTCAAGCGGCACCCTTGCTGACCGCGGCTTGCGAGAGCGGCGCTACGCAATGCGCGCGGCCCTGCGCGAGTGTCCGCATGCGGATCAGCTCTACACGGACTTTCTCGATCGGCGCCGCATCACGGACTGGGTGCTAGAACATCCCGGCGTGGTTCTATGGGTACGCGAGCAAGTCGGCAGACCGCTTCATGGTTGGAAGCCCTACGGGCCATGGAGTAACCCGCTCGAGGACACGTCCGCCACCTACCTCGTCGACGAACGGATCCGCGTTCACATCGCCGGACTGGCCAGCCCGGGAATGGGTGCTGGCGCCGCAATTGATTCCCTGCGAACTACGTTGTCCGCCGGCGGCACGGCGATCCGGCTGGTCGGTTTGTCTGGCGTGGGCAAAACCCGGTTTGTGCAAGCACTATTCGATTCGAAGGTCGGTGGCAATGCGCTGCCCGAATCCTTGGCCGTCTACGTAGACTTGGGAACAGATCCATCACCGACGCCGACCAGCATGGCGACCACGCTCATGGCCCAGCGCAACCGGGCCATTCTCATCGTCGACAACTGTTCCTCCCAGCTTCATGAGGAGTTGGTGCTGACCTGCAGCCGCCCTGGCAGCTGCGTCAGCCTGGTCACGGTGGAATACGACGTTCGAGACGATTTGCCCGAGCGGACACAGGTAGTGACGATCGACACCGCGTCGACGGCACTGATTGCTCACCTAATCAGGCTGCGCCATCCGTCAGTGTCGGTTCCAAACGCCCAGACGATCGCAGATGCGGCCGATGGCAACGCACGCGTTGCCTTGGCCATCGCAAGCACCGTCAGTGCGACGGACACGCTGGCCGTCTTCACGCGCACCCAGTTGTTTGAACGCCTGTTCTGGCAAAGACATCAGCATGATCCTGCACTTCTTCGCGCGGCACAGGCCTGCTCTCTGGTCTACTCGTTCCAGGGAGAGCTACTTGAGGGAGACAATGCCGAGTTGCCGGTGCTGGCCGCGCTTGCCAACACTACAGTTGATGAGCTATACGCGCATGTCCAGAGCTTAATTGACCGCGGGCTCGTACAGCGTCGCTCGACCTGGAGGGCCGTGTTGCCACATGCGCTGGGCAACCACCTCGCGACGCAGGCCATTCGGCAGGTTCCGGCACAGCGCCTGCAGGCGCAATTGGTCGATTGCGTGAACAAGCGCTTGCGCAGCTCGTTTGCGCACCGCCTGTCATACCTGCATGCGAGCGAGGAGGCGGTGAGGCTCTGCACCAGCTGGCTGGCGCCTGGTGGGTGGTTGGGCGAAATCGGGGAATTTGGTCGCTCCGAACATGAGGCACTTCGTTATGTCGCCCCTGTCGTGCCGGAACGTGTGCTGGCATTGTTGGAATCAGCGGTCCTGCCGACGGCGAACGAAAAGATCTTCATCTGGCTGCGCCACGTTGCACTGATTCGATCGCTGGCTTACGAGGCGCCGCTCTTCGAGCGCTGTGTGCGCATCCTGGAGCAGATCGTGGTGTATCAGGTCGAAGCAGGGCGTCCGATCCCACAGACAGTACGCGACATACTGCTATCGTTCTTCCAACGCGCCTTGTCCGGTACACACGCCACGCCTGCCGAGCGTACGGGGATGATTGCTCGCTGGCTCGACGCCGATAACGTCACCCTGCAGGAATTAGGACGCCGTGCTCTGGAGCGGGCGCTACAGGTACACATCTCCAGCAACGCCAGTCATGCGTTCGGCGCCAGGCCGCGCGACTACGGTTGCCAGCCACAAACGGTTGAACAGGAGGCAGACTGGTTCGCTGGATTGCTGGCGCTGCTTGACCAGCACATCCGAGCTGAGACCGTCCACGCCAGCTTCGCAAAGGAACTGCTGGCTCGGAACCTCGGCGCTCTTTGGGGGATCGCTCCGCTTCGTGAGCAGCTCGGTCGTCAATTTCGCAACATCGCCGGCGGTCGTTTCTGGAAGGACGGATGGGCGGCTGCGCATTCGGCTGCCGTTCGCTATTCGAACGACTCTGCGGCCCTTCCTATCCTCCAAGCGCTCGAGTCCGACCTGGCACCAACGGACCTTCAAAGCGAAGTCCTGTCTATCCTGGTTCGGGGCGCCGTCCCGGCGATCGGCCGACTGAAGGGGGAGGACTGGGAGCAATACGAAATGCGCATGGCCGCCGCAAGTGAACAGCTCGGCGAGCGTGCCGCGGTGAGGCTTGATGTGCTGGCAGAACTGGCGCCGCAGCTGCTGGTCGTTCCCGAAGGACGCATTGAACTGTTCGGTCGCGGGGTGGGTCGCCACGCGTCCGATCTCAGCGCCGCATGGTCCAGCCTGATCACGGCCGTGATCGCGACGCCAATAGACCGTCTTGTCCCATCGCTGCCGCGCGGCTTCATCTACGAGGTATCAAAACGGGATCCTGAGGCCGTGCAGACATGGCTCGACGCATGCCTGACCGACAAACATACCGTCGCAATGCTGTTGGCACTACATGATGCTGTCGGCTGGGACGAAGTTGGCTTGGCGCGCATCGCTCGTGCTCTGCAAGATAACGTGATACCGATCGCGGAATACCGCTACCTCGCATCCGCCGCCCGTGCGTCCCTCTCGACACAGCGCCAGGCTGTGAGCGTCATGCTAGAGGTGCTGACACGACCAGGTGGATTTTCGAGCGTTCTCGACGCTTTGTTTGGCTGGCTGAATATTTTTCACGACCGCTATGAAGTCGTTGCAGAGCTTCTCGGGCCAGTGTGCCGGGCAACGTTGGCGCATCCCGAAACCGCCCTTTGTAGTTCCGAGAAGGACTACATACTCGGGAGCGTGGCCGACATCGGCCTCTCCTGTCCGGATGGGGCAGCTGTCGCCCGACACATGGCGCTCGCATATCGTAATGTGCTGCAGGAGGACCCGCACTACGACTGGTCGCTTCCGGAAATTTTGGGCGCGATGTTCCGTCACCAAACTTACGCCACTTTGGATGGCTTTTACGCGGACGACGCCGAATGGGCTGTCGCGCTGCGTATGCTGTTCGATCGCGCCGGAGATAGCTTGTCTCTCATCGATGCAATCAATTTCGAACAGATGTTGGACTGGAGCCGAGTCGATATGCTGCCGAGGTCCGCGTTCCTTTTGTCGTTTATTCCGGTTGTTGAGCCGGCAGTTACCGCTGGCCGCGCCGTGCTGACGCGCCACGCCCGTGGGTTGCTGGACGGCTCGCCCGCACCGAGCCAGACGCTGGACTCTATTATCGACCACTTCGTTCCACGGTCATGGAATGGATCCCTCGCCGAGATCGTCGCTATCAATGCGACAGCCTTGGACGACGTAATGGGGCTGTTCGACGCGCCTTTCCAGGCCGCGGCCCAACAGGCACGTCGGCGAATCTTGGAAATTGTCGAGCGCGAACGCGCCGCCGAACGCATCCAGGAACGCGATCGCGACGAGAGATTCGAATAACGGCCATTGCAGACTTCTACGACGTTGACGTCGACAGATCCGTTGGGGAAATGCGCAGGAACGATTCAACAAAGTTGACTTAGGGTAAAGAATTGGTATCCTCAACGACTTTCCTGCCTGACATCGATTAAATGCGTATCATCGAGGTAATTCAACAGTTGCTGCCGGCCGGCACTGATGCGGCCTACCTGGTCGAACCGCCCACCCGAGAGGCGTTGAATCGCCCGGGTGGGCCACGCGCTAGTGTTCCCAGTTACTCACTCTGCCCGATATGGCCGCCAGATCTGTTTGCAGTGGTCGGTACCATCATCGATCGCAGCGGCTGCTACACCGAAGCCAGTCCCGACAGGAACGACCTTCCCGGACATCAGCTGTACCTTACGACAATCACGGCCTTGGCTAAGGCTTGGGGTTTGAGCATGCTGGACGTTCCCCCCGAGGTCCAGCAACTCTGGACAACGCTGCTTTCGGAGTGCGGTACGCTCCCTCTCGCCGAGGTCACAACCCATCCGGTCGCCGTGCGTGTACTCCTTCAGCTTTTCGCTATCGCCGACGAAGCGTGTTCTGGCATGGGATGGGACAGCACGGTAAGCGCCGCAGGTAGGGAATTCGCGCGCTACGTGTTGTTCAACGCGACAGATCCAACGCTGCTTGGAGATTTCCCTTCGCTTCCGTATTGGCCGAATTCGTTGTGTGGAATGATCTCGCCCGACCACGTCGTAGTGTTGCCAAAATCGATCACGACAAGCAAGGGCTGTACGATCCGTTCACTAAGCCACCATCTCGCGCTGCTACCCTGCCGTACGATGCTTGAGCCGGAGTGGCTACTCAGTTCGCGGCGTGCAGATACGGTCGACAGGGACGAGCTCAGGTTGTTGCTGGTACCTTTCCCTTTTGACATTCCTAAGAGCAGCTTTAAACTTAGTTTTCCTAAAACGCACATGGCAGGGAAGGCGTACCATCCTGCCTTTTTCAAATTGCGGCCGCGTTGGCTGAGTGTGGGAAAAACGGGGAGGGTAGACGGTAAGACGTTAGCAGCCAACCTTATCAAACCACTGATCCGCCGGGCGAAGCGTGAGTCCGGAGGCCGTGTCCCACACGGCATCGTTCTCCCAGAATGCGCATTGACGCCAGAGGTCGCCAACGAGTTGGTTGTTGAACTGGCGGGCTCCGGAATCGAGTTCCTGATCACTGGCGTACTGGACCACGACACAGCAACTGGGGCGACCTACAACAAGGCGCTCACCTATGTCATCGTTAATCGTTACCGTGCGCTCGTCCGCGAGCAGAACAAACACCATCGCTGGCGTGTTGATCTCGAACAGGCGAAGTCTTATGGCTTAGCGCTCGACAACGATCCCGACAACGGTCAATGGTGGGAAGACATCGACGTCACAAACCGCAAACTGCCGTTCTATGCGGTGCGTGAAGATATGTCGATGGTAACGCTTATCTGTGAAGATTTGGCGAGGATGGAGCCGGCCATGAATGCAATCCGCGCGGTGGGCCCGAACTTGGTTGTGGCACTGTTGATGGATGGGCCGCAGCTCGGCTTCCGGTGGCCAGCTAGGTACGCGAGTGTATTGGCCGACGAGCCAGGGTGCGCCGTCCTGTCGCTGACTTGCGCAGCGACGGTCGACCTGTCGAATCATCGGTATTACAAAGACTCTGGTAACACGTCGAGCAGGACGGTGGCACGCTGGACGCAAGCGGCAAACAGTGGGAAGAATCTCGACATCAACCTCGATCCTGACCACGAAGGTATCCTGCTGACGCTAAAAAGTACGCCAAAGCACCAAACTACATTGGACAACCGTGGCGATAACGAGCAGTCACGCGAGTTGTCCTACATGTCGCATGTCTCGCTCAAGATTTGACCTGGACAGCGGTTTTCCTTGCTATCAGTATTGCAGAAGTCTAGACTTCGTATATGGCTAAAATATTCAGATTTGACGCGATTGGTCGCGATCTTTACCCTGGGGAACGGCAGGCTGCCCAAGAGTTCACCCGCAAGTATAAGTCGCCACCGACTCAAGCAGTGACTCATAGGGAAATGGCGCAGACTGCAAGTCGTGTGCTGAGAGCGGCCGCGCAGATTAATGCCTCCGAGACTCTGAAAGCGTCGGCTACCGTAACGCGTAGCGGTGGAGCTCAGGGCAACGCAAAATCGTTGGCTGGCTCTGCGTTGGCAGCCAAAGCATCTTCGAAGCGCTCAACAAAGGGCTAGCAAGGACATGAAACGGCCTGCGGGCCGTTTTTTACGTGACCTCCCTTAGATGATAAGTCGTATTATCATCTAAGCGTTTTTGCTTGTTTTGGTCGTGAAACAGGGTTAGGATGGGGTATCTCAGCCATTTTTGATGCCGCCGTTCCATGCCCGATACGCCAGAGCAACCCCAACAGCAGTCTGACCTGACCCTCGACGACGTCCTCGGCGCCGGCCTGAACGAGCTGCTCGACCAAGCTCCGAACGCCGACTACCTCGACATTCACGGCATGCTGGTCAAGGCGGCCCGCGACGCCAAGGCCGCTGGCGACCTGGCCAAGGCACACGCCTTCGGCTTCATGGCCGCGATTGCGTCGATGGACCTTACGCCGACCGAAAAAGCCGCACCGTTCCAGGCTGCAGTCCGTCCGATGAAGTAAATGTGTGACTGCGCAGCTTCCTCTTTTCCCCTCAAAATCTCCCGCCGTTCGCACCAAGAATCACACTTTTGCTTCATCTAGCAATGAAGGAAATGTGTGACTTCTCGATGGCCTAGCCGGTCGAGAGGTCTTCCTTGCACACGTGAAGACCCATAACGGCAAAGCGTCTGCCGTTGTACAGTGCGCCTCGATGTCATATCTAACCACGGCTACTTCCGGCGAACGCATGTTGCCCTGACGAGAAGGAAAACTGCTCTCGCCGTCGGTACCCGATTAGATCGAATTATCTTCGCTTTTCACCGATGTCTTCGGGTAAAACCCCGAGCGTCCATCGTCGTCCCCCTCGCCGACGAATTCAAGCGGCGTCAGCAAAACTTTTGATTCCTCTTTTATGTCTTGATTCTCTAAGATGACCAGCTGACCGGGACCATTCCATTTGGCAAGCCATGCATAGAACCGGTCGGTAACCGTCGAAGCTTCGACGTCATGCTGTTCCTTGCTCTTTGGGTCTGCGTAAGACTTCAATGGCGAATCGATGACAACGAAGCCCAAGTGCGGAAACCCCTTTTTGACGGCGTGCTCCATCACAGCAATCGTCAAAGCCGCCAAAAAGATCGCACGTTTACCCGCTCCAAAATCCAGTCGAGCACGACCGTCTAGAACGAGGTCGCAGGTGTCCGCGTCAAGTATTACCGACTGGACGCTTGTGAAGCCCCAGGCATTTAGATAACCCTTAGCGTATGCCGCGACTTCGGTCGCCGCATCGCCAACGTTTCGACTCAAAGGCACTTTCTTTTGTTTCTTAGCCTTGGTCAGTCGTTCAAGTTGGGCCTCCAGTTGAGTTCTCTCATCAAACTTGGCTAATAACTCAGAAAGCACGCTTCGCCGTACAGCTAACGACTTGGGGTCGCCTGAGAACTCATAGCGTGTTGCGTTCACCCTTGCACGCTCCGTGGTCTCGAGCTCGCTGAGTTCTGCACGCTTATCCTGGACGACCCGATCAAGACGCGCGGCACGCTCGCGCTCCCGGGCTAACGCTCCAGACAGACCCTGCCTCAATACAACGATCTTTTCAAGCTCGGCTTTCAAAGCCTTTCGGTAGCTGTTCTGGGTATCCTGTCGTAACTGGAGTGGATCAATCTGCTCTTCTACTGAGGTTCCACAAAGCGGACATGGCACCTCTTCAAGTGCCTGGAACATTGCAACGCCTTCCCAAGTAGCGCCCAAGCGTTCGCTATCACTCTTATACTTCTCGTTGAGCAATTCAAACCGCTCGATCATCGAGATACTATGATTCCGTTCCTGCTGGGCAGCCTGGAGTTCAGCGTTGTTTTTTAATATGTTGCTACGGATGGTCTTCAGTGTACTAGCACGAGTCTCGTAATGAGCTGACATGGCTCCTAAAGCAATGTCGACGCGTTCGAGAGCGTCAGCGATGTCGTCCTTTGTCTGATCGTCGGGCAGATCTGCACGAACTCGGCGGAGGGCTTCCTCCACACCGAAGATCTGACCAGCGATACGTTCCAGCTCCTTTGATGTTTTGACCAATTCGATAGCGGAGTCGTCTGTCCCGGTCAAGAACATATGGAAAGCCGCAGTGCGCTGAGTGGCATTAGCGACCTGACCGGCAGTGGCTTCTTCGCTAATCATAGTTGGCTGGGACAACAGAAACCAATGGCGCAGATCGCCGCCTGTGACGACGCCTCGTTTGGAGCGCGACCTAAGCAGCTGCTTGCCAGCGGCACCAGCATGAACGACAAGGAAATTTCCGATATCCTCATCAAGGACTTCACGCACTGCCTCGCCAGATTCACTTACTCCAACCTTAACCAGGCTTGCATCACCTCCCGCATGAGCTCGGCGCACTTCATATGTGCCGTTATCAGTTTCGATCTCCAAGGTTAGCTGGTCGTAGCCAGATGCCTCTGGGATCTTCTTTGGTACCTTGTCGCCGCCGAGAAGGTACCACAAGCAATCTCGTATATAGGATTTGCCCGTGTCGCTCGGGCCACGCACTAGCATTGCCGGATCTCGGAAATTGACCCGGGCCTCGGGCTTGCTTGGACCAGTAGCGGCTAATGAAATCAACTTAACTGTCATAGGAGATAAGGCTGTTTGGTAGTCTCGAACTCCGCGCCCCAAAGGTGCCCGTTTTCCGCAAAAAGGTTTAGAAGATCGGTCGAGCTGGCTTGGCCAAACTGCTTGGCCACCCACATGCAGCGCTCCTGCAACTCGCGCCAGTATTTTGACGATAAAGAACCAACCATCGTAAAACTACTCGCGCCCGCTTTGTACATGACGCCTCTATCGTCCAAGGTAACATCTACCAGGCCACGGGTACTCATTATGTAAAGCCCTTGCTCTATACGTTCACGCCTGCTGAATAGCTCAGCGTTTCGGTATGGGACTGGCGTGTGAAGACTGGCAGGCCCGCCGACGTCTTGGGAGTACACAATCGCATAGTCGAGCAACACAAGCTTCTGTAGATCCGCACTCCCCGGCCTGAGCGCGAAAAGCAGGTAAACCATTCGTAAACCAAGCTCGAACGGCGTGTTGAACAGTTCTGGACGCTTGCGACTCATCGAACCCATTTGAAATGTTTCTCGTTAACTAAGTGATGGCAAGTGCCCGGTAAGTCTCCGCCGCGCAGTCGAGGGTACAAAGCACTGTCGGTGAGGGTCAGGTTCGAAGCAGCGTCGATGGCCGTATCATGCCGTTCAAGACCTGACTTTAGACGTGGACTGTTAAGCTTGAGTCTGATCCCTTGGCGCACCATTTCGAGCAGCTTTGCGAACTCATCGTCGACAAAGATATCGCGGCTAAAGCGCTTGAGACCCTCTGCTGCATAAAATACTTCACGTGCCGCATTGAGATGCTCACGATATACCTCGTCAGCTAAAACCGTCGCCAAGTCCAATGGAGTCCCCTCGGCCTCAGCGTACGCACGGATAAGCTCCTCGACATATGTCATCTCGTGAGACTCAGCCTGGGCTGGGACTGCAGGATCGTCACCTCGTTCGGGCTCGATTCCAAACAATTTGCAGTGAGCAACCGTATCTTGAGCATGCCAGTCCAGTAGATCTACCACTTGACACTCTTCGAACCGTTGGAAGTCGAACGCATTAACGTACGCCTCCATGGCAGGGGTTAGTTTGGCTACGTGGTCTTTCAGGCCTGACGATCCGCTTTTCCATGCTTGAAGAAAGCTCGTTCGCAGATTATTTGGATTGGCAAGTAAGTCGTGCAACTCGGGGCCGGCGTTTTTCGGAGCACAGAAGTAGTATTTTCTCGGGACAGGGAAGCTGTTGGCCATCAAATGACCGAAGAATTTTACAAGTTCGGGGTACGCATTGCCCGGCGTAAGACGGTTCTCGTAGTGTTTAGCTTGATACAAGTCCCACTCGTCCGCTACCAGAGTACTTTGCAGCCGTGCTTCGATGTCACGCCCCTTGTCTCCTGCATTCCCAAGAACTTTTACAGAGGTATATTTCGCATTCTTAACCAAACGTTGGCGACATGCAGCCGCGATGAACTCCTCCCATTCCTTATCGGAGATGGTGTGCAAAAATACGGCAGGCGGAACCGTACCACGCTTGACCACTAGGCCATTTGTCTTTAGCTTTTTTAGCTTTGCTTGGGCAGCCATTCCGTAAATTTCAGACGTTAAAGATTTGTTAAACTGAGCTCAAAGTCGTTTTTCATTTCCTTTATTCAAGACAATTGTATAACTTATATTACCTGACATCCACAGCGAGCATCACAGGGCAGCAATGGTCTCAGGGGTTGCGGCGCCATTCGAAATAGCATGTCGCGCTTTTGATCAGGGGTGGACCGTCTGCACACGCTCGGCACGGCGACGGACCAATCGTGCGCCACTGGCATGGCAAAGGCATACTATCCAGTTTCCTGCTGAGTTCCGGGGGTTGCATGGGATCCGTTCCGCGCTATAAGGAGTCCGTACTCAACAGGCGCCCGTATCACAGCCATCGTTACGATGTCTACGCGCCCAAGCTACAACGGCAAGTAACCCTGTTCGGACGCAACGTTCTCGACCTCTGGACGTCCCTCGAAGCCAGTGCCCAAGTTTTAACCTACTGCGAGCGCCCGCTCATCATTCCCGACACACGACCGCAACGCGCGTTCGACTTCTGGGTTCAACGCTCAGATGGCGATGAACTTTTAATCCTGCTGCGCGAAGGCGATTCGGACACCACCAACGAAGACGGCGGCGTCACCGTACGGACGCTTGACACAAAATCGATTGATGGGATACCGATCAGATGCCTGGACCCGAACGACATGGCCCAGCACCGCACGGCCCTGGCCAACTGGGGCACGATCATCCGTGACCTCGCCGCGTTCCAGCGATTCGTACCAGAGCCGCTGTGTCGCGAATTGCTTTCGACATTGGGATCTGGGAAGACGATTGGCCAACTTCAGTCCGAGCTGACGGACTTCGATAGTTCTACCGTTCGGCTGGCCATCTACATGGTCCTGCACCGCGGCCACGCGACGTGTAAGCAGCTGGTGACGGTTCCGCTGGGGCCGGACCACGTGATCGAACGGCCATGACGCGGTCGTCCACCAAACGCTTCGACAGGCGAGCGCTCCTACTGACCGCGCCTCCGGTCGAACTTTGGCCGACTGTCGACGCGTCACATCTACGGGGCGCCGAGCAACAAAAAGTGCACACGCTGTGCGAGGCATTGTGGGAGCTCTTCGCGGACCCGGACACGGCAGTCGCGCGCATCCTCGAGCGCCATCGCGTGCATCGGGAGACGCTTTATCGCGCCGCGAGATGCTGCCTCGACAAGCACGAGGACGGCAAGATCTTCGGGTTTCGCGTCGCTTTGCGCTACGTGCGCACGAAGAGCTATGAACGCGTCACGCTTGTGGCGCCGATCCCGTATGCCCGTGACGGCTGCGCCGGCGCGTTCGGACAGCTCATGCGGGACTATCCCGCCATCGATCAGCTGATCCGCAAGGCTGTCCAAGGCCGGAGCAAGTCAGTCAAGCTGGGGGGCCAGGTCCGTCAGCCCATCCGGGACATCCATCGGGAATTCATCGAAGCCTGTCGGACTGCAGGGATCACCGGGGACAAGTATCCCCTCAATACGAAGCGCCTGGCGATACGTTCGTTGAGCGCATACATCCGCGGCATCGTGGAAAAGGACTTCGACATGGCTGTCTCACATGCACGCGGGCGCAAGGCGCGCAGGGCACCGAACGCGATGGAGCAAGCACCGGCGGCCACCCGACCGTTCGAGGTTGTTGAATTCGACGGACACCAGATCGATCTGCGGGTTACGGTCAGATTGATCGATCCCTTCGGCATGGAGCAAACACTTGAGCTTCACCGCATCTGGATCCTGGTGCTTCTCGACGTCTACACGCGGGCAGTGCTCGGCTATCACATCGCTCTGGGCAAGGAATACAACAAGGACGACGTCGCCGCGGCGCTGCAGGCCGCGCTGACGCCCGCTCTTCCACGTTATTACTGTATTCCGGAACTCACCGTCCGCGAAGGCGGTGGTTTCCCGTCGGCCGTGGTACCCGAGACGGCATTTGCGTGTTGGGACTGGTTCCGTATGGACGGTGCCAAATCCCACCTGGCCGCAGACACGCTAACACGCTTGAATCAGATCGTCGGATGCTGGACCGATAACGGCCCGCCGGCAACGCCCAACGACCGCCCCTACATTGAACGCTTCTTCCACCTGATCGCGCGGCATTTTGCGCACCGTCTTCCGGGTACGGTAGGGAATTCGCCGGAGGCTATCGAACGTGCGCTCGGCGAACCGAAAGGCGACGCAAGATTGAACGTCGAGCTGCCTGAACTTGAGGACATGATCCATGTGCTCATTTCGAATTACAACGCGACGGCTCATCCCGGGGTGGGAGGAAAAACGCCTCTGGAAGCCATGGCCTACTCGGTGCAGGCGCCGAATGCATTCTTGCGCAAGCTGCCCATGCCCCTACGCAGCAATTTATGCCTGATGCAGGAAGCCAGGGTGGTGCCGATCAGAGGCTCAGTGGAGGCTGGCATCAGACCTCACATCAACTTCTGGCATGTCAAATACACCAGCGCCGTCCTGGCCACGAACGCGGGTCTCATCGGCCGCAAACTGCGGATCTACTACGACGTGAGGGATATCCGGGCCGTCAAGGCGTTCTTCGAAGATGGTACCGAGCTGGGTATTTTGACGGCCGCTCGCCCTTGGCACATCACTCCCCATTCTCTACGCATACGACAGGAAATCCATCGGCTCATCGCCGAGCGCAAGCTAGCGGTGGAGCGCGATGAATGTCCAGTCGTGGCGTGGGGCCGCTACAAGTGGCGTCAGGCGAAAGGCAACAAGCGAGCCGCCAACGCGCTGACCAAGCAGCGGAGCGACTTGCTGTCCATTCCAAGCGTCGCGTCGCCGCCAATGCTGGAAGCCCCTCCCGCCATTGCCGCAGCTGCTGTGAGGCCAGCAGAGCCGCCAGCCGCGAGCGAACGCTCCGCGCAGCAGGTGCCACAGCCTACCGCGGCACCGAAGCCAAAGCCCATGCAGATCCGGCGTACGATCACTTTCTGAGGAGTCAGGCATGTCCAGTGCTCATGTCCGTCCGATTTCGGTTGAACAGCATCCTGTGACGCGGCACCAATACATTGTTCCAACGCCGTCCATCGACGCCTTGATGCAGAAAGTGAAGCGCCTCGTACGCATGCATACGCCTGGCGCAGTGATCTTCGCCTACCCGCGCTTCGGAAAAACCTACGGCATCCGATATGTCAAGAACGCCCTTCAGGGCGAGTACCCTGGCGTGGTGTGCCTCAGTTGTGGTACCGAGGCGAAGAAAAAGCCTTCCGAAGATGCGTTCTTCACCACGCTCCTGGAAGCGACAGGCCACCTTGGTGCGTTGACGGGATCTGTCACCCGTAAGCGACGGCGCCTCATCGAACGGATCTGCGAATTGGTCGACGCGTCTGGCCATAACTGGTTCGTGATCTTCGCCGACGAGGCTCAGCGGCTGGAAGTCATGGAATACGAATGGCTGCGCGATGTCCACGATTGCCTCGAGAGGAAGGGCATCCGGATGATTACGCTGCTGGTCGGGCAGCCGCAACTGCTCAACCAAAAGACCGCGTTCCGCCAGAGCAATCACACCCAAATCATCCTGCGCTTCATGATCGCGGAAATGCGGTTCGACGGACTCGCAGATCCGGACAGCGTGGCAACCTGCCTTCAAGGCTACGACGAGGCGATTCATCCACCATCCACGCCATGGACCTACACTCGCTTTTTCTACCCACAGGCATATGACAACGGCTTTCGCCTGGTGGACGAGGCGCTCGCGTTGTGGGATGCGTTCCTTCGAGCTCACAACAGCGTACGCCTGAACGTACCGATGGAAATCCCGATGCAGTATTTTGCGCACGCGGTGGAGATCGCACTGGAAACGAATATGCAGCGCGACAGGGCCGGATTCCAATTCACACCCGAGATGTGGGACGAAGCGGTAGCGGAATCCTTGTTCGTCGAGGCACTGCGCGAACTCCATCTCGGCATGCCGTCGAACTGAGATCGCGATGGGCAGCGCCCGGATACTTCTCGACACCTACCGCGAGCAAGCGGAGCAATGGTGTTGGCGAACGGGGTGGCATATTCATGGCGAGTCGGCCTTGACGTTGTTCTGGAAATTCGCGCTCCTGAACCAGCTGACGGCGCGCGAACTGGCGCCCTTGATCACGAACCGGACATCAGGGCAACGCAGCAAAATCTGCGTCAAGCCCGACGTTGACCTACGCGACGCCAGCGTCTTCGATCTTGACCAGCTTGCCAATATGTTCCGCATCCCGACATCCAGGATCCGGCGCGCCTTTTTGTACGAAATCTTGCCAGGAAGCGTATTGCGCTCGCACGGCCATCTTCGTTGGTGTGCGCAATGTCTCAACCACGGTTTCCACACGCCGCTCTTCCAGATGAGGCAAACGCGAACATGTCCGATTCACGAACGTCCGTTGCGCGAAGAGTGTCCATCCTGCTGTCACCAAATTCCGTTCCGTCTCAACAATCCGCTCGTGCTCAAGCCATTCTGCTGTCCGCGCTGCGGTTTTGGCTTGGCGCCGGCCATGAACCAGGAGCGCCCGGAACTGCTGCGCCTGCGCCAGGAGCACATCTCGAATCTGTCGTTGCTGCTTCAGTTTCATCGCGCTGCCGACGCAGACCAGGTCGATGTCAACGACTCGGATCGGCTCTTCATCTGTGCACGAAAGGCTGGGATATTCCACGTTAACGTCGAGGAGGATGGAATCCATTCCCGCTACGCGAGTTTTATAGCCCACGTGGTTGACGACGTCGCGCCAGGCCTGTTCAAGAAGCGGTCCGGCTTGCGCCCGGAACCCGTCAGTCGGTACGAGTGCGGGTGCTGGCGCCCGATCGCGTCCGATGATGACGACGAGTTCGCAGATCATGACTGCAGTTCCCCAGACGAAGAGCAGATTGATCCCGCCTCGGAAGTCTGCCTGAGCGCTTTGATCGACACGTACAAAGCCATTCGACGACGGCTTTGGCGACAAGTGCTTCGGAAACACCAGCGATGTGTCCGGTCAGCGGCCGCCCGCATGTGGTGGCGCATGGACGGCCAACGTACCGGGGTGTTCTGTTCGCAGGCGCTGGCATTCATCCGCTGGCGTATGCTGTGGGAAGGGTGCGGCACACCACGGTACCTGTTCGCACCGCCCGCATTGGAATTTTACGGCATCATAGGCTGGCATTTGGCTCGACCATGCCAGGTCCCCTCCCACTGGTCGACGCCAACCAAGGCCTGGATCAGCAGCCACATATTTGCTGCGACATGCTTGGCCGCCTTCGACGAGATCTCGTGCTGGGCGGAGACGGTCTGCAAAACGGACGTCATCGATTGGACCCGTACGAAGAGCCCAATCGATTTCACCTGCCTTTGGGGCGTCGCTGGCCGCGATTGCCGCGATCGACCCGCGACCCTTTACCTGCGCAGCTCGAACGCGTCACGCGCCGGCATACCTGGAATCGAGAACATGGTCGCACACTGGCAACGCCATAAGGCCGCCATTGAGCGCTTGCAGCAGTAGCACGACCTGACCACGCGTGCGCGGCAAAGATCTAGGGCAAAATCTCGAGCCGTAATGCAGGACTCACCTCGCGTTACAGCTTTTCAATCTGTCGGTCGATTGGGCTTTGTTGCGCAAATCAGGCTGGGACAGCGTAGAAGCTACAGGTCTGGTAGCCTGAACGGATGAAACCAGCTCCACAGAAGTACCGCACGACCAACTGGAAGACGTACAACGAAGCATTGAAGTCACGCGGCTCGCTGCTCATCTGGCTTGACCCGACGATGAACTGGCGTGGCAAGCCGAGCGGCAAGCGCGGGCGCAGCCAGACATTCAGCGACGAGGCGATCCAGTTCTGCCTGAGCATCAAGTATAGTGGACCCCAAGTTTGAGACGGTGGTTTAAGCTGTCGTCCGCGAAAGGATGATAGCGAATGAGTGAAG
>Ga0070658_10000638_pt1 | contig 30268 bp, 17 predicted proteins | sample KBSC13metaG_FD_64664 | JGI IMG/M metagenome (GOLD analysis project Ga0070658, IMG submission 64664) | Corn rhizosphere microbial communities from Kellogg Biological Station, Michigan, USA - KBS C1-3 metaG | ecosystem: Host-associated > Plants > Roots > Rhizosphere > Soil ... | reverse complement strand
TCACCGTCGCTCCAAGCTAGTGACGGCTACGCTGCACGCAGAGTTGACGCTCTACGCTTTTGTTCTTCCCCGCACTAATGATCACGACTTTTTTCGTCTTTGCTCCCTCAGAATGACGGGTTGGGAGAGCCCGCGAGATTGCAGAAGGCGTCCCGTGGCTGAACAGCCGTTGGCATCAGGCTAGGTCCTCTGCGCCTCTGCGTCTCTGCGTTTAAAATGTTTTTGCCTGCCAGTTCCGGTGCGCTGGAGCGTCGGTTAACAGCGGCCGCACACATCGTTACCGAATTGTCACGCGATGGACGCGCAATGCGCACGCCCCGGAGATGAACTTCGGCGCGTTCGCAATTGACCGATTGAGTTTCTCCCCTCCATCGGCCGCCTGCCGAACCGCGGCCCACCATGAACCTCCACCAGCAGCCCGACTCACTCCTCTCCGATGCATTGCCCCCTGGCGGCCACGCCAATGGGAAGGCGAATTCATTTAGTGAATCTCTCCGCGAATTGATTGCCCTCGCGAGGGAACAAGGCCACCTGACCCTGGAAGATATCCAGGAAGCGCTGCCCGAGCAGGCCGATGACGCGATCGCCATGGAAGGGCTGATCGAGCGGCTGCGCGCCATGGAGATCGAGATCGTGGAGGCCGTGGCGGGGCAGGGGAGAGCGCACCCCATGGATGAGTCCGGGGAGGAAATCAGCGTGGGCGCCATGGGCGATTCCGTGCAGACCTACCTCACCCAGATGGGGCGCATGCCTTTGCTCACTCGCGAACAAGAGGTCGCGATCGCCCGGCGCATCGAAGACGCGGAGCGGCGCGTGCGCATTCATTTGCACCGGTTAGGATTTATCGTCCGCGCCTATCTGGATCTCGCGCAGGAGGTGCTGGCGGGGCGGGAGCGATTCGATCACGCCGTCATCACCCGCACGGCGAAGAGCCGCGAGCGCTATCTGCGCGAGCTGCCGAGGCTTTGCGTCCGGCTCGAGGAAGCCGCGCAACGATGCGCGGCCGCGTATCAGGACTACCTGGCGCACGATGAGGGTTGCCCCGACAGCCAGCGCTACCGCGATTTCCAGGCCGCGCATGCCGCCGTGCAGCGGATCTATCCGAGATTCCAGTTTCAGCAAAAGGTCATCGACCGCATGGCGCATACGGCGGAAGAAATGTTCCGGCTGCTCAGCCGGTGGCACGCGGGCGTGCAAAAGGAGCGGGCCCGCGCCTCGGAGATCTCCCCGGCGGAGCTGGCCATCCAGGAGAAGCTGAGGGAGCAACAGGTGCGCAATTGGATGAGCACCGCGGAATTCTTTGCGGACTACACGGAACTCAAGCAATGGCGGGAGAAGGCCCACGGCGCCAAGGTCGAGATGGTGGAAGCAAACCTTCGCCTCGTGGCCACGATTGCGAAGACTTACCGGACGCAGCGCCATTCGCTCCTGGACCTCATCCAGGAGGGGAATATCGGCCTCATGAAAGCGGTGGAGCGGTTCGAATACCGGCGCGGCTACAAGTTCTCCACCTACGCTTCGTGGTGGATTCGGCAGGCCATCGCCCGCAGCATCGGGAGCCAGGCGCGCATCATTCGCATTCCCGCGCACATGATCGAGATGCTGACCAAGCTCCTGCGGGTGCAAAAGCAACTCGGGCAGGACGGCAGCCGGGAGGTGACCCCGGAGGAAATCGCCGAGGAAATCCAGATCCCGGTCGAGCGCGTGCAGGCGGTGCTCCGGATCGCCCAGCAGCCGATCTCCCTGCACCAGCCGGTCGGAGAGGAAAGCAGCGCCACGATCGGCGACTTCATCGAGGACGCCACCGCGTGGAATCCGTCGGACTACGCGGGACTGGGACTGCTCAAGGACCAGCTCAAGGAATCGATGGCGACGCTCAGCACCCGGGAGCGCCAGGTGCTCGAGCAGCGCTTCGGTCTCGTCGACGGGCGCGTTCGCACCTTGGAGGAATTGGGGACGGAGCTCCGCCTGTGCCGGGAACGGATCCGGCAGATCGAGGCCACCGCCCTGCGCAAGATGCGCCATCCCGAACGCTGGCGGAACCTCGCCGACTATCTCCCGGCGCAGCGGGGATAAAGGTGTGTTTGTGTGACGATGCGGTGAGTTTTGTGACAATTGCCGGTCAATCTTCCGGAGAAGCCGCGCACATTTTTCACCCGCTTGTGACCCGGGGCGGTCGTTGGGAATGGTATGAAGAGGGACGGTTATGAACTTTTTAAGCCGCCACCGTCAGGCCTACTGTCAGACCTGCCGTTCCGAACGCACCTTCCGCAAGCCGAATCCCCAACACGGCTTTCACGCCGTGGGTGTTATTCTCACTCTTGGCCTTTGGCTGATTCCTTGGGCCGCCTTCACGATCCATTGGTTCTGGCGCCAGCCCTGGCGCTGCCGCCGGTGCCGTTCCGTGCTCTGCCCATCACCGGAGGACGTGCCGTCTGATTGCCCGGTCGAACCTGGTCATGCCAAAACTCGGGTGATTCCCAGCCATGGCCAATCGATGGTGGAACCGGCCTGCCCCGGCGCCGCCAATGCAGTTGCGCCGCGCTCCCGCTGTCTCGCTCCTATTGCGACCGCCGCGACAAGCTGTCAGGGCGGGGCCTTTTCTTCCGCTGCGCACAAATAACCGCATGCGGGATTGCGGCACGATGACGGGAACTGCTGGCGGCGGACGGAAAGTTGCAGAGGACACCCGATTGCTACACGACCGACACACGTTCGTCACAATTGGCCATTACTAGCGTCGCTCTCCAAGATTTTGTATTCGACTTCACTCCTCCACTTCAGGCTGAAAACCACGCCGGCGCGCGCACGCCAGGTCGGCAAGATCATGCTGGCGACAGTCGTGATCTCGTTGGCGGCCGCCGTGTCGAACGGTCGCGCGGAGGAGGGGCAGGAAGCGCCGCAAAACCAAGGCGAGACGAAGCCGATGTACATCCAGGAATACCGGGTGATCGGAGCCAAAATCCTGCCTGCGGTGGAGGTCGAGGAAGCGGTCTATCCCTTTCTGGGGCCTGGGCGCACTTCGGCGGATGTGGAGAAGGCGCGCGCCGCCCTGGAAAAGGCTTATCAGGACAAGGGATTTCAAACCGTGCAGGTGCAGATCCCCGAACAACATGTCAAACGGGGGATCGTTTTGCTGGAAGTGGTGGAAAACAAAGTGGGGCGACTGCGGGTCAAGGGTTCCCGCTACTTTGCGCTCGATAAGATCAAAGCCCAGGTGCCGTCGCTGGCCGAAGGGAAGGTCCCGAATTTCAACGACGTGACCCGCGAGGTGGTGAGCCTCAATGGCTGGTCTGACCGGCGCGTCACACCGACGCTGCGGCCGGGTGTCGAACCGGGGACCGTGGATATCGATCTGAATGTGAAGGACACCTTTCCGCTGCACGGGAGCGTGGAGTTGAATAACCGCTACAGCGCCGATACGACTCAGCTCCGGGTCAATGGCTCGATGAGCTACAACAATCTCTGGCAGCTTGGTCACTCCGCGGGGGGCAGTTTTCAGGTTTCGCCGCAGGACCTGAACCAGGTGCAGGTCTACTCCGGCTATTACATCGCGCGCTTTGCCTCGATCGATTGGCTGAGCCTCATGGTGCAAGGAGTGAAGCAGAACAGCAATGTCTCCACGCTGGGGTCGCTCGCCGTGGCGGGACGCGGCGAGGTCATCGGGGCGCGAGCGTTGCTCAGCCTGCCGCCGCGAAAGGATTTCTACCAGTCGGCCAGCGTGGGCATGGACTACAAGCACTTCGAGCAGGAAATCAACGTGGCTCCCACGGGAACAGGCGCCACCGCGACAGCGGCTTCCTCGACGACGACGCCGATCAGCTACTATCCCATCAGTCTCAGCTACACGGGAACGTGGATCGGAAAGAAGACGCCGCCCAAGGACGCGGGCGGCGACGATAAAAAGCAGCCCGTGGATGAGATCAAGTACACGACGGATCTCAACATGAGCGTGAACCTTCACCTGCGCGGCATGGGGAGCAAGTCGAGTCAGTTCGACGACAATCGATTCAATGCCGACGGCAACTACATCTATTTCCGCGGCGATCTCTCGCACACCCAAAAGTTGCCGTGGAACTTCGAATTATTCGGCAAAGTGCAGGGCCAGATCGCCGACCAGCCGCTCGTCAGCAGCGAGCAATACGGCGGTGGTGGTCTCGGCACGGTGCGCGGCTACCGGGAGGCCGAGGTGCTGGGTGACAACGGAGGATTTGGCACCGTGGAGTTGCGCCTTCCGTCCCTCATCGGATGGTGGGGCCGCAAGGATTCGGAACTGGTCCTCTACGGCTTTGCCGAAGGCGGCGTGTTGACCATGCGCGATCCGCTGCCGGAGCAAACATCGAGCTACCGCCTGGCCAGCGTGGGGTTCGGCGGCCGCATGAAGCTGTTCGACTATCTGAACGGGTCCGTCGACCTGGCCCTGCCGCTCATCACCCAGACGACGACCCAGGCGCACAACCCCTTTCTCAGCTTCCGCGTGTGGGCCGATTTCTAGCCCCCGCTTCTCTTCCGCTCCTTACCGACATGCGTTCCAAGACTGCTTCCCATTGCCTATCCCTTTGCCGCCCGATGTTGCTCGCCATCGGATGGCTGCTCGCGTGCGCCGGCGTGGGCCATGCTGCCGAAAAGGACAAGAAATCCTGGTGGAATCCGGAGTGGACGATCCGCAAGAAAATCACCATCGACGCGAGCGCGGCGGGCGGAAACCTCACGGAGTCGGTGGGCGCCCCGGCGGTTGTCTTGCTGCGCTTGTCCGACAGCAATTTCCAATTCGAAGCCGAGCAAGCGCACGACGATGGCAGCGGCCTGCGCTTCGTCGCCGATGATGACAAGACGATCCTTCCCTATCAGGTCGAGAAGATCGACTCGCTTCTTCACGAGGCTTACGTGTGGGTCAAAGTGCCGGAGATCAAGAGCGGCGGATCGACCACCTTCTGGTTCTACTATGGCAACGCCAACCCGCAATTGGCGCCTGGTCCCGATGCCAAGGCGGCCTACGACGCCGACACCGTTCTCGTGTATCACTTCGGCTCGAATATCCAGGCCGATGCCTCCGGCTCGGCGAACAATGCGGACAACGCGGGTGGAAAGGTCGAGGCGGCCCTCATCGCCGGCGGCTTGCGCTTGCTCGGGCCGGCCCCTGTCACCATCCCGCCCACGCCTTCGCTGGTGTGGACGGACGGCGGGACGATGACCTGGTCCGCCTGGGTCAAGCCCACGGCCCTCCAGCCGAATGCCGTGATCTTCAGCCGCCGCGAAAATGACCGCGCCTTCGTCATCGGCCTCGATAACGGCGTCCCGTATGTCGAGGTGGGCGGCCAGCGCAGCTCCGGCGGCGAGGCGCTCGCTGCGGGCGTGTGGCGGCACCTGGCGGTGGTGACCGCGGGCGGGACCATCACGGTCTATCTCGACGGCGTTTCTTACGGCACGGTCGCGGCCGGATTGCCCGCGATGAATTCTCCCCTGATGATCGGCGATAACGCGGACGGTGCGGTCATTTTCAACGGCGAACTCGATGAAATGCAGATCGCCAAGGTCGCCCGCACGCCTGGATTCCTGAAATTCGCCGCTCTCAGCCAGGCCGGAGAAAAATCCGCCAAACTTGTCGTCGTCGGCAACGACGAACAGAACGAGCAAGCGGCTGGTGGAGAGCTTTCCAAGCACCTCTCCCTGATCACCGACATCTCCAAGTCGCTGACCTTCGATGGCTGGGTCGTGATCTTCCTTTGCACCATCCTCGCCTTGATTGGTGGGCTCGTTTTCATCGGGAAATTCTTCTACTTGAACCGGATCAACAAGGCGACGCGCCTCTTCCTGGGAAAATGGGATGAGCTGGCGCGCGATCTTCACGTCCTTGATCACGGTGACGAGGCGAGCATCAACAGCATGGGCGGTCGCGCGTCTGGCAAGGCGCAGAAAGTCCTCAAGCAATCGCCGCTCTTTCACATCTATCAGATCGGCTCCGAGGAAATTCAGCATCGGCTGGCCAATTCCGGCGATGAGCAGCCCGGGCTTTCCGGCCGCTCCATCACGGCGATCCGCGCGGTCCTCCACGGTGGGATGGTGCGCGAGGTGCAGAAGCTGAATAGCAAACTCGTCTTTCTTACCATTGGCATCGCGGGCGGCCCATACCTAGGGCTGCTGGGCACGGTCATCGGCGTGATGATTACCTTTGCCGTGATTGCGAAATCGGGGCAGGTCGAGGTGAACTCAATTGCACCCGGCATCGCGGGCGCCCTCCTCGCCACCGTGGCCGGCCTGGCCGTGGCGATTCCGTGCCTCTTCGCCTACAGCTACATCAGCACGCGCATCAAGGATGCGATCAGCGAGATGGAGATCTTCATCGACGAATTCGTCGCGCGTGTCGCCGAGGTCTATCCCGAGTCCTACGGCTCGGAGGTCATGGAGGCGGGCGCCGGCCACTAGAAAACCATGCAAGCCGGCGACAACAAATCCTACGACGATATCAACGTCACGCCCATGGTGGATCTCTACCTGGTGCTGCTCTTGATCTTCATCATCATGACCACGGCCGGCGTGCAAGGCGTGAAGGTGAATCTGCCCAAGGCCGGCAAGCCGTCGAAAATGGATGGCCCGAAAATGCAGGCGGTGACGGTCGACAACTCAGGCAACATCAAGCTGAACGCCACGCCGATTTCCATCACCGATCTTGAGACGCAGCTCAGCGCGGTCAAGGCCAGGACTCCGCAGTCGCCGATCGTCGTGCGTGGTGACAGCCAGACGCAATACCAGCGCATCATGGACGTGCTCGACGTCATCGGGCGCGTGGGCTTCGACCAGATCGGACTGGCGACCAAGCCGAACAAGTGAACCGATGAACACGTCGCCTGAATCCCAGTCCGTCGAGGAAGTCGCGCCGCCGCCCGCGGCCGGCGCTCCGCCGGCGACGGCCCTTGGCGCCGAGGTTTCTGCCACCGCGCCTGGGACCCCCCCTCGAACCGTCGTCAAACGCCGCATGAGACCGGGCGCCTTCCGCAAACGGCCTTCTGCGGGACCGCCTTCCGTCAGGCCACCTTCGCGCTCGTCGCAGGTCGGTGGGACGCCTGGGACGGATCGGACGCCTCCGGCTTACGTGTCGCACATGACGCCGCCGGACGAGAAGGAAGGCTTCTTCAAACGGAATGCCGCCTTTTTGATTTTTGGGGTTCTCGTGGCCGCGGCAGGTGGTTACTTCTATTTTCGCAAGCCGGGGCTTGAGGCGCCTCCCGTGAAGCAGGAGCGCATGGTCATGATCGCGCCGCTGCCGCCGATGCCTCCGCCCAAGCCGCCGCCACCACCACCTCCGCCGCCCCAGAAGCCTCCGGAGGAAAAGATGGAGAAAGAAACAGCGGCGGAAGAAAAGACGCCGCCGAAGCCCGAGCCTGCCAAGGCCCCGGACGATCCCGCGCCATTGGGTACCAATCTCAAGGGTGACGGCCCGGGTCTGGCGGGATTGGGTGGCGGGTCTGGACTTGGTGGCGGCACCTTGGGTGGGGGCGGAGGCGGTAAAGCCGGTTCGCGCTTTGGTTGGTACGCCGGCCAGGTGCAGTCGAAAATCACCGAAGCCCTGCGCACCAATCCGAAAACGAAGAGCGCCAGTTTGCGCATCGAAGTCCGCATTTGGCCTGACTCGACCGGCCGCGTCACCCGTGCCCAGCTCAGCGGTTCGACGGGAGACTCCGGGCTCGATAACGCCATTCAAAACGGCGTCCTCACGGGGTTGCAACTCCAGGAGCCGCCACCCGCGGGAATGAAGCTGCCGATCGTCCTGCGGCTCACCGCCCGCCGGCCATAACGGCCGGCCCGCTCTCGAACCCTTTCTCTCGCTTTTTTCCCATGCCTTCACGACTGCCCACTTCCACCCGATCTCTCGCCTGGCTGCCCGCGCTTTGTTCGCTGGCCGCGACGACGCTGCCTGCGCAGGCCGGTCGCGAAGTCGCGCTGAACGACACGCCGCCACCCAGCCTGCCCACGGGTCCCGCCCGCGCCACCGGTGCGTCCGCCACACCGCCCACCCCGACGGTGTCCGCGGCTTCCGGCCCGTCCACGGCGGTGGGGGCGCCTGCCATCGTACCAGCGGCGGCGCCCGCGCCCGAGTCGCCCTCGCTGATCGACCCGCCGATGCTCGTCAAGGCGGGCCAAGTTTCCGTGCCGGCAGTGCCAAGTGGTCCCCCACCTTCGCAAAGCGTGACGATCAATTTGATCCGCAGCCTGGTGAAACGCGGAGTGCTGCCGCAGGAAGACGCGGACGCGCTCATGAAGCAGGCCGAAGCGGATGCGGTCACGGCCCGCGAGCAGGCGCAGGCGCAGCAAACGGCCACCATGCAGGCCGCGGCGCAAGTCGCCGTGCAGATTACCGCCCAGGCCATGGACGCGCCGCCCCCGGGCGACGATGCCGTGCGCGTGACCTATATTCCCGAGACGGTGAAGGCGCAGATGCGGGAGCAGATCAAGCAGGACGTCATGAACCAGGCGCGGGAGGAAAATTGGGCCGCTCCGCGCAGCCAGCCGGAGTGGGTCACGCGCTTCCGCGTTGCGGGCGACATCCGGGTGCGCTGGGAAGCGGACAAGTTCCCGGCCGGCAACGACAACACGGGCTCGTTTCCCAATTTCAACGCGATCAATACCGGCGCGCCTTTCGACGTGGCCGGCACGGTCTTCTCGCCGCAGCTCAACGTGGACCAGAACCGCAATCGGGCGCGCCTTCGCGCGCGGCTCGGCGCGGACGTCCAGATGGGAGACGGTTTCACCGCCGGCGTGCGCATCGCCACGGGCGACAGCGCCACGCCGGTCTCGACCAACCAATCGCTGGGCGGTTCCGGTGGCGACTTTTCGAAGTACGCCATTTGGCTCGACCGCGCTTTCCTGAAGTACGAAACCGGCGGGCAGCCGAACAAGAACTTATCGGCCACGGTGGGGCGCTTCGACAACCCCTTCTTCAGCACCGACGTCACCTGGTATCACGATATCGGCTTCGACGGCGCGGCGCTGGCCGGCAAATATCAAGTCGCCAACTGGCTCACGCCCTTTTTCGCCGGCGGCGCCTTCCCGGTCTACAACACCGATTTCAATTTCTCCTCGAACCAGCCGGCCAAGTTCAAGAGCGACGACAAGTGGCTCTACGGCGTGCAGATCGGCGCTGATTCCAGGATCGGCAAGACCTTCAGCGTCAAGGTCGGCGCCGCCTACTACTACTTCGATAACATCTCGGGCCGTCTCTCCAGCCCGTTTACGCCGCTCAACTCCAGCGACGCGGGCGACACCGATAACACCCGCCCGTCGTTCGCGCAAAAGGGCAACACTTACATGGCCCTGCGTAATATCGTGCCCACGGCGGACAACAATTTCGGGACGACCAACCAGTGGCAGTATTTCGGCCTCGCTTCGAAATTCCGCGAGGCGGCCCTCACCGGCCGCATCGACTACGACGGCTTCGAGCCTTTCCGTATCACGGTCAATGGCGAGTACGTGAAGAACCTGGCCTTCGACGAAGGGGCCATCAACGCGATCGCGGTCAACAACCGCGGGCCGAACGATGCGCTGGGCGGCGTCGGCCGGTTCGATGGCGGCAATATCGCCTGGATCGCCAATATGACCATCGGCAGCGTGGCCCTCGACAAACGCTGGAACTGGCAACTCGGAGTCAACTATCGCCACGTGGAGAGCGATTCGGTGGTCGACGGATTCACCGATTCCGACTTCGCCCTCGGCGGGACCAACGTGAAGGGCTACTCGCTCTACGGCAACATTGCCCTCTCGCCACGGGTCAGCGTCGGCGCACGGTGGATGACTTCCGACCAGATCGCCGGTCCCCAGTTGAAAACCGACATCCTCCAGGTCGACATCAACGGAAAATTCTAAGCCATGCCACGCTCGCAATTCATCCTGCTCATCCTCGCCTCCTTCGCCATCGTGCACACGACGTTCGCACAACAGGCCCAGCCCAATCCCGCGGAAGCCAAGCTTCGCGAAGGCCTGCGCAACACGATGCTCCAGCTCCGCACCATGCAGGGGGAGCGCGATCAATTGACCGTCGACAAGGCCACGCTCGAGAATGAAAAGAAGGAGCTCACGGACAAACTGGACGCGCTAACCAAGCAATCCGCCGCCAACCAGGACGCCGCGCAAAAGAACATCGCCGCGCTCGAGGCCAAACTGGCCGTGCGCGAAACCGAAGCCGCCCAGCTCAGCGCATCGCTGGAAAAATGGAAGGCGTCGCAGAAGGAAGCCGCCGCGCTGGCCGCGAAGAAGGAGAGCGAACGGGCCACCGCCGCCGCCCGCATCATCGAACTGGATCGCCAGGTCGCCGACCAGCAGCGGAAGAACGCGGAAATGTTCAAGATCGGCAACGAGGTGCTCCACCGCTACGAGAAATTCGTCATCGGTGACGCCCTCGTCGCGCGCGAGCCGTTTACCGGGATTGCCCGGGTGAAGTTCCAGACCCTCATTCAGGATTTCCAGGACCAGATTGCCGATCAGCGCATCAAGCCCGAGGATGCGAAGAACCCGGGAGGCGCCGCCGCTGACTCGACCGCGAAGCCAGGGAGCGCAACCACGCCGGCGCCCGCGGCGACCCCCGCGCCGAAGAATGCAAAAAGTGGGAAGGGCAAGCCGGCGGCGACGCCGGTTCCTGATTCCGCGAAGACCGCCGAACAAAAGCCCAAGCCTTGAAGCCAGCTTCTCCATCGCCCGTTCGGCGCTTACGCGGGTGGATGCAATCCGCCCGGCCGCCTGCACTCCATGCGCTGCCCGCCGGCGGGCCGGCCCTGCGCAATCGCCGTCCCTGGTCGGGCATCTCGCGCATGTCCGCCGCGTTCGCCGCCTGTCTGACGCTCACCGCCGGGTGGGTGGCGCAGGCTGGAGACATTCTGCGTGGCGGCGCGCCTGCCGGCGTGCGCGGCGTGCCCAGCAGCGGTGGCGTCACTTCCGCGGAAGCCGCCCGCGCCCGCGCCAACGCTCTCGACGCTCTCTCGCGAACTACGCAGGCGTTGAAGTCGGTGCAGGGCATGCAGCAGGCCGCGCGGCAGGCGGCGCAGGGACGCAACAACGCCGGGACCGATCCCAACCATCCGGACCAGGCGTTGCCAAACGTGCCCAATGGGCTCAAGCCCGGCGGGCTCGAGCTGGCTCCGGGCGTCGGGGTGAACCCCAGTCTTTGGCAGGGGGCATCCCTCCCGGAGGAGCACGGCACCGAGAACGATCTCGAGGTGCGGATCTATCAAACCAACGCCCAGGCCATCCTGAATTGGAAGACCTTCAACGTCGGCCGCAACACCACCGTCCATTTCGACCAGAGCGCCGGCGGCGCTCAGTCCGGCCAGTGGATCGCCTTCAACAAGATCAGCGATCCGACCGGTGTGCCGAGCCAGATCCTGGGACGCATCACCGCCGAAGGGCAAGTCTATGTCATCAATCCCAACGGCATCATCTTCGGCGGCGCTTCGCAGATCAATTTACGCACGCTGGTCGCCTCGTCCCTGCCGATCAATGACAACCTCATCAAGCAGGGCCTGCTCAACAATCGCGACGCTCAATTTCTTTTTTCGACGCTGTCAGTCCCGGGCGGTTCGGACGGAACGCCCGCTTTCAATCCCGCGCTGCCGCCGACTCCCACCACGCGACCGGGCGACGTTGTCGTTCAGGCCGGTGCGCAGTTGAACAGCAATCTGAGCGGCGACGGCAATGGTGGACGGATCATGCTCGTGGGGCCGAACGTCCGCAACGAGGGAACCATTTCCACGCCCGCCGGGCAGACGATCCTCGCTGCGGGCTTGCAGGTGGCGGTCGCGGCCCATGCCAGCGATGACCCGAGCCTGCGAGGCTTGGACGTGTGGGTCGGCGATGTCAGCGACTGGGCCGGTGCGGCTACGAACACCGGCGTGATCAATGCGCTCACGGGCAGCGTGACGATGACCGGCCGTTACGTGAACCAGAACGGCGCTATCGAGAGTTCCACCACCGTGGCTCTCAACGGGCGGGTGGACCTCATCGCCAGCTACGGGGCTGTGGGCAATCCATTCTTCGATAATCCCGATATTGGCGGTGGGGGGCCGCCGTTCATGTACCAGAAGACTGGCATCGTGACCTTCGGACCGCAGAGTACCACGCGCATCCTGCCGGACTACGCCAGCACCGCGTCCGTGCCCGGCACCACGCTCCCGGAGCGTTCGCAGATCAATGTCGTGGGCTTGGCCGTGAACATGATGCACGACTCGATGATCCTCGCTCCGAATGGGGATGTCTCCGTTCGGGCGGGTGTGTGGCCGTATCAAGATGCAGGGGGAAATCGCACCACGCTGAATCTCGATGGCACCCAGGAGTTGGGGCTGACCAACTATTTTACCGGAACCAGCCAGCAGTTCTTCTATTCGGGCGGTCAGATCTATCTTGACCAATCCTCGTTCATCAATGTCGCCGGGAGCACCGACGTTTACGTGCCGCTGTCGCAGAGCATCCTGAACGTGACCTTCCGCGGCAATGAATTCGCCGATTCCCCATTGCAACGCGCCGGGGTCCTGCGGGCAGTGCCGCTGACGGTCGATATTCGCAAGACGGGTGTCTACAACGGGGAGTATTGGATGGGGACGCCCCTTGGCGATGTCACGGGCCTCGCCGGGTTGGTCGCGCGGAATGCGGCTCAGCTGACGGCCGCCGGTGGAAACGTGACCTTGCAGGCGGGCGGCTCGATCGTCGTGCAGAATCAGGCGACGATCAATGTCTCCGGCGGATATTTTCAGAATCAGGGGGGGCTCGTGCAAACGTCGCGGTTGCTTCTGGGTGGCAATCTCGTGAACATAGAGAACGCGCTTCCGGGGGTCGCTTACGATGGTGTTTATACGGGGCAATTTGCCGAAACGCACCCCAAGTACGGAATTTCGCAGACCTTTACCGCACCGTGGATGACTGGAGCCCACTATGAGCCCGACTACATCCAGGGGGCCAATGGAGGCAGCCTGAAGATCACCGCGCCGAGCATGGCTCTGGACGGCAATCTCATCGGCATGACCATTGATCCGCCGCGTGGCCTGGCCTCCGCGCCCACGCATGGCAGCCTGTCGATTTCCTTCTCCGCGCAGACGACCTTCGGCCCGGTTTCGGCCATCAATTTCCTGCCCGCCTCGCCGCCGCCGCCGGCGGTCATTTTCGGAAAAAACAAGCTGGAGCCTGTGCCGGCGATGTCGCTCACGGACGACGTGCCCGCGGCGCTCCCAGCGAGCCGCGTGGCGAATGTCGTTCTCTCCCCGAAGCTGCTGGGTCCGGATAATTTTGGAAGCCTTTCCGTCGAAAATACCGATGGCGACATCACCGTCCCGTCGGGAGTGGATCTCGCGACGACGCCCCTGGGCTCGATTTCGCTGACCGCTGCCAACGTGACGGTGCAGGGACATGTCTCGGCCCCGGGAGGATCGCTGAGCTTCAAGGCCTATACCATTTCACCGGCCTTCACCGCGGTATTCGGGCTGGCGAACCCGCAGGGGGCGCTGGCGCCTCCAGCCGACCCCACCCGCGGTAATTTCACGCTGGCGCCGGGGGCCAGCCTCGATGCGGCTGGTCTCGTGATCGACGACCGTCCGGGCAACCCCCGGGCACTTTCGCAGCCGCTTGATATCACGGGTGGCAGCGTGTCCATCCAGTCTTACCGCGCGAACCTTGCGTCGGGTGGCACGATCGATGTCTCGGGCGGCGCGGTGATGGACGGTACGGGCAAGGTCACCTACGGAAACGCCGGCAGTATCTCGATCCTGACGGGGAAGGATCCCGGTTTTGCGACAGTCATTGGCGGCTCGTTGAAGCTCGAATCGAAACTCGCGGGATTCTCAGGCAACAAGGGTGGATCGCTCACCATCCAGACCAGCGTCATTCAGATCGGAGGAGTGCCGCAGTATCCGAACACTCTGCTCCTTCAGCCGGATTTCTTCCGGCAGGGTGGCTTTACGAGCTATAATCTTACCGGCATAGGTGCGCCGTCGGATGCCATTGCGAATCCCGGCGAGCCCGATCCCTACGTGGCGGCGATCACCATCGCGCCGGGGACAGTCATTGAGCCGGTTGCGGAAAAATGGCTGGCGATTCCTCACCCGTCTGGCGCGAATCAATTTTCCTTGCAGCCCACGCTCATGCCGGAAGCCCTGCGCTCGCCGGTCAGCCTCAGCTTCACGGCTACGGGGTCGGATGACCTTTTCACTTTTGACAAGCTGGAGGTGCGCGGTGATGTCGTGATGGGGGCGGGGGCGAAGATCGTCACCGATGCGGGCGCCACGGTGGCCTTCAAGGGCCAGACCGTGACGCTGCTGGGTTCGGTGGTGGCGCCCGGCGGAACCATCACCGTTGCGGGAGGCAGTAGCTTTGCCGTCGCTCCCACCGTCGCGGTCCTCGCCAAGCAGGCGCTGCCGACCGTGGTGCTTGGTCCACAGTCTCTTTTGTCCACCGCGGGGACCACCGTATTCACCCCCGATCCATTCGGACGCCGGATTGGCACGCTCTATCCCGGCGGTTCGATTTCCGTGACCGGGAATATTGTCGCCACGGCTGGGGCCGTGCTGGACGTCTCGGGAGCATCGGCCACCTTCGACGTCCACCCCAGCTTGCTGGGCGATGTGGGGGCGGCGACTGTCCCCGCGAGCAGCGGGCTGACATCGCCGCTGTGGAAGCTGCGCAGCGTGCCGGTCCGCGCAGATAGCAATGGCGGAACGATCGATCTGCAGGGATCGCAGATGCTCTTCACCGACGCGACGCTCCTCGGCAAAGCGGGAGGCCCGACGGCGAGCGGCGGAACCCTTTCCATCTTCTCCGGCCGGTTTTATGTCGACGGCGCCACGCGCACGAGCGCCGACATCAACCTGATCGTGACGCAGGACGGAGCGACGATCGCTTCAACCAACGCAAATCCGAGGATCGGCGCGGCCATGCTCGATGCCAACGGCGCGTCCCTGCCGGGAATGGGCTATTTCGCGGCCAACCGGTTTTTCGACGGCGGTTTCGATTCGCTCGATCTTGGATTCAAATACATCGACGGCAGCCCGATTTCCTTCGGCGGGAATGTGCAATTCGTAGGTCCGGTATCGATCGCGGCACGAGGAAATCTGCGCGTCGCCGAAGGTGGCGTGATCCAGGCCGATTCGGCGGTGAACTTCACCGCGAAATACTTCGCCGTGGGACAGCCCTTCCTGCCGCCGCAGAATCCGAGCGATACAAATTCGCCGTTCACAGTGTCGCCGGCCGTCGCGGGCAGCACCTACTATCTCGCGCCGACCTTTGGCGCCGGCAGCCTCACGGTGAAGGCCGACCTGGTCGACATCGGTTCGGTGAGCCTGCAAAATATCGGGAGTGCGACTTTCATCGCGGATGGCGGCGACATCCGTGGCAATGGCACACTGAGCATGGCCGGCGAACTCACCTTGCGCGCCGCGCAGGTCTATCCCACCACGCTCGGGGCGTTTAATATCTTTGTTTACGACAAGAATATCACGGTCATGTCGAGCGTCGTGGGCAGCACCACGGTGGTGCTGGCCTCTCCGATCCTTCCGCCGGAATTTGGGGTCGGCACCCCCTTCCTCGGGTCCACGGTGCAGAGCATCGTCGGAAATACCGTGACGCTCGCGAGCGGCGCCAATGCCGGCATCGCGGGCAGTACCGTCGTCACGTTCGCGCCCGGGTCGGGCACGGTGAATATCGTGGGATCGGGCACGGCCCAGACTCCGCTCTCCGCGGGAGGCAGCCTCAGCATCTTTGCCTCGAATATTCATCAAGGTGGAGTGCTGCGCGCGCCGCTCGGCTCGATCACCCTGGGTTGGGATGGAACGGATTTCGACCCGGCAACGGCCGTCTTCGACGCGCCGCCCAATGCGCTCGCCGGTTCGACGATCGCGGTTCCCGTGACGCAGCAGGTGACGCTGCAAACGCGCAGCGTCACGTCGGTGGCGGCGATCGATGGCCTGATCGGCGGGTCCATGCTGATCCCGTTTGGACTAAGTACCGACGGCACGTCGTTTATCGATCCGCGCGGCGTCAATGTGACGACAAGCGGATTGCCGGCCAAGAGCATCAGCATCGCCGGCAATTCAGTAACCATGGAGAGCGGTTCGACTATCGATCTCCGGGGGGGAGGCGATCTTTACGGGTTCCGCTGGACGCCAGGCACCGGGGGAAATGTGGATATCCTCGGCACGGCGAGTGGCGATTGGGACGCCGGGGTCCAGTATCAGCCGGGCGACCTGGTCAACTTCGGCGGACAGACTTACTCGGCCCGCGTGCGCAACACGGGCCAAGCGCCCACGCCCAGCCTCTATTGGACAGCGGTTCCCCAGTCGTACGCGATCATTCCCGGCTTCCAATCGAAAGTGGCTCCCTATGCCCCGTTCAATACGGGCTCGAATGCGACCCTCCTCGGCGGCGACCCAGGTTATGTCAGCAGCAGTCTCAAGGTCGGCGACCAGATTTACCTGGAGGGTGTCCCCGGGCTGACGGCGGGCACTTACACCCTGCTGCCGAGCCGGTATGCACTGCTGCCCGGCGCGCTGCTTGTCACACCCACGAAGGGCACTCCCTACGGCACTTATACCGTCCCGGAGGGGGAGAGCTTCGACGCCGGCTACCGGCTCAATGCGTTCACGCAGCCCGGCGAGATTCCCACGCTGCGCTCGCAATTCGAGGTCGAGACCTCCGAAGTTGTGCGGAGCCGCGTCGCGTTCGACGACTATTTCGGCAATACCTTTTTCAAGGATGCCGCCAAGCAGGCGGATATCAAAGCGCCGCAGCGATTGCCGGAAGACGCGGGCTATCTCGCGATCCAGGGCAATGCGGCGCTCCAACTCAGCGGCCAGGTGCTCACTTCCCACGATCCGAAGACCCGCGGCGCGGAGATCGACATCAGCAGCAACGCCGACATCTACATCACCGGCGGCACTGGAGCGGCGCCTCCGGCGGCGACGGTCGTCTTGAACGAGAATGTCCTCAATTCCTGGGGCGCCGACAATCTGCTCATCGGTGGCCTGCGCCGACGCACTCCGGATGGCGCCGTGATCGACGTGCGCACGAGCAATCTCGTTCTCGACAATCCCGGCGGCGAACTCTACGGGCCGGAAATCACCCTGGTCTCGAAGGCGGCATTGACGTTGGCCCCCGGGTCATCGATCTACGCGACCGGAGAATTCCACTACGATACCGACCCGTTCCTCCTCTCAGGTGACGGCACGCTGCTGCAAGTCAGCGCTTCCGGGGGCGCGACGATGACCCGGACGAACACCACGGGTCTGACGACCCCGCTCATGACCATCGGCGCCGGCACGCACATCGGTGGAACAAGCGTGATTCTCGACTCGACCTACGGAACGGTCCTCGATCCCACCCTGGACCTGCAGGCCCAGGTCCTCACCCTGGGGAGCGGCCAGATTAGCATCGTCCTGAGCCCCGTGGGAGCGCTCACGGGATCGGTCGTGCCGCAGCACCTGGTCCTCTCCGGTCAGCTCCTCCAGGACGTGCAGCACGTGTCCTTCCTGACCCTGCACAGCTATCGCACCATCGACGTTTACGGCACCGGCACCTTTGGAAGCTCGGATCTTAGCCAGCTCGTCCTGCAAGCCGGCGGTCTGCGTGGCTACGATCAGGGCGGGGGAACCGCGCTTTTCCAGGCGGGCGGGGTGGCCCTCAGCAATCCGTCAAACGTCGCGGCGCTGGCGGCCCCGGCGGTGACCTCGGGAACGTTGCAGTTTAATGCAGGTACGGTTGAACTCGGCGTGAACGCGTTCTCCGTGGCGGGATACCAGGATGTCGTCATGAATGCGACCGGCGGCGTGCTCGGCGATGGGACCGGATCGTTCTCCACGACCAACAACCTGACGATCAATGCACCGTTGATCACGGGGACGCGTGGTTCCAACCAGACGATCACGGCTGGCGGAAATCTGCTCATGCAAACGATCGTAGGCGGGGCGCCGACGATCGGCGGGGGACTGGGCGCGACGATGGCATTCGTGGGTTCGAGCGTGACCGCGAACACCAGCGTCGTTCTGCTCAGCGGGCAGATTAGCATCGAGGCCACTGGCGCCGGTCAGGATGTCAATGTCGGCGGCACGCTCAGCGTCGCCGGCGTTTCGCAGAAGTTCTACGATCTCGTGGAATACGCGGATGCCGGCACCATCACGCTGACCGCCGATCACGGGAATGTGAATTTGCTCGATAAGAGTGTCCTCTCGGTGGCCGCCGATCCGGGTGGAGGCAACGCCGGGTACCTGACGGTCAAGGCTTCGCAAGGCACCTTCAATTTCACGGGCGCGCAGATTCTCGGGAGCGCCGCCAAGGGACAAACCTCCGGCAGCTTCGTGGCCGATGTGGGTAGCCTCCCGCTGCCAACTTCCTTTGACGACCTGGCGATTGCTTTGAATACCGGGGGCTTCTTCCAGCAGCGCAACCTGCGGGTGCGTACGGGCGATGTGACGATTGGCAACCCGGGCGGGCTGTCCAACGTGGCGCACGATTTCTCGTTGTCCGTCGATACGGGGAACATCCTGGTCACCGGCACGATCGACGCTTCGGGCGCGATCGGTGGTTCGATCGAGCTGGCCGCAGGCGGAAGCATTACGATCGCGAATGGCGCTCTTCTCACCGTGCATGCAGCGGATTTCAACAGCGCCGGCAAAGGTGGAAGCATCAGCATCGAGGCCGGGACGGCGGTCAACGGGGTCGCCAGTTCCACGGCGGTGCTCGACATCCAGGCGGGATCGAAGATCGACCTCGGCGTCGATACTTATGTCGCCGGAGACTATCTTACCCCGGGATCGAGCGCGTTCTTCGGCGAGTTCACGGGCGTCCTCCACCTGCGCGCGCCGCGCAATGGAAACGATGTTCAAATCAATTCCATCCAAGGCAGCATCGTGGGTGCTTCTTCCGTGATTGTGGAAGGTTACAAGCTCTACAATCCGGCCGGCGGGTTGCTGAACAACACGTTGCGCACGACCATCAACACCGACGCGACGAATTACATCAATGCCGGGTATGCTGGGATGCACAACAAGCTGTTGACCGGCAACCCGGACGCTGCGGGACTCGACTCGGTGCTCGTCATCGCCCCGGGTGTGGAAATCTGGGCCAATGGAGACCTGACGCTCGGGACCGCGGTGACCGGCCTCAACAGCGAAGACTGGAATCTCTCCACGTTCCGCTATGGCCCGAAACTGGCGCCCGGTATTCTCACTCTGCGCGCCACGGGCAACCTAGTTTTCAACGCCACGCTGAGCGACGGTTTTACACCGGTTTCCGCCACGACGACGAACGGCAATTCCACGATGTGGCTGGCCCCGCTGATGCCGATCGTGACTGCTAACGGACTGCCGGTGAATACACAATCCTGGTCCTACAATCTGACGGCCGGCGCCGATCTTTCCGCGGCAGATGGGCGCCAGGTGCTCCCGCTCGGCAGTCTGGCGGCGGGGAAGGGTTCCGTGCTCGTGGGAGAGTTCTACGATCCGATCCCGACAAGTTCCGATTCGGGAACCACGGCTGGCATCGGCAGCAGCGGCATCACGGCCAACGACATTCGCATCACCACCGGGACTGCCGGGCGAACCCGCTTCGAGGTCGTCCGAACCGGCACGGGCGACATCACCGTTTCCGCGGGTCGCGACGTCCAACTGCGCAACCAGTTTGCCTCGATCTATACGGCGGGCGTGCGGATCCCCGACGCCACCAGAGTTTATTCCGCGGGCGACTTTGTCACCCCCATTGTCCAGAAGACGCAGAACAACAGCGCCAACCAGGGAGATCTTGGCGCCGTCCAACAAAGTTATCCCGCGCAATGGTCCCTGGCGGGCGGCAATGTCAGCATCTCGGCAGGAGCGGACATCGGCCGGTTCACCCTCGTCAACGGAGTACTGACCGTGGATTCTTCCAAGGAGCTTCCGAACAACTGGCTCTACCGGCGCGGCTACGTGGACCCCACAACCGGGGACTTCGGCGTTGCCGGGACCGACGGCCCGGGTCCGATTGGAACCGTGGTGGACGCCTCGGCTTCCACCACATGGTGGATTGATTACAGCAACTTCTTCGAAGGATTTGGGACGCTCGGCGGGGGAAATATTTCGCTCCTGGCGGGGGCCGACATCATCAATGCGGACGCGCTCATCCCGACCAATGCGCGCATGCCCGGCCGGGTCCAGAACCCCGACCTGACGTTTAGCAATGTCGCCCCCGATGCCAGCAAGTTGCTCCAATACGGCGGAGGCGATCTCGTGGTCCGTGCGGGGCATAACATTGACGGAGGCGTCTATTACGTCGAGCGCGGGTCCGGAACTCTTTTTGCCGGCGGCCAAATCACGACCAATGCCGCCCGGTCTGCTTCGCTCGGCCTCCTCGGCTCCTCGAACTTTCCTGCTTCGACCGTCCAAAGCGTGAGCCCGGAGATCTTCGATCCAGCGACCTGGCTGCCGACGACATTTTTTGTCGGCAATTCCCAGTTCGACGTGAGCGCCCGCGGCGACGTGCTGCTCGGCCCGGTGACCAATACCTTCCTGCTTCCGCAAGGCTTGAACAACAAGTTCTGGTACAAGACGTATTTCAACACCTTCTCTCCCGATGCGAGTGCGACGGTCGATTCGTTTGGCGGGGATATCACCTACCGGTTGGCGGTCACTTTGCCGGGCCAGACCTCGGCGGTGCCGATATTGCAAGCGTGGCTCGAGCAGGTGAATGTCTTCCATGGTGTCGGCTCCGGTCAGCTTGTTTCCAATTACCAACCGTGGGTTCGACTGGCGGAGACCGACGTGACCTTTTTCAACACGCAGTTGAAGGTGGAGGTGCCGACGCTGAAAAGTGTGGCGTTCGGAGGAGACATCAATGTGGTCGGGGATATGACTCTCTTTCCATCGCCCAAGGGCACGATCGAACTCGCCGCAGCCGGCGGAATTATTGGCTTGCAGCCCACCGGCAAAGCCCAGTTCAACGGTCGCGATGTGACCGTCTGGACCAGCGCGCGGATCGACCTTTCGGATGCGAACCCGGCCACTGCGCCTGGGATTACGACCCCGCTGGGCTACACGACCTTCGCGGGAACGTCCGATGTTTTGCTCAACTCCAGCACGATCGACCCCTTCACTTCCATCGATCCGATGTACCAGGAAACGGGATCGTCTATCGGGCAGGCCGCTAGCATCGTCATCCAACGTGCCTTGCACGATACCGACCTGCTGCATGCCAACGATCCGGATCCATTGCGCATTTACGCCGCCGGCGGCGACATCACCGGGATCACCTTGTTTGCGCCCAAGGAGACCCAGGTGCTGGCCAGTCGGGACATCTCGGATGTTTCCTTCTACATCCAAAACGACAAGGCTTCGGATATCTCCATCGTCTCCGCGGGCCGCGATATTGCCCCCAACGATCCCAACTCGCCGCTGCGCGCGCTGGCCAACGATTTGGCCCGTGGCAATCTGGTCGGCGACGCGCCGGCCACCACGGTGACTGGCGCCAGCACCAATGCGTTGCCCGGCGATCTTCAGATTAACGGGCGCGGGGTGCTCGAGGTCCTCGCCGGTCGCAATATTGACCTCGGCACCGATGCCAACCTGATCGATGGCACGGGTGTCGGGGTCACCAGCGTGGGCAACAGCCGCAATCCGAACCTGCCTTTCGCTGGCGCCGATATCATCGCTCTCGCGGGTGTCCCCGGCGTCGGCGGCGACGGGCCCGCGCTGGGCTTGAGCAAGAGCGCTCTCGACTTCGAGTCTTTTCTCAAGGGCATCGATGCCGGCGGCGTGGTCGATTCGGACTACCTCAACACACTTCCGCCAGGAACCACCGTCGAAGATCTCTCCGCAGAGCAGAAATCGATTGTCGCCCTCGAGATTTACTTTCGTACGCTGCGCGACACCGGTCGCAATTTTGCCACCACCAAATCCTACGCCTCGGGGCTGGCTGCGGTCGGACAGTTGTTCAAGGAGGACATGGCGAGTGGCGATCTGTTTACCAGGGCACGCGACATTCGAACCACCTCCGGCGGCAGCATCTCCCTTGTCACGGCCGGCGGTGGCATCACCATGGCTTCGGATATCTTCGGCAACCCGCTCACGCCCCCGGGCATCGTGACCGAGTATGGCGGCCCCATCTCCATCTATACGGACAAGAGCGTGGATATCGGGCAGGCGCGTATCTTCACCCTGCGCGGAGGCAATATCCTCATCTGGTCCACCTCGGGCAATATCGCCGCCGGAACCGCGCCGAAAACGGTGGTGACGGCTCCTCCCACGCGCGTGGTGATCGACGCCACGAGTGCCGATGTGAAGACCGACCTTGGCGGCCTGGCCACCGGCGGCGGTATCGGTGTTCTCGCCTCCGTGCCCAGCGTGTTGCCGGGCGATGTCGATTTGATTGCCCCCTCCGGCGTGGTGGATGCGGGCGACGCCGGGATCCGCGCGACGGGAAATCTCACTATTGCCGCGACTGCCGTGCTCAATGCTTCCAACATCCAGGTCGGCGGCACCTCCACTGGCGTGCCCAGCGCTCCGCAGGTCGCCGCGCCGAATTTTGGGGCGCTGGGCGCGGCAAACAACGCCTCGGGTTCGGCGGCGACCACGGCCAACGATTTGACCAGGCCGAGCCAGCAGGAGCCGCCCGAGCCGTCGCCCTCCATCATCACGGTGGAGGTGCTGGGCTATGGCGGCAGCGGTGATGACCAGCCGCCGCAATGAGTGGCTGCCGGCCTCCGGGACCACCGCGGCTTCGTCCCCAATTTATCATGAGAATCCAATCCATTCCCATCGTTGCATTGTGTGTCATCGTTTCCTGGAGCGCACCTCCCGCCTTGGTGTGGGCCGGCGAGATCCCTGCCGAATTGGCCGCCGCCGCCGCGCGGGGAGAGGCCGAGGCGCAATACCGATTGGCACAAGCCTACGTGCGAGGCGACGGCGTGGGCCGGGACCTGCGCAAGAGCTACGAGCTGATGGAAAAAGCCGCGCAGCAGGGGCACGCCGAGGCCCTCGGTGGAATCGGCTATTTTCATGCGACAGGCTCGGTCGTCGCACAAGATCTCGCCAAAGCCGCCGAATGGTTTCGCAAGGGTGCGGAGAAGGGCGGGGCGAAAGCGCAACTCAACCTTGGGCAGGCGCTCCTCAACGGCCGGGGCGTCCCGGTCAATGAAGCCGAGGGGCTGCAGTGGATCGATCGTGCGGCTGCGCAAGAATTGCCGCAGGCCATCTATGCGCAGGGCGATTTGTTGTTTCACGGCAAGTCTGGCCGGCAGCGGGATCGAAAGGCCGCCATGCAATTGTTTCGCCAGGCCGCGGATTTGGACGACAGCAAGGCCGAGTACATGATCGGGGTAATCTACCACGATGGAATCGAAGTCGCTGCCGACCTGGCCCTGGCCGAGCGGTGGTATCGCCAGGCGGCGGAACAGGGCGACGCCAAAGCCCAAAGCCAGCTTGGCCAGCTGCTCGGACCCGACGGACCGGATGCCTCCATGCACGTCGAAGCACTGAAATGGCTCCTTCTGGCTTCCGATCAGAAGGAGGCCGAGGCGCGGCAGATCCTCGATGAAATTCTGCCCCACCGGCCTGTGGGTGAGGTGGATCAAGCCCGGCGGCAAGCCGCTGCTTTTAAGCCGCGGCCATCCGCCGGCGGAAAATGAGCGCGAGCGATAGGGCACACGCGGCGGCCCGCGGCGGCCCCAAAAAGCGGATCCAGGATTCTGCTACGGACTGACCGCTTCGGTTCCTGCCGCGACCGACGCGCGATTGTAGGCGGCATCGCCGTAGAGAAGGTGGTATCGCGCGTTTGCGTCCGCCTGGGCTTTCGACCAGGCAATCGGAACAGCCGAGGGATCGTTGGCGGAATCGGCAGCCGCCTTGTTGATTTCGCGCGCAAATGAATCGGTGATCTGCTGTTTCGCCGCGGCCTGCGCCGGTGTCATCGGGTCGGCCGTTTGCACCATCGCCGCTGGCAACTGCACGCCGCGGTCCAATTCCATGGCCAACGGAGCCGGGACCGCGCCGCCGGCGCCCGCTCTGCCGATCGACGGTGGCATCGACACCGCAACGGCCGGCGCGTTCCCGGCGCCGATCATTGGCCCTGATTGGTATCCTGGGGCCGCCACTGGAGTGGAAGACGAGGAGGCGATCCCGGAAGCAGGCGCGTAGCTCCCAGTCTGGGTCGACGGTGGGTACGCAGGCTGGGAGGCCGTGGCGTAACCGGTAGGAATCCCTGCAGTTTGGGTGGGTCGCGTGGTTCTGGGTAGAGGCAATTCGCGCTCGGGAGAAACGTCATTCACGGTCGTGTCGAATGCCGGACGGCCGGAGTTCGCACCCGCTGGAAGGGAGAAAGCAGGCGCGGAAATTTGCGCCGAAGTGCGCATCATTGGCGGCTGAGAGTCCGGAGCGGTCACGGGTGCGGCGGGATTGCGCAACCAGGCCATGGCCGCCACTCCGAGCGCGAGCGCAGCGATAAAGAGAGAGAGAGAGGGCTTTTGCACAGGTCGAAAAGGGTGGGGGAGAACGGGTTTGAATTTTTGGAAGTTTGGGCGATCTCCCGAAATGAGACTGGTGCCGGACGAACCCGGCACCAGTCTGAATTTTCAGTCAGAGCGGTTCAAAACCCCGCTCCTGGCGATGCTTGCCCTTGATTAGGGAGCGACCGGCGCGCCGTCGTCGGAGCGGGTCACGTGCATCGTCGTGGTCGGGAGACCTTCGTTGGGATTCGCGGTCAGGCGGGTCGTGATACCGGACTTGAGGGCGGTATAGAACGTGTTCTGATCGGTGGTCAGGCTGCCGACATAGTAGAGGTTTTCAAAGCTCCACATCGTGTAAGTCCCGTAGGCGATCTTGCTGATGTCCGTGGTGCTCAGCGTGTTGCTGGCTCCGGCGAAGTCAAGGCCGACGCCATTCCAGTTCAGGATCTTGGCGCCGCCAACTTTAGCCGTGGCCGCATCGGCGGTGCCGAGGACGCCCACCAGGATGAGCGGAGTATTCGCTCCGAGCAGGTCCGAGCCATCCGCATCGAGCACCTGGACGTTGGTCGAGGTCAACTGCAGGTCGCCGCGCAGCGTGCCGCCGCTGTTGTAGCCGCCGTTGCCGTCCACGTCCTGGCCCCAAACAGTCGAGGCGTTGGCCGGAACCGAACCGCCACCCGCGGGAACGCGCTGGATCTGGCTCATTGCGCCGCTGCCGCTCGCCTTTACGACGTACTGGTTCACCAGGTTGGTGATGCCGAAGCCGGATTCCGCTAGGTAGGTGGTCCGGGTGCCGGAGCCGTCGTTACGGCCGGTGGCAAAAACCAGGGTCGTATCGGCGGAGTTGTTGGTGAACAGCGAGAGCGGCTGATTGCCCTTGCTGAAGAGGGCCTTGAACGACTGGGCGGTCACATTAAAGGACGCCGTCGCGGATTTGCTGGCGATCGGAGTGAACACGACCACGCCGACCTTCGGCGAGGCAGGCTGGAGCGACGCCGTGACCGGCGTCGAGGACTGGCGCACGTCCGAGAGGGCGAACGTGGCGTTCTGCTGGGCGGTGGGTGAGGTCACGCTAAAGGCTTCCACGCCCGTGGATGACGAGGTGCCCGGCAGCGCGGCGGTGGTCAGATAGGTCGCGTTGTTCGCGACCCCAGGAGCGCCCAAGGCGCGGACGCCTTCCACCGAACCGGTGAAGGTGCAGGCGATGGTGGTGGTGCCCGTAATCCCAGGGAAGGCGCCCTGCCAGATCGAACGGGTGGAACCGAGGACACCGCCGGAGGCCGCGTCGTGTGCATACTTGAAGGACGCGCTGCCACCCAGGGACAGGTAGGCGTTCTTGATGGAGTCTATGGTGCCGGCGCGGAACGCCGTGGAGCCCGTGACGTAGATGGTGACATCGGCTTGGGCCGCCGCTGTAAGGACGAGCGCCATCGCGGCCGCGAGAATGTGTTTCAATTTCATTTTGATTTTGGACTGTGGTGTTGAGGTTGAGTTTAGGGTTGGGTGAGGTTTACACGATGGCTTTGCGACGGCGCACGAACCCGCCGAGCAGCAGGGTCGAGCCGAGGAGCATCGCCGAGGACGGCTCTGGAACGGCCTGCACGTAGGAAACCTTTCCCGTGTTATCGATGACGAACGAGCCCTTGTAGTCGCCCGTAAATTGATCGCCAGCAACGGTGCCGACCGGGGCGGTCGTCGCAAGGATGCGGTAGAGATCGAGGGCCGCTTCCGCGTTCACCCCGCCGAGGGTCCCGAAGGAGCCGCTGCCGAATTCGGCTTCCACGCCGCCGGGGAAGATGCCGTAGGCCGTTCCGGGATTGGAGCCGAGGAACGGGTTCTGGTCATCGACCTTGGACTGGCTGGTCGGCGATACGGCGATGAGGCTGGTGAAGCTGGTGTTGTAAACGTTCGTCATGCCGATGATGCCGTTGGCGCCGGTGGACATGTCCGTGTCGCCAAAGCCCGACCAACCGGCCGAATTGGCCAGTCCGAGCGTGCCGACGCCGGTGCGGGCCTGCGAAACGTAGAGCGTCCGGTTCGGATCGCCGTTGACCTGGGTGGTCGTGCCCGAGGAACTGCTGCGGACGCCCGCGATACCGAAGTAGAGCGTGCTGTCGTCGAACCAGTTGACGCCAAACGTGCTCGACAGGGTCGAGCCGAGGTCCACGATGTTCAGGTGACTGCTCGTGGCATCACGGAAGCTGACTCCAGTGCCGAGATCGACCATCACGGTCTGATTCCCGCCAAATTGCTGGAAGTACATGATCACGTCCCCGGCGGCGTAATTGGGGTTCGCCGCCTGGGCTGAGGTGAGGGTCATCCCGCCTGCGGCACCAGCCGCCAGCACGATGTATTTGAGTGGTGATTTCATTCGATAGGTTGGGTTCGTTGGAAGTGCCGCAGGTCGAAGCCGAAGTGGATCGAACTTGTGACAGTCGCAATTCTTGGAAACCAATGCGCCAAACAGATGTCGTGATGGTCACGGTTGCGTAACAATACTGTGACGGGCCGCCATCGATCGCGCCCAACCGCCTCGCCCTGCGCGCCAGTTCGCGTCAGCCCGCTCGGAGGATCCGCCCGTGCCGCCAGGTTGGGCGGATCAATGTGACGCGGATTTGAATGTTTCGTGAAATTCGCGTGCCATTGAATGGGTCATATCCGGATGTTGATCCGCGATTCCTCCGACCAAATGCGCGCACGCGTTTCGGGGAGCGCCCGGAAGTGCTTGAATGGAGAGGCGTCTACGGCGAAACCGAGAGGGTCACAACGCGGCGGTGGATATTGGAGACACCGGGTGTGGCTCCCGGTGGCTGGGCCCGCGTCACGCTCGTGGAGCCCGCGATCGAAACGCCGCTCGGCGCAATGCCACCGGGGCCGGCTTTCTTGCCCGCGATCCCTCCAGGCGTTGCAGCTGGTGCCGCGCCCCGAACGGTCGCCTCATTGAATTCGAGCCGGGCGATCTCGGTTCCTTTGCGGAGCATCACCGTACTCTTGCCGATCTCCGGCGACCATTGCACTTCCACCAGGGAAACCTGGTTGCCGGGATGCGGATCGTGGCCGAGCAGCGAAAACTGGGTGGAAAGATCTCGGGCCTGCACGCTCACGAAATCCTTGTCGTCGATCCGCGCGATGCCCGTGACAAACCAATTGGCCGCAAAGGAAGGCCCCGCCGGAGCCGCGGGCGCCGCCGGCGTGGCCAGCGCGAAGGGCGAGTGCCCGCTCATCACCGCGTAGCGTTCCGCGGGGGCCGGCGTGGGGATGGGACTATCTCCGCTCCACGCGCAATTGGCGCTCAAGCCCAAGGCAAGGACCGCTGCAGAACGGTACGCGCGACTGCGTCGAAGAGAGCGCACCAAGGCTGTGGCCCATCCCTTCTTTGGCAAATCATGCGAATCGAGAAACGAGTTCAGAAATCGCGATGGTGGGCAGTCGCGATTGATACGCAATAATCGTTCTGTGACAATTTGGTGCCAAGAGCGTTCCGATCTGTGTCCATCTACGGAACCCGCGGCCAGCACTCCAACACTCCAGCACTCCAACTCAAGAGTAGCCGCGCTGGATCGATTATCCCTGAAAACGCATATACCGTTGACAGCATATACCCTCATGGTATTGAAGGGCCGTGGAATTGATCGAAATCTATCAGTGCTTTTGTGACCAAACCCGCCTGCGGATTATTCATCTGCTCGGGCACGGGCCATTGTGCGTGTGTCATTTTCAGACGCTGCTGGGGGAGTCGCAGGTGAAGATTTCCAAGCACCTCGCTTACTTGAAAGCGAAGAACCTCGTCGAGGTGCAGCGGCACCAGAATTGGATGATTTATCGTCTGCCGGAAGATCCCCCGGCGGAACTGGAAATGAACCTGAAATGTCTCCAGGATTGCGTGCGCACCGAACCGGTTTTCAAGAGGGACGCGCACGCCTTGAAGGCGATGGGGGCGGACTTGGCGTGGATTGGGGGTGCGCTCTCTTGCTGTGGATCGGCGAAGAGCAAGGCGGAGGATTCTGCGCCGAGAGGGAGATCCCGATGAGCAAGAGGAAAACGGGGGCATGGGCATGCAACTAAGGAAACGTCTCTGCGCGGAAATGGTCGGGACGTTTGCCCTGGTCTTCGCGGGGACAGGCGCGATCGTCATCAATCAGGTCAGCGGCGGGGCGATCACGCATCCGGGAATCGCGCTCACCTTCGGGCTCATCGTTCTGGCGATGATTTACACCTTCGGCGACGTCAGCGGCGCGCATCTGAACCCGGCGGTGACGACGGCCTTCGCGGCGGCGGGCCGGTTCGCGTGGCGCGAGGTTCCGGGTTATGTGGGCGCTCAACTCGTGGGCGCTGCGCTGGCCAGCGGTTTGCTGCGAATCCTTTTCCCGGAGAATGAAAAGTTGGGGGCAACCTTGCCGGCGGGGAGCGCCTGGCAGAGTGGCATTCTGGAAGTGGTGCTCACGCTCCTGCTCATGCTGGTCATCCTCAGTGTGTCCACCGGATCGAAGGAAAAGGGCATCACGGCTGGGATCGCGATCGGAGCGGTGATTGCGCTCGAGGCGATGTTTGCCGGCCCGATCTGCGGCGCCTCCATGAATCCCGCGCGTTCGCTGGCGCCCGCCTTGGTCAGCGGACAGACGCAGCACCTCTGGATTTATATCCTCGGCCCGGTCGCCGGGGCGCTCCTGGCGGTGCCGCTATGCTGGATCACCCGGGAAGGTGGCTGCTGCGGCGGTCAGTCCAACCCACCAAATCTATGAACCAACCGACCACGATGAAAGTATCTGAATTCCGCCGGCATTTGCAGGCGGCGGCGAATCACGAACTGTGCTTCGTCTTGCCCGATGGCGGCCGCATCCCCGCGCACGCCCACATTACTGAAGTGGGACGTACGGACCGCCGCTTCCTGGACTGCGGAGGGACGCTGCGCCATGTCTCGTCGTGCACGCTGCAAGCGTGGGTGGCGGACGACGTGGAGCACCGCTTGCTGCCGGGCAGCCTGGTCGCAATCCTCGGCAAGGCGGAGCCGATCCTCGGCACGGATGAACTGGATGTGGAGATCGAATATGAAGACGGTTTCCTCTCGCAATTCCCGGTGATTGGGTCGGAGGCGCGGGACGGGATCCTGGCATTTCACCTCGTCACGAAACATACGGATTGCCTGGCGAAGGAGATCTGCACGCCGGCTCCGGCGGCAGGCGATCAGTCGGAGTGCTGTGCGAGCGGAGGGTGCTGCTCATGAACGCGCCGTTGATTCTGATTTTGTGCACCGGAAATTCGTGCCGGTCGCACCTGGCGGAGGGCATTTTGCGGAATGCGATCGGTGATGGTTACCGGGTGGAGAGTGCTGGTTCGAAGCCCGCGGGCTATGTCCATCCGTTGGCCATTCGCGCCATGCAGGAGATCGGTATTGATATTTCGGCGCATCGCTCGAAACACCTCGACGAATTCCTGAGCCAGGAAGTGGAGACCGTGATTACCGTGTGCGGGAATGCCGACCAGATGTGCCCGATGTTTCCGGGTCAGGTGAACCGGCATCATTTTCCCTTCGATGATCCAGCGCATGTGAAAGGGAACGAGGAAGAGCAATTCGCGGTATTTCGCCGGGTGCGGGATGAGATCAGCCGGGTATTCGCAGCATACGCCGCGGGCCGTCTCGATGAAGCCAGGTCCCGGCAGGCCGTGGCGCAATAGTCCGTCCAGAGCCGGCCCGATCAACCGCACAGAGTTAGTTAGAGCGTGTTCTGCACTTTTTCGATCGCGCTACTGAGTTACGCCGAAGGCGTTTAATATGTCAGCCCAGGGTTGCCGAGCCTGCGAGGCTACCCTGGGTTTTGAGGCGCGAAGCGCCAA
>Ga0070658_10000636_pt1 | contig 30312 bp, 27 predicted proteins | sample KBSC13metaG_FD_64664 | JGI IMG/M metagenome (GOLD analysis project Ga0070658, IMG submission 64664) | Corn rhizosphere microbial communities from Kellogg Biological Station, Michigan, USA - KBS C1-3 metaG | ecosystem: Host-associated > Plants > Roots > Rhizosphere > Soil ... | reverse complement strand
AACGGCACGACCTATTACTATAAGATCAGCGCCGCCAACGCCAACGGACAGAGCGCACAGTCGGCCGAAGTCAACGCCAAGCCGAACGTGCCGCCTGCCGCGCCGTCTGGTCTGACGGCCGCCGCGACCTCACCCACTAACGTCAACCTCGCGTGGACCAACAACGCGACCGGCGCGACCGGCAACGAGGTGTGGCGATCGACGGACAACGTCACCTTCACCAAAATCGCGACGACCGCTCCGACCGCCACGGCCTACTCAGACACTACCGTCGTCAAGTTGACGACCTACTACTACAAGGTCGACGCCACCAACGGCGTAGCCTCCCCCTTCTCCAACACCGCCTCGGCGACCACGCCGCGGCACTAACCTCGCACACCGCGGCCCGGCCTCCTCGCCGGGCCGCAAATTTTATTTGCTTCCGCGGAACTTTATCCTTTACTATTACGTAACACGATATAACGCACTACGTAATAGGAGCGGAATGACGCTTTGGAATGTGCTTCTTTGAATTCCAAATTCCACATTCCCAATTTCCGATCATGGGACTTTCCGAACTCGGCCGATTCTCAGACCCATCGCTGCTTATATTGACCAGCCTGGCATCCGGCCCCAAACACGGCTACGCAATGATGGAAGACATCGAGGCTGTCGCGGGCGTCAAGCTCGGCCCCGGCACCCTCTACGGCGCGTTGACACGCCTGGAGCAGCGCGGATGGATCGAGGGCCTGCCGAGCGACGACCGTCGACGCCCCTATCGACTTACCGCTGCCGGCGACGCTGCGTTGCGCGAGCACCTGTCCAGCCTCGAAGCGTTCGCCCGCCTCGGCATGCAGCGTCTTGGGATGTCGCACTAGGAGGATGCCAATGCTCCGTAAATTACTCATTAAGCAGTATCCGAAGGACTGGCGCGACCGATATGGAGACGAGATGCTGGCCGTTCTCGAAGATGCGCCGATGACCGCCTTCGCCGTCGCCGACACCGTCCGCGGCGCCATCGACGCCCACCTCTACGGTCTTCGCAGTCGTGCGGTCGTCCATCGACGTCGCCGGCCCGGCCCGCTTCTCATCCTTGTCGTCGCTCTCACGCTGATCGCGCCGCCGAATGCGACCAACGGACCCAACCGACCTGTCGGTCTCTTGCCTGGCCTCACAAGGTAACGTCACCAATGGCAGCCCAAGTCACTCTCATCGCATTCGCAACCCTGTTTGTAATCACCCTCGCGCTCGGGCTCGGCTACGCCATCGTCCACCGCCTCTACTTTACGGGCGGCGTGCGACGTCGAATGCCTAGCTGGCTGATAGTCCTCGTGCTCGTCGCGTTCCTCACGCTCCCCAAACTCGATACGCTCTACCTCGCCTCTAGATCCGCTGAACGTCAAGCCATCCACGAATAGCCTAATCCAGGTGGCATGCCCATACCCCTGGATGGGCATGACGTCCCAGACCGCTTGCTCGCCGACGTGCAAGCGCCTTGTCTGCGCGATTTTCATATATGGACGCAGACCAGTGCCGACACTAAGGAAGACCATTTACTATGTTTGCCGATCTGAATAACAAAACTACAAATAACAAACAAAATATTTCCGCGTCGATCCATTCGACTCTCGCCGAACTGCGTCGACCAAAAATGCACTGGCCCTTACGTGCCGAAGCCGCCCGCGCCACCGTCGCGGTCCTCGCACTGCTTGCTATCGGCGCGGGCCTGGTGGGCGGCGTCGACTTCGTGTTGTCGCACACTCTGGACGTCGTTATAAGTCATCGCTGACGCAAGGAACGCAAACTATGTCTTCTCGAAAATCATCTGCCACCCGTAGCGTCGGTCAAACGCTGACGCTCGCCGCTCGCATTCCTGAACTCCGTCGACGCCTCGTCGTCGTCGTGGCTGTCTTTGCCGTCTACGTCCTGGGGCTGCACATCCCTCTGCCGAATGTCGACCACGACGCCGTCCGTCGTCTTGTCGATAGCGGGGGCAGCTTACTCGGCCTGGTCGACCTCTTCAGCGGCGGCGCACTCCGCGCCTGTACCCTGTTCGCCATGGGCCTCACGCCGTACATCGACGCCAGTATAGTCGCCCAGATGGCGCTTTTCGCAGTGCCCGCCTGGCAAAAGATGGTGCGTGAAGGCGGAGAGATGGCCCGCAAGGAATACGCGAAGAAGACCCGCATCCTCGCGATGTCTATCGCGGCGATTCAGTCGGGCGGTGCGGTCTACCTCCTGCACAATCGCGGCGCGCTCGCGGCTTCGCTGCCCGTGCTCATCGTCGACGCCCTCATCCTCACGGCCGGCACCGCCTTCCTCATGTGGCTCGCTGAGATCGTCACGGTGAAAGGCGTCGGCAATGGTGTTTCGCTCCTCATCTTCTGCGGTATCGTGGTCCGCCTGCCAGTACAAATCGCCGGTGTTGTCAACGGCATCGGGGTGGGGGCGATCAAGCCGTGGCAGACGGTCGTCCTCATCGCCCTTTTCCTTGTTAGCATCGCCGGCATCGTCATGCTCTCCCTTGCCCAGCGTCGAATCCCCATTCAGCATGTGCGTAAGATTGGTCTAAACTCTTTCCCGTCCCGTTTCGGGAGGGGGACCGAGGGGCGAGGCGGGGTGGGTTCCGTCTCATACCTTCCGCTCAAGTTGAACAGTGCCGGCGTCATCCCCATTCTCTTCGCCGCGTCGATCCAGTTGCTGCCGGCCACCATCGCTATGTTCCTCGGCGCACAATCTCACGTCGGCGTTGACATGCGTCGACTGGCGACCTGGCTCACTCCGGGACACACAGCGATATCGTGGCTAGTGTACGGCGCTCTCGTGATGTTCTTCACCTACTTCTACACGGCTGTCTCGTTCAATACCGACCAGGTCACCGACGACCTCAGAACCCATGGCTCGTTCATCCCCGGCATCCGCCCCGGCAAGTCGACCCATGACTACCTCGACACGGTCCTGACCCGCGTCACGCTCGCCGGCGCATTTGCCCTCGCCGCCGTCGCCCTGTTGCAATACGCCGTTCCCATGCTGACTAACGCCGGGCTCAGCATCCTCGGCGGGACGTCGCTCCTGATTGTCGTGGGAGTCGCCCTCGACACGTTCCAGTCCATCGAAGCCCAGCTTTCGATGCGACACTACGAGTCATTTATTCGTTGATACATCGTGCATACAGTCTCTATCGATAATGTGTACATAGATAGTAGCAATAAGAACAATAACGGATCGCCCCACAGGCAAAATCGCCGGATTCAAGATTGACATACGTTCTAAAACATGCTATTCTGCTGACAGATTTGCGAGGTGCCGAAGGCGCGGAGCCGGACCGGCTCCACGATCGGCGGCCAACCAGGAAAGTGCCGCAATAGATAGTTAATGACTGAGATACTGGGGACATTCTCTGCGGTTTGCGCCTCCATCCCCACGCATTGGTTAAGTCGTATGCCGTCTCGCTTCTCCCCCGACGGCGGCAAGAACTCACCACTACCGGATGTGTCGAATGCAACGGCCCCCAAAACTCAAGTTTTCGTCGGACATAATTCTGACTCCTTGAGACTATTCAGGTTACCAAGCACTAAGACGCGACTATTTTGGTTGATCGGTCGAACGAACTAGTGGCGAACCGTTGACGTTTGGGAAGACTGGAACGGCGACGCACGCCAGTTTTTTGGCGAAAGCGCTTAGGCACGGTCATCGAGTCTGCTTAAGTTGGCAAGTAAGCAAGGAATAATCGCGTCTCAAGTCGAAACTGTTGTCGTATGGGTTCCGTCACGCCTTAGTGGGGTTTGGAGCGGACTGCCTCCTTTAGGCGGATAGGCAAGGGAGCCGCAAGTGTTACAGTTGAGTAATTGTGGCCGAATGTGAACTACGTCACAGAGTGTTTCGCGTTTTTGCGCCATAATGGGAAGCTTTAACACAAGTTCGGTGGTGGCTGTGTCTTCGATCCCGGTACTGAGAAGACAAGCAAAAACCTGTCGACAGCCGTCAACGTCGCCGACTGAACGACATATCTCAAGGCGGCAGCGGGAATGATTACTACGGGTAGTGCCGTGCCGTATACAAACGCTTCACACCATCGTGTTCTACATATATGTAAAAAAGAGGATGCGCGCGGCCGGAAAGTGGCGGCGCTCTCAGAGATTAGCGTGACAATGATTGAGGAGATTTAGTAAATGAAAGCCGTAGTGATGGCAGGTGGAGAGGGTACACGGTTGCGACCGCTTACGTCGAACCGACCCAAGCCGCTCGTACCGATCCTGAATAAGCCCTGCATGCAGCACACGATCGAGCTGCTCAAGCGGTATGGCATTACGGACATAGTGGTCACGCTTTACTATCTCGCGGATGAGATAGAGGGCTATTTCGGCGACGGATCTGAGCTTGGCGTCAACCTGTACTACACTGTGGAAGACACGCCGCTTGGGACCGCTGGAAGTGTCAAGAAGGCTGAGGAGTATCTTAAGGACGATACGTTCATCATCGTCTCGGGCGATGCCCTCACCGACATTGACCTGGAAAAGGCCGTCGGCTATCACCGCGATAAGGAATCGGTTGCGACACTCGTGTTGCAGCACGTCGACAATCCGCTCGAATTCGGCGTCGTCATCACCGACGATGAAGGACGCATCCGCCGCTTCCTCGAGAAGCCAAGCTGGGGTGAGGTCTTTTCGGATACCGTCAACACGGGCATGTACATCCTGGAGCCCTCAATCTTCGAGTACATGGAGAAGGACAAGCCGTACGACTGGTCCCAGGACATCTTCCCGCGACTCCTCCGCGAGGAGCAGCCGATGTTCGGCTACGTTATGGGTGAGTACTGGACGGACGTGGGCTCGCTGCAGCAGTATCGCCAGGCACAGTATGAAATGCTGCAGGGCAAGACTCAGCTTCCGATCGAAGGCCGCCGCGAGGGCGGCGCGATCTGGGTTGGCGACGGCACCGAGATCGACCCGTCCGCACAGCTCGTTGGGCCGCTCCTTATCGGCAAGAACTGCCGCATCAAGGCCGGCGCCCACATCGGACCGGAGACCGTCATCGGCGATAACTGCTTGATCGAAGAAGGCGCGCTCCTGCAGCGTGCCATCGTCTGGGACAGCAACTACGTCGGCCGACAGTCCAAGCTCACCGGCTGCACCGTCTGCTTCCGCAACACGATCAAGGACGACGTCACCATTCAAGAAGGCGCAGTCGTCGGCGACCGATGCCACATCGACGCCGGCAGCAGCATCCGCCCGCTGGTCAAGTTGTGGCCGGACAAGGTTATCGAGGCCGGCTCCGTCGTCACAATGTCCCTGATATGGGGCAGCAAGTGGCAGGGTTCGCTCTTCCGAAACCTGGGCGTCTCCGGTATCGCCAACGTCGAAATGACTCCGGACTTCGTCACCAAGCTCGGCGCATCGTACGGCGCGTTCCTCAAGAAAGGCGCAACCGTCATCACGAGCCGTGATTCGGCCACCGTCTGCCGGATGCTCAAGCGTGGCCTAATCGCCGGCCTTGCCTCAGTCGGCGTCAATATTCTCGACAACGAGGGAATGCCGCTCCCGGTCTCACGGCACTCGATCCGCGCGAACAATGCGTCGGGTGGTGTCCATATTCGTCTTGCGCCCGATCAGCCAAATCTCGCACTCATTGAGTTCTTCGACAAGAACGGTATCTACCTCTCGACCAACGGCCAGCGCAAGATCGAGACCATCTTCTACCGCGAAGACTTTGGCCGCACCGATCCCGACGAAGTCGGCGAGATCAACTATGTCCCACGCGCCATCGAGCGCTACAGCCATGACTTCTTCCGCATGCTGAATGTCGAGGCGGTCGAGAAGTGTAACTTCCGGATCGTCATTGACTACGCGTTCGGCCGTATCTCCGGCGTCCTGCCGCAGATGCTCGGGCAGCTGGGCATCGAGGCGATCGCCCTGAACGCATATCCGGACGCCAAGAAGGCGCCAAAAACGCCGGCTGAGCGTGACACCTGTGTCAAGAACCTCGCGGCCATGGTCAGCACACTCAAGGCCGACTTCGGCGTCTACATGGGCTGGGACGGCGAGCGCATGAGCGTTGTCGACGATCACGGGAACGTGCTGTCGGGCAACGATCTGTTGGCCGTCTTCTCACTCCTTGTCGCCCGATCGAAGCCCGGCGCGCAGATTGCCGTCCCGGTCACTGCTCCGTCGTTGATCGAAAAGGTCGTCGGCGAGCATGGCGGTGGCGTCACCCGCACCAAGACCGACGTCCGTTCGCTTATGGCCACCGCGGCGGAAGGAAAAGAGGGCATCGCCCTCGCTGGCGACACTGAGGGAGGTTTCATCTTCCCCGAGTTCCACCCCGCATTCGACGCACTCTTCAGCTTCGCCAAACTGCTCGAACTGCTCTCGCAGCAGGACATCAGCCTGGGCGAGGCGCGGGCGTCATTGCCGACCTATTACATGGCATCGGAAACCGTAAGCTGCCCGTGGGAGATCAAGGGCAAGATCATGCGGGTGCTGATGGAGGAGACCAGTGGCGACAACGTCGAGCTCATCGACGGCATCAAGATCTACCGTGACGGCGGATGGACTTTGATCCTGCCCGACGCCTCTGAACCCTTCTTCCGCATCTACGCCGAGGCTCAGACCCTCGACGAAGCCTGCGAGATGGTCCATCGCTACGTCCTCAAGATCGGCGCTCTGAAGTAGCCGCTCTTGATAAATCGTATCGTGGTACAGGCGTCCCTGCCTGTTCCTAAATGTAAAGCGCCGGCCCAAGCCGGCGCTTTATCTGTTCTGCCCAGGCTGTCCGCCGGTAGCTCTAAGAACGTTGGCGGAAAGCCCCACAGCCGAGAATCACCGTCCCTGTTCGACTGTGTCCGATCGCCTAAACGGCAACCGGCTCCTTCGCCTGAGGCTGTCTCGTACCCATCTTCGCGCCAACCTCCCCGATCATAGATCGCGCACACGCCAGTCCCATCGTCACCACGAGAGCACACTGAAGGCCATGCGTGAAGTACTGCATGTGCTCGTTCGGCTGCAACACCGCCATCTCCGGCAGATCGGAAAGCAGTACCAGACTGTACAGATACACGGCCTGTCGACGCACCGGTCGATACCGCCACGCGAAAACCAGCGCGACCACCTCGACGAACGCGGTTCTCATCTGAACGAGACCGTTGTTTGGGTCGAACATCACCGCCATTCCCGACGCGGGATCGCTGCCGGTTGAGATGCCCATACAGAACGACATGGCGATGCCGGCCGCAATGGCGATCAGAAACCGGAGAATGAATCGGGGGCGAGACGCCGCCGCCATCCATCCAATGACAATGGCGAACGCGATGATTGGCCATCGATCCGTGCTCAATTGCTGCAAGTTCGGGTCGAGCACGTGTTTAAGATATCGCCCAAAGCCATGGTGGTTGCTGGTCGCGGGCGGCGGAAAGAACACATTGCGTCCAGCGCTCGCCCGAAGAGCAATAAGAACCACCCACGAGAGGATAGTCCCGATCCAAACGGACTTGGGCATCTCCTTAAGACGTCCGGTGTAAAGCAATGTCGCGAGGACCATCGGGAACGTGAGCCACCCGCTCTCCTTGATACAAACCGACGCCACCGCGAATCCCAGCGCCCACCACCACTTCTGCTTCATGCTCGACAGTAGCGCCCCGAGAGTACAGAGGGCGCCCCACGCCTCCGGCTGGTCTTTCCAGTTGGCGAGAATTATGTTGGCGTTTGGAGTCGTGAAGAACCGTGCGAAATCCGAGATCCATGGAATATCGAAGAGATGGAAATCACAGAACAGGATCGCCGTCAGAGGGGCGGCGAAACGCGAACCCGTCACCCGGAAGGCGAAAAGCCCGAGGACGGCTGCGAAGAGACCATGGAAGACAATGTCGGCTATCTGCCATCGATCGAACCGGTACGGGCCGAAGAGGTGATATTCGGACCAGAACCCAGCGAGCGTCAGCGGCCGCCAGTACCATGGGACCGCCTTACCGTGCCATCCGTTATGCCACCAAAAGAGCGGCCCAGTGACGCCGTAATGATGTCCAATGTCTTTGATAAACACGGCATCGTCGACATCGGTAGCGGCAAAGGTCTTCGCCGTCTGCTCGACATGGCGATCGAAGAACCACCTCTTGTTGACGTCGTAACCTTGCATGACCACCGTGACCACCGCGAGCACACAGAGGGTGGTGAAGACACATTGCTTGATCTTCTCGACCACAGTCGGCGACAGCTTTTTCATTTCGCCGCCTCCGTCGACGCTACTTTGAAGGACAGGGCCGCCATCGTCGCTCCGTCGACCTTTTGCTCCGTGGTCCCCAGATTAATTACAATGCGTGTTCCCGATTTCCAGCGCGTCTCCTGCAGGGTATGGTCCGCGTTCAGGAATTTGTGAGACAGCATCTCGTCATACCCCAACCGCCGCACAATAGGGCAGATGTTGCGATAGCTGCCGAGGAATTTGCTTTTGTCCTTTGTCCACGTCGGCCTGTCGAACATATACATCGGCGGGGTGGCGTAGAGGATGTTGAACAGATCCCGCTGCTTCCACACGTCCGGTACCTTGTTGTTGTAGTCGCCCCAGTACCAATAGGAGACCACACAGTCGTGATAGACCAGCTCCCAGAGCGGAATGCGGTATGTGGGCCCGACCATGAACTTGACGATGTCCGGTGTCGGCGCTTCGGGCGGAAGCATGTTGCGACCGGCATCCTCGAGACGATAGCGCGACAGGCTCATCATGCCCTCGAAATAGTCGACATACGGAACCGCGGTGTCGATGCCCGTCTCCGACCCGGTCACCAGCTTCATGTCGCTGGAGCAGAACGCCAGCAGCGCCATCTTATTCGCGCGGTCCTGAGAGCGGGTGAGGGGATGAACCTTGCTATAGTCCTCACGCCACGGCGAGGCCGTTGTCGTGTCGAGGAAGCGGCACTCATACGGTGTATTGCGCAGATTTTCCGGGATCTCGCGTTTCGCCCGCGCCAGTCCGCGCGCCGAATTGATGACGCCGCCCTGGTATGTCCTCTTTGTCCCGTCGGGGTTGGTGGCGATGTCGGCCCAGCCCTTCATCCAATCGCCGCCCGGCAACAGCACGAGGTCGTCCGGCCAGCCTTCCTTATGGAGATAGTCCGGCGCCGTCGACGGCCACACATCCTGGTAGATGTCGTATCGACTGCTGAGATACCCCAGCTTGTTGACGGCCGCCATCTCCTCCGCATTCCCGCCGTTCGACCAGATCACCCGGTCCATCCCGGCCGCCTTCATCGTGCGGCAGAGGTCGACCTTGTTCGCGTCCCAGTTCCAAACGTTCGCCGCCCCGATGAGCTTGTCGACATTCGGGTTGACCTTCCGCTTCTCGGCAAGCGTCTTGAAAAGACTCGTCCGCTGCGCATATCGTCGATACCATTTCGCCTGCGCGACATACCCGCCCTTGTCGAACACGACGTAGGTCAGCTTTCGAGCATAGCCGAATTGACCTTTTGTTCCTTCCCAAAGCGGCGCACATGTCAACTCCGCAGGTGCCTTTGCCACCATCCCCTCACCCGTTCCGACGGGAGAGGGGGCAGGGGGTGAGCGTCTCTGGATATCGAAGTCCGCGTCGTTCGGAGTGTCGATCACGGTCATCAAACCCGCGCCGGACGTCGACACGACACCTGTCCACGGCATCGACGTCGAGTTGCCCATATACGTCGGAAGCCGGTACGGTTCGATCGATTGATCGTCGACAGGGTAGAGAATGCCCTCATTCAGCGGGACGATGAGGCTGTCACCCGCGTCGGTGTGAAACGGCTGCGGGAAGGCGATGGGCGCTTGCACCGCGCCATTGCCGTGCAGCGAGACCGTAAGCTCCGAGGCCGTCAGCTTGAAGTCAACGTCGACGCTGAGGTCGTTCGCGACATCCCAAAGCGCGCAGCGCAGCTCTGTCGACGACACCGGCTTGACGTTTTTGACAATCACGCCGCCGTTGACCGGCATCTGCCACCAGACGTGATGGTTGCGCTTCTCGATAATGGCGAGCGTCGCGTGCGATGGATTGAAGCGGGCGGTGAGAATAGAACTGTGCAGCGTGAAGACTCGGCCGCTCCACTTCGAAACCAGGGAGTTGACGTTACCGTCCGCCTGCATCGACGGCGTCGACAGCCAGCTCGTCTCTTGTCCATCGCCAGTCAATCGATACTGAACGGTCGCGCATCCCGCCGGTACGACGAACTTCCGCGAGAAGAACTGCCAGTCGCTTGTTCCCGAAAGCTGAATCAGCCCTGCCATCCAGTCGATTGTGTTCCCGGCGCTGTCGCAAGTGTGCAGGCTGAGCTGGGTATTGCCGGCTCCGTCCGCCTTTAGCCATCCGGATAACGTCAGGATGTCCCCCGGCTTGACGGCGACCGCCTTTGACTGGCCCACGGACCAGTCCTTGTCACTGGTGCTCACCACCTTGAGCGACCGCCCCGTCGACATCGACGGTGGGTGGTCGACATCCATCGACTCCGTCGCGGCCCCGGTGTCTCGTGACCAGATCTGGTCCCAGCCGGATGGTGTCGGCATGCCGACGAATATTGGGTTTGTGAGGAGGTTTTGAGCCTGAATCGCGGATGGGGTCGCCAAGAACGCAACTGTCGCAACGAATCCGGCGGCGCCCCAACTCCAGTTGCTCATGAAGGAACCGTTCGCGCGGCCGCCATGGCCCGCGCCTTTCCGGAACGTTCTTGCAGGGTCTTGGCAGTGGCGTCATCGTCTCCGAAGAGCTTGACTCGAATGACCCGCGCCTCTTCGAAGGCGGTCGCCGCCTGGTTGTAGTCCTCATGGTCGAAGAGGATGATCGCCGCGTTCGCCAGACGATTCGCCACCCCTGCATCCGGTGTCCGGTTGCTGGACTTGTCGAGGTCGATGACCCGCTTCGCGTACCAGGCTGCCGTCGCGATGTCGCCTTTGTGCCTGAGCATCAAAGCGAAATTGTTGAGAACCGTCCGTAGCGGCAGGTCGCGGCTGTCGTATGCCGCCGCGCGTAGCGCGCGTTCGTAAACCGCCTCCGCCTGTCTCAAGTCGTCCGCTGCTTCAAGGACACGTGCGAGGTTGTTAAGGCGAATCGTTCCGGTCTTCGTGTTCGTGCGGCCGGCCGCTTCGTCCACCGCCACCGCTTTCATCAACGCCGCGATCGCCGCGCCGAAGTCTCCGGACAACTTTCGCAGCGCACCCAGTTGCTCAAGTCGATTGGCCTGCTTGGCGCTGGTCGGGTCGAGGCGTTCCCCGATGCCGATCGCTCGCTCGTAAGCCGCGCCTGCTGCGTCCATATTGCACAGTTGTCGATGAGCGGCCGCCAGAAGATCGAGCCGGGTGGTCAGGTTTTTGCCAGGCCTTCCCTCCCTTTCGGTGAGTTCGATCGAACGCTCGTAATACGCAACGGCCCCCTCGAGGTCGCCCAGATCCCGCGCTACGTTGCCGAGGCGCTCATACCGCGTGGCAAGAGCAGCAGCGCTCGTCGTACCCTCCCTCGAAAACGGGGCGCAGTTGCTCGATGCGGTCGGCGGCTTCTGGTTTGCCAGGCTCGCGTCGATCGAAGGTCGTATGGCCGTAAGCTTTTCCGCCACCGCACGTGTCGCGGGTATGTCGCCTATCTGCTGCAAGAGCATTACATAGGCGGCGAGGGTCCGCCCGAGCTTGTCGCCGTTCGGCAGCTTCTCCCGGATCGCCACGACCCGTTCGAGGAGCCGCCTGGCATCCGAGAGGTGGCCCTCGCGACGATAGAAGAGTGAGTATGAGAAAAGCAGCTCGGCAATCTCTTCGATCTGGCCTAAGTCCGCCCGATACTCATCAGCCTCCAGCCGGTCGGCAAGAGCATTGCAGCGCGACGCCGATATGCTGTCGTCGCTGTGCGACTTCAGTAGCCCCGCGTATATCTTGAGATCGTCGATGAGTTCGAAAGCCTCGTCCCCGTAGATATCGACAAGGATGGTCGACGCCTCCTGCGGAACATACTCCTCTTCTAGCTCGACGATCTCCTCTTCGACTGTTGCCTCGCCGATTTCGACACTGCGCTCGTAGGCGGATCGCGCGGCTTCATAGTCCCGCAACTCAGCGAGAGCCCCACCTAGCTTGGCCAGTCGCAGCCCGATCTTCGCATGGTCTTCGCCAAGAACCGCTTTTCCGATCTCAATCGAACGCGCCATTGCGTCGCGTGCACCGGCCAGATCCCGGGACTTCTTGAGCAGTCCTGCAAAGTTGCTGTAGGAGATCCCGACCCGGTCGTCCGCCGACCCATATTGTCGATCCTGTAGCGAAATCGCGAGTTTCGTAAGCTCCCGCGCCGCCGCGTAGTTCTTGAGGTCTTGCTGATCCCGCGCGACATCGAAGGCAAAATCAGTCGCGGTTTCCAGTGACTTCGCCGGCAATCGGTCTGCAATCTCCGACGCATGACCAAGGACCGCGTAGGCAGCGTTGAGAACCGAAGCCCGCTGGATGACACCGCCGCCGGACTGGGGACCCCGCGCGAAGCTGCGTTCCACCCCGGCCATGGCGACAATGAATCCGTAGTAGTTTTCGCGCGCCAGAAAGCGCGACCGAATCGCGTGCTGCAGCACCGGATCGAACCAAACGGTGGCATCGTCGGCAGTGAGGAGTTTAAAGTCGAAGAACGGTTTCAGCGCGGGACTGTCGACAGTGAGCGCCGCGGTCGGGAGCAGGTTGATATCGATCGACGGTGGCAGGTACGCAAGCGCCGCGAGATTGAGAAAATGCCAATCGGCCAGATTCGCGTTGGTCGTTTCTGCGAGGTGCGCCGCGGCAATCTCGACCGTTGTGCGGGCCGAGAGAATATACCGGTCGTCGATTTCGACATCCCCGATCGTCGCCCGCGCCGCTTCAAATCGAGTCTGGATGTCCGCAGGCGTCAAATGCTTGTCTGCGAGCGTGCAGATCATGCGCATCGCCGGGGCGAAATCCGCGAACGCCTCCGCAACCATTTCCCCATCGTCCTCAGTCCACCCGATCCGCCGTGAAAGCTGACCGATCGACTCCCAGCGGGGCCAGAGTTCGATGGAATAGGAAGAGGACGTATGAAATTGACTTCGCTCGTTCAACAGGTACGCGCTTTCAGAACTTTCGATTCACCACATTGATGATACCAGCACCAATCGTGTGTCCGTGCTACGTCAACGCGAAACGCGTACCTGATTCTATCGGCATCGGTCGATTTACTCCGGTTGAACGAAGATAGTGTCATGAGCTGGTCTAGGGTCGAAGTCGGATGTGGGGAGGATCGATTGGGTAGCGGCCTTAAGCCGCCTTCCGATTGCGTCGTTGCGCCTTTTAGGGAGGCGCGGCGGACTCCGCTGATGCAATAGCGGACGACGATTCCTTGGCACGTCCGGGGACACCGGGCAGTATTATGTCGCCCGGTTTTTCGTTTTCATAACGGGCGAGCATATCGAGCCAGTACTCCTTCGGAGTATCGTCGATATCCTTCAGGATCGTTTCCAGATAACCCGGCTCGTCAAATTTTCCACGACCACGTATCACGTCAGCGTTGCATCCGTGATAGCCGATGACTGACTCTGGCGCGAATGAGATCGTCAACAGGCATCTCACACCCTCTCCAGCTTCGCAAAGTTGGTGTCGAGCTTCTTGATGCCCACGGGCGCCGGGAACGCGACGTTGATGATCGTGTCACCGTCGAGGCTCACCACCGTGCCGTTGCCAAACTTCTCCGAGCGCACCTTCTGGCCGACCTTGTAGGGATTGTTGGATACCGGTCGATCCGCCTGCTTGACGGCGGCGCGGCGGGCGAGATCGTCCCAGGTCGGCGCGATCTGGCTTTGCGGACGGTTGCTGCCGGGCGCAAGGCTGGGGGCGTAGCGCTGAGCCATGCCTCGACGCGTCGACTTTGCCAGGAATAGGTGCTGCGGTATTTCCAATATGAACTTTGAAACGGGGTTGCGGCGAGTCTGGCCGAAGGTCGTGCGGGCGCCCGCGTACGTCAGGTAGAGTTCACTTTGCGCACGGGTGATGCCGACGTAACACAAGCGACGCTCTTCTTCCATCTGATTGCTGTCCGACATTGCCCGCAGGTGCGGAAATATCGTATCTTCCATCCCGGTCAGGAACACTACGGGATACTCCAGCCCCTTGGCCGAGTGTAGAGTCATCAGCGTGACCGCTTCCTTCGAATCGTCGAGGCGGTCGATATCGGCGACCAGCGAGATCGTCTCCAAGAATGCCGAAAGCGATATGTCGCCATCGTCGCCGCCGTTCGCCTCAAAGTCCGTCGCCACCGATACCAACTCGCCGACATTCTCAACCCGTGACTCCCCCTCCGGCGTGCGGTCCTTGCGAAGTTCCTCGATATAACCGATCGTGGCCAGGATATTTGGGATGAGCTGGGATACCGTCTGCTTGTTCGACAGGTCGGCCAGGTACTCGACCATCTTGACGAATCCGTGGATGCTGTTACGGGTACGCGGGGCGACGTCGATTTCGTTGACGCGGCGGCAGGCATCCCAGAATCCGATCTCTCGGCTCGACGCAAAGTCCGTCAGCTTGTCGACCGTGGTCGACCCGATCGCCCGCGCCGGCACATTGATCACACGCCGCATGGAGATGCTATCGTACGGGTTCATCACGATCCGGAGGTACGCAATGACGTCCTTGATCTCTTTGCGTTCGTAGAAACGCAGGCCGCCGACGATCTTGTACGGAATGCGATGGTTGACGAGCTGGTCTTCAACCGCGCGCGATTGATGATTGGCGCGGTAGAGAATGGCAAAGTCGCCATAGTTCCGGTCGCGATTATCGGACCCACCGACAGGAACGGAGCTGAGGACTTTCTCGCGGATGATCTTGATGATCGCGACCGCTTCCTCAACCTCGTTGTCGGCCTCGATTAGCGTGATCTGCTCCCCCTCGATATTGTCCGTCCACAGCCGCTTGTCCGCGCGCCCGGAGTTGTTCTTTACGACATTATAAGCGGCGTCGAGGATCGTCTTCGTCGAGCGGTAGTTCTGCTCCAGCTTGATAATGGCAGCGTCGGGAAAGTCCTTTTCGAAGTTGAGGATGATATCGACATTCGCGCCGCGGAACGAGTAGATGGACTGATCGTCGTCGCCCACCACGCAGATGTTCTTGTGCTTTGCGGCCAGGAGCGAGAGCAGTTTGTACTGGCTATCGTTGACGTCCTGGAACTCATCGCAGTGGACGTAGTGGAACCGTTCTTGATAGTGGTCGCGCGCCTCCTCCGACTCCTGAAGCAATTCGACTGACTTCATGATGAGGTCGTCGAAGTCGAGCGCGTTCGCCATCGCGAGCTTGTTCTGATACTTGGGATAGATGCGCGAGACGACCTTGTCGAACGGCGTCCGCACCACGCCCTGTGGGATCTGATCCGGTGGGATCAACTTCTCTTTGAACTTACTGATCTGAGCGAGGACGGCGCGCGGGGCGAACTGCTTATCGTCGACATTGAGCTCGTGCAAGCACTCCTTGACGAGCGAGATTTGATCGTCGTCGTCGTAGATCACGAACTTGCGGTCAAGTCCGATTAGCTTACCGCGCTCCCGTAGCATACGCGCGCAAACGGAGTGGAACGTGCCGGCCCAGAGGTCTCGCCCAAAGTCGCCCACGAGCCGCGAAATTCGCTCCTTCATCTCACCCGCCGCCTTGTTGGTGAAGGTGACGGCGATGATGTTGTAGGGGCGTACGTATCGCTCGCGGATGAGGTAGGCAATCCGCTTCGTCAGCGCATTCGTCTTGCCCGATCCCGCGCCGGCGAAGATCAGAACGGGGCCCTTGTCATTAAGAACCGCCTGCTTTTGCGGCTCGTTCAGACCGGAGAGAAGGGGGGATTCGTAAGCGGGATCGGCGACCTGTGCCTGGGGGACATCCATGCCCTAGATTATACCCGGCGGCGTATCCGGGAGTGGTCAGGGTTGACGTTTGGCGCCCGCCTGGAATTGCTTCACGGCGCGCGTCAACGCGTCGACTACCTTGCGGCGCTTCGGTTCTTCCCATAGGTAAAGAGGCAGCTTGGCGAATCGAGATTGGCGTGTCCAGTAATCTACACTCGTCGAGTCGCTCCAACGGTTGCCGGCATTAGACGATGCGAGTAATACTCAAGGTATTCGACGATCTGCCCCACCGAAGTAAACGTGAACTGGAAGGAACACACGTGCACGAAATAGACCCACTCGGCTGGGTCGAGCCGGCGGTATCCCGGCACGAAAAGGTGAAGTCGATCATCGGCGACTTGGCTGTACGGCTGCTTCCAAATGCGTGCCATCGGGGCTATCCCATCGGCTCGGCCAGCGCCGTCGAGTATGCCACCATCGACGTCTCCATCGACTCGGCGCGGAAGTTCAGCGAACGTAGCCGGCCATCTTCGATGCCGTAGATAATCCCGTTCACCGACAACTCCTGACCGCGATCCCAGGCGTCCTGCACGATAGTCGTTTCGCAGACGTTCATCGCCTGTTCGATAACATTAAGTTCACACAGCCGGCGTACACGATCGCCATGTTCGGCAATCTTACTGAGCTGTTTGCGATGCTTCCTGCCGACATCCTGCACGTGACGGAGCCAGTTGTCGATAAGGCCGAGCTTGTCGTTGTCGAGGGCCGCGCGCACGCCTCCGCAGCCGTAGTGCCCGCAGACGATGATGTGCCGCACCTGGAGAACGTCGACCGCGAATTGGAGCACGGAGAGGCAGTTGAGGTCCGTGTGTACCACGACATTCGCCACGTTCCGGTGCACGAACAGCTCCCCGGGCAGCAGCCCGACGATCTCATTCGCCGGCACGCGGCTATCGGCGCAGCCGATCCAGAGAAACTCCGGTGCCTGCTGCGCGGCAAGCCGCGAGAAGAAATCCGGATGCGTGGCCGTCATCTCGTCGATCCAGGCCTGATTGTTTTCGAAAAGTTTAGAGAGTTCATCCATGGTAATCGGCAAATTATACCGCATGGATTGTTGCGGGAGCGTTACGGGAGCAGATCGCTGACGGCAATTGGAAGCGCGCCGAGCACCGGCGGCTGGATGGAATCGCCCTCGCGGTAGAGGGTAATCGACCGATAGCCCAGATCCTCGACCGGGTTCGTCATCACCTCGACATGTCGATTCACGAGATTGACGATCCAATAATCGAGCACACCGCCGCGCGCGTAAAGGCGCGCTTTACGGCCACGGTCGAAACCAAGTGAACTGTCGGAGACTTCGACTACAAGAACAACTTCGGCTGCGATCGGATGTCTATCAATGAAGCGTCGAAGGTTGCCCTTCACAACGGCGAGGTCAGGTTCGGGGTCTGAGTCACCTTCGACCGCGATTGGGAACTGCGCTCTCACATGGTAGTCCACGCCGAACGAAGCGGCCAGAGCCTGATGTCCAAGTTGAACCGTGATAGTGTGCGGTGAATTTTGAGGGCTCATCTTGTAGACTATCTCGCCTTCGATCAACTCGACATGGTCCTCAGGCCCGAGGACGCCGGTTTCAGCCATGCGGTAATACTCCTCGCGCGTCCACCGGCGAGGGGCTGGTTGCTCCGCAGTTTCAATGTCGTACGCCAAAGTGCTCATAGCAATAATTTACCCAAACGAAGGCAAGATCGTTTCTATTGTACGCTCGGGCAAGGCGGGGTGTCAACCTGACAGGTCGCAAGAAGATACAAGCTTACTCCGCAATCATATTGCATTTTGAATCCCCGTGTGCTAAAATACGCGTGCGGAAACCACTCAGCTTCCCTCGTGGAGCCTTACCCAAGTGGCTGAAGGGGCGGGTTTGCTAAACCTGTAGGGGGGCTTTGCTCCCGCGAGAGTTCAAATCTCTCAGGCTCCGCCAGAAGTCGGACGGCCGGAAATCCGGCCGTCCGTTGCTATTTAGGCCACCATGCAAGACGCTCCTCAGAACACGAAGCTTCCCGACCCCCTCAAAGCCACGGATTGGGTCAAGCACATCTCCGGCCTCATTCCCTTCGCCATAGCCATTGCCCTGATCATCGTCGCCTTCATCGTCCTGCCCAAATGGCTGCGCGACCGGAACATTGACGACTTCCGCGGCGTGCCCGTGCAGACGTCGGCGGGCACGGTCGAGCAAGTCCTCGACAATCCCGGCCACTTCGGTGGCGGCGGCGTCTTCAACGCGGTCGTCATCGACGTCGACGGGCACAAGGTCTACTGGGATCTGCCGCCAAACAGTCAGTGGAAGCCGATGATAGGCGAGATCGCCGAGGTCCATTATCGGGTGGGGAAATCCGCCGGGCACGTCGTCCATATCGACTCGGTCCAATGGGGCACGTCAATGGATCCCGACTACCGGAAGCTGCAGCCGGACCTTAAGCGCTGACCCAAAAGTAAGTTATGGCTACCAGCGCCATCAACCCCAACGCTTTCCATAAGATACCGGCACCCTCCAAATCGCGTGGAGGCGTGCGCCAGTGACTGCGGTTGCAGAAGTACGAGACAGACAGCAAGGTGGCTATCAATCCGCCGGCTACCGCGCGGTTTGCCCACGTCAATATCATTGTCGGGACCGATCGACTGTTCAGAGCCAGAGCTATGACGATCGAGGCGATGTAGCCGGCGTACAGGCACTGAGAAGTGAACAGGAGACGTCGTGCGATACGGAGGTTGGCGCGTCCGGCGTCAATCTCCAGCTCCTTCATCGTCACCAGGGAATCGATGCTATTGGGCTGCGACGTCGGCGGGGGAGGCCACGTCGACTCCTCCCCATCTCCAACTGCCGTTATCCCCCCTGAGTGGTATACGAGAATGCCCGCGCGGGTACGGTCGACGGTAGCGCCGGCATCGACAAGAGTCTTCGCGGCATCCGCTTTGCCTTCCCGGATAATGCCGAGGAGGAGGAGCTCAGGGCCTATGGTACGGAAATGGAGGCGGCTTGCTTCACCGTAGGCCAGATCGATGACAAGTTTAGCGCCTGGTGATAGCTGCATGTCGACGCCCGGCTTGTGGTCACCGCCTGGCATCAGTTGTTCAATCGCACTGCGAACGGCAAGAGGATCGACGCCGATCGTTCGCAGTATCCTAACTACGGGGCCTTGTTCCTCGCGGAGCACCCCGAGCAGCAAATGATTGGGCGTGACTACCGTCTCGCCCGCGCGCCCGGCTTCCTCCTGCGCATAGAAGATCGACTTCCGCGCCTGCTCCGTAAACCGCTGCCACATCGACTTCCCGCCTTAGAAGCTTCGCTCGATCATCACGCCCGGTTTGTCGTTGTGGATCCACGGCTGAAGGATGAGTCCGTGCGGTTCCGACATCTCCCAGGTCGTCATCCCGTAGCCGATCACTGCGCCGGCGACCACATCCTGTGGGTGATGTCGATTGAGCCGAATCCTGGACCAGCTGATAACGGCCGCGCCCGCGTACCAGTACAGCGCCTGCTTGGGATGCAGGGCGCTCTGGGCCGTGGCCACCGCGAAGGCCGCGGTGGCGTGCCCACTGGGGAAGCTGTCATGCTCATCAGAATCGGGCCGCTTCTCACGAGTGAGCGCCTTGAGGCCCTCGGTCACCGCCATCGACGACAACGCGCTGTCGACCACGCGCATGCTGTGGTTCCAGGCGTACTGGTGGTCGGTCGACAACGGCAGCAGCGTGCCCAGGGCGAGGTAGGCCAGGTTGCCATCTCCCGACGCAAACTTGGCAATGCTCCGCTCCGTGCTGTCGGCGTGAGCGGGAATTGTGACCGTCAGGAGGGCGAGTGACGCTAACACACAGTAAGTTTTAGGGCGCATGGATTTCCTATGCTAACGATCTGATTATCGTCGATTGCGACGCTTCCTCGCTTATTCGGGGAAGGCACTCACGTTTCCTTCGGCCGCACCCAGCGTGAACACCATCTCCGTCGACAGTCTGCCATCGTCATCGGCTTCGTACGACAGGTCGAGGCAATAGAGCGTCGCACCGCCGTACGCGCGCAGACTTTCTGCGGTACCGTCGTATTTGGAGATGTCGCCGCGATAGGCCCCAGGAGCGGTCAGGACGAGCGGGCCGACGTGGAACAGGCCGCGTCCAATCTCAGTGACGGGTTTCGTCGACCAGACCCTTTGCGCCACATGACAGTTTGCCGTATGGATGAGCATCGTGTCGGAGATAGAGAAGCCGTCAACGCTACGGCGGAGCGTGCGTCGCCATTGACCCAGGGCGGCCTTCGCCGGATAGGCCGACGACGCCTCGATCGACAACACGCCTGCCGCCTCATCCCACTCCTCGATCACGGCTGACGCCTCGCGTCCTGATCGCTGTTCGTGGCCATCAATAATCGGGCAGTTATGGCCACGGCTCGACGCGGCGAGATATACGTAGCGCTTATCCGTGAAGTAGTCAGCCGTGTACCAAACATTGCCGAGGTCCGGAACAATGGCGGTATCGTCGACGAAAATTTGAAAGCTGCCGACATCGTTGTGGTTGTGGCGTTCGTCGTTGTGGCCGCCTTCGAGGATGGCGATCATTCGTGGCGACCTGAGGATGGCAACCTGTTGATCGGGCAAAAACGACGACTCAGACAACCTCTCAGCCGCCACCCCATTATTGGGGAAGGGAGCCGAGCGACCAGGGGCGACAACAATCGACGCAAGCCGCAAGTACTGCGCAAAGGACCACGTCTCCGAGTGCCTCCTCGACGTCGACGGCCACGATCGCAGCCACGCGACGCCTTCGGCCAGGGCGAGCGTTTCGCACAACCACGGCGTCGGCTCATTGACGGAGTTCGCGTCGTTACCAGCGTAGAAAGTCTGACCAAAGAGATGAGCGCGCTGGGGGTAGCTTGCGATCTGACGCAGACGTTCGTGGTCCACGTGGGCGTCGTAGTCGGCATCACTCAACCGCATTAGCCCGTGCATCGCAAACGACACCCCGTAGGTCCAGTAGCTGACGCCCTCGTCGCATTCACCATGCTCGGTGAAGCCATTGTCAATGTATCTGCCGACCGTGTCCAGTGCCCGTTGACGCGCCGGGGGATACGGTCGACCCATCCTCGCCATCGCTTCGCAGGCGGCGAGCATGCTACCCGCGCACACGCCCGACCAGTTTGACGTGCCGTTGTCCCACCAGCACACGGTCGACGGATCCGAATACGGACCGAGGCATCGGCGGTCGATCTCCCAAAGCACGCGCTCCTTCAACGTATCGGAAACGGAATCCATCCACGAACCGAGCGTCAGGGCCATCTCCGCGAGGTCAGCTGCCATCTCGCACGTGGCGAGGTCCATGGCGACATCATCCGCGGGAAGATCCTTACCCGGCAGATGCGCCGACACCGCCCATGTCGGTTGCGTCGACATCGTCCACAGCCAGTTGAGGAGGGTGTCGTCGGGATCGTGGGCGTCGATGCCGCGGAGAAGGCGGCGCATAGCCAGACAGGAGAGCGTTGTCCGTCCCAAACGCCACCAAGTGTCCAGGACGCCGCGGTTGTTGTCGCGCCTGGCGGCGAGGAAATCGGTCGCAGACGGCGGCGCAGGCCGAGAATCGGCATTGGCCGCGACCTCCTCGACATGGACCACAAAGTCGGCGAGGCTGGGGTCGACCCGGACCGCGTCCCAGAAGGCGCGGTCGGTAATAGGACGAGGAATGAACTGCCGGCGGCTGGACATTTAGGACACGGTCGACGTGCAGTAGGCGCACCGCGTCGCCTTGACCGGGATCTTGCTCAGGCACTCCGGGCACTCGCGCGTGGTATCGGGCTCCGGTTCGCTGGGCTTCTTCAGTGACATCAGATAGTTGACTGGCTTTACGACCAGGAAGTAGACGACTAATGCCGTCAACAGAAACGTGATGACGCTGTTCAGGAAGGCGCCGATGAGAAATTTGCTCCCGTTGATCGAAAACGAGATGTCGCCAAGATTGAGCTTACCGGGGATACCGATGAGCGGCGAGACAACGTCGTCGGTAAACGCCTTCACCACCGATCCGAACGCCGCCCCTATCACCACGCCGACCGCGAGGTCGACCACGTTTCCTCGGAGAATAAAGTCACGAAAATCTTTGGCCAGGCTCACTGTGGTAATCTCCCTTCCTTGCCGTAGGTCGGGTGGTGATTACACGCCGGAGAGTCGATATCCTGCAAGCTGCGCCAATGTCATGGCTTTACCTTGATGATCACTTGCCCGTTCGATTTGATGCTGACCGGCCCATTCGACTTGATGGTGACTGTACTCACGGTCGAGTTCCCCGCGACACCGTCGAGATAAGACTTCGCAAGCTGGGCCGAGTTCGGGTCGGACATCTTCAGCACGCGAATCCACTCGGCGCGGGCCTCTGCATCATGCCCGCTCTTGTATAGCGAGAGGCCGAGCTCAAGATGGGCGTACGGATAGTTCTTGTAGAGCTTCACGGCGTGTCGAAACTCGGCCGCAGCGTCGGCATAGCGGTTCAGGTGCAGGTAAACATCGCCCAGGCCCGTGTGCGCGGATACACAACCCGGCTGCACGCGAATGGCGTATGTAAACTGTGTGACCGCGTCCTTGTACATTCCCACCTGATCGAGGATGACGCCAAGCATCGATACGATTTCCCCGTTCGACGGCGCGATTCGCACACCGTCCTCCACACTCTCCACCGCCTGCGCGACATCGCCCTTTGCCATATAGGCTTGTCCCAAGTAGGCAAAAGCATATGGATCGGTGGCCCCGAGCTCAGCGGCCATATACCCTTCCTTGATCGCCCCGTCGACATCGCCGGTTTGCAGGAGCGCGAGACAGAGGTTTCGGTGCGCGGGTTCGTACGTCGGATCGAAAGCGATGGCTTCTCGTAGGTACGGGACCGCAGCGGCATATCGCTGCTGCTGTACCAGGCCGGCCCCCGTCTTGTTGTATAGAACCGCCTGAACCGCCTGATTATTCGGCGCGGCATAGACCGCCGCAGACGTCGCAAGTACGGTAAGGTAGGGCAGGATCTTCGATAGGCGCATCTGTGAACCTCCGGAAGTAGAAGCTTTCCTATTATGCCACGAAAAATGGCGAATGCTGGCGCAAGGTCGCGATCTCGACCTCTTGGTGCCTCGGGTAAACTTCCTGTATGGATGATTACACACCGGAGGAACGGGCCGCTTACGAGGAGGACCCCGTGAGTTTTTGTATCAAGGAACTCAAAAGCGCGGATGAAAACATTCGCTTCAACGCGGTCGACATTCTGCGCGGTATGGGTAAGGATGGTGACCCCGCCGTTGAGCCTCTTCTCGACGTCCTATTGAACGACCCCGTGGACACAATTCGTGCCCAGGCCGCGTTTGCCATGATCGACCTCGGCTACAGTTGCCACAATCGGGTCACGGAGTTGGCGATCGGCCCGCTTACTCAGGCACTTCTCAGCGACCCGTTCGAGGAAACCCGAACTCTTGCAGCGAGTGCTCTGGGCGTGATCGGCCCACCGGCGCAGTCGGCGATCCCGGCTCTTTTGCAAATGTCAGATTCGGCGGAGGATGAAGAATTGAAAGAAGCGATCGACGAAGCCCTGAGATCCATTCGCAGCTAGCGCACCACCATGATCCAGAGCGGCAGCGTCACCGCGCTGAGGACCGTGGTGACGAACACTGTGCCGACGCTATAGTCCGCGTCGAAGCCATTATGCGTCGACAGCACTGACGCCATCACCGCCGTGGGCATCGCGGCCATCAGCACTCCAACCGTCATAATCTCACCGTGGACGCCAAGCAGCCGGAGCACTTGCCAAGCGATCAGCGGGAGGAGCGCCAGCTTGAGGACACTCGCGGTCATCAATGGACCTGCGCCCACCCGCGCCGCCTGCGGCCGAAGCGCGGCCCCCATCGACAGCATGATCAGCGGGACCGTTCCCTGACCGAGGTACGTCAGGCAGTGACCGACGACGTCGCCAATCGACTCGGCGCCGTGGCCATGTCGAATCGCGTTTGGCCACGGGATCAATCGAATGAGGATCCCGAGCGTCATCGCGATAAAGAGGGGAGATCGGAAGAACGCGGTGATGTTCTTCTGGGCCTGTTGTTTGGGCGTAGCCGGCTCGTGATCCGGCGGCTCCGGCAGTGTCGACGGCGTCGACTTCGAGCCGACACCTTGACTGGCGGCGGCTTCCAGTTCGTTGCGCGGAACGGGAAGTGTTGTGGGTGCGAGCACCGCTCCGAGTATCGGCGCCGAAACGAAAAGCGCGATGCTCATGCCGATCTGGTCCACCAGGATCGCTGCTGTGAACTGATGCGGGAAGAGGGCAAGTGTGATCGGGTAGCCAAGGAAGCCAGTGTTGCCAAACGCGCCAACGAGGATCATCGCCCCCGTGCGCGCCGGCATCGACTTTGTCGCCCGCGCGACTGCGAAGGCAATCGCCATCACGGCCAATTCGGAGACGAGGATGACGATCGGCAGCCACAACGTCTCACGCGGCACATTCGGCGCCGTTGCCAGGCTATGAATGACGAGAGCGGGGAGGGTGACATTGACGACGATCCCATTGAGCACCGGCACATGCTCGGCCCGTAGCATCCCCGATCGACGCAGCGCGGTGCCGAGCAGCATCAAAAAGAAAAGGGGCGCAAGCGCCCTTAAAGTTTCCGCGAATATTGACATCAGTACGATGGAATGCTCTTTAGCGGATCGTAGCGTGAAAACGTCCACATGCCTGTGTCCGGCATCACGTACAGGTGCGACTGTCCGGCTGAGAACGCATGATGGTCCGAGACCGGTTTCTCGATCTTAAATGTGAGCTTCTTGTACGCGCCTACAAGCAGCCGGCGGGCAAAAGTCTGGGCCTCATCTGGAGTAAAGCGACGCGGTGTGAGTAACCGGTCAATCAGCGGATCAAATTCTCTCCACCATTCCAGCGCGATGCCTGCTAAACCTGGCGTGCCGGACACTCTTTCGCGGAGCTTGAGGCAGTGATCGACTTTTCGATAGAGCACAAAAAAATCGACGTGAAATGAGACGATTGACAGAGCATAATCGCCTTTCGGACACGCCGGATCGGAGGCCAATGTCAGCAAGGACGGATAATGGTCCAGGTTGTGGCCCAGCAGTAGATCCTCATCGTCCTCCACAAACATCAGGCGTAAATCGTAACCCCATCTCTTGATCAATTCAGGCGAAGGATACTCGTCGATTAGAACTATGTCATCAGGACACTGCACAATTAGGCCGTCTTGCCCTTGCGGTAGTTGAGCGCCGCCGCGATCAACCCTGAGAACAGCGGATGCGCGCGGTTGGGGCGGGACTTGAACTCAGGATGGAACTGCACGCCGATGAAGTACGGGTGGACGCTCTCCGGCAGCTCGACGATCTCGACAAGGCGATAATCCGGTGAGACTCCGCTGAAGATCATGCCCGCCTTGCCTAGCTTCTCTCGGTACTCGTTGTTGACCTCATAGCGATGTCGATGGCGCTCGTCGATGACGTCGGCGCCATAGAGTCGACCGACCATGCTGTTCTGTGTGAGGCGGCACGGGTAGGACCCGAGGCGCATGGAGCCGCCCTTCTCCGTGATATGCTTCTGCTCAGGCAGGATGTGCACAACGGGGTAGGGCGTATCCGGGGAGACTTCCTCGGTGTTGGCGTTCGTCAGGCCGACCTCGTGCCGGGCGAACTCGATGACCGCCATCTGCATGCCGTAGCAGATACCAAAGAAAGGCAAGCCGGTCTCGCGGACATACTTGATCGCCTGGATCTTCCCCTCGACACCACGCGCGCCGAAGCCGGGGGCGACAATGATGCCGTCGATATCCGCGAAGCGCGCGGCGTAGTCCATGCCGGGCTCTTCGAGAGAGTCGCTCTCGATCCACTCGATGTTCACACGGGCGTCGTTGGCGATGCCGCCGTGCTTGAGGGCTTCCTGAATGGAATGGTAGGCGTCGCCGTTTTCAGTGTACTTGCCGACCACCGCCACCGTCGTCTCAAGCGCCGGTTGCTTCACGCGCCGGATCATGGCCTTCCACTCTTCCAGGTCGGACTTGCTTTCCGGCATCTGCAGCTTGCGCAGCACCAGCTCCGCCAGGCCCTCTTCCTCGAAGGTGAGAGGAATCTCATAGACCGTCTCAACATTGCGATTCTCGATGACAGCGTCCTTGTCGACATCACAGAAAAGGCTAATCTTCTCTTTCATCTCCGTGTTGATGTCACGGTCGGTGCGGCAGATAAGGACATCGGGCTGGATGCCGATCTCGCGCAGCTTGATGACTGAGTGCTGAGTCGGCTTCGTTTTGATCTCGCCCCAGGGTCCCACGTTCGGGATCAGGGTGACATGTACGTACAGGCAGTTCTCATGGCCCACATCCTTGCGGAGCTGGCGGATGGCCTCCAGGAACGGCAGGCCCTCGATGTCGCCGACCGTACCGCCGATCTCGGCAATGACCACGTCCGCCCCCGACTTTTCGCCCAGGCCGATCACGCGCTCCTTGATCTCATTCGTGATATGCGGGATCATCTGCACCGTGCCGCCCAGATAGTCCCCGCGCCGCTCCTTGGCGATGACGCTGGAGTAGACAAGGCCTGTGGTGACACTGGAATTTCGGGTGAGGTTGATGTCGACAAACCGCTCGTAGTGCCCAAGATCGAGGTCGGTCTCAGCGCCGTCGTCGGTCACAAAGACCTCGCCATGCTGATACGGGTTCATCGTACCGGCATCGACGTTGATGTACGGGTCGAGCTTGGTCATAGTGACGCTAAAATTTCGGTTGCGCAGCAGCCGGCCAAGGCTTGCGGTAGTGATGCCCTTACCGATGCTGGAAACAACGCCGCCGGTGACAAAGATGTATTTGGTGTGACGCGATCGATCTTGCGACGAGGGTGTCGTAGACATGGAACTCCTGAATAGTGCTTGAGTGCTCGACTCACAGTTGGGCCGAGAGATAATTTCGGTAGGGAATGGGGCGCGGGGGATACGCGGCAAGAGGCCTTCGCTCTCCTGCGCGCCCTTCTATTGTATCACATTGGGGGAGGTGGAATCAATAGTAGAGCGAGGACCCTAAGACCCTCGCCACCTGACAGCCGACGATAAGGTTAATTTAGTCGAATGAACTTGTAATCCCGCACCGTAATATCCAACGGTTTCGACGGAAGCGAGCCGAAGGTCCACAGGTTGAACATCATCGGGCAGGGCGATTGCGGGATCGTGTTCGCGTCGCCGTGATAAGTATAAGTCCTCACCGCCGCCGTCGTCGACGCCGTCGGAGGCACAACTCCCGTCCAGATACTCGCCGTGACAGTCGTCGACGCCCAGTCGATCCGACACGTATTGACCTTGCTGCCATGAAGGTCGATCAGAAAGTTCTCCTCGTATGACGCTTTTAAATCGGCATGTCCTGTGTTCGGATAGAACGTAAAATCGGCGTTGATATTGCCGGCGACGCCGTTCCACTTCGAGAACTCGATGTCGAGCTCATCCTCACCGTCCCCGCCGACCCCAAGCGCCGGACCGTAGATGAATCCCGACAACACCACTCCGGGTTCCATCTCCGTAATCGGGCCGTCGAGCACATAATAGTAGCTTCCGAATCCAGTCTTCTCCGTGCAGTTGAGCTCCGACCCGGTGGCCGTCGACCCTTCGCCGCTGATCTTCAGATGCATGTACCCGTGGGCATCGACAGTGACGTTGTCCGCGCTGCCGCGGATTTGACCCGGACCGTGCGACCCCATCGGCGACCCGCTATTGACGTCCCAGGTGTAGCCCTTCCATTGGATCGTCTTCGCCTGGGCGACCGCGGTCGTGGCGATAAATAGCGCCAGTGTATAACTTGTAAGTCGAAGTGCTCTCATTGATGTTTTCCTAGAAATAGCCAGATCCGCCCTACTCGAATGAGCAGAGCGGACTTGGCAACTCACGCTTCGGGCGAAGCAGTCGTCGCGATGGGCTACCACAACGGCGAGAAGCGTCATTTAGCCGCGGGTTTCATACCCGTGGACTCCGCCGCGGTGTATCGTCATCAGTGGCCGATGGCCTGGACTTCGCTGACGGTCCAGCTCCAGGAACTCGCGCCGGTTTGACCGACCACGCGGACACCCTTCACGCCGCTCACCGCCGTGCCGCTGAACGTATACGTCTTGGCGAACGCCGCCGTGCTGTTGGGATAGGCCGGGCTGATGGTCCAGCCGGAGTTCGTCCATGTCGTCCCATCCGTCGAGAACTGTAGCGCGCAGCCGCTCTGGAAGTAGCCGTTGCCGTAGCCGTCGTCGCCGCCGTTGACGAACTTCACCGAGCTGATCGTCTTAGCCGTCGACCAAACTACTCCTCCGCCTTCCCACTTGGCCGTCCCGCCTTCGCCCGCCGGGTTAACAACCACGAACGCCGTCGTGTTGTTGTCATTGACCACCGTGCTGGCCGCCCGATTCGAATTCGACGTCGCGGTCGTATTCTTCGACCACAGGTAGCCCGTCCCGCTGGGAGCAATGTTCGTGTCGCCGCCGGACTGGCTGAACGCCGCACTGATCGTGTGGTTCGCGGTGACATTGCTGAAGGTATAGCTGCTGATCCCACCCTGGTTGACACCGTCGACCGTCACCGACGAAATCGCGTATCCTGAGTTCGGCGTGATCGTGAAGGTCTTACTGGATCCCGACGCGACGCTGACCGCGCCCGTGGGACTGATCGAGCCGCCAGTTCCGGCGCTGGCTGTGATCGTGTAGTTGGTGGTGTTCTGCGTGAATGCCGCCGCGATTGTGTGCGGAGCCTGGACATTCGAGAACGTATACGTCGACACTGCCCCCTTGTTGACACCGTCGACCGTCACCGACGCGATGCTAAACCCGGAGTTCGCGGTAATGGTATACGTCTGACTGCCACCCGCGACGACCGTGGTGGTCCCGGACGGACTGATCGTCCCACCCGTTCCGGCACTCGCGCCTATTGCGTAGCTGCCGGTTCCTTGAGGGATGAACTGGAAGTCCTGGAACGCGATGTCCAGGGCCTGGGTCGGGTAGGCCCCGAACGTCCAGAGGTTGAACATCATCGGACACGCCGACTGAGGAATAGTCGATGTGTTACCGTTAAAGGTGTCGGTCTTGAGCGCGGTGCTCGTGGACGCAGTCGGGGATACGGCGCCGGTCCAGATACTGGCTACGACCTTGGTGGAGCTCCAGTCGATCCGCACGGTATAGACGTTGCTGCCGGCGAAGTTGAGCAGCCAGTTGTCTTCGTACGCAGGATCCGGTCCGTGCCCCGTGTTCGGGTAGAAGGTGAAGTCACCGTTGATGTTGCCGGCCAGTCCATCCCACTGCGAGAACTCGACATCCAGCTCGTTCTCGCCGTCCGACCCGATTCCCGCCGCCGCGCCGTACGTAAAACCGGACGCGACGACCTGCTTTTGCATGGTCGAAATTGGGCCGTTGATCACATAGTAGACGCTGCCGAAGCCAAGATTGTCCGCGCTGTAGATCTCGGCGCCCTTCGCGGTCGACCCGGATCCACTGATCTTCAGATGGAGATAGCCGTTGGAATCCACCGTGACATTACTCGCGCTGCCACTGATCTGGCCCCCCTGAGAACCATCGCCAATAGGGTCTCCCGTATTGACGTTCCACGTATGGCCTTTCCAACTGATCGTTGCGGCCCGTACTGCGATGCTGGTCGCGGCGAGGAGCGCTAGGGCGCACGCCGTTTGTCGAATGAACTTCATAACTTCTCCTTTGTTACAGTCGGCCTTACCGAGAGTCGTCATTGCCATAGATCTGTATAGCAATACTTGCGTTAAGCAACTACACGATGGCTGCCGGCTATCGATTGCGGGGCGAAAATGCCTACAGCTAGGCTAGAGCAGTTCGATAGTGAATATTATCAGAATACTATATAGAAGTCAAGAGGTATTTTTCTATCGACCTTCAATCCGCAATCCCAACTATTCGGAATGGAGCCTGAGAGGCGGAAACCATTCACGGAAAACGTCTCATATCTGTAACATAGTCAGGAACAATACACACATTGGCGAGGGGCGAATGCGCTTCCATCGTTGTGTTCGACTGGCAATGAGAGGGAGATCGACCATGTCCGATGTCGACTTGTCCGTTTACGATCTCGAGTTCGCGGAACTCGTACACTTGAGCAAATCGGAAAATGCAGGGGACCTTACGATCGTCATTCGATGTCCCAAGCAGCCGTCGCTCATCGGGTCGCTCACACGCGTGTTCCGCCGGAATCGATATTCGGAATCTGACTTTCGCGACTTGCAGCTGAGTTTTAGCAGCATCAGCAACATCGACGAGAACCTGATGAGCCGCGGATATCAGCTCAGTCGATTGGGACCACAGCAGTGGACCGAGGCGCTCATGCATGCCCAGTACGAGGTCCGCGATGTCAGCCGGCACATCGACACGGAAGACGGAGGCCGATTCCATCTGGAAGTTGAGGGCTTCTACCTAGATTTCAACTACGAACATTGCGCCGCCCAAGAAGGCTCAGTCATCGCCGACATTCCCCGT
>Ga0070658_10000635_pt1 | contig 30331 bp, 32 predicted proteins | sample KBSC13metaG_FD_64664 | JGI IMG/M metagenome (GOLD analysis project Ga0070658, IMG submission 64664) | Corn rhizosphere microbial communities from Kellogg Biological Station, Michigan, USA - KBS C1-3 metaG | ecosystem: Host-associated > Plants > Roots > Rhizosphere > Soil ... | reverse complement strand
CGCGGGTTCGGTAGCAACCAAAAATTTGGAAGCTTACTCCATTTATCAAGGCAATCCTGCGGTTAAGATCAGAACAAGAAATATCGAATAATCCTATGTCCGCCGAAAAACCAAATCTGCCAGCGATCATCTTAAGTGGAATTTTTATTATCGTCATTATACTTGGGGTATTGCTTTATCTCGCTCCGCCCTCGGTGTTCCCCGACCCGGCTAACGGTTTCCGCGTCATGCAATCCATGAAAGCAGGCGGACCGTTCAACCACCTGGTCAGCCCCGACCAGGAAGATATCGCTAAGAATACCTCTGATTTTCTTAGCTGGTGGTCTCCGGGGCAATACCTCGCCCCCTACACGTTCAAATTGTTATTAGGTGTTAATACCGGGCAGGCTTCAGCATTGACGATCACGCTTTGCCAGTTGATCGGCTTATCGGGGCTTTATGTATTCTTTAAAAAGATCGGCTTTACGCCGCTGGTCTCAGCTCTGAGTTTATTGTTCATCGCCTGCCAGCAATTTTTCGTGGTGCCTTATGTGTTTTACAATGGCGGCGAAATTCTATTTTTCGCCTTCATCGGGTGGTTTTTATACGGCTGCACGACGATCAAAGGCCCCGGCTGGCAATTGCCGGTTTTTGTTTTGCTTGCAGGATGGGTAGGTTTCTTCTGCAAATCGTCCATGCTGTGGATATACGCAGCAGGCCTATTGTATTTATGGATCAGGCTATCATCGCAAAAAAGTATATCGGAGTGGATAAAGAACGGAGCCTGGATAGCCATTCCCGCAATCATTTCTGTCGTTACGATCTGGCTGTTTTACCTGTCAAAAGGAGAAAACCCAACTTCGGTATCGGCCGGGGTTAAATTCACCTTAAAAGCGCTTTGCTTCCCTATCGCCTCGCCACTATTGTCGGGCTTTTCGGCAGACGATCTCTCACACGGGTTGATCTACCATACCGGCACGCCCATATTTTCTGATACCATGGCTATTATTGTCCTGCTGGTATTATTGGAATTGAGCTTATGGCTGATCGTTAGCATATTAAAACAGGTAACCGATCAAAATTATCGTCTGCTGATCAGGGTATTTTATTTATCTGCTATCCTGTTTTTCATCTATGCTTATTTGAGGCAGATGCCCATTTCTTATGAAGCCCGGCATTTTCGCATCATCGGTATAATCGTCATACCGGGGACCTTATTTGTTTTCAGTAAAACGGCTCCCGCTTACCGCCTGGTTTTCAACCTCCTTTGGGCCGGTATAGCGATTACGAGCATCATTTATGCGGCAAAGGGTTATTCGAACAACAGAAACAAAAGCGCACACGGTGTGACAGGTATAGCGCAGTGGGCAATTGACCAAAAATCACTTGACAAGATCATAGCCCTGGACAAGCAAAATACCAACGCCACGTTCGTATTCGTCAACGCAAGTTTGGGCCTTGAAATTAAGCACAATCGCGTTATCACCTTGCAACCTATCAGCGATGATCTCAGGATCAATTTTGATGATTACGAGTATGATGGCCATGCCGGCCCGCTCTACATCATCCTGCCCGAAAGTTACGCCGGGCCAAAAGAAAAATTTGTGTTGAAAGCTTTCCCCGGTTATAAAGGCTGGTACGGCTCGATGCTAAGCGATAATTACGTGATGTATGCGGCGAAATAGCACCGCTGATTAATTTGATTAAATTATTTCGTTGATATCTGCGCAATCAGCCAATCATAAAAATCAGCGGTTCAGACAATTACCTGGTGATCTCCGTCCACAACAAATCCTTCAATTGCTCAATTCCCTTTTGAGCCACGGACGATATAAAAACTGAAGGCAGGTCTGCCGGCAGTTCCTTCTGGATCGCTTCCTGTAACTCCTCATCCAGCAGATCCGACTTGGTGATAGCCAGCACGCGAGGCTTGTGCATTAACTCGGGATTGTATTCCTGCAGCTCGTGCAAAAGGATCTGGTATTCCTCTTTTATCGTACGACTGGTATCGGCGGGTATCATAACCAGCAATACCGAGTTGCGCTCGATGTGCCGTAAAAATCTAAAACCTAATCCTTTTCCTTTTGATGCGCCCTCAATAATTCCCGGGATATCAGCCATCACAAATGAGCGCCCATTACGGTAAGCTACGATGCCGAGGTTGGGCACCAGCGTAGTAAAAGCATAATCCGCTATTTCCGGCTTGGCTGCTGAAACTACGGATAGCAAAGTCGATTTACCCGCATTAGGAAATCCTACCAGGCCCACATCGGCCAAAATCTTTAGCTCAAGCACATTCCACACTTCCTGGCCGGGTTCGCCGGGTTGCGCGAAGCGCGGAGTTTGCTGCGTAGCCGACTTAAAGTGCCAGTTACCCAGGCCGCCGCGACCGCCGTCGGTCAGTACTTTAGTTTCACCATCCTGCGTGATCTCAAATAAGACTTCGCCTGTCTCAGCATTTTTGGCAATGGTGCCCAGGGGCACTTCCAATATCTCATCCTGACCCGTTTTGCCGGTTTGCAGGGATAATCTCCCCGGCTCGCCGTTGCCGGCGATCACATGCTTGCGAAATTTAAGGTGAAGCAAGGTCCATAACTGTGCGTTACCTTTTAGGATCACGTGGCCGCCACGTCCGCCATCGCCACCATCAGGTCCGCCTTTTGCCGTCAGTTTATCGCGGTGCAAATGCGCAGAGCCCGCCCCGCCATGCCCCGAGCGGCAGCATATCTTCACATAATCAACAAAATTGGAACCCTGGGACATATTTTTTGGTCGGAAAGTCCGGAAGTCAGAAAAGTCCGGAAGATATTGATGATTAAAAATTAATGTACGTAACTCCAAATAATCTTTCGGACTTACGGTCTTCCGGACTTTCGGACTTACAAAGCTTCGGTAACGGCACTGATCGAATCAAATATTTCTTCTATTGATCCTATACCGTTAATACTCGTAAACTTATTTTGGTTTCTGTAGAAGTCGGCTACAGGCGCGGTTTTATCGTTGTATTCTTTGATGCGTTTGCGGATCACATCCGGGTTAGCGTCATCTGGCCGGCCCGAGTTTTTGCCCCTAAGCAGTAAACGATGCTCCAACTCCTCGTCATCCACCTCCAGCGCTATCATTGCCGATATGCCTTCGCCTTTGCTTTGCAGCAGGTCATCCAATGCCTCGGCCTGAGCCACCGTGCGCGGGAATCCGTCGAAAATGAAGCCGCCGGCATCTCTGTTGGCATCCAGCTTATTGCTGATCATGCCGATCACCACCGCATCGGGCACCAAAACGCCCTGGTCCATCAGCTTCTTGGCTTCCAAACCCAGCTTGGTACCCTGCGTTATTTCGCCACGCAATAAGTCGCCCGTTGAAAGGTGTATCAAGCCATATTTTTCAATAAGCTTTTGCGATTGTGTGCCTTTACCGGCCCCGGGCGGGCCGAACAGAACTAAGTTCAGCATACTTCTTTTGGGTTGAACATGTAAAAAGGCCTTCCGTTATATTTTACAGAAAGGCCTCAAAATTTGTGTCATGTCATTTATGACCTTGTCGGTTAGTCCTAAGTCTAAAGTCAGAAAAAGACCAATCTGACTCAGGACTCACGACTAAAGACTGCCGACTTGACAACGTGCACTTGAAGGGAGTCGAACCCCTAACCTTCTGATCCGTAGTCAGATGCTCTATCCAATTGAGCTACAAGTGCAATATACCATTTAAAACTAAAACACCTAATCAGTAAACAGATAAGGTGTTTTTTAACGGACTGCAAAAATAGGATTTCTTTTTAATCCGCCGTAATATTTTTCAAAATTACTTCACCGCTTCAGCTATAGCTGCGAAATCGGGCAGCTCTTTGGCGTTCTCCAGCACCTCTGCGTAAACGATATTTTGGTTCTCATCTATCACAAAAGCCGCGCGTTTGGATACGCCTCTCAGTCCGAGCGAAAACACTTCGTAAAAGGCGTCATATTTCGGCGATATCTCCTTATTGAAGTCGGAAAGCAATAGAAACTGGTATTCATATACCTCTTTAAACTTAGCCAGCGTATGTGGCGAGTCGACTGAAATACCGATGATCTGCGCGCCCACCCCGTCGTAATACCCAAAGTTATCGCGCATCTCACATAATTGCGTGGTGCATGTCCCGGTAAAGGCAAACGGGAAGAAATGCAGAACTACTTTTTTGCCTTTGAAATCGGATAGGGATACTTCTTTCTTTTCGGAAGATACCATTGTGAATTGCGGGGCGGGCTGACCGGGTTGAAGTGCCATATTTGTTCTTTTATGCAAATAAATAACAAATATCCAGATTGGTTTGAGGCAACGTGATTTTTTACAATAACCTGTTTTATAAAAAACCTAAATAATTAGTTATAATTTTAATCTCAATTTCTTATCTGCATAATAATGAAAAAGGGTATTATTCTTTTGGCCGTTATCGCTTTACACCATTTCACAGTACTTGCGCAAGGAGTAAATAATACCGGTCATTTTATTTTGTCGGGTAAGGTAAACGGGCGAAATACTGGTTTGATCTGGTTATCATACATCGACAAAAACGGTAAGGAGGTCAAAGATACCACTTATCTCAAAAAAGGCGCTTTTGCTTTTAAAGGTTATGTTAGCGGCCCAATATCAGCAATACTTCTTGGAAGGACAAAATCCCGGTCAAGTGATGATCCGAATTTCACCGAATTGTTCCTGGAGCCGGGCAAAATGCAGATTATGCTAAGTGAAAATGATTTCAAAAGCTTTAAAATGACTGGTTCGAATACGCAGACTGATATGACGCTTTTGCGAAATCAAAAATCGTTGGTCACTAAAAAAGAAAACACCATTGGGCTGATGTTACAAGAATTAAATAATAGAATGAGTAAAGGCGACACCTCTTTATTGTTAAGAAGCAAAAAGGATTCGGTTTGGGGTAATTACCTGGTTTGTCGGGAGGAAGAAAGAAAAATTGACTATGCGTTTATCGCGTCGCATCCGTCGTCATGTTTGAGTCCTTATTTGATGGATTATTATTTTGGCAGCAGAAAATTACCATTAGATTCCGCTGAGCTATTCTTTAACAGGTTTACAACATCTGTTAAAGAAAGTCCTTTGGGTAAAAACATTAATAGCCAGATAGTGCAACGCAAAACCTCTGCAGTAGGAGGCAAAGCGCCCGATTTTACCAGGGCAGACATCAACGGGGCGCCACTTACCTTGTCAAGCCTGGAGGGGAGAGGCTATATCTTGCTCGATTTTTGGGCAAGCTGGTGCGTGCCCTGCCGGGCTGATAACCCGGAAATAAAAAGGATATACGAGACTTATCATCCAAAAGGCTTGGATATCATCAGCATCTCATGGGATTCGGATAAAAAAGCATGGCATGATGCTATTAACAAAGACGGCACGAACCAATGGTACCATGTGTTTGCCAACGTCTTCCTGCCAAACGATAATGGCTTAAGAGGCACCTATGCCATAGCAGGTATACCGTCATTGATCCTGATCGATAAAAATGGTACTATTATCGGGCGATACCGTGGCGGAAGCGAGGAAGGTGATATTTCAGACCTGGATAAAAAACTGGCTGAAGTCTTCAGCAAACAAAACAAGCATTGATAAAACATTCGGGTTTAATTGAAAGTTCTGCTGATATTTAGCCCGATGAAAGCCATTGTTATCACCCAACCCGGCGGACCGGAAGTGTTGCAGTTAAACGAAAGACCTATACCTGCTCTTGCAGGCAACGAGGTATTGATCAAAATAATGGCTGCGGGCGTCAACAGGCCTGATATTTACCAGCGCAAAGGCAAATATCCGCCGCCCAGGGGAGCTTCGCAGGATATACCCGGATTGGAAATTGCGGGTATTGTTGCGGAAGTTGGCAAAGATGTTTCGCGCTGGAAAGTTGGCGATAAAGTTTGCGCGCTGGTAATGGGCGGCGGCTATGCTGAATACTGCAGCGTACCTGCGGGCCAATGCCTGCCGATCCCCGGAAATCTTACCTTTATTGAGGCAGCATCATTACCCGAAACATTTTTTACGGTTTGGAGCAACGTGTACGACCGGGTACAATTGCAGCCGGGTGAAAGCCTGCTGGTTCATGGAGGTACAAGCGGCATCGGCGTTACCGCCATACAAATGGCTAAGGCATTGGGCAGCACTGTTTATGTGACGGCCGGGTCGGACGAGAAATGTAAATTTTGCCTGGCGCTGGGCGCGGCAGGGTCCATCAATTATAAAACCGAGAATTTCGGGGATGTCATAGGTCTGTTAACGAAAAACGAAGGCGTGAATGTGATCCTGGATATGATCGGCGGCGACTATACGCCCGGCAATATCCAGTCGCTTGCCGATGATGGCCGTTTGGTAATGATCAACACCATGGGTGGCAAAGATGTGCAGGTTGACCTTTCCGTAGTGATGCGAAAGCGGCTGACTATTACCGGCTCGATGCTGCGCGGTAGAGAAATTGCCTTTAAAAGCGCGATCGCCCGAAAGCTTGAAGAAAACATCTGGCCGCTGCTGGCTTCAGGCGAAATAAAGCCCGTGATCAATGCTGTCTTCCCCATCCGCGAAGCCGGCAAGGCGCACGAGCTGATGGAAAGCGGCGATCATATCGGGAAGATAGTTTTGAGTTTGGAATGAAAGTTCATAGTTCATAGTTCATAGCAGAATACCATGAACTATGAATTATGAACCATGAACTAATGTCTAAGGGAATTTCACCCCACCATAAGCCGAAATATCAGCCAAAGGTATACTTGAACCATATTTGGCATTAATGGCTTTGATGAATTCATTTGCCACGATAGCATACCCGCGCGGGGTTAAATGGATGCCATCCAGCGAGAATATGCCGCCACTGATATAGTTGGAATTCAGCGCTACGCCATTGATCAGCAAACCCTGCGCTTTTACATTATTCAGGAAAGTGAAAGCATCAAACACAGCAAGACCCTTTTGCGCGGCAACGGTTTTGATGGTGTTGTTGTATGCAGCGACGTAATCCTCGGTCATCGCTACTTCGGCGTCATCCAGCACATATTGATTGTCTATCGGGGTATAAGGTGTCAGGCCGTAGGGCAAAGTGCCGTAAGGTGTTGAAACCAGCGTACCGATCTGGCTTGTCGGGAATGTCAGCACGATGAGATCTTTGGCGGTGGCCGCACGCGGCGCATAAGTAGTTGTACCCGAAACCAGCGCATTGATATAGATCGACTGTACGGTTGGGTTGGCCTTTTGCACACCGGCCAATATTGCGCCAACCGTTACCGTGTTAAAGTAAGGCACAGCGGTCACATCTGGAATGGTGCCTACCACACCTTTTTGACCGTTGGCGGTCATCGCATTGATCATTACAGTATACAGTTGCTCGAATACTGCTTTGTCGGTCAGCACATCGCCTGCGCCGCCCGAAGTAGCATAACCTAACGCGTCGTTATTGCCAAGCCAGTTGGAAAAGAAAGTGTACTTACGGCCCGTGGTTACGAAGTCGAGATAGGTTTCGGTGTTATTTGGTGCGGGCTGGCCGAGCATACGCTCGAAATAGCCGTTCAGGTTCCCGTAAGGCGCATACATAATTTGCTGTAGTTTAATACCCGGAACACCCAGGTTATTGAATTCGCCGCCTGTATATTTGCTGTAAAGCGTTACGTTACCAAATCCGGGAACACTGATCTGCCCCCTCACGGCCAGGTTCGTAGTAACCGGCGTGGTGATAGGCGAACCTGTTGCCGTAAAGCCCGTCAACTTCAAATAACCCGAACCATTCGCCTGGTCGGCGCTGAATAACGGCTGCTTGAATTCGCCGCCGCCTACCGCCAGCATTTGTTTAGCTATGATACTTGGATAAGAGTTTTCCTGGCCGGCGAGATAAAGGCCGCCATCGGCATAGCCTGCGGTGAGCGAGTTGCCAACCGCGATATAATTGCTGAAATCGGCGTTGCCTTTGGATGGCTTTACGGTGCTGATCTCGGGTTTGCAGGCGCTTAATAAAAGTAAACCCGCAACGACATATATATATTTTCTTAAATTTTTCATCTTCATCAATTTTTAGGGTTTACCAGTGATAAGCGAGTGAAATGCCCGGGATGTACACATTAGTTTTGAACGTGCCCGAAAGGTTACTGTACGTATTGGTTTGCGTACGCTGCATCAGGTGCTCATATTCGAAGGAAACATCGATATCTAAATGCTTGCTCATGGTATATCCGGCTCCAAGCGTCCCGTAAACACGGTTGGCATCAGGTGCCTCCGGCGTTACATAGCCATCGTTAACCGCGGTGCTGGCATAACCGCCACCGAAGCGGAAGGCCCAGTTATCTTTGTATTTATATTGCGCGCCGCCCCTGATCGCTACTGCATTTTTATAGTTCCTGGGTTGATCGGTATCCTGTAATTGAGGGCTATTGGTTTTGTAATCAAACGCCAGGTCTTTGTAAACACTCCAGTTGACCAGGTTCACATCCAAAGCAACCGTCCAGTTCTTGCAGGGGTTATATCCGAAACCGATGGCATCGGTAGCCGGCAAAGGAATGGTTGCGTTAAATGTATTCGGTTGCGGGAAACTGCTTTGCAATGAAGCCGGCACGGTAAAAATAGCATCGCCGTTACTGATCGTAGTGTTCACTTTTGAACGGTGCACCAATCCTATCGTCAGTTCCTTGCCTGCTTTAATATAGATACCCGCATTCCAGCCATAACCCTTGCCCGAACCTTTCAGTTCGGCCTGGCCGTCTTGTCCGGAACTATTGGACAAAGGAATCGCCTCGGTCAGGTCGACACTGCCGTGATTGTACACAAACCCGCCGCCGATGCTTAGGAATTTAGTGAGCCTGATGCTCAGCGTGGGCTGAAAGTAAATGGCTTTCAGGTCGAGGCTCTCGAGCGAATATTTACCGGGCCAGCTGGTGCCCCAGTCGGTCAATCCGCCGAAAGGCGTATATACGCCAAAGCCCAGCTTCCAGGTCCCGCTTTTGGGCCCCCATACCGCGTAACCCGTAAATGGCGTGGCGATCTTGTTGGCGTTGTAGTTTTGTGTTGCCGTGCCTGAAAGATTAAAATCTGATTTATAAAACAGCGGACTGATGCCTGCCTGCACGTAGTTTTGCTGCAGCATGGCTACCGCACCGGGGTTAAAGAATATGGATGCGCCGTCTTGCGCCTGGCCCACACCCGTGTGCCCCATGCCTATTTGCTTTTCGCCTTCAAGATTCACCTGGAAACCCTGGGCATAGGAAAGCACCGGCGCTAAGGCGAGCGCCATAAGTAAAATTTTCCTCATAAGAATTTGTTGTCGGGTTTATATTGGTTCAATTAATTATTATGTAAAAATAATAATTTAATAATAAAATTGTCATAATAAATTGACAAAGTCAGTTGGCAGTTTTTAGTTTGCAATGGGCTCAACAATCTGCAAACTGCCCACTGCCCACTGTGAACTAAAAATATTTCCCCCACTCTTTAAATATTTGCCAAATAATCTTAACTTTGCGCCTCGAAACGAAGCATACTTTTTACAGTATATTTTTGACATACAAATTCTTTTAAATTACCAGGTTATATATGCCAAACATTGGAAAAATATCACAGATCATCGGTCCGGTAGTTGACGTTAGCTTCTCTGACGACGGTCATTTGCCAAAGATCTATGACGCCCTAGAGATCACAAAAGAGAACGGCCAGAAAGTTATTTTAGAAGTTCAGCAGCACTTAGGTGAAGACCGTGTACGTGCGGTAGCGATGGACTCGACAGATGGTTTACTACGCGGAATGAAAGTTCTGGATCTTGAATCGGCTATCAAAATGCCTATCGGCGACGATATCAAGGGCCGTGTATTTAACGTGGTTGGCGCATCTATCGACGGTTTAGGCGACCTGGATAATTCGAATGGTAAGCCTATTCACAACGTCCCTCCCCGTTTCGAGGACCTTTCTACCGAAAGCGAAGTATTGTTTACCGGTATTAAGGTAATCGACCTTTTGGAGCCTTACTCCAAGGGTGGTAAAATCGGTCTGTTCGGTGGCGCCGGCGTAGGTAAAACCGTATTGATCCAGGAACTGATCAACAACATCGCGAAAGCATACGCCGGTTTATCGGTATTTGCAGGTGTGGGTGAGCGTACCCGCGAAGGTAACGACCTACTCCGCGAAATGATCGAATCGGGCATTATCAAGTATGGCGATGATTTCATCCACGCGATGGAAAAAGGCGCGTGGGATCTGTCCAAAGTAAACAAAGAAGAACTGAAAGATTCAAAAGCGACCTTTGTGTTCGGCCAGATGAACGAACCTCCGGGTGCACGTGCACGTGTGGCTTTGTCAGGTTTGACTATTGCTGAATATTTCCGCGATGGTGACGCCGAAGGCAAGGGCCGCGATATATTATTCTTTATCGATAACATTTTCCGTTTTACGCAGGCAGGTTCCGAAGTATCGGCGCTGCTGGGTCGTATGCCGTCAGCGGTAGGTTATCAGCCAACGCTGGCCACCGAAATGGGTACCATGCAGGAACGTATCACTTCAACCAAACGCGGTTCCATCACCTCGGTACAGGCGGTGTACGTACCTGCGGATGACTTGACCGACCCTGCGCCGGCAACAACGTTCGCTCACTTAGATGCTACTACCGTATTGTCACGTAAGATCGCCGAGCTGGGTATCTACCCTGCGGTTGACCCGCTGGATTCTACCTCGCGTATCCTAAGCCCGCAGATCTTAGGTAATGAGCATTACGATACTGCGCAGCGTGTGAAGATGATCCTGCAGCGTTATAAAGAATTACAGGACATTATCGCCATCCTGGGTATGGACGAGCTTTCGGAAGAAGATAAGCTGGTGGTATCGCGTGCACGCCGTGTACAGCGTTTCCTTTCGCAGCCCTTCCACGTTGCCGAGCAGTTCACCGGCTTGAAGGGTGTATTGGTTGATATTAAGGATACCATCAAAGGCTTCAACATGATCATGGACGGCGAAGTTGACGAGTATCCTGAAGCAGCGTTCAACCTGGTTGGAAGCATTGAAGACGCGATAGAAAAAGGTAAGAAGTTATTAGCTGAAGCCAACGCTTAATTAGTTATAAGTGATGAGTAGTGAGTTATGAGTAATTGAACTCAAAACTCACAACCCAAAACTCAAAACTCAGAACATGACATTAGAGATCCTCACTCCCGATAAAAAAGTTTACGAAGGCGAAGTAAGCTCCGTTAGCCTGCCCGGTACTTTAGGCTCGTTCGAGATATTGAGCCATCACGCGCCGATCATCTCCACTTTGGAAGACGGCAAACTGACCGTTCGGGGCGGCGGCAAGGAAGAAGTATTTATGATACAGGGCGGTGTGGTTGAAAATTTGAATAACCACGTGGTGGTATTAGTAGAAGGTATTCAGCCGCGCCAGTAACAAGCTTAAGGCTAAAAGCAGAAAGACCGAAGCAAGAGCAATTATCGCTTTCAGCTTTGGTCTTTTTGCTTTTCGCTTATAGGGGCTTTTTTGTGCTTCGCAGTCGGAAAGTCCGCATAAGTCCGCATAAGTCCGAAAGATAAATTGCGTATTATTCTTAAATTACCCTCATGAAAAGCTTTTATGCGATCGTTGCTTTCTGCCTGCTTCTTTCTGCCTGCGGGCAACCCGGTGTTTATGTAGGCGCCAGAATGCCGAGGACTAAAAAGGTCGATGTGTTCCATTCCGCTGCAGAAGTTAAAAGGCACTACCACGTGCTGGGCCGCCTCGTTGAGCGCAACTATGCTGACGATATCATGGTTAAGCAAGTGGCCTTTGACGCTAAGAAGGTCGGCGGCGACGCGGTGATCATCATCGGTGTAGACGCGAGTATTACCGGCCACCCCAACCGGGTTACGGCTGATGTGCTGAAGTATGATTGAGATTAATTGTTAGTATGTCGGTTTATTGGTTATGCATTGGCGGCAATGCACTGGCGTAGACTCACCCGACCGTGGCTACGCCCGGTCACCCTCTCTACGCGAGCGTAAAGAGGGTTTGTAATTTTATTTCTTTGCTGGATTTTTTCAAATACCAGCCCTCTTTGCGCGCAGCGGAGAGAGGGCCGAACAGCGTAGCGCATTCGGGGTGAGTCTTCGAAGCGGCAAGTGAACGAATGCACCAAATTTCGCATATTTGTATATGCCATCCATTATCGACTTCTGCCGGGAATTAAGAAGAAAACAAACGCCTGCTGAAGAATTGCTTTGGCAGCATCTGAGAAACCGAAATTTAAGTGGTAAAAAAATCCTGCGGCAGCATCCGGTTTGCGTTGATTTTTATTTCGGCAGACGCTTGTATTACATTCCTGATTTTTATTGCCACGAAGCCAAATTGGTAATCGAAGCAGACGGCCCGGTACATTTATTCAAAAAGGAATACGATAAAAACAGGGATGAAGTGTTAAATGGACTGGGTCTGAAAATTTTAAGATTCACTAATGATGAGATCGTAAATAACCTCGCTGGCGTATTAAAAAAAATTCAGGAAACGGTGGCAAATACTTAGACCATGCCGGCATGCCTTCTGACGCAAAAAACAAAGGAGAAGAAAAATCACAAAACCCCCATTTACGCTGGCGTAGAGTAGGGTGGTCGGGCAAAGCAACGACCGTGTGAGTCTATACAAGCGGCATTAATACATTTCACTCCCGCAATTGTTGCGTTCACTCTATTTTCATAGGATAGCGCAAAACGGTATGTTACCTTTATTTGGTAAAATCTAACTAACATTATCATGAAACCGAGATCATTTGCGTTATTGCTTTTTAGCCTGACTGCCTTTGTTGCACATGCGCAACAATTACAGATTTACGACAACACCAATTACAAAGCCATTTATTTTAAGGAAGCCTGCGACCTGATCGCAAAAAACCCTAACCTGGTATTGCTTGATGTGCGCACGCCCGGGGAATATGCCGATACAAGCAGGTTCATTGGCTCGCGCATAGGTCGGCTGAAAGGCTCGATAAACGTGTCGATCGACTCGGTACCGCAACACATGAATGACCTGAAGGCATTCAAAGGCAGACCTATACTGGTCTATTGCTCGCATAGCCAGCGAAGCCGCAGGGTCAGCAAGTTTTTGGCCGACAGCGGCTTTACCAATGTTTACAGCCTCAACGGCGGCATGACGGAGGTGAACCGGACGCCGGATGCTGCATTCCCTTGCAAGTCGTCGTTGTATACATCGAACCTCTCGTATAAATTAATATCGCCCGACGACGCCGTGGCCTTTATTAAGGATAAGAATAACCTGGTGCTCGATGTGAGGCCGGCGGCTCAGTTCAACAGCACAGACAGCATGGAATATAATAACATAGGCCGTTTCAAAAATGCCATGAACCTGCCGCACGACCAACTTGACCAGAAAATGGACAAGCTGGTGAAATTTAAGGCGCGACCTGTATTGGTGGTTGACCTATCGCTTGCCGAAGAGGTAGCTGCGGCCGCAAAATTAACCAAAGCCGGATTCAAAAATGTTTCGGTGCTGTATGACGGGATCGACGTATTCATGCTCCGTTTTCCGTCAACCGGTAAAGAAAGGAAAGAACTGATCACCGGCGCGCCGGGTTATAAGCTGGTGGGCGTAAGGGAGACCATCGACCTGGTGAACAACAATCCGGGCCTGGTTGTCGCAGATATACGCCCCAAGGACCAGTTTGAAAACAAAGCCGAACAGAAATTTCTTAACCTGGGACGCATTAAAAACGCAGCAAACCTGACCAGCCAGGCGCAATTGGAAGATTACCTTAAGGGCAAACCCAAAACAACCCCAATACTGATTTATGGCTCCTTTTCGGCCGGAACTCGTGGCATGAAGGGTTTGCCAGCTGCTAACCCCAGCGACCTCGCCAAAAAATTGGCAGCCGAAGGATACACCCGTGTACACCTGCTTTACAATGGTATTTATGAGGTGGTTTGGTCAGCAGCCAATGTTGATGGCATGCAAGATGCCAAAGGCATACTGACGGATCACCAGGGGCTGTACTGATATGAACGGAGCGACATTTTTGATATTGGCAGTTATCGGCCTGGCCGCCGGTTTCCTTGGCGGGATGATCGGATTAGGTGGGGCCATCATCCTGGTACCGGCATTAGTAATGTTTTTGGCCCTGGACCAGCGCATGGCCCAGGGCACTACCATCGCCATCATGCTGCCGCCGATAGGCATTTTTGCAGCATTCAATTATTATAAAGCCGGTTTTGTGAATATTAAATATGCGTTGGTTATTGCAATTGTTTTTATGATAGGCGGTTACCTGGGCTCAAAAGTCGCACTGAATATCCCGGCAAGCGCTTTGAAAAAAATATTCGCGGTGGTGCTGGTGCTGATAGCGGCTAAAATGGTTTTCACCAAATAAATTGTTAACTGATCGGTTATTTTTTGTAGTTTGAAACTATGAACATCCACATTCCTTTGCCAACGGCGGTGGTTCTCAGCAATATCTTCGTTTTTTCAAGCGTAGGTATTTACCTGTATTACAGGTATGAGATATTGTTCAGCTGGTTAAATATCAGCACTTTTAACCAAAGGCGGCTGGCCATGTGCCTTATTTGCCTGTGTTTTTACATGGCCATTATGTCGTTTTACCCGTGCTATAATGGTTTCAAAAATTTCGCGCAATTCCTGACCTGTTCGTGGTATCACTTTCTTCGTGCCGCGTTTTTTGTTTTCCTGCCCGTGGCTATTGTCATGTATATCGAGCGCTGGCTCGAAACCAGGAACCTGACTTTCCTGAAACGCCGCCTTATCGTGGTATCATTCATACTGATACTTTTGATCTCAACCAATATCTGGATGGCGATGTTGATAGACCCAAGTCACCGCGTCACAACCATCACTTATACTTTCCTGATGTCGCTGCTTTTCAGCGGCATAGTTTCCGCGATCTACCTGAATGTCAGCTACGCTAACCTCGCCGAAAAACGCCTTCGTTTCGAGCGCGAACTCGAGATATCCAGGTTAAATGAATTGAAAACTAAAGCCGAATTGGATGCACTGCAAGCGAAAGTGAATCCGCACTTTTTGTACAACACGCTGAACTCTATAGCTGAGCTTTCGCTGCACCAGGGAGCGAAAGCCAGGCAGATGACCATAGCCCTTGCCGATCTGTTCCGCTACAGCCTGAACAAAAAGAATGAGACCGTGATCGCTATCGAAGATGAAGTAGAGATGGTGGAAAATTACCTGATGATCGAAAAGATAAGGTTCGAAGACAAGCTGGACATTTCTATCGAAGTAGACGAAGCGGTGAAAAGGATCAAAATACCTAAGTTCATTCTGCAACCCCTGGTGGAGAACGCCGTCAAACACGGACTAAAGGAACCGGATCAAAAAGGTATCATCAAAATTGCGATCAAAGGGAATAACAATAAGATCGACATCACGATCTATGATAACGGTTTGCCATTCCCGGAAGATATACAGATCCGTTACGGTTTAAAAAGCGTGATGGATAAGCTGGCCCTGTTTTACCCCGATAAGCATACTATCTACTTTGAAAACGAACCGTTAAAGCAGGTAACCATTTCGATCACAGAATCTTCAGACAATGCCTAACCTGTATAAAGCGGTGGTCGTAGAAGACGAGGCCCCGGCGAGGCGCCTGCTGAACGAACTTTTGGATGCGCACCGGGCAACAATCCATGTCTCAGGCGAAGCAGATAACGGCAGTGCGGCTATAGCTTTGATCAACGAGCTACGGCCCGATGTTATTTTCCTGGATATTCACCTGCCGGATATGCTGGGCCTTGATGTATTGAAGGAACTGGACTATAAGCCTTTCGTGATCTTCACTACTGCCTACGACGAATACGCTATCAAAGCATTTGATGCGTTGTCAGTCGATTACCTGTTAAAGCCGCTAAAAGAAGATCGCATAGCCAGGGCGCTGGACAAACTACAGCATTTCACCAATGGCGGCGGCAGTTATTCCGTTTGGAATAATTTCGAATCTTTACTGAGCGGCTTCAGGCCACAGCGGGAGATCAAAACACTTTCGGTCAAAAAAGGCACTAAGTTTACCCTGGTGCAGCTTTCGGACATCGTGTATTTCGAGGCCTATGATAAGTACACCTTTGTCCACACCGCCAATGGGCAAAAACTTTTCTGCGATCATATGCTGGCTGTGCTCCAGGAAAAGCTATCCGGCGATTTTATCCGGGTGCAGAAATCATATATCGTCAATAAAGAAAAGATCGTTGAGATACACAAATACTCCAACAACAGGTATACCCTTATCTTAAATAATAAGGATTTTACACGCGTCGTCACCGGGCCATCGTACCTCAACGCCGTTAAGGATGCTTTTGAGGTATAGACCGTAGGCTTCCGTGTCCTGCCTTTCATGAAAATCCCAAAATCATGTTCAAAAAACTTGCAATTATATAAGCACTTATATAACTTGCACTATGAATTTTTATGAGGAGTTGGGATACCTGGTTTTAGGCAGCAGGATGCGCAGGCTGAGCGAAGCCTTTTTATCGGAAATAAACCGCACTTACCAGGCTGCGGGCATCCCTTTTGATGCCAGCTGGTTCCCGGTTTTCTATTTGCTTTCAAAAAACGAATCGATATCGATCAAGGAACTGAGCGACGCCACCGGGGTGTCACACCCGGCCGCAAGCCAGTTGGTCACTAACCTGAAAAATAAAAAACTCCTCAAAACTACCACAAGCAGCACCGATGGTCGCCTGCAACTGGTGCACCTGACCAAAACCGGTCGCGCCTTGCTGGAGCAGATCATGCCGGTATGGGAAGCCATAAACGTCACAATGGAGGAACTGGTGCATACCGACCCTGAAAGCGAGCACCTGCTTGCCGCTATTTCAGGGGTTGAAAGATCGTTCCGGGCCGTAAGCCTGTCCAAAAAAATTGGCGAAAAATTAACCTTAAAGGAGGCGAAGCCATGAGCAAAACTTTTAACTATGGCACGGACCATTTGTCCATCGGCCTTTGCCTTGATATTGCCTCTGGTAAGGTTAACGGCGTGATCGGCGACGAGGCTAAAGCGAGGATCGTATCCTCGTGGAAAGCGGTGCAAAAAATCGTGGAGCGGGAGATACCGGTTTATGGTATCAATACGGGCTTCGGGCCGCTTTGCGACACCCATATTTCGGAAGAGGATACCGGCACGCTGCAATACAATTTGCTCAAAAGCCACAGCGTGGGTGTGGGTAATCCTATCCCGGAGGAAATAGCCAAGCTGATGCTGATCACCAAAGTACATGCTTTGGCGCAGGGCTATTCGGGTATCCCGATGGCGACGCTGGAACGCATCATCTGGCATATTGATAACGATATCATACCTGTCGTACCCGAAAAGGGTTCGGTAGGCGCATCCGGCGACCTGGCTCCCCTTGCGCATTTATTTTTACCCTTGATCGGTTTCGGCGAAGTAAGCGACAGGGGAAAGATCGTGCCTGCCGCCCAAATGCTGAAATCCTATGCTTTGGAGCCGATCAAACTCGGTCCCAAAGAGGGCCTGGCATTGATCAACGGCACGCAGTTTATCCTGTCGTTTGCGGTAAAAGCCGTTCAGCGCATGCACAACGCCTTGCAATTAGCCGACCTGGCCGGGGCGATGTCGCTTGAAGGGCTCATGGGGTCAGCAAGGCCCTTCGATCCAAGACTACACGAGATTCGCCCTTACAAAGGCACCAAACTGGTTGCCGCGAGATTATTCAACCTGCTGAACCATTCGGAAATATTAAACGCACATGTAAACTGCGACCGTGTGCAGGACCCCTACTCGCTGCGTTGCATGCCACAGGTACACGGCGCCTCGCGCAATGCCTGGCTGCATCTCAAAGAACTGACGGAGATCGAATTGAATTCGGTTACCGATAACCCGATCATTTTTGATGCGGATGACACCATCAGCGGAGGGAACTTCCACGGCCAGCCTTTGGCGATACCGCTGGATTATGCAACCATCGCGGCAGCGGAACTGGGCAATATCGCCGACCGTCGTTGCTACCTGATGAGTGAAGGCCGGTATGGTCTGCCTAAATTATTAACAGAACATGCCGGCCTCAATTCCGGCCTGATGATACCGCAATACACCACCGCCGCTTTGGTGACAGAGAATAAAACGCTCTGCTTCCCCGCCAGTGCAGACAGCGTGCCCACTTCGCTCGGCCAGGAAGACCATGTGTCCATGGGTTCCATCAGCGGACGCAAGTTGCACCAGGTATTGGATAACCTGGAATATATACAAGCCATCGAGTTACTCTATGCCGCGCAGGCGATGGATTTCAGGCGGCCCTTAAAATCGACCCCGATCATGGAAGCATGCCACAATTATGTGCGGCAGCAGGTGCCTTTTATCAAGGATGACCGCATTTTTGCCGATGACATTAAAGCATTGCACCAAATAGTTAAAGATGGTTCGCTGCTGGCTTTGGCCGACGAAGCAGCCGCCAAAAATAATATTAAGCTGGAGAACGATGACGAGTTCGGAATTTATTAAAACCTACGCCGCGCACCCGGTTTACAAAGCACCGCGCGGGACGCAATTGTACGCCAAAAGCTGGACGACCGAGGCGCCGTTGCGCATGCTGCTCAATAACCTCGACGGCCAGGTAGCCGAAAACCCCGCCGAATTGGTGGTTTACGGCGGTATCGGCCAGGCGGCGCGCAACCCAGAATCGCTGCGCAAGATCATCGAGCTGTTATTGGAACTTGACGAAAACCATTCGCTGCTGGTGCAATCGGGTAAGCCGGTGGGTATTATCCGCAGTCACCCTGAAGCGCCGAGGGTTTTGCTGGCTAATAGCAACCTGGTTCCCGCCTGGGCCACCTGGGAACATTTTAATGAACTAAGGTCGAAGGGCCTGATGATGTTTGGCCAGATGACCGCCGGCAGCTGGATCTATATCGGCACGCAGGGTATCTTACAGGGCACCTACGAAACATTTATGGAATGCGGCCGCCAGCATTTCAACAGCAACCTGAAGGGCAAGCTGATCGTTAGCGCGGGTCTTGGCGGAATGGGCGGCGCTCAACCGTTGGCAGCCACGATGGCAGGCGCGGTATTTTTAGGTGCCGACGTCGATGCTTCAAGGATACAAAAGCGCGTCGATACCAAATACATCGACCGGATGACACATTCTTACGATGAAGCGATTGCATGGGTAAAAGATGCGATGGCAAAAGGCGAAGAATTGTCTGTCGGTTTAGTATCCGATGCGGGCGATATGCTGGAGCATTTGATCAAAGACGAATTTGTTCCCGATATGCTAACCGATCAAACCTCGGCGCACGACCCGATCAACGGTTATATCCCCAATGGATTGACACTGGAGCAAGCAGCCGAATTACGTAAAAGCGACCCCGCGAAATATAAAGACCTTTCGCTGAAAAGCATGGCGCGGCATGTGCATTTTATGCTCGACCTGCAAAAGCGCGGCTCGGTCACTTTTGACTACGGCAACAACATCCGCGAGTTTGCCAAACAGGGCGGTGAACCCAATGCTTTCGACTTTCCCGGCTTTACACCGGAATATATCCGGCCTCTGTTTTGCGAGGGCAAAGGACCGTTCCGCTGGGTAGCCCTATCCGGTGATCCCGAGGATATTTATACTACCGACCGGGCTTTGATGGAAGCTTTCCCGGAGAACAAGCACTTGATAAACTGGCTCGAAAAGGCGCAAAAGCAGATCGCTTTCCAGGGTTTACCGGCACGCATTTGCTGGCTGGGCATGGGCGAACGGGAGAAAGCGGGCCTGATCTTTAACGACCTCGTCGCCACAGGGCAGGTCAAAGCGCCGATCGTTATCGGTCGCGACCATTTGGATTGCGGTTCGGTGGCATCGCCAAACAGGGAAACGGAATCCATGAAGGATGGTTCTGATGCGGTATCCGACTGGCCTTTGCTCAACTTAATGTCGAACACAGCCGGCGGGGCAACCTGGGTATCGTTTCATCATGGCGGCGGCGTCGGCATGGGTTATTCGCAGCACGCGGGTATGGTGGTCGTTGCCGATGGCACCAAAAGAGCCGAACGATGCCTGGAACGGGTACTATACAACGATCCGGCGATGGGTATATTCCGGCATATGGACGCCGGGTATGAAATTGCCGAAGCAACAGCGGATAAATTTGGTTTAAAATTTTAAAATAGATTCATTCTGAGCAATAGCGAAGAATCTAATCACGTATCATGTTCTTATGCACGATAACGAAAGTAAACCCTCAATAGATGCTTCACTACGTTCAGCATGACAAAATAGAAAAATGAAACTCATCGGCCCATTCACTCAAATCCTTCCTCTAGCGGGATTACCGCTCAAAGGCGCCATAGCGGATGATCAATTGCACGTCAGCGCGAATGGCGTTGTATTGGTTGATGACGGCCTGATCGTTGAAATCGGTGATTTTGAATCGCTTAGAAAAGATCACCCAAAAGCCACCATTGAAGAAATTAAGGGCGATCACGTCCTCCTCCCCGGCTTTGTTGACTGCCATACCCATATTTGTTTTGCCGGTGATCGCTCAAAAGATTATGCGATGCGCATCGCCGGAAAAACTTACCTTGAAATTGCCAAAGCGGGCGGCGGCATCTGGGATTCGGTGACGCAGACGAGAGCAGCAAGCGAGAACGAATTGGTCAAACGATTGCTTCAAAGAGCCGACCGTCATTTAAAAGACGGCGTCACCACCATCGAAGTCAAAAGCGGCTACGGGCTAAACCTCGAACAGGAATTAAAGCAGTTATTGGTCATAAAAATTGCTGTAGAAAGCTGCAAAGCCAATTTGGTCCCCACCTGTCTTGCGGCGCATATCAAACCCAAAGATTTTGACGGCTCGTCGTCCGCCTATTTAGAATATATCCTACATGATTTACTACCAAAAGTGAAACAGCAGGGCCTCGCAAATCGCGTGGATATATTCATTGAAGATAGCGCCTTCAATTCGGCTGAGGCCACAAAATATTTAATGGCAGCCAAACAAATGGGCTTCGACATTACCGTCCACGCCGACCAGTTTACCCCAGGCGGCAGCGAAGTAGCGGTAAACGCAGGCGCGTTATCCGCCGATCATTTAGAGGCCAGTACTGAGAAAGAAATTAAATTATTAGCCGCTTCCGATACGGTTGCGGTTGCATTGCCCGGCGCGTCCTTAGGTTTGGGAATGGACTTCGCCCCTGCACGGAAATTATTAGATGCAGGGGCGAGCCTGGCTATCGCCAGCGACTGGAACCCCGGCTCGGCCCCTATGGGCGACCTGCTGATGCAGGCGTCAGTGTTAAGCGCCTATGAAAAGCTGACCACCGCGGAAACATTCGCGGGCCTAAGCTATCGCGCGGCAAAAGCACTAAATTTACACGACTGCGGAACACTTGAACAAGGTAAATTGGCCGATATGCAGGCCTATCCCTGTAAAGATTACCGCGAAATACTGTATCACCAGGGCAGTTTGAAACCGGTACAAGTATGGAAAGCGTCTGAACCGTTGATTTAAATGATTGAATGATTGCGTTGATTCTAATGCCTGATGACCAATGCCTAATGACCCAATGACTCAATGACCATGCAACTAATCGAATGTGTACCCAACTTCAGCGAAGGCCGCGACCCCGCCATCATTAAACAGATCACTGATGTGATCGAAACGGTTGAGGGTGTGCGGCTGCTTAATGTCGATCCCGGCAAGGCGACCAACCGCACGGTGGTGACCTTTGTGGGCGAACCCGAAAAGGTGATCGAAGCGGCGTTTCTCGCCATCAAAAAGGCCGGCGAATTGATCGATATGAGCAAGCATACCGGCGAACATCCCCGCATGGGCGCTACCGACGTTTGCCCGCTGATCCCCATCAGCAATATCAGCATGGAGGAGGTGGCGGATTGCGCAAGGCGCTTGGCGGAACGGGTGGGTAAGGAATTGCATATCCCGGCTTACCTGTACGAATACGCCCAGCCCGATAAAAGCCGCAGTAACCTGTCGGTGATACGCGCGGGCGAATACGAGGGCTTTTTCAAGAAGATCAAACAACCCGAATGGAAGCCCGATTTCGGTCCGGCGGAGTTTGACGCGAAGCGTGGCGCTACGGTTATCGGCGCGCGGGAGTTTTTGATCGCCTATAATGTCAATCTGAATACCACTTCCGTTCGCCGGGCGAATTCCATCGCTTTTGATGTGCGTGAGGCCGGGCGCGTAATGCGCGAGGGCGACCCTATCAACGGCAAGATCATTAACGATGAAAACGGCAAACCCCGCACCATTCCGGGTTCGCTGAAGGCCGTCAAAGCTATCGGCTGGTACATTGAAGAGTACGGCATCGCGCAGATATCCATGAACCTCACCAATGTCGAGGTAACGCCCGTGCACAAGGCCTTCGACGAAGTATGCGATAAGGCCAACGCCCGCGGCATCCGCGTTACCGGCAGCGAACTGGTGGGCCTCATCCCGCTCAAATCCATGCTGGATGCCGGCAAATACTTCCTGGCTAAACAGCAACGCTCCACGGGTGTGAGCGAGAAGGAACTAATACGCATCGCCATTATATCCATGGGACTGGATGAACTTTCGCCCTTTAAACCCGAAGAACGCATTATCGAATATTTACTCAAGGACCCCGCCGACAGCAAGCTTGTGAGCATGAGCCTCACCGGTTTTGCCGACGAAACCGCCAGCGAGAGCCCCGCCCCCGGCGGCGGTTCCATAGCGGCATACGCGGGTGTACTCGGTGCGTCGCTGGCTACCATGGTGGCCAACCTTTCGGCGCATAAAAAGGGCTGGGACAGCCGCTGGCAGGAGTTCAGCGAGTGGGCCGAACGCGGGCAGCATTATAAGAACGAGCTGCTGAAGCTGGTCGACCGGGATACGATTGCTTTTAACCGCATCATGGCAGCGTTCGACCTGCCCAAAGGCACCGAAACTGAAAAAGCCGTACGTACCCAGGCGATACAAGACGCCACCAAATACGCCATCGAAGTACCGCTGAACGTGATGAAACTGTCCTACCAAAGCATGGAGGTTATCCGCGCCATGGCCGAGACCGGCAACCCCAATTCGGTAACCGATGCCGGCGTGGCAGCGCTCTGTGCCCGCGCCGCCGTGCTGGGCGCTTACCTCAATGTGAAGATCAATGCTTCCGGCTACCACGATAAGGCCTATACCGCCGAGATCCTCACCGAAGGCGAGGCCCTGCAGCAAATGGCCATCGACCGGGAGGGGGAGATTTTGGAGATCGTAAACGGGAAGATCGGTTGAAGTCGGAGATCAGAAGTCAGAGGTCGGAAGTCAGAGGTGACCAGCAAGTTTACAGGCCCAACTAATTGCCTTCCGGTAGTTGCATGGCTCTCATTTGCTGCCTGATCATGTATTCTGCCGGTATCATCACGTTTTCATTGCCGAGCGACAGATCGATATTGATAGTAAAGAAAAGCGGCGGGCTGCTTTCGGATGTCGCCGACCAGGGCTTCCATCCCTTTAGATCTTTAAGGTAGCTGTAAACAAACCCTTCCAGTTCCGTATCGTCTTTCGAGGAATACACATTAAGTGCTTTAATATGGTCGCTGCGATTAAAGCTTATGGCTACGATAAGCCATTGATTTTTCAGGCCGGGGTAACTTTTTATTTTTTTGATCAGGTCCGGGTAAAAGCCCGCGGTCAGCGATTTTGATCCGAACTTAAACAATGTTACCTGGTCACCAGGGCAGCCCACATGATTTTCATATAACTGTGTTTCTTCATTGGCATAAAAGCCGGATACTTTAATTCGCGGCTGGTTACTATTGTATTCACCGCCGCCATAATTTTTACTGTTAATGCCTTTTATAAATTTACCGTTATCGTAGAGCTCGGTCGACAAAACCGCGAACTTCCATTCCCCATCCATTTTCCCGTTTTTTACAGCGCCGCTTATCGGCCATGAGCCATCGCATTGACCTACCGCCGCGAACCTGCCCGAATAATTACCATTTCCATCCGAAACGGTCGGTCTGCCGTCCACGTCGTATGCCTGTATAATGTCAGGGCTTCCACCTTCAAAATCAAATACCTTTTCGGCACTGCCATTAGCATAATAATACTTCCAAACACCCTTCCGCTCATCGCTCACGTACTCGCCGGTCTCTTTTACCCCGCCGTCAGGATAATAAAACCAAGCCTTCCCGCTTAATTTACTATTATGCATCTGCGCCTTATAAATCAAATGCCCGTTAACGTCGTAATCACAAAAGTCACCGGTAACCCCTATCGTTTCCGGGTCTATTTTGCCGAGCCGGTAAAAGCTCGCGCAGCTGCGGTTGCTGATCGCGCCCACGCAGTTATACCATATTTTGATCGAATCGTTGGGCAGCACCTCCACATAATTTCCAACTTTAAAGGTGTTCGGCAAGGTTTGCCCGGAGGCGAGCCCAAACGTAAAAAGCGCTAATGATAAGACAAAAAGTGGTTTCATTTAAATCGTATAAAGATCATTAAACGAAGATATCGCTTTTCCGGAAAATATAAGACATCAGCCGCTTAGGTGAACTGGTTAACCCAGCAAATGGCCATCGACCGGGAGGGCGAGATTTTGGAGATCGTGAACGGGAAGATCGTTTGAAGTCGGAAGTCCGAAGTCCGAGCAATTACGTCTGAAATTCCCTCCTTGGGGAGGGGTGCGGCTGATCGTGCGGCGGCAGGGAGGGGTTAGTCGACTTGCATAATAATCCCTGTTAACCCCTACCTCCCCACACTCGTTTAAGAGTTAGCGCAGCGGACTCTTAACGGCGAAGCCTTCTTGAACACCTTTAAAAAACAAATTATAAGTGAAAAAATGTAAGGAAGTAAATGGAGCACTCCGTGCGGGTTAAATACCGGATGCTCAAACCAGCAGCTGAATTTCTATCAGCCCCTTTTCCTGTTTGTAATAGTCAATGCCACTGCTATACTTATAATCCGCCGGCTCCCAAACTAAACCCGCCTTAACCGGGTTTTCATGTAAATAGTTGAGACGCTGATCGATCATTTCGTTGGTTGTTAGTTCTATGGGGTGATTGTCCTGCTGCCAAAACTGATAGTCATTATTGTTGCTGTTTTTAGCCGCCGCACCTTTGAATAGCCACAGCATCCAGTGTTTGCGGCTTTCCTGTACATTGTTTTCAATAGACTCGGTTATCTTTCGGCTGGTAAATTTCTTGATATCCCGGATAATTCCCATCAGGTCATGCCCCTGCATAGCCGAAACTATCATATGCACGTGATTCGGCATAATGACCCAGGCATGGACGATCAATCCTTTATTTGCAATACTAAATTTGATGCTGTCAACCAATATTTCTTTATAACATTCTCTGCTAAATACATCGATCCACTCAATTACAGAAAAAGTAATAAAATGCGGGCGTTCGCTATCGCCAAAACGGTACCTGGTTGCCATTGTTAGCTGAAAGATAAGGTTTCTATTTAAAAATATTGCTGTTTTTGCCGCACAGAGTGCTCCTTTTAATTCCTGATTTAAGAGCGCTACGCTGAACTCTTAAACCAGTTCGGGGATCGTGAACGGGAAGATCGGTTAGAGAGTCAAGAATCAAGAGCCAGGAATCAAGACTTTTATTGTTCCCAATTGCGTCATTATGGTATTATATCAGGCCCTGGTCTTTTAATCGCTGGATAAGAATATTGACATCAGCGGAATCATGTTCGCTTTTCAGGTATATCTCGGTTAATAAAACCGTTTCCTCATCCAATATCACATAAGTTATTACCCTTGCTCCGCCCGACTTACCTTTATTTGTTCCGGTGATGGACATGCGCACCTTATAGAAATTATGGCCCAGCTCGGTGCCCATAGTAGGGTCCAGGGCAACAGCCGCAATCAGTTTAGCGATATCGGCTTTTATACCTGCATGTTTTTTGGCAATCCTTTTTGTCTCTTTAGCAAATTCGGACGTGATGACAACTTTATAACTCATTTAAGAATTCCGTTGCATCCTGTAGTTTGATCTTGCCTTCCTTGTATAACCTGATCTCTTCCGCAGATTTTTTCAGGCGGTTGTACATTGCCTTCTCAGATTTATTCAGAGGGTGTTTGGCAGAACCTTGCTGCTGCTCTACGCTGTAATCCAAATCGAAGGCATCCAAAACAGCTTTAATGGCCTTTTCGGTTTTCTTATCGTCGATATTTACAGTCAGCGTAGTCATCATAACAAAAATACAATATTCTTTAGACAAGAAAAATTTCGAGTACTCTTTTCCTATTTGTCATGCTGATACTCCGGCTAACGGAAAAGCATCCTATAAAACCATGTCATTGCGAGCGGGATCGCGGGCGGCCTGTGCAGCGGAGCAACCTCGTAGCAGTGCAACCGACGAGTTTGCTTCGTCGCCCCCACGCGCTTCCCCTTACGCGTGCTTCTCGCAATGACATGCGGGTTAAAACTTTGCCGAATGGCTATGAACTATGATCCATGAACCATGAACGATGAGCTATTTCAGCAACCCCACCGGCAACGCATCAATCGGCTGAATCTTTATCCCCCTGTAATACACCTCCGCCCCTTCCGATTGCAGCTGTATCCTTCCTTTGGTCAGCGGTAATTCACGACCGTTATCCAGTTGCCGGTTGCGGTACAGCACCATGGCCACTTTCCCGTTTACCACATGAATGCTGGTATCGCCATGGCAATACAGGTCCAGCGTATTCCATTGGCCCACCGGGCTTTCGGCTGATTCGCCCTGCTTAATGCAATGCCTGCCCTGTTTACTTTCCTGGCTGAAGGTGAGCATAGCGCCCTGCGCGCTGTACGCATAATCCGTTTCCGACCGCTTCACCGCCGGAATATCGGCCATACCGCCCGCGCAGCCCCAGTAATCGCCCGTGTTACCCTCCTCCACCTGGAACTCCTGCGACCGCATCCACGCCCCGTAATCGGCGCCGTAATTACCCGCCGAATGGTATAGCAAACCGCTGTCTTTCTTTTTCCCTTTTTTCTGCCCCCAGGTCAGCGCGCCCCACTTAAACTGCAGCTGCAGGTGATAATTTTCGTATGCGCCCTTACTGGTCAAAGCGCCCCAGTTCTCGCCCGAAATGCGGATCACCTTTTCATCGCCGTCTTTCACCACCGTAAATACCCGGCGCGGATCATTGTTTAAACCCAGCGGGGTACCGGTAATGGGTTTGCCCGTATCATCCAGGTCGGGACCGATATAGGTGTCCCAGCCGGAAAGGTTTTTCCCGTTGAACAATTGTTGCCAATGGTCTTTTTTCGCGGTCGTGGTAAAACCAAAAGCAACCGCGCATAGCAGCAGGAGCAAATTTTTTGTCAGTTTCATGGTGAGGGGGTTTATTGATCTAAGATAGGAAATATATTTAGCGTGTGGGCGTGTCCCTGCGGGCCGGGCTTTCCGCTCATACGCCTACAGGCCTTAGGCGCGGCATCGCCCGCCATAGCCTTGGCGTCGGCGGGTAAACGCTGCAATCCCTCACGCAGCATCCTGCTCCTTTTGTCTGAACTAAGATTCGCAAGATTAAAGGATTATAGGATTCCCACGCGGTGGCCGTCGCCGGCGCAGCCTTTACCCTCCCTATTTCCGCAAAATCTTCTCCATCGGCCTCCCCTTCGCCAGCTCATCAACCAGCTTATCCAAATACCGCACTTTCTGCATCACCGGATCCTCAATGTCTTCCACCCGATAGCCGCAAATAACCCCGGTAATTTTGGAAACGTTGGGATTCAACGCCGGTGCTTCGGCAAAAAAGGTTTCAAAATCGGTTTTATGGTCAATGATGCGTTGCAGCGCCTGTCCGTCGTACCCGGTAAGCCAGGCTATAATTTCATCTACTTCTGCTTTGGTGCGGCCCTTCTTTTCCGCTTTGTTGATATAGTGCGGGTAAACACTGGCAAACGACATTCGGTAAACGCGGGTATTATCCATCATGGGAGTTTTTAGCAAAGTTAGGGTTTTGCCGTGACGAAAGAAACAGGCCGGAAACCTTGCGGCATCCCTGGTGCAACCAGAACGCCACCACCAAACCGTCATGGCGAGGAACGAAGCCATCTCTGAACTGTGCCAGTCAAGAACCTTAATTTTTATTCAAGGCACGAAAAGCCTCATCGTCCCGATAGCTATCGGGATGCATATGAAGAGTTTGCTTCTCCGCTAGCCAGCGGATCGAAATGACAGGGTTGGTATTTTGTCTGTCCGTTTTAAAGGATAGGTGGGATGATACAAAGCGCACTATTTACTATGCTTTTTCAGTATCTCGTCAAACAGGCTTTCGTTAACCAGGTAGAAACCGTGAACTTGACGTTGCGATACGCGCCTGTCGTTTACCCGGTATTGCTTTGTTGATTCTGCTATGTCAAACTCCTGCTTCGCCTTGCACACACTTTCGGCATAATCCCGGCGCTTATACATATTCACCATTTCGTAAGGCTCCACGATCTTATTATCCTCGCAAATCACAAAAATCAAACGGAAACGGTACTGCTTTGGCATAGCACAAAACTATGCTAATATTTTTAGCAAATGAAGCCCTGTTGAAAATTCTGTCCGTCCGTTTTTGAGTATTAGGGGTAACAATACAAAGCAGACAAAAAATGGGTGTTTTCACGGGTTGATAGGATTGTGTACAAGTCTCTATATTAGGATAGTCCAAACTCATAAGCGAACTATATTAAATCTTATTATGCCTTTATTAAAATTCACAAGAAATCGCGATCAAACCTACGGCCCGACAACCAATGGCAAATATTATATTTCGAAACCAGACCATAGAAAAAATTCTCGATCAGGAGGTCAAAAGACGAAGTGGTGTATCGATGAAGACCAAGAATTTAGTGTATTTAAACCCGCATGCGAAGACTTCAACTCATGGTTTTGCAGAAAAAACAATTGTATTTTTGCCGTCGTCGACAACGGCCAGATTACTTTAGGGAAAAGCGGTGAAAAATTGGCAAAATTTCCAAACGTCAGCAACGGAACTGACCCTTGGCATGGGTATCCAGTTTTAACTGAAAACGAGCAAAATAGACCGTCATCCGATATGCTTCTTCAATTAAAAGAAAAATTACCGGTACATTTAATCGTAAAAATAGAGAGGGGTACTTTATGAAAACTGTAAGGACCTACATTAAAGGCGATTATCAAGAAGGATACATTTATGGTGGACAGCTATTTGTTATAACAAACGATGGTGCACTGATGGCCATACCCCTATGGAGCATTATCGCTGAAAATTTAAATCCCTTATCAGATGAGTTTTATTTTTTTAAATTGATATTTTCTCAGAATAATTGGTTAAAAAATGAACAGGGTGCGTCTATATTTCAAATAACTACATTTAAAAACAACTTCGATAAGCTTTGGCAGCGATATTCCAATATTGAATACAACTTTGAAATCAAAAAAACGAAATTTTGTCGATTATCTAACTTAAAGACAACTCCAACATTGGATATGCAAGTCTACGGTATGAGATTATTTATAGGCAACACCGATGGTTTACACGAAGCGGGGTTCAGCATTACTGATTACAATACTACCTCGCTGAATGAACCACTGGACAAAGTCTTCGACGGTAGAGCAATTAGTATTTCGCCTAAATCAGGATCCGTAATGATTTCATCAAGTTCTGAAGGTTTATTCCATGGCCAATTATTAGGTATAGGCGAACGCTTAAAAGTAAAGCCAAGTCCTATTAGGAAAAATTCACTCAGGGCTGGTTGGAGTGCATATGACGTCGTTAACTACGAATCTCAAACAAACTTTGATTATTTAAAAAGTGCATTCACAAGGGTAAAAGACAGGCAGTATCTTTATAAAGATGAAAGCGACATACAAAATATAAGCATCGATGATATAGGCACTGAAATCTATTCGTTCCACGACATGCTTTCCAATTCCAAAATAAATGAAAACAATATTATATACTCCTTTAATAGTTCTGCAAACTGTTTCTTTTTCTTGAACAACGGCAGCTTAGAAGGAGTAAATTTTCGAAAAGAAAGAAAGGATGCTCCGGTGAGACTAAGTTCGAGAACGTTTGAGTTGCCCGATGGCCTCAAAGAAAGGAATAGAGCTATTAAACCAATTTCGACCAAAATGGTACCGAACGGTACTGTCATTGAATATTTCGATAAAGTTGTTCTAATACATCATAACGAACGAATTGTCTTAGAAAGCAATCCTGTTGTTTCAGTGAAGACTTATCCAGGTTCTATACGTTACAAGAACATAATTTCTATTTTCGACAGTAAAGGAGTAGCGATACATTCCATGTATCCATTCTAATTACCCCCGCTGCCGCAAGCCCAATGTCATTAAGTTAAGATAATAAACATCTGATTATCAATTAATTGACTTGTTTTATAATGCCTTTTTTCGTATATTTAATTCATAATCAATTAGTTAAAATGCAAAAAAAACCTCATT
>Ga0070658_10000634_pt1 | contig 30356 bp, 33 predicted proteins | sample KBSC13metaG_FD_64664 | JGI IMG/M metagenome (GOLD analysis project Ga0070658, IMG submission 64664) | Corn rhizosphere microbial communities from Kellogg Biological Station, Michigan, USA - KBS C1-3 metaG | ecosystem: Host-associated > Plants > Roots > Rhizosphere > Soil ... | reverse complement strand
GGCTTCGGCGCCACGCGACCAGGTTCGTTCTGCCCCACCGGCACGACCGCCTCCCATAGTTCCGGAGCGCCCTCACGGCCTCCAGGACGCTAAGGTATTGTGACAGACGCCCTGTCCCATTGTCAATGTCGCATACAACAAAACAGACGGCAACTCTCCGCCGTCAACCCGCATAGTATACCCTAGTTTTGCCCCTCCAATGTGAGGAATCGCGCCATTAATAGCGTTTTTATCGCTCCCATTTCGCCAATCGAGCGAATCCCACAGGCACTATACTCGGTCCTTCGCGCGACGTTCTTTCAAATTTCTGTTATGCCGGGTCTGTTCGGTTTCCCTGCAGCAAAGCCTCCATAGCAGCGCGCTCTGCCGGCGGCTGATAAGAGAGCCGATCTGCTGGATCATCGTAGATCAGACGCATGCGCGATCGCAAAATGGAGAGCGGTGTCTCTTTCAGATGGCTCAAGGCATTGACATTGGCTCCGGCTGCAATCAACGAACGTGTTGTGTCTACATTACAGGCACTGGCAGCATAATGGAGAGGAGTATACCCATGCCGATCTCGACTATCTACCTTCGCACCTGCTTGCAGTAGAAGGTCTATATCTTCCTTAACACTATCCACACTGCGATAATGCAAGGCAGATCTTCTGTAGTTATCGCGTGCATGGACGTCCGCTCCATACTTTAGCAAAGCAGCTAGATCATCACAATGCGAGAGCAGTAGGGGAGTTGCATTTTGCCGGTTGGGGAGGTTGATATCGGCTCCATGTGCCATCATCAGATCCAACGCTTCCACGCTGCACTTCCGGAAGTGGAGGGGAGCCCACCCCGAGGAATTCATCGCATTGGGATCGGCCCCATATTGCAACAGGAGACCGATAATCGGCGCATAAACCTCATCCTCTTGCCGCATCATTGCCCAGTGTAATGAGGTTTCTTCATTGTCACTGCGATAGTTGGGATCAGTACCCGCTTCTAAGAGAAGCTCGACTGCCTTCAACTTGGTCTGTAGATATTCTGACGAGTTTGATAAGCCTACCGTTATCGCTTTACAAAGCGGCACGAGTTTAGCTCCGATTTCAGCGTGTACATCGGCCCCTAAAGCGGTAAGACGACGAATGAGATCGAGATTTTGGTGAACAGCCGCTCGGTGAAGAGGCGTATGCTCATCCTTGGCAGCATCAAAGTCGGACAAGCGAGCGTTCACTAATTCCGGGGCTTCTGCCAGTAACGGAAAGGCAAGTTGGTTAACGTCATCTGCACTCATCCTATAATTGTCGATGATGCTGTGAAAATTTTCTACTGCGGAACGGTTTAACATTCAGATATGACTCCTTGCCCGCTGATGTACCACCAATATTTTAGGCCACATGGAGAGTATTTCGTGTCGAATAGCGCGTCGGCAGTTTTCGAGAAAGTCGCTGTTAGGGTTTGCGGCCTGGTTCGGTTGCGGTGTATAATGGCAGAGAGGGCAAATAGTATGGGATCCCTTTTGCTTCGGAGTAAACGGACAGATCATGATTACCATTACGTTTCCTGACCGCGAAACTGAGAAACGCGCGTTGGGTTTTTTGCTCGGACGTTTTTCCGGGCGTGTACTGAAGTCGGGCGAGTATCTGGTTCCCGATGCGGCGCTGGAAGCGCTCGCGAACGAGAACATTCCTTTTAGCGTCAAAGGCAAAGCCACCTATTAGCAACAGATTGCGGCGGTTTGAGATGCTTCTCCCGCCTGAAGGCAAGGATTCTCCTGGCATAAACTTATGAACTACCGTGACTACATTACCCTCGAACCGAATAAGCGTGGGGGCAAGCCCTGCGTGCGTGGACTGCGGATCACCGTCTATGAAGTCCTCGAATATCTCGCTTCGGAAATGACGGAGCAGGAGATACTTGAGGATTTCCCCGACCTGACACACGAAGATTTAAAAGCCTGCCTTGCCTATGCGGCGGATCGTGAGCGCCGCTTTATGACGTCCCCGTTGGCCGTATGAAACTGCTCTTTGATGAAAATCTATCGCCGCGGCTTGCAACACGTCTGGCAGACCTTTTTCCGGATTCAACGCACGTTCGGGAGGTTGGATTGCGGGCAGCGAACGACCCGCTCGTTTGGGAATATGCGCGTCTGAACGGGTTCCTGATCGTTTCTAAAGACGCAGATATGCACGACTTGAGTCTGCTCTTCGGCAATCCGCCTAAAGTCATCTGGCTGCGATTGGGAAACTGCTCGACAACCGAGGCAGAAAGTCTGTTGCGGCGTGAGTTCGAGGCGATTCAAGCGTTTCAGTTAGATGACACCGTTTCCCTGCTTGCCTTACGTTGACCGGCTTGCCCTCGCGTGCTTATCAACATGATCTACCGTGACTAGATGTATCCAGCAGAGACTTCACCATGCGATCCCGGCGAGAAGCGCTGTAACTCTTGCCTCCCGCTCCTGCTCCACAATATCGGAAATGTCCTGCAACAAGGGAGTTCGCACCACTAATACCCCCTCTTTATCTACAATTTCAGGTTCGATCCCCGGTTCGTTTTCTGCCTTGAGCGCCTCCAGGATAAGGCGCTTGCTCTCCGGCGGAAGTTGCATCACCAATGTCAGCACTTGTTCATTTGTCAGCACTACAGTCGCCATAGCAGCCACCTCCTTCTCTTTCGTATTCTACCACAGGTTACCGACCACATCTACACCACGGAACGATGGAGTTTCCGGTCTATCCCTCCCAGTGAATGGCGTCGTTGGGGACGGAGGCATACACCGGTTTGCCGCCCTTGCCACGCAAGGAGAGGCGCATGACGATAGGCGTCCCGGCACGCGCCGCGGCCTCTACACGCTCCCACCGAAGTGGACTCAAAGGGAGTTTGACACGTGAGAACATCCTCTGCTCTCCGGTCTCGTCCTCAGCCATCCAACAGAGGTAGCAGAAACGCGCGTTACGGGTCCCGTGCGCATAGGGGCCGAAAAAGTTCGTTCCTCCATTCGGCAGAGGCGACACGGAGAAAAGCGCCGTGAAGGTCGCAGCCCCGGCGGTCACCGGTACCGTGTCGACAACCTCCTGCCCTTTCTGGATTCCGAGGAAGAGGCGTGCGCGTCCCGCACCGGCGCTGCGCTCGCCAAAATCGATGTCTGCCAGATCTTCCCCGACAACGCTTACCGTAAGTTCCATTCCGGATGTTTGTCCCCTACTCGTGAGCGCCATGATGGCGAAGGTAGTCGGCCATCTCCTGATCGCCTTTTTCCGTCGCGATGGTCAGAGGAGTTTTGCCGTTCTCGTCCTTTGCGTTGATCATCTCCGGTTTCGCTTTGAGCAGCCGACTGATGATGCTGGTATCTCCGTCGCGCACGGCGGAGTCGAATTCCGTAACATCCGAAGCTGCCGGGGGCGCGGCGGAGGTGGATGCCGTCGAATGGTGACAGCCTGCCAGAACGAGGAGCGCCAGGATAGCGACTCCTGCCCGCTTCTTTGCGTTATCCAATGTCTGTTCTCCAATCTCCTCAGTCGTCCAATAGTAGTTTTGAACCGAACATACACATGTTACCCTACGCGCGTGGGGCAGGCAGCAAAGACGGAGCAGGAAAGCGCAACGTTCCGCTCAAACTCGTCTTCCTCCTCGGACGTCTCTCCGTCTCTTCTCACAACATCCTTCGAGCGGCGACGAATGTCGATTTCACGCCTTCCCGATCGACTATGTGGTATCACTAGACGAATTTCGTGAAATTACCGATGCCGTATCGATCACGAATGATCCGGGTTTCCCGGTCAAAGGAGAGGATGATGAACGTTTCGCAAATAGTAACGCAAGAGGAGTGGCTGGCAGCGAGTCAGGAGTTTCTTGCCCGAGAGAAAGAGTTCACCCGGCAGCGCGACGCGCTGAGCGAGGCGAGGCGCCATCTGCCGAGGGTCAAAGTGGAGAAGGAGTACACCTTCGACGGACCCAACGGCGCTGTGAGCCTCCAGGATCTTTTCGAGGGACGCAGCCAGCTCCTCGTGTACCACTTCATGTTCGCCCCGAGTTGGGACGAGGGATGCGACGGGTGTTCGTTCGTTTGCGACCATGTGGATGCGGCTCGGCAGCACTTCGAGCACCACGATGTCAGCTTCGCAGCGGTTTCGCGTGCCCCGCTCGCCAAACTGGACGCCTACAAGAAGCGGATGGGATGGAAATTCCCGTGGGTCTCCTCGGGTGAGGGTGACTTCAACTACGATTTCCAGGCTTCGTTCCGCCGGGAGGACCTGGACCGCGGTCCCGTGCTCTACAATTTCACCCTGCAGACATTGAAAGGCGAAGACCAACCGGGCCTCAGTGTGTTTCAGCGGGATGAGAATGGGGAGATCTATCACACCTACTCCAGCTACGAACGCGGCCTTGATCTTCTGATCGGCGCCTACAATTTCATCGATCTCACTCCCGTCGGACGCAACGAGTCCGACGGTATGGAGAACTGGATGAAGCGCCACGATACCTACGATAAAGTCTGAGTGTCGATGCCCCGCGAGCCTCTCGAAGCGCAAAGCAGGGTGATAATCGTTCGCAACCATACCAAAACGGGTCTATCTCAAAACATCGGATTTTGAGATGGGCCTGTTTTGTTTGAGTCAAAGCGTTGTCGTTCGCTTCGTTCTATACAGGCTTTCCGGTCTTTCGGGAAGTCTAAGAGTGAAGGAAAAGAGGCAGAAAACTGCGTCGGCATCGCGGAGACGTGTTTGGTTGGAAAGGATCTCGGAGGATGGTTGAGCACACATTCGAACAGGTTCGGGAGAGGGTAGACATCGTCTACCGTTCCGAGTCGCGTCGGGTACTCGCGACCTTGATTCGCCTGCTCGGCGACTTTGACCTGGCCGAGGATGCGCTGCATGACGCCTTCACGGCAGCCCTGGAGCAGTGGCCCCGAGAGGGCGTACCTGCCAATCCGCGGACCTGGCTTGTCTCCGCGGGCCGTTTCAAAGCGATCGATACGATACGCCGTCGCGCCCGATTCCATGCCTCCCTGCCGATACTTGCCGAACGGCTCGACCTCGAAACTCAAGACTCTGCCTGGATCGGAAGGGAAGAGGAGAGTATTCCGGACGACGACCTGAGGCTGATCTTCACCTGCTGCCATCCCTCTCTTCCGGCGGAAGCCCGCGTGGCGCTGACGCTCCGGGAGGTGTGCGACATTACGACCGAGGAGATCGCGCACGCTTTTCTGACCGCTCCGACGACGGTGGCGCAGCGCATCGTGCGTGCCAAATCGAAGATCCGTAAGGAGCGCATTCCCTATCAGATCCCCGCTCCGGAAGATCTGCCGGAGCGATTGGAGGCTGTGCTCCAGGTGATCTATCTGGTGTTCAACGAAGGGTATTCGGCCTCCTCCGGGGAGTCCCTGATGCGGGCAGATCTCTCGCGTGAGGCGATCCGTCTGGGACGGTTGCTCCTCGACCTACTGCCGGAACCGGAAGTCGCCGGGCTTCTGGCGCTGATGCTGCTGCAAGATTCGCGGCGCGCAGCGCGCACCTCACCGGAGGGGGAACTGGTTCTGCTGGAAGACCAGGATCGCTCCCTCTGGAACAGAGTACAGATCACGGAGGGCATCGCGCTGGCAGAGCAGGCTCTGTCGTCAGGCCGGTTTGGCGTGTACTCCCTCCAGGCCACGATTGCGGCAATCCATGCCGAAGCGCCCACGCCTGACACGACGGACTGGCCCCAGATCGTGGCCCTGTACGACGTGCTCCTGCGCCTGAATCCCTCTCCGGTGGTCGCCTTAAATCGCGCTGTCGCCGTGGCGATGTGTGACGGCCCTGCGGCAGGACTGGCCATCGTCGACGCCCTCCTTGCGCAAGGCGATCTGGCCGACTACCATCTGGCGCACGCGGCGCGCGCGGATCTGTGCCGAAGGCTGGGCAGAAACGACGAAGCCCGACGCTCCTACCATCAGGCGCTCCGGCTCGCCCGGCAGGAGCCGGAGCGACGGTTTCTCATACGACGCCTGTGCTGCCTGCCGGACTGAAAAAAATATTATTTGCCCGGCGTTCCCGTTGTCGATTCCGGACTCCGCCGATCGACTACTCCATGTCAACCGCCTCGGACACAAGAACTTGCGAGGCCATCACCCACACAACCGATCTTAACAGAAGGAAACACGACCATGGAAAACATCATCCCCGAAGCCAAAGCAGAACTGACCCGCGCCAAAGAGCGCGCGGAGCGCGCCCTCGCGACCACGCCCGACGACAAAATCAACTGGTCGCCCGGCCCATGCGCCCGTACGCCTATCCAACTGGTCGCTCACGGCGCCATGGGCATTTCCGGCATCCAGGGCATGCTGGTCGGCAAACCTTTCCCGTATGCCGGTATTGTCGAGGCGGACACGGCGTGGCGCGCCGCAGAGAAGGAGTTTACCAACCGGGAGCAGGTTCTCGCTCTCCTCGAACAGAGCAGCGCTGAATATCTCGCCTGGCTCGATACGCTGACCGCCGAGCAGCTTGCCTCGACGCTCGAACTGCCCTTCGGCTCATTCCCGATGGCAGCAGCCATCACCTTTGCGGCGGATCACCTCCGCAATCACGCCGCGCAGATCGACTACATTCAGACGGTCTATGGGGACCAGGATTGGCATATGTAGACCTGAGCGCGTTTAGCCGATCCGAGCATCTGGATCTAATCCTGTCAATCTTGTTAATCCTGTCAAAAAGAGAATGCCTTCGGACAGGATTAACAGGACTGTCAGGATTAGCGGAGTTACGAACGGAGAAGGAAGGATAACGTCCATGAAATATATACTGCTGATCTACCAGGATGAGAACTCCCGGAACGCGCATACGAGGGAGGAGTGTAAGAACGAGGCTCGCACGATGATACAGGAGTTGACGGCGAAGGGGCAGTATCTGGGCGCAGCCCCGCTGCACCCGACATCGACAGCGACCAGTGTCCGGGTCCGCAACGGCAAACCGCTTGTGACGGACGGTCCCTTTGCAGAGACGCACGAGCAACTCGGCGGCTTCTACCTGATCGATACTCCGAATATCGACGAGGCGATCGAGATCGCCGGACGGATTTCGGGATCGCATACGGGCACGATCGAAATCCGTCCTGTCGCGGAACTGCCGGATCTGTAGGCGCGCTAACCTGATCCTCCTGACGAAGTTGAGAGCCTATTCGTTCAGACGCTTGAGGGCTTCATCGAGCAGGGCCTCGGCTTCGGCCAGTCTGTTCGCCTGCAAAAGCGCGGGCATACGCTCCTCCACGAAGCGGCTGATGGCAGACGGGTCGCGGCCTGCGGCCTGCCATCTGCGAAAGCCCGCCTGCACGGCCTCTACCTTGCGCCGTAGGCGCATCTGCGCCATGTCGGGCGAAGCCGGTCTCTCCTGGAGCTTCTCGCCTTTGAGGAACTTGCGATAGGCGGCAAGCGCCTCCGGGCCGAAGGCGCTCTGCTCCAGGCGCGCGGGCAGTTCCGTTCCCGTAGCTCCGGTGTTGATGGCTACGAGCGCCGCACCATGATTGTAGTGCCATGCCAGATAGGTCTCCCAATCCACCCGCGCCCCCGGCATCCCGGTGTTGGCCTCGACTCCTCCCCAGGGCGGACTGCCATGCTTTTTGAGCACATCGTAGAGGAGTCGGAAACTCTGCTCCAGGGGTCCTACCGGATAGGTGGACCAGCCCGGACGGGACCAGGGGTTGCAGGCGGCCTCCGTCGGAGCGCTGGTCATCTCCAGGGCAGCGCCTGCGGGGATGTGGGGATAGAGTTGGCGCGCAGGAAGGCCCGCCTGCGCGAACTGCTTGCACCAGAAGGCGACGGTCTCCTGCACGACCTCACCCAGCGTGGAGTGGATGTCGGTAGGCGGATGAGCCTTGCTATAGCCTCGGTCCAGAAGCGCGCGGTAACCGAGTTGGCCGGTCGGTGCTCCATCGGCAGCGATCTTCTTCGCCGTTTCGGGGTCCGTGTGGCTGTAGTTGTCGAACACCGGCTCTGATCCGACCAGGACTCCGGCGAACAGGCGTCCGTTGCCTTCGCGCTCCAGAGCGGCCAGCTCCTTCTTGAGCGGCGGAGTGATGACGTCCCGAATCAGCCGGGTCCACTCGGCCCGAATCGCCTTGCTGGTGAAACACATCGGTGGAGGCATCCGCCGCGCTTCGCCCCAGTTCAGGTAGCGCGCCTGCGCGGGCGGGCCGTCCCAGCCGAACCACTCGACGTTGCTTCGATTGGCAGGATTGTAGTCGGGCTTCTCCGGGTCGAACCAGTTCCACAGGTCGGGCCGATTCGACCACTCCACATGAAAGTCGAAATGCAGCATCACGGCGAGGTGGTATCGCCGTGCGATGGCGAAGGCGCGATGGATATTCTCCCCCACCTGTCTCTCCTGCACAAAGGTAGAGCAGGGAAACCCGAAGCCCAACAGTCGCGTGCGTCCGTCGCCCTGCGCACCGATCTTCTTGATGAGATCCTGCGCCCGCTCCGGGTCGCGCCAGAACAACAGATACCGCGGATCCGCGCCACTACTATTCTGCGCCTCCTTCCCGGTGGTCTCTCCCTTCCGCGTCTGACAGAGCGCCGGCATCCGCGCCCCGGCAATCAAAAATATCGCAGTGGAAAGCAGGCACAGTATTTTCGAAACGACAAGCCTAACCTGTTCCATGAGTTTTTCTCTTTCCAGGTCGCGTCGCGCCTCTGCAACGAACAAGAGAAGCACATCATCAGGACCTCCAGCGATCCTTCCAGTGATCGTTATCTCCTCTTTCACCAGTCTCGCCACAAATCCTTCTGCCGCCAAGGCATGATGTGCTGCAGGTCGATGCCATCTCTGTTCCAGCTAGCCGAGTACGTGATCTCACAAGTTCGACTCCGATACCCACTCTTGTCGTGCCTGAGTTCCTTCGAAGAGTGTTTTCCGCTTTGCCCGGCCGCCGCTTAGTATCCCTGGTGAGGTGCAAAGGCGCCTCGTGTTCTGGTTGAAGCAGAAAACTGCCTTTCTCGTGAAAGAAGCTCCTCCGTTTATGATGGAGGAGAAGTCGCTCGCCAACTCAACCGGTAACAGAACCGATGCTGTTTGCGTCACTTACGAAAGGATCCCACACATGAACAAGTACCTGATAGGCGCGTTCGCCTTGTGTCTGCTCGCAGGCGCCTCCTTCAACCTGCCGCAGTCGGCGGCACAGACCGAAAAGCCGAAACCGAAAGAGACGCCTGCGCAGATCTGCTTCGCAAAGCTGAAGAAACTTGCCGGAGATTGGACGCATAAGGAGGACAAGTCCGGTAAGGAGATGGTCATGCTACGGTATCGAGTGATCTCCGGAGGAAGCGCTGTCGAAGAGGAGATGATGCCGGGATCGCCGGATGGAATGACCTCCATCTACCACCTCGACAACGGCAATCTGGTGATGACCCACTACTGCAGTATCGGGAATCAGCCGCATTTGAAGGCCACAAAGGCCAGCACGGCGTCCAAAATGGAGTTTGAGTGCGTGGTCGGCGGCGGCGGCAATATGAAATCCGAAAAGGACATGCACATTCACCATCTTGTGCTCACATTTGTATCGGACGACCATTTCACACAGGAGTGGTCCGCCAACAAGGATGGCAAGCAGGCCGGCCAGACCGATAAATTCGAGGCGTATCGCAAGGCGCCGTAGCAAGCGTGCAGGACTCTCCCTCCTTCTGCCGAATAGACACTCGGTAGAGGCTGGATCTTTCGGGGAGCCTGCCGTGAAATTGCCGACAGGAACGGTCACTTTTTTCTTTATTGTAAGGCAACGATAATGCATTCACGAAGACAAAAATTTCGAACCTTCCTGTCGGCCACTTTCGGCATGGTATCTGCTCTGCTTACGTGTGCCGGGCAAGGGGCGAATCATCATAACAGCCCACAGCGCGCGATCAGTCTGCGGCTTTTTGCGGCGATTCGTAAGGGGGATGCGGCGACGGTCAAGCGGATCCTGGAGAGTGGGGTGAGTGCGAACTCCCATGAAATCATGCTCACGCGGCCGCGTGCCGAAAAGCGCTCGGAAGGGGGCAAAGAGTATCCGGGCAGCAGCGCGCTCAGAGTTGCCTGCGAATCCGGCAAAGTCGCCATCATCAGATTACTCGTTGAGCACGGCGCGCCGGTGAACCCTCGCACCTCTTCCGAGTCTTCTCCGATAATGGAGGCGGTGGAAGGTAGATCTACGGCTGCGGTCCGTTATCTGCTGGAACATGGTGCGCGTGCAAATCAGATGAGCGAGTATGGGGAGCCTATCATCGTGTACGCGGTGAACGGACACGACCTGGATATCGTAAAGCTGTTGCTGGATCGTGGAGCAGACATCAATGCAGGCAAAGAGAAAACTTTGCTGATGGAAGCCGTGTCCACCGCTCATGGCGACATGGTTAAGTTGTTGCTGGCGCGAGGTGCCGATCCGAATCTACGCCGCCATGGCACTACCGCTCTGGAAATCGCCGAGCCGGAATACGAGCCCGACATCGTCGACATGCTGAGAACTGCCGGTGCCAGGGGGCGCACAAAGATCCAGTTAGAGCGGGCAGAGGCTCGCCAAAAGCGGACCACGCTGCCTGCCCCTGTCACATTGCCGGTTCGTCCGGCAGCGATAAGGTCTGTGAAGCGCAGAGCGGAAGCGGAGGATTATGCCGTGATTGCGGCGATCGTACGAGACATACTGACCCGTAAAGACGAGCAGAACCCGTTCGACAAACAGAGTGGCGCTAAAATCGTCGTCAACGACACTACCTTCTACCAGAACGGGGATTGGGACGAACAGATTGAAGTCAATCTCTCAGACGACCAGGCGAATGAGATTACGCTGGCAATGCGGGAGAACTTGCTGAACCGGAATCGGCAGCCGGCCCGATTCGACCACGCCCGGTTCCGAGAGAACAGTGTCGTCGGAATGACGGGCGCGAACGTGGACAAAACGTTCGGTCGGTTCGGATTTGGAAGCGCAAACACCCCCTATCGCGGATGGATTGCCTGCTGCTTACCCGGCTATTCCCGAAAGCGCGATGCCGCAGTCGTCTCCTTCCATTTCGGACCTACCTCACACGGCTCCTCCGGAGTTTGCTTCCTGGTTCGGACAAAGGGAACGTGGAGAGTAAAATGGATAAGCTGTGTCTACTACGCGTGACCGCTGCCTGCGCTCACGTCGTAAACACAATCCGTAGTTTAACGCACCTCAGATGCGCCGTCAAAGGTCCCTATGACAAGCCCTACGAGAAAATACCGCAGGTCCATCCTGGTTCCGTCAGCAACCCTCCTGCTTTTGTTGATAAGCGGGGCCGTTGTCTGGCGACTGAGAGAACCGGAACTGCTCACGAGAGCGCACCGCGTGGCGAACGTGTCGGGATGGTGGAGCGATGCGGACCCGATAGACACGCAGTTTATGGCGTGGACCACAGACACACAACTCTTTGCGATGGGTAGTACGAAGGCGAAGACGGATTCCGAAAACGCCAGGAATGGAACCAACAGTCTCCCATGGGAGGCTTTTCCCGTTACATCTCCTCGGAGGTTGCCGTTCCTGTACGATTCGCGGAATCACCAGCGGACTGATCTGACGCATATGGCAGAGCAGATCAATTCCCCGAGCGACTCGGACTCCACGTTTGACATGGCCCCGGATGGCAGACATATCGCCTGGACATCTTACTCACGCAACAGAGTAGTCGTCTCACAACTCGATGGGTCGGATCGGAAGACATGGCGAGTTTCACATCCGACGAACGTTGACTGGGAGCGTGATTCGAAACACTGGCGTGCTCTGTGTTGGCGGGGAGGGCCGGGACTATCTGTGATGACGACCGGGAGCATCGATTCGCCGGGCATCATGACGCCCCCGCAGCCACAAGAGGCCTTCGACCGGGCCGCGCTCAAGGGGGTGCATGATGAGTTTGAAAACGAATTTCAAGTAGATCTGGTTGGTGATCAGGTGGCTTCCGGTTTGAGTGACACGCGGGCGCCTGCGCGCACCCTGAAACTCAAGGGCCCGGAGGGCACGACCATCAACGATCTGATCGTGAGTCCGGATGGCCGTTTCATCGCGTGGGAACTGCAGTCGCTCAGACACCGGAATCTCTTCCTGACGAAGCATCTGCCCCGGCTGGACAGGCTGCTGGGTCCGCCCACCCGACACCGGATGGAGTTGTGGATCAGCAAGGCGGACGGCACGAACATGCACGAACTCGGCTACTGCCCACTGGGCGCGGATGCAGACGATGACAGCGGCCCCAAACTGATCCTATGGCAGACCGATAACAAACATCTGAGTTTTGTCTACAAGGGGTTTTTGTATGTGGTGGAGGGAGATCAGTGACGATCTCCCTTGAAGACACTCCGAATTGCAGCAGGTTCTGTTTCAGGCCCGTTCCAGGTTACCGTAGAGGTCGGGACGGCGTCCACCGACCGGGTCGAGTTCGAACACGCCCGGCTGGATGACCATCCGTTTCTGCCGGGCCAGGGCAGGATCGATCTGTGCAACCAGGCAGGTTTCGCTCGCACCGTCCGCCTGCGCGAGAAAGCCGCCGTCCGGCCCGACGATCTGACTCCTGCCGATGAAGCGCGTACCCTGTTCCACCCCCACGCGATTGCACGCGACGACGTAGACACGATTCTCCCAGGCGCGAGCGCGGGTGAGAAACTCCGGGGCGCTCTCCGCGCCTTCGGGCCAGTTGGTAGGGACGATCAGGGCATCCGCGCCGCGCAGGGCGAGGGAACGGGCCGCCTCGGGGAACCGCACATCGTAGCAGATCAGGATTCCAATACGGGCAAACGGCAGATCAAGGACCGGCAGCGAGTCTCCCTTGCCCACGTAACGATCGATCCCCAGCACCGGCAGATGGCATTTTCGATAGCAGGCGGCCAGCCCCTCCGGCCCGACCACAAAGGCGCTGTTGTAGAGCGTCTCCCCCTCCCGCTCCAGCAGACCGACGATGGCATAGACGTTCAAGCGGCGACACGCGGAGGCAATCACCTCGGTCGTCTCGCCGGGAACGGTCTCCGCCGCAGGCATCGCCTCCGCCGCACTCTCATACACATAGCCGGATAGTGCACACTCCGGGAAGACAATCAACTGCGCTCCCTGCTGCGCCGCCGTTTCCAACTTCTCCAGAATGGCCGCGCGATTCGCGGCCCGATCCCCGATCTTCGGGTCCATCTGCACCGCTGCCACTTGAAAACTCATGATTGATCTCCTGAATTGAACTCCTATATTGTACCTCCCCTGGGCGGCCTGAGCAGAGAGTGAAACCTCAGTGAAAGAACACGGCCCACGGGAGCGGTGTCTGCGCCGTGGGCCGGTTGCTCTTTCTACTGGCACTCAGAATGCTGTTTACGATTCAATCAACGACGCGTCGGATGCGTTCGTCTCTTCGAGCGGGAAGAAAGCGGGAAGACGCGGCGGTAGTGTCACGGTGTTCAGGAACTCCGTGACAGCGGCGTTGAAGGCCGAAGCCTCTTCGTCGTGCGGCAGCATGCCGCTCTCCTCGAAGATCCGCAGACGCGCGTTCGGGTTCTGCTCGTAGAAGGCGCGGGCATCGGCAACCGGTGTCACTTTGGACTGGCGTCCCCACACGACCAAAACCGGCCGCTGAAGTTCGGGATAGATCTGCTTGATGTCGCAGGTCATCAGACCGGAGAGGAAGGAGCGCAGCGCATACTGTCCTCCGGGCTGATGCGCGGAGCGGTAGTAGTGATCGACCAGCGTCGGCGTGACGCGGGCCGGATCCACATACAGGTTCTGCCGAAGATAGGATTCGATGTAACTGCGGGACGCGATACCGTTGTAGAGACTCTCTCCGTACGCCGGAATATTGAACACGCCGTATGCCAGCGGACTGAGCACCGGCAGCGGGCGCAGCAGTCGTTCCAGCCCTGTCGGCTCGACCAGCACCAGACGCTCCACCAGTTCGGGGCGCAGGGCAGCGAGTTTCACGGCATACGCGCCGCTCAGGGAACTGGCCAGAATATGGGCAGGCTCCTGCACCACGTCCCGGATAAAGTCCACCAGCGCCGTGATGTAGATATCGGCGGTATAGGCGATGTCACGGCGCGCGGACCTACCGAAGCCGGGGAGATCGACCGCGTACACCCGAAAATGCTCGGAGAGCGCCGCGAAGTTGTGCCGCCACTCGTACGAGGATTCGCCCGCGCCGACGCCGTGAACCATCACCAGCGGAGGACCCTCGCCGCGCACCTGATAGGCGATGGCGCCCAGCGGCCAGGCGTACTCGCCGCTATCACCGGGCAGCGCCGACTCCAATGGACGCCGGCGCAGTGCGATCGCGAGATTGATGGCGGCGGGGACGGCAAAGGCAGCCCCCGCCAGCAGGACAAAGCGTGCAGCACGATTCATAGGTTCGTTTCCTTGTTTCAGAACGCTTCGGCGGCGGTTGCGCCGTATTTGCGCAGAATCTCTTCGATCTCGAATTCGGTCAGTTTGCCGGTAACATTGATACCGAGCACGGGCGCCCCGGCTTCGATATGCGTGTGCAGGAGGCGCGCCTTGTCTTCGGGCACCCCGAGATCGACCAGATAGCCGACCACGCCTCCCGCAATACTGCCTGCCGCTCCGGTCGCGGCGGCGATCCCTGCGACCAGCGCGCCTGCTCCCGCGACCCAGCCGATACCGGGCACGGCGACTGCGGCCATTCCCAGCAGGATGCCCAGCCCGACACCGATGCCTGCGCCGCCGAGCGCGCCTTTGGCGGCATCCGCGCCGGTCGTGGTCGTAATACTGGAGACGGCTTCCGGCTCCTCGCGGTTCATATCGATCACGTGGGGCCGATCCTCATAGAGCAGCGTGTCTTCAGAGGTGTTCGCTGGCAGAGCCGCGATGTCAGCGGCGGTCGGCTGAGAGACCGGCGCCAGCGGCGGCACGGCGGATATCGTGTTAAGAGGGGCCTTGTCGGGTACGACGGCGCCCAGCGCATCGTAACGGTAGCCGGTTCCCGGATCGCCCTGCGCAACGTCACGATAGGTTAGAGGCACCTGAGGCACCGCGGGAGCCGGCGGCACGATGGACTGCGCATGGGCGAGCGAAACCTGTCCCGGCAACGGCTCCTGTGCCGGGGGGACGGCTTCGACCGCATGCGTCAGAGGCGTCTGATGAGGTATCGGATGTCCCTCCGTGTCGACGGGCGTTCTTAATGCCGCGTGCGGCAGAATAAAACTGATATCCTGGGTCGCAATTCCATGATCCAGCAGAGCGCCCGCCGCTTTTTCGGCGTCATGCTCACTCCGGAAGGCTGCATAGATGGTATGTGCCATGATCGTATTTTCTCCTTTGGAATCCGGTCCGGGCAGGCTCTCAGCGATTTTCGCGCGGAAACATCGCCGGACGACGCCAGGACGCTCATGCCGAAGGGACGGCTCGGAACCGGGCGAGGTTCCCGAATGTTGCTCCGAAGAGAGGAAGACGGCATTTGCGGAACAACTCGCCCGCCATCGTCGTCCTCTCTTTGTAGGGGAGCCGGGAGCAGCGGCGCTGCCATGGCAGTTCGAGGTCTGTACGCCCGACAGCGACAGATCCGCCAGGTCCAGGCTCTCGATCAATTTCAGTGGCGCTGGAAGGCCACCTTTCACAGCGACAGGCGAGGAAAAGACAATGGACGAGACAACCGAAGAGAAAGTAGAAGCGCAGCAGGCAACCTACGCGCCGGGCAACTGGCTGGAGAGTTTCACGGGGCAGCGTGTCACGGTCATCACGCTTCAGGGCAGCGAAGAGCGCACCGATCCGGGAGAGCTGCTGCGCATCGCAGATGGCTGGGTCCAACTGGTCAAGGACAATGGGGAGATGATTCTGGTGCCGACCACTGCCATCCGCATCATCAAACTGCTGGATATGCTACAGACCACGCAGGGCCTGCCGATGCCGATCACCAACCAGACCGCGATCGACAACCATATCTACGAACCGGCCGCACAGATTCCGTAGAGGGCATTTCGGATTGGCACGATAGCAGGTTAAGAAGCCGCTCGGAAACGAGCGGCTTCTTAACGGCCCCGACCAGACCCTAGAAATTCCGAGTGACTCTCGCTTCCGTGATGCTGATGATTTCGCGGCGCACGATCTGATCCAACCGCATAAAGATCATCTTGCCGCCCTCATCCAGACCGAACTCCGCGCCGGCGCGGTTGGAGTTCATCCACTCCCGATTGGCGATCTCAAAGCGCTTGAAATCTTCCGTTTTGAACTTGTAACGCCGTGGCTCCGCCTGTCCGGCAAACCACACGTCCATCACCACACCGGGCTCCTCCGCCAAAGCTCTATCCTCGCCTTCTTTCGCACTTTTCAAGAGAACTATTCACGCACCGTGATGGTGGCGATCCCCGTTTCAAAACGATACTTCGGCGTCCAGCGGGGACCGAAAGCGCCGACATCCAGGGTGTATTTGCCTGCGGCGGTCGGTATCCAGGTGTAGCGATAGCTTCGAGTCTGGCCCGCCTCGATCTTCTGCCCCATCGTGAACTGTTGATTCGCCTTTGTGCCGCTTGAATCCTTGATTTCCATATCGATCACTCCCGCGTGGCTGGTGCCACCGCTGTTTTGCACGGTGAGGGTGAGTGTGATCGGGCTGCCTGCGGCGACCTCATTAGCGGAGACTGTTGCCGTCAAGGTAAGGGCAGGAGCGGCGGTCGAAGCGGACGAAGAGGCTTTGGGGGTGCCTTGCAGCAGCCACTCGCAGATCTTGTCGGCGATGGCGTTGGGGTCGTCATCGTAGTTGGAGAGCACCACGATCGTATAGCCCTGTTCGGGCAGCATGACGAAACGGTTGGTGATCCCCATCCATCCGCCGCCATGCCCGACGGTACGCGCGCCGTTGTAGGCTTCCATCTCCGCGCCATAGCCGTACTCGGTATGCCGGTCCGCATCTTCGGTAACGCCGGTCCAGAGGGTCTCCAGAGAGGACGGCTTCAGCAGCTTATGATGGACGAGCGCCATGTGGAACTTGACCATATCCGCGCCGGTGGAGTAGGCGCCGCCCGCGGGCGACCCGATCACTCCCAGGTCGAAGATATTGTCGAGGCGGCTGCCGTTGGGGCCGTCTTTAAAGCCGGTCGCGAGGTTGGGCGGGTCCGTATCCAGCGCGTAGAAGTCGCTATCGGTCATTCCGGCAGGCACAAAGACATGATCGTGGACATAGCGGTGATAGGTCTGCCCCGACGCTTTCTCGATGATCGCGCCCAACAGGATGAAGCCGGCGTTGCTATAGTCGAACTGCTGACCGGGCGGAGACGATAGCGGCTCCTTTGCAAACGGCTGGACCATCGCGTCGATCGTACGCGGGTTTGCGGGTCCTCCGCCCTTCTCAACCTGTGCGCGTGCCCCGATCATGCCGGAAGTATGAGAGAGCAGATGCCGGATCGTGACTCTCAGCGCGACCTCCTTGTTGGGATAGTCCGGCAGTAGTTTCCCGACCGGATCGTCATACGCCAGTTTGCCCTGCTCCACCAGTTGCGCGACCGCAACGGCGGTAAACATCTTGGTGATGGAGGCCAGGTTGAATCGGGTGTCGAGGCGGTTCTTCGCGTTCCAGGCTCTGTTGGCAAGGCCGAACGCCTGCGCGTAGAGGGGCCTGCCCTCTTTCGCGACCGTGACCGTCCCGGAGAAAGCGTCTCTGGCGACCAGGAAACGCATCAGAGCCTCTGTCTTCGCACGGACCTCCGCGTCGCTCATTCTCTGCGAGGGCAGAAACTCGACCGGCGCTTTGATGCCTCCCATTCCGATCCCGACGATCTGATACGGAGCAATAGCCTGCACATATTCCGGGGCCTGGGCAGTAATGAAGAGCGAAAACTCCGTCCACATGCCGGTCGCGCGCGCCTGCACCAGCGCCCGAATACTCGCAGAGGCAGTCTGCTCAACCTTCCGAACCGTAAAGCCCTGCGTCTGACCGTAGAGTTGAAAAGCCTGGTCGGCCATCCGCTTGCTGAACTCCGGATCTTGGGGCGGCGCCTCCATATTGGCAGCAAAGTACGCCTGCATGGTTGCATGATTCCCGGAGTTAAACGCCTGCATATAGGCGGCAAGCTGTTTGCCTGCCGGAGTGTCGGGAATTATCGTCGGGGTCTGTGCCCCTACGGACGGGCGCGATGCTGCAAGCAGGCATAGGAGCGATAGCAGCGTGGAGAATCGAAGGAGGAAACTGATGTGCAAGGATCCGGATTGCATGGTGGATCGCCTTTCAGCAGAGAGAGTAGATACTGAAAAGCATACTGCAAGCGGCGAGAGCTTGTCTTGCATCAGGGTAGCATTTCTTGTTTCCCGGTTGCACGTCCCGCCAATTTCTGAAATTCGGTCGGCGTCATGCCCATGAAATCTTTGAAGGTGCGATGAAAGTGGCTCTGGTCGGCGAAACCGACCGCATATGCCACCTGGGCCGGGGAGGTGTGGGAGGTGGAGAGGAGGTGGCAGGCGTAGTCTACCCGCAGTTTGCGCACATAGCCGCCGATGGTCACGCGGTAGTGCTGCCGGAAAGTGCGCATGAGATGGGCGGGATGCACGTCTACCGCCGCGGCGACCGCCTCAATGGCGATGCTCTCGGTAAAATGCGCGTGCAGATACTCTTGCGCCTGCCGCAGCCACCGCGGACACCGGTTCTCTTCCCTGTTCTGCTCAGAGCGGGACATCTCCGCCAGGAGTTCCAGCAGCAAGCCTTCGAGCACCAGCGGCGAGAGCGCATCTCTCCGTTGGAACTCACGATGCAGACGGCCCGCGATCCATGTCGGAGGACCCTCTGTATAGTGGGTCAGCGTCTTCCGCAATGGAGCGACCTGTTGGATGCGCTCCAGCCAGGAGGCTTGCATCACGACCTGAAAGCTGCGGGCCTGCTCCGGAAACAGGGTGGCATGGGGAGCGCCGACCGGTAGGAAGTTCAGCGTCGATACCCCGCGCACAAACGTCTCCGCTCCCCAGATCTCCTGGATCGTGCCTGCTAAACACAGATCCAGAAACGCGGCCCCATGCGTATGGACCGGCATCGCGAGTCCGGCTCGATAGCCTATCTCCTCAAACCGAAGGCCCCCGAAATGGAGCAGCGCCTCGACAGAAGGAACCGGGACTTCCGACGTTGGCAAAGCATCCATCGCAGAGACCTCCTCAGATCCTCACCACCTGTCAGGGCTGTTTGTTGGCACGCTGATCGGCATCCACCGCGGCCTGCGCGGCGGCCTGGGCCGTGGCGGATATGCCGAGGCCGGTCAGAAGGGTGTGGGCCATGACCCGGTTGCCGGTGGCGTTCATGTGCACGCCGTCCACGGTCAACAGGAGTTCGTGCCCGCCGGTCTGTTTCTGGTAGGCGGTGATGAGCGACCAGAACGGCTTCTGATAATCGACGAAAGTGGCATGGTGCTTCTTCGCCAGATCGCGGAGCGCGGCATTGTAGGTCTTGATCTTGGCGTTCTCTTTGTTGGCGGCGTCTTCATGGATCACCGTCGTAGAGAGCACCACGACTTTCGCCCCGAGTTTCTCCGCCTGCGTGATCATGTCCTCGACATGCTGCTTGTACTCGGGCAGCGGAATGCCGCGCGGACCGTCCCCTTCCGGATGATTGTCATAAAACCCGTGCCAGACATCGTTCACGCCGACACTGATCGTGACGAGGTCCGGTTTCTGATCCAGGACATCCTTCTGATAGCGCGCCAGCATATCCGTCGATTTATGCCCGGAGATCCCCGCGTTGATCACTTCGATCGGCTGCTGCGGGTAGAGCGCCGCGAGATAGTGACGCACCAGCCAGACATAGCCGCCCGGCCCCTCTCCCCCCTGCGTGATACTATCTCCCAGACAGACGATGCGATGCACCCCTTTCAGAATCGGGGGCGGCTCTGACGCCGTCTGAGCGCTACTCACGGACAGGTTGAGCGATAGAAGCAACAGGCCAAGAAGCAGGAAACGCATTGGGATCTCCTCACAGGTTTTTGACAGTTTCCTCACAGGCGCTCCTGTTTCCTGCCTTGTTCGAGGATGTGTGTTCGCATCGTGTCTGAATCCATATCTATTTCGGTCGCAGAACGTTTGGATTTGGAAAGTGAACAAGCGTTCAAAATATGCCGATTCGCAGATCTCTTCGCTCGGCGTCAGTTGTTATACTGAACCCATCAAGTTTATCCACTCCAATCTGCATCGAAGCAGGCGGGGTGGGACGACACGTCACGCCGTTGTTCGCTTCCGGCGGCCACAACTCTTCCCTGAAAGGGATAAAAACATGAATTCGCTTCGTCATACCACGCTCCTGTCGGCTCTGGGTGTCGCCCTCTGTCTCATGGCCCCACGTGTCGGGCAGGCTCAGCAGCGCCAGTTCACCATCATCGATGTTCCAGGCGCGCCGAACACAGTCGTTACGGGCCTCAATAACAAGGGACAGGTGGTAGGCAGTTACGACAACGGTACTGTCACCAAGAGCTTCGTGTGGAGCAAGGGAAAGTTCACCGATGTGGCCGCCCCCTCCAGTGTGCTCATCAGCAACGCGAACGGCATCAACGATAAGGGCCAGATCGTGGGCCTGCAACTCTCCGACACCTTCACCCAGGGCGGGTTCTTCTACGACCACGGCAGTTTCACCCAGTTTGACAACCCCAATGCCGTCTTCGGCCTCACGTTCCCTCATGCCATCAACAAATCCGGGCAGATCGCGGGCTTCTTCGTGGGCGCGGACTTCAACACCAGCGGTTTCATCTATTCGCGCGGCGTCTTCAAGACCGTGAACGTTCCCTTTACCGGGGCCATCACCACCGCCATCAATGCCATCAACGATGACGGCCAGATCGCAGGGTACTACAACGCCTCGTTTCCGAACGGCAGTTTCGTGACGAAGGCGTTCATCACGGTCAAGGGCAAGTTCACGGCCCTGGATGTTCCCAATGCGACCGTCTTCTCCGTTGCCACCGGTATCAACAAGCAGGGTCAGGTGGTAGGCTACTATCAGGGCTTCGATTCTTCGACCCATGGCTTTCTGTATGACAACGGTCACTATACCCTGCTCGACGCCCCCGGCACGGGTCTTCAGGGCACCTACCCCGGCGGCATCAACGATAAGGGCGCGATCTCCGGGGAGTATGTCGACAGCAGTTCGGTGATCCACGGGTTCCTGCTGTCCGACAGTAAAAATGGCGGCCACGGCAACGACGATGGCGATGATGACGATGACTGATTGCCGGTTTGAATCAAGGCGCCGATAACACGGTTACACATGAGTCATCCCTAGAATCGGTCCTCTTCCAGTATGGAAGAGGACCGTTTTGTTGAGAGGCGGCAGACGGCAGAGCGGCCTTCCGACGCCGATCAGAAAAAATAAAAATTGCTTTTCCTTTTTGACACGAACCGGGCACTATCAAGAAGGTAGGTCTGCCATCAGGGTATAATCTACATGTTAGAAGATCCTAAGACGATGGGCGAGAACGCGCAGGATTAAGAATGCAACGGTGGCTGGCGATACTTCTTATAGTGAGCCTTTTGGCGAGCTGCGATCTCAGCGCGTTGCCCTCCCTCTTTGTCCGGGCGAAGGCATCTCCTGTCGCTTCGACAGCGCTTCCTCCCTGTTGCTGCCATCCAAGCCAATGTCGCATGAAAGACTGCCCCGGCAATGGCTCGCATCCTCTCTCCGATATGGCGAACTGCGGGAACTGCCGATGCAGCGCTCCCGATTCCATCCCTCAGATGCCGGATAAGAGCTTCATCGCGCTCCTGCCTCCTGTTTTGGCGCCTCTGGTCTTTCGCCGCACTGCCCCTGTGCGTTTTGTCTCCCTGCGCTCCACCATCCGCCGCTGCGCCCTGGCTCCTCCAGATCGACCTCCCTGCATGGGCTGAAAACTCGTCTCGGCACGTTTTTCATCCCATCTCTTTTCGGAGGTTTCCTATTCATGCAACGCTTAACCACGCGTGGGCGCGTCGTCGCGCGCGCCTTTACCCTGATCGAACTGCTCGTCGTCATCGCCATTATCGCGATTCTCGCCGCCATCCTGTTCCCGGTATTCGCCCAAGCGCGGGCGAAGGCGCGTCAGACCGCCTGCCTCTCCAACTGCCGCCAGATCGGTCTGGCGTTCATGCAGTACGCCTCGGACTACGACGAGTGCCTGCCGCTCTCGACCGATACCAGCCGCGACCTCTCCTGGACCAACACCATGCAGCCCTACATCAAGAACCGGCAGATCTATCGCTGCCCGGACGACCTCAGCACGAACTGGGTCACCCCCCTCAATGGCGCCACCGTCACACGGCTCTCCTCCTATTTTCTGAACGACTGGCTGGCCGGCACCCTGAAATACGCCAATCTGGCGTCGATCAATAGTCCGGCGAGTGTGATCTACGTCAGCGAGGGCGCCCTCAACAAGACCGGAGACCACTTCCACACCTTCCTCTGGGCTGCCGATCCGGAGAAAACGGGAGGCCCCGGCGCAGGTCAGTTCGATTCCGTGGCGAATGAGACGCTGGAACTGGCGCTCCGACAGCATAACGGCGGCCTCAACAACGTCTACTCCGATGGCCACGCCAAGTGGAGCAAATGGACCCAACTCTGGTTTCAGAAACCCGCCCAGAACATCTACGAAGGCGCCTTCGACCCCCGTCAGTGACAGACAAAAACACGCGACAACCCTATGAGTTTATTGTGCCAAAGACCTAATCCTGTAAATCTTGTAAATCCTGTCTAAAACGCATTTCTTTGGACAGGATTACAGGATTTACAGGATTTCGATTCAGTGTTCGGGTTTGTCGGGCGCGCGCTTAGAACGAGAGGTTCGCGTTGAAGAGGATACGGCGTGCTTCCTGGAAGCGGGTGCCGCTGAACGCGGATTGGAAGTTGATGACCGTGCGGTCGTCCAACAGGTTCTCCACACTCACGCCTACTCCGCCTCGGCCTTTGAAGAGACGTGGCCCGGTGGCGAAGCGCAGATCGATCTGCGTGCGGGGGACGCGTTCTACACTCGGTGGGATCGGGCTGCTGGCGAGGCCGCTGCCGTGGGTGATGGAGAAGGAGGCGTTCATGCCGCTTCTCCAGGTGTAGCCCAGATCGAGGTTGAGCGTGTTGCGCTGGTCGTGGTCGTTGAAGTCGGGCACATCGGCGCCTGTGTTGTCTTTCCCATTGGGGCGGGCGATGGAGTAGGAGTAGTTGAAGGAGGCGTCGAAGCCGTAGTTGCGGCCTTTGGGCGGCGTGAGGTCGTAGCCGAACTCGATGCCGTGCACGCCGCCGATCTCCAGGTTGACCGCCGAGTAGATGCCGATCTGGCTGCCGGGAATCAGCAGGCCGGTATCGACCTGGTTTCGGATGTCTTTGATATAGTAGGCGAGATGCAGTTTCTGCCCCGGCCCCGTTCGGCCCCCGATCTCCCGATCGACACTGATATCGTACTGATCCAGGATCTCCGGCTGAATCGGCTGCCCGACGACCGCGCCCTGCGCCAGAGGCGGCGTATTGAACAGTTTGTTGTACGACCAGCGGAAGGCGGTTTTGGGATCGGGATTGTAGGAGAAGTTCAGGCGCGGTGAGATCGTCTTGACATCGACCGTCGGCTGGCCCAGATCCTGGCTCTGCTTGTACCAGTCCCCGCGCAGGCCGTAGTTGATGGTGAATTTGCGGGATTCGTGCCAGGTATCCTGAAGGTAGGCGGCCCGGTAGAACCCGGAGCGATGCACCAGGAGCGTGGGCGATGTATTGGAGTTCGCTCTATAGACCGGATTGCCGTTGACATCCGTGACGGCGTTGCCCTGTCCATCCGTCAGCACGACGCCACTGGGGGCCAGTCCCGGCGAAAGCGCCGCCAGGGCATCCAGCGCCAACTGGCTGCCCGGCACGAGATTGTAGGTCTCGCTGCCGTTCTGATCGTCCACTGTAAACCCGGCCTTGAACTGGTGCGCCTTCACGGTCGAGGTCACACTGCTCATGATCTGCACATGATGCACGTTGCGGGCAGCGGTCGGGTTGTATTCGATGGAGTTATCGACCGGCAGGTTCAGCAGATCGACCGCCGGATTGTGGTTGTGAATATCCTGACCGGAGTGCAGGAAGGTGACGGCAAAGAGGCCGGTATCGTGTGCCGAGAGTTCACGCCGCCAGGAGAGCGTGCCGAATTCGCTGATCTCGCGTTGTGTGATGTCCATTCCTGCGCCCTGCTGCGAGAGCAGCGGCAGATTATCCGCGCCCAGCCCGGTCGGATTGACGAGGGTCGCATCAGGGCGGGAGCCGTTCGCATTACGCAGCCCCTGGAAGCCGTACCCCTGCCCGGCGAACTCGAAGTTGGAGGGCAGGCCGGTGCGGTTGCCGATCTCCAGAGTGCCGGGGCTGCGGCTGAGCGTGAGATTCAGGGTGTCGCGGCGCGAGGTGGCGAAGCGCAGTTTGCCGAACTCACTGATGTCGGAGCCGGCGTTGTGGGCGGTCTGAACATCGGGCTGCTGCGGTTCCTGCGCGTTTCGGGTACGGGTGGCGCTGAGGTCCACCACGTAGCCCGCGTATTTGCCGAGCGGCCCGGAGGTCGTAAAGTCGCCGTTCGTGGTATCGAAACTGCCGGCTTCGACGGAGACGCTGGAGCGGCTGTGCGGTGCGCCGGGCACGGTGTCGATGTTCAGGATCGCCGCCGTCTGCTGGCCGAACTCCGGCGCGAAGGCTCCCGTGATAAACTCCAGCGAGCGGATCGTGGAGGGCACGACGACGGAGTTCTGGCGACCGGAGAGCGTATCCGGCAGGCCGACCCCATCGACGACATAGGAGATGTCGGCATGTTCCCCGCGGACATGCAGTTGTCCGGCGGAGTCGGCGGCCACCCCTCCGTTGCCCTCCAGTACTTTGTTCAGGTTTTCGCTGCCTCCGGCTTTGCGCTGGATGGCGGCGCTGTCGATGGTGGTCGCGGAGGTCGTCGGGCCGCTTTTGGTGGTCTGCAGACGCGCCGCGCGGACGACGATATGGATCTCCGCGACGGGAGGCTGCTGAGAACCCGGCCCGACCGGCTGCGCCTGCCCGATCAGGCTTACCGTCGTCCCGAGCGGGATCGTGATCAGGGTCGGCTTCTCGCCCCCTATCCCCGGTTCCAGCCGCCAGTGCCGGGTATTGAAGGTTTCGGAGTAGGGAGCGGCCGAGAGTCGCCGGGAGAGATGTCCTCCGTCGGCGTCCTCGATGGTCACCTGAGCGTCCATGATCGGCAGGCGGGTGACGCGATCGACGACCACGAACTGTACCCGATCCAGCCCCCCGGCATGGGCCAGCGCCGGAGCCGCCAGCAGAACGAGCGAAGCGAGGGCGGTATTCCCGCCGCGAACGATTTTGGTTTGCATCAACTCACCTGGAATTCGATCGAGAGCCGCACTCTGCCGACGACGGGCTGCCCGTCGCGGGTGGCGGGCTTAAAGCGCCATTTGCGGGCCGCGTCCAGCGCCCGGCGATCCAGCTCGTCGTTCCCCGTAGACTGCACCGCCTTGACCGCCATCGGAGCGCCGTCCTCACCCACCGTGAACTCGATCACGACGGTCTTGTCGATCGCATCGCTGCGAAGGGCGTCGGGAATGGAGGGCTTCGGCTGGCTGTCATCGAGCGGCTGCGCAGCCGTAAAGACAGGTTCCTTCGGAGGTGCGATCGGCTTGACCGGCAGTTCCGGAGGCTTGATCCCCTCCGGCTGCTTGATCGGCGCCTGCACGATCGGCTTCTCCACCGGCTTCTCTACCGGAACCACGGGTCTCTCCGGCTGCTTCTCCGCCACCGCCGTGTTGTCTGTCTTCGGCGTTTCCGGCTTATTGGCGTTCGGATCGACCGGAATCTCTCCGACTTTGCCGTTGCCTTCCTCGGCGGAGTTGCCGTCCTCGCCGCCGGCCGGTCCGGATGCCACTGCGATATGCGGCTGCGGCACATTGCTGTGATTGGCATGAGACTGACTGTGGCTGGCCGAAGACTTGCTTTTGCCGGCGATCGCCGTCTTCTTGACCTTCGTCTCTTTCTTCTCTACCGCCTTCTCTTTGACGGCATCGGGAGGAGGCAGCACGACCATCTGCGTCTGCACGAAATGCTCCTGGATCTTCTTGAATGCCCCAAAATGGGCCAGGATCGGCAGCGCGATCACGTGTACCGCGACCGAAACGCCGATGATCCGCCCCAGCAAAGGATTTTTCTGTCGTCTGCGTCCCATCGTGTCTACCCCTTATCCGTGGCGATGGCGAAGCGGGTCACGCCCGCCTTGCGCGCCTCATCCATCGCGCCCACGACCAGGCCGTGCGCCACGATCTTGTCGGCGTTGATGATCACCAGATCCTTATCCGTGATGTTCAGCGCCTTCAGTTTGTCCTTCAAGACATCGAGCGTGACCGGCGCCGTATTCAGGAAGATCCGGTTGTCTTTCATGATGGTGATGGTGATATTCTGTGTCGAGTGCTGGCTGCCGGTCGAGGCTTTGGGCAGGTTGACCGGAAGACCGCTCTGCACGACCATCGCCAGCGAGGCGACCATAAAGAAGAAGAGCAGGAACATCATGACGTCGATCATCGGGATGACGATGATCTCCGCCTCTTCCACCGGCTTGCGCCGCGCGATCCGCACACGTTTGCGCATTGACATGGGGTCTCTCCTAGTCCAGGCGTCCGGTCACATAGTTGACGAACTCCGCGCCGTAGTACTCCATGTCTTCGATGATCTTCTTCGACTGGTTGGCGAAGTAGTTGTAGAAGAGGAAGCCGATGACGGCCAGCGTGATCCCGGTTGCGGTGGAGATCAACGCCTCGGAGATACCGCCTAAAACCTGGGTCGGATTGGAGAGTCCGGATTTCGAGGCGGCCTGAAACGAAGTGATCATTCCGGCGATCGTTCCCAGCAAACCGAGCAGCGGGGCGATGTTGACGATCGTCTTCAGCATCGGCAGGTTGGCTTCGAGCTGCGGCAGTTCGTTGGCGGCCTCCTGCTCCATCGCCATTTCGATCGCGTCCGCCGAACGATGCGCGTTCTTCAGCCCGCGCAGGAACATGCGGCCCACCGGCCCGCCGAAATCCTGACAGGTCTTCGTCGCGGCGGCGGTGTCTGTACTGCCGGGCGTGTAGTTCTGTTTGACGCTGTCCAGCAGAGCATCGTTATCGACGGACGCTTTGCGAAGGGCGATGAAGCGCTCGATTCCGAGCGCGATGAGCACGATGGAAGCCAGAATGAGCGGGTACATCATGACGCCGCCATTCTTGATAAATTCAAGCACATTCATAGCTATGGACACTCCCTGAGATAATTGCAGGCAGAAAGAGATGCGATGCCGTTTGCCGCGCACCAAACACGCCAAAGCGCACGCATATCCGTGGAGAGTCCACCGACACACAGGCGTCAACGCAGGTGCGAAACAGGCAAAATGCGATCAGAAAAAGGAAATTTGAGGATTCAGGCGCGCGGGGGACCGCGAGAGGAGGAGCGGAAAGCACGCAGCGAGGGCAGTCGGAAGAGGGACTCCGACTGTTCGATGCGCAGCAGGGTCGGTTGGGCGACCAGGGTCGATACGGGCGGAGCCGTTACCTGCACCGACTGCCATTCACAGACGGGGCAGTGGGCAGGAGCCGGCCCGCTGGCTTCCAGCGTAAAGGCAGACTGTCGGGACTCTTGTGCCGACCGGGGAGCGCCTGACGTTTCAGACGTGACATGCGTATGCGTCAGCGCGCCGAACGTGCTGAAAAACACGTACAGCAGCGACACAAATGCGGCCAGTCTGCGGTTTGCAGGCGAAGTCAGCGACAAGAACAGGCTCCCAGAGATTTCTCCAGTCTACTATACGAGATCTCTGTTCGATTATAGCACACAGAATCCGCTCTTCTGCAAGAATTCGACGCAGAACACTCACGAAGGCCGAGTCGCCTGCGCCTAATTGACCGGCGGCGTGCAGACACCACCCTTCGCGGGCCTTTCAATACCGGGAAAACTCCCAGGTGCCTACGAGGCCCAACTGAGGATGGAAGCTGACGTCAAGCCTGCGTTAGAGCATCATTGCTGCCAATAGATATAAATTCGGGAGTGCCTCCCGCAGAATCTGCCGGGCGGCACCCGCTTCAGCGACGTGTGCAGACCATATTCCTGCGCGATGTCGAGATCAGAACCGAGCTTTATGAAGGCAGGTGAGAGAGAATAACCAGGCACGCAATTACTAGACAAACAGCCACATAACTGGTGGAACATACGCAAGAAGCAGTCGTCTCTGCATTCGAATTGACATGCGGGGTATCTCTAGCGGCCGGCAACCGGAGATGCGTTCTTGCTGGCCCTTCCGCAGAAGCCGGAAGCGTGCCCGACCCTTGCCGGGGTGCTAACGATGCCCCTGCCGCTGCTCAGATGACGTTCGCTGTCATCAGGACTGCCCAGGCCGGCAGTCCGCTGCTATCGGCGATGTCGCCGAGAAAGGTGAGACAACTATGGATTCCGTATGTTCTACGCGTCTGGTCGCGAGGATCCTTCAACAGATTCGCCTGCGAACGCTTGCGATAGCGCTCTTAGGACTGTTTTGCGCGGTCGCTGCCGCTCCGTCCCAGGCCCAGAATCCTCATCGGCCGTTCAATGTCCTTCCCCTGAGGATCAACAGCGTCTCCGCAGTCACGGATGCATCGGGCGTGACCTCTCTCGTCGCAAATGGGTCTCTTGGAAGCACCACTTTCACCGCTCCCATTGACCTGTCCAACGCTGCCGTCCCCACTCTGTCGTCGTCGATTCTCGATCTGCATCTCGGCGCGATCAACCTGAATCTTCTGGGCCTCGATGTCGCGACCAGTCCGATCTGTCTCGACATTACGGCGGTGCCCGGCCCAGGCAACCTTCTGGGGAACCTGCTCTTCGGCATCTCAGGGCTGCTGAACAATGGCCTGTCGCTGAGCCAGATCTTGAATGGTCTGACAACCACCCAGTTGACTCAACTGGAGTCCGGAATTACAGGCTTGCTCAACGGCGCCCTCAGCAACGCCACCTCCTCGGCCTCGTTCGCCGGCATCTCGGGAACAGCCGCCGGAGCCACGGACATCCTGAATCTCTCCCTCGGCCCGGTCAACCTGAACCTGCTCGGGCTGAACGTGCATCTGGACAACTGCAACAATGGTCCTGTGACCGTCGACATCACCGCTATTCCCGGCGCGGGCAATCTGCTCGGGAATCTACTCTCGTTAGTCGCGCATCTGCTCGATAATACCAACGCAAGTCAAACGGCCATCCTGGCTATTCTGCAGCAGGTGGCCGGTGTGATCGCAGGGCTTCTGTGACCCCTGTGACGAATCAGGACGGACAGGAAGCGTTGTCTTCCTGTCCGTCCTGTCTGAAGCACGCTTCCCAACTCTGCGGCGCGGGTGCGAGGAACCACACGTCTCTATCCAGGGCCGCGAACTGCGGGCAAGTTCAGTGTCCGCGGTGTTCTGCCGCCTCTTCGGCGGCGGAATGCGTATGCGGATAACTCTCGGCCATCATCGCCGATGCAGTGGCGGAGGTCTCCTTGACCTTACTCAAACGTGTATACTCTGTTTGCGCCTCTTTGAGTTCATGAGCGAGCCGATTGCGACGCGCGCACTGATGCGCGAACAGCGCGCTCGATATTACCAGGCTGAAGAGAGGCAGAGCGATCAACCGGAGCCGCAGGGAAGAGGATTTCATTGCCTACCGCCTTTCGTATGCGAGGCAGAGTGCTGAAGCATCGCCACTCCCTCCTGAGCATGGTCGAGTTGGTGATCCAGCGCATTGGCTTTGAGGCCTACGCGGTAGGTACAGAACATTCCTCCAAAGAGAATGCTCACGGCAATGAGCAGAGACAGGAGCGTGGCGCGGATAGCTTGCGGTGTCTCCTCGCCTCCTAAAAGCGCCCTTCCAGGTGTTTTCATGGGTATCCTCTTGAAAGTGGTGCGCAGACAAGTCAGCGCTTATAATCCATTATACAGCTCGAAGGCTCCTGTTTCCATCCCCGTTTCGGCATAAATAGACCCCGAAATCGACCAAACGGATTAAGATTCTGCGGTTCGATACATTTCCATACAAAGGCGGTTCCCAATTCACAGACTTTGCGCTCGACCTGAAAACCCACCAATGGACGCTTCCGGCGTAAATCGGATCAGGGCAGAGGATGCGGGACGCCTTCACGTAGGGTGATATAGCGATCGGCGCTCAGGTTGGAATAGACATCGGTATGTCCGGACGGCCATTGTACGGACAGTTTTTCGATCTGAGCCGCCGCGCCCAGGCCGAAATGCACGCGCCGATCCGAAGCCGATAGATACGATCCGTCTGTCTGACACTGCTGCACCAGCCTGCGGCCGGCGCATTCAGCCGTCAGCACCGCTCCGTAACCATCTCGATTGCTCTTGTCTCCGATGAGGCGAATGCCAAGCCAGTGACCGGCCTGCTCCCTGCGGTTGTGCAGCAGCAGAGGCACCCCCTCCGCATCGACCACCAGGACGTCCTGCCGCCCGTCGTTGTCGAAGTCGCCGAT
>Ga0070658_10000633_pt1 | contig 30361 bp, 21 predicted proteins | sample KBSC13metaG_FD_64664 | JGI IMG/M metagenome (GOLD analysis project Ga0070658, IMG submission 64664) | Corn rhizosphere microbial communities from Kellogg Biological Station, Michigan, USA - KBS C1-3 metaG | ecosystem: Host-associated > Plants > Roots > Rhizosphere > Soil ... | reverse complement strand
TACGACGCCAACGGCCGCCTTTCGACGCGCCAGCTGCGTGATGGCAAGCAGATCACTTACACGTACGACTTCCTCGGCCGGCAGACGCTGGCGCATATGGTGAACCCGGTCGATGCGAACGACAAGGATATCGCCACCACCTACGATCTGCTGGGCCGGGTCACTTCGGTCGACGACGGCAATGGCAAGAAGGTCAGCTTCACCTACGATCAGCTCGGCCGCAAGCTCACGGAATCGCCGCAGCTGACGGGTGGTTCGACAAGCTATCAATATGACGCCGCCGGCCGCCGCATGCGGCTGACCTGGTCGGACGGCTTCTACGTCAATTACGATTACGACACGCTGGGCGAACTGCTCGATATCCGCGAGAATGGCGCGACATCGGGTGTCGGCGTGCTGGCGAGCTTCACCTACAATGATCGAGGGAAGATGTCGCTTCTGACCTTTGGCAATGGTTTGGGTACTTCTTACCAATACGATAGCGCATTTAGGCTATCTCAAGCGACAATCGATAATCCAGCTGCGTCGAATAATTATACATTTTCGTATAGCCCGTTCAACGAATTGGTTGTCCGCGGGATGACCAACGACGCATACGCGTTCACCCAGGCGGCAATCGTCAACCGCAACTACACCGTCAATGGTCTCAATCAATATACAGCATCAGGCGGGGTGTCGCTGGCCTACGACGGACGAGGCAATACGATCAGCGCGAGTATCGGCACACCGCCGACAACCTACGCGTATGACAGCAAAAACCAGCTCACGGGCTTCGGAGTCAACAGCCTGAGCTATGATGCGGCAGGTCGCCTTGCGGCCGAAGCGGTGCCTGGCACGACACGCTTCGTTTACGATGGCACTGATCTAATAGCGGAGACCGATGTCTCGAATAATATCCTGCGCCGCTATGTTCACATACCTGGGACGGACGATGTGCTGGTCTGGTATGAGGGGGCGGGTACCGCCGATAGGCGGTGGTTATCCCACGACGAACGTGGATCGGTAACGCTCGTGACAGATGCGTCAAACGCAGTTCTCGGCATCAATAGCTATGACGATTATGGCATTCCGGCATCGACCAACGTTTCCAGCCGCTTCCAATATACCGGGCAGGCCTATCTCCCGGAGCTCGGCATGTATTATTATAAGGCCCGCATGTACTCGGCAACGCTCGGGCGCTTCATGCAAACCGACCCGATTGGTTACGGTGATGGACCAAACTGGTACAATTATGCCCACGGAGATCCGATCAATAGAACAGACCCCAGCGGTCTTCAGTCGGACGACGACACAGTACAGGAAATAGTTGTGTGTGGGACTTGCGACGCGGACCGTTATGTTCCCGTCTTTAACACGATCGAGACGACGGAAATTAGCGGCTTGCCTCGAATACCCCCACCAGAGCCCGACGTGGGCTACGATGCGACTATTACCGCACCGGTGAATTGCGGACTCCATCCGGACGATTCACGGTGCTCCGCGTCGGTGCATTGCCCGGTTACAACGCCAACGCATATCACTAGTCCTTGGCATTCTAGGAATCGACCCCCAGGTTCAAGCAATCCGCATCGTGGCATCGATTACCGAAACGCCTTAGGTGGTCCGGTATTTGCCGTGCAGGATGGTCGAGTTCTGGGTGTCACCCACAATGCGCAGGGGGGCGGGCAGCTTTATATACTCAACGACGACGGCACTGAATCCCGCTATGCAGACACCCATGTCGATGTGCGTCGCGGCGATCGCGTCACGGGCGGTCAGCAGGTGGGCCATGTTGACAACAGCGGGCAGTCAACCGCGCCGCATACTCACTATGGTTTTAGCCAAACTGAGAACGGCCCTGTTGTAGATCCGCGGATTGAGTTGGGCGACGTCTGTGACAATAGGCAATAAATATGATCTATGAAATCCTTCTAGCCTTGAGCACATCCGACCAGTGCTCCAATAGCACGATCGACCTCGCAGCTCAGTCAACACTGTATGCCTTGAGAGCGAGAGACTTTAACTGCCTAAGATCCCTGATGCTCCATCCAAGTGAGAAATTTGACGGCAACAATATTAATGTCGCCGTTCTTCAAAATCTTGAATGGAGACAAAATGGACATAGAAGTTACCTAGATATTGCCGACGACGGTGTGCGGATAGATATCGCAGGAAGCGGGAAAAGTAGATCGATATACTACATCGATAAGAGAAAGTTTTCTGTTTATATAAAGAATAAGCAATCTTTTAAATTTTCAGGCTACAAGAAATGGTATTTTACTTGTAACATAGTTGAGAGCCAGGGAAAGTGGTGGCTTAGTGACGATCTATGTTTTACAGAAATGGATTAGTTGGAGATTATTTTGTTAGTTTTGTCGCAATCTCTTTTGAATTACGATGCCGCGTGTAACAACCCTTTTACTGTGTTCTGCCGATCGTTAGTTTCCCGCGAGTTAAGGTGGCACGCGCAATAACCTTACCCTGCTCCGCTCGTTGCTCGCCTCGCGCATCGTCTTTCCGGCGTCCTTGCCAGTCATGCAGCGTTGCAATGGTCGTGCGCAGACCTGCTTCGAAGATGCGGACTATGCGCTTCATCGCGATCTGCTGGCTGAGCATTGTGACACACCTGATAGCGGCCATTCGCTTTGTCGATTGAGCCTTGCCAAGGCGAAGCCGAATACCGGCGAATAAGGGACAGTGCACTTAATGCCCTATCGATCGCCTTTGTGGTAGGCATCACGCGATGGCCAGGTTGGCACGCGCGGTATTTCCGGGGCATCCCCATCACATTACCCGGCGTGGCAACCGGCGCGAGCGGGTGTTCTTCAAGGATAGCGATTACGCGCTCTATCTCGATCTGCTGGCTGACGCGGCGGCGCGGGCCCAGATAGCGATCTGGGGCTATTGCCTGATGCCCAACTATGTCCACATCATCGCCGTACCGGCGGACGAGGATGGATTGCGGCGGACCTTCCGCTATGTGCACCGTCACTACACCGGCTATATCGACGCGCGAATGCGCACGACTGGTCATTTGTGGCAGGGGCGCTTCAGCTCGGTCGCGATGGATGATCCGCATCTGGTGAGCGCGTTGCGCTATGTGGCGCTCAATCCGGTGCGGGCATCCCTGGTTGGCCGGGCGGATGATTGGCGCTGGTCGAGCACTGCAGCGCACATCGCCCGCGAGGATAGCGATTTCGTCACCGTCGCCCCGTCGCTGGAGCGGGTCGGGGATTTCGCGGCTTTCCTGGGCGAGCCCTTCGACGAGGCGCTTACCTGTGCCGCGCTACGCAAGGCCGAGAGCGTGGGGCGCCCGGTTGGATCGAAGGAATGGCTCGCCGACATGGAAGCGCGCAGCGGCCTTGCCCTCGCACCACGCAAGCGCGGGCCGGCGCCGAAGGGGGGAATAAGGGGTTATTGCGCGTGTCACGTAATCTCCACGCGCCGTAATCCTATGTGTCGAATTGACCCCTGTCAGGGCAAAGCTGGAGACCACCGCTTGTGCCGCAGCAAAATTACCGCCATTTTGGCGACATAAGCACAGGCGTGTCTTTGCGGCGGCTTCTAGAAAAGACGTTGAGAGTCGATTTGAGGGCGGGGAAGTGTCTAGGAAAATAAGCAAATTCTCTGCTGCTTTGGTCGGCACGATCACTTCGGCCTCCGCTCAGGCGCAGGATCTTGCCGACCCGGCCGGTTCCGGGCCGATCGTCTCCGCGGTCCACTGGCTTCAAGGCACTTTGCTTGGCACCATCGCAACCACCGTTGCGGTGATCGCGGTGGCCTCGGTCGGCTTCCTGATGCTCACCGGACGGATCAACTGGCGCTATGGCGCGACCGTGATCTTGGGCTGCTTCATCCTGTTCGGGGCGGCGAGTATCGTTGGCGGAATCCAGGCGACCGCCGGTCTCGGGCGCTAAGCCGGTGAGCGCGATCGAGCGCGACACTCTGTTCGTGGCGCTGACCCGCCCGCAAATGTTCGCGGGCGTCACCTACACCTATTTCGTCGGCAATGCGGTCGTCGCGACCGAATTGTTCCTGATCTTCCATTCGATCTGGGCGATCGGCCTGGCGGTCGTGCTCCACCTGGTGGGCGTGGTGGCGTGCGCGCGCGAGCCGCGCTTCTTCGACCTGTGGCTGGCGCGGGTTAGCCGAACACCTCGCGTCCGCAATCATGCGATCTGGCGATGCAACTCCTACCGCCCCTGACGCGCGATCCCAAGGTGATCGCACGCGAGGCGGCGGCGGGGCGGCATCTGCCTTATGCCCGCCATGTCGACGACTGGACGATCGAGACGCGCGACGGCCTGCTGATGCAGGTGATCCAGTTGCGCGGCCTGCTGTTCGAGACCGCCGACACCGACGAGATCAACTATCGCAAGCGGCTGCGCGACAGCATGCTGCAGGCGATCGGATCGTCGCGTTTCGCGCTTTATTATCACGTCGTCCGTAACCGCGTCGAACCCCGGCTGGACGCGGCCTTTCCCGATCCCTTCTCGCACCGGATTGATGCCGCCTGGCAGGCGCGGCTGGCGACGCGCCAGATGTTCGTCAACGACATCTACCTCACGCTGATCCGCCGTCCGGCGCGGGGCGGGAGCGGGCTGATCGACCGGATCCGCGAGACGTTCGGCGCCCGTACCGCCCTGGGCGCGAGCGGAACCGACCTGCGCGAACTGCATGCCGCGCGTGAGGCGTTGCTCGCGGCGCTGGGCAGCTACGATCCCCATCCGCTCGGCATCTATGATACCGCCCAGGGCCTCGCCTCGGAGCCGCTCGAATTCCTCGCCCGGCTCTACAATGGCGAGGACCGTTCGATGCTGCTGCCGACGGGCGATCTCGGCGATTATCTGCCGTGGCGCCGCGCCAGCTTCGGGCAGGAGACGGTCGAGCTCGGCGCCGCCGGCGCGACCGCGCGCCAGTTCGTCGGCCTGGTCTCGATCAAGGATTATCCGGCGCAGACCGATCCGGGCATGTTCGACGAATTGCTGCGGCTGCCGTTCGAGCTGACGCTCACCCAATCCTTCGGCTTCGTCGATCGCCAGGCCGCGCTCGGCCGGATGAACCTCGCACTGCGCCGGATGCGCTCGGCCGAGGACGAGGCGGTGAGCCTGCGCGGCGAACTCGCGGTGGCGAAGGACGAGGTCGCGGCCGGGCGCGCGGCGTTCGGCGAACATCATCTGACGGTCGCGGTGCGTGCCGACAGCCCCGGCGGGGTCGATCTGGCGGTTGCCGAGGTGCAGGCGACATTGGCCGACCTCGGCATCGTCGCGGTGCGCGAGGATATGGCGCTGGAGCCTGCGTTCTGGGCGCAGTTCCCCGGCAACTTCAAATATATCGCGCGGAGAGCCCTGGTCTCTACCGGCAATTTCGCGGGGCTGGCGAGCGGGCATAATTTCCCGATCGGGCGGGCGGCAGGCAACCATTGGGGCGATGCGGTCACCATGCTGGAGACGACCGCGGCAGGACCCTATTTCTTCAACTTCCACCACGGCGATCTCGGCAATTTCACAATCATCGGCCCGTCGGGATCGGGCAAGACGGTGGTCCTCAACTTCCTGCTCGCCCAGGCGCGCAAGTTCGCGCCGCGCATCATCTTCTTCGACAAGGATCGCGGCGCCGAGCCGTTTCTGCGCGCAATCGGCGGGCGCTACGACGTGCTGCGGCCCGGAACGCCCAGTGGGCTCAATCCGCTCAAGCTGCCCGATACGCCCGCCAACCGGCAATTCCTGGCGGAGTGGCTGGCGTTGCTCGCGGGCGGGGTCGATGGCGAGGAAGGGGCCCAATTGGCCGACGCGGTCGAGGCCAATTTCGGCTATCCGCCCGATCATCGCCGGCTGTCCTGGCTGGTCGAGCTGCTGCGCGGTGGCAAGCGCCCGCATGCCGCCGATCTCTGGTCGCGGCTTCAGCCCTGGTGGGGGCGTGGCGAACGCGCCTGGCTGTTCGACAATGAGGAGGATCTGACCGACCTCAGCGCGCAGGTGGTCGGGTTCGACATGACCCAGATCCTCGACGATCCCGTCGCGCGCACGCCGGCGATGATGTACCTGTTCCATCGCGTGGAGGAGCGGCTCGACGGCACCGCCGCGATCATCGTGATCGACGAAGGCTGGAAGGCGCTCGACGACGACGTCTTCGTGCGCAGAATCAAGGATTGGGAGAAGACGATCCGCAAGCGCAACGGGATCGTCGGATTCGCCACCCAGAGCGCGCAGGACGCGCTGGAAAGCCGGATCGCGAGCGCGATCATCGAGCAGGCGGCAACCCAGATCTTCATGGCCAATCCGCGTGCGCAGGCGGAGGATTATATCGAGGGCTTCGGCCTGACCCCGCACGAATATGAGCTAGTCCGCACGCTCCCCGACAATGCGCGCTGCTTCCTGGTAAAGCATGCGGGCGAGAGCGTGGTCGCCCGCCTTAATTTGGCGGCCGAACCTGATCTGCTGACGATCCTGTCCGGCCGCGAGCGCACGGTGCGGCTGCTCGACCAGATCCGCCAAGAAGTAGGCGATGCGCCGGACGCATGGCTCGACCTGTTGCTGGCGCGCGCCTGATGCCCTGCGCGGTCGTACTCAATACCGGCAATTTTGCGAGCAGCCTAGTCGGTTATGCCGATTGCCAGGCGCGCACGATCGGCGAACAGGGCTACCTGGCGCTTGCCGCGCCGGGATCGGGCATATCGCAGCTGATCGTCATCCTTCCGACGATCCTGGTCGCGCTGTTCGCCTATCGCCTGATGCTTGGCGGGGTCCCGACCTTGCGCGAGGGCGCGGTGATCCTGGCAAAAGTGAGTTTGACCGTCGCGCTCGCCACCGGCTGGCCTGCTTACCAAGCCCTGGTCTATGACGTGGCCATCCAGAGCCCAGGCGAGCTTGGCACGACAATCGGCAGTGCCGCCGGCCTGCCTGGGGGCGGCAATGATCTGGCCGCGCATCTCGATGCGGTCGACCAGCAATTCCAGGCACTTTCGATCGAAAATGTCACGCGACCGGTCGCGGCGCCGCCGCTCGGCACCACGCCGCCGCCCCTGTTCGCGGGCTTTGACGTGTTCGCGCTGGGCGCTGCACGTGTGATATTCCTGATCGGTGCGGTCGGCAGCTACACCGCGACGCGGCTGATCGCGGGAATTGTGCTCGCGCTGGGGCCCTTATTCCTGGCCTTCCTGCTGTTCGACGCGACGCGTGGACTGGTCGAAGGCTGGATCAAGGTGCTGTCGGGCGCAGCGCTCGGCACGCTTGCGACCTCGATCGTGCTGGGCGCGGAATTGGCGGTTCTTGAGCCCTGGCTTGCCAATCTGATCGCGGTGCGCGGTGGGGATTCCGGGATTCCCGGCGTGGCGGCGCAATTGCTGGCTGCGACTTGCCTGTTCGCCATCGCCTTGCTCGCCGCGATAGCCGCAGCGGCCAGGCTAACCTGGAGCCTGCGCCTGCCCGGCGGTTCGACCCGCATGGGCGCGCCCCCCGTGGCTGTCGATCGCTCCGTACATTCGCAGGCCTTTGCGGCCGGCAGTGCCTCCATGACGCAGACCGTTGCCCGGTCCCGCGCGCGCGCCATCGCCGATGCGATGACGACGCTCGATCGCCGCGAAACGGTAGGATCAGGCTCTTTCAATCCCGCTCCGACCGGCGCATCGTCTATGTCCTATCCATCCGGAGCGGTTAGTCAGAGGGATGCAATGACCGGGCGTTCGACGATCAGCCCCTTGAGCCGCCGCCGCGTGGGCTCCCGTGTTTCGGCAAGCGCTCGGCGTCGTGATCTGACCTCATGACCAAGCCGTCGCTCACCAAGAAAGAGGCCTATCTGGCTCAGGCGAACAGCTGGGCCAGGGATCGGCTCGATGCGGTCCACAGTTCGCGCCGCATCGCCTGGATTGTCGCTTCGATCGCGGCCGTCATCGCACTGTGCGAAGCGCTGGCCTTGCTCGCCCTGGTGCCGCTCAAGCGGGTCGAGCCATATACCTTGCTGGTCGATCGTCAGACCGGCTTCGTCCAGCAGCTGAAACCGCTCGATCCGCAATTCATCGGTAGCCGCGAGGCGCTGACCCAATCCTTCCTGGTCCAATATGTGATCGCGCGCGAAGGCTTCGACATCGACGCGATCCAGAGCGATTATCGCAAGGTCGCGACCTGGTCGTCGGGCGGTGCACGCAGCGATTATCTGGGGCAGATGTCCGCCACCAATCCGGACAGCCCGCTCGCGCGCTACCCGCGCACCACCACGATCGAGGTTGCGGTCAAGAGCATCACCGCGCTCAACGACCACACGGCTTTGGTCCGGTTCGATACGATCCGCCACGATGCCGGCCAGCAACCGGGCCAGGGTCGTCCGTGGGTTGCGGTGATCCGCTACGATTATATCAACCGGCCGATGACCGCCGCCGATCGTTTCATCAATCCACTCGGTTTCCAAGTGCTGAGCTATCGGCGGAGCGCGGAGACACTCGCGCCCGCAGCGCCGGTCGCCGCCCCAGGGGCCCCGGTGCAGCCGGGCAATGGCAATGCGCTGCCCACCACGGCCTACGGTGGCTACAAACCGTGAAGCGCGTCGCGATCCTGCTGCTGGTCGCCGCTACGGGCGGCATACCGGCGCTGGCGCAGTCGCCGACCGGCAGCAAGGACACGCGTATCCGCCGGATCGACTTTGTGCCCGACCGCGTATTCACGGTCATGGCGGCGCAGGGCTATCAGCTGACGATCAACCTCGCGCCCAGCGAGCATATCCAGACGGTCGCGCTAGGCGACACCAACGCCTTCCAGGTCTCCACCAGCCATAGCGGCAACGCCCTCTTCGTGAAGGCGCTCGAGCCTGACGCGATCACCAACATGACCGTCGCCACTGACTCGCGCCAATATGCCTTCACGCTGACTGCGGCGCCGGCGGGCGAAGCGCCCGTCGCCTACAGGATAGATTTCGCATATCCGCGCAGCGCCGTGCAGCCTCCCTCGACGCCGGTGTCGAAGCAGATCGGGGCCTATAAGCTTGGCGGCAGCAAATTCCTCTGGCCAAGCCGGATCACCGATGATGGCGAACATGTCTTCATCGACTGGCCCGCGAATGTGGATCTGCCCGCCATCTACGCGCTTGACGGCCAGGGGCGGGAGTCGCTTACCAACGGCATGATGCGGGGCGATCATATGGTGGTCGACGGCATCGCGCCGCGGCTGGTGTTCCGCATCGACCGTGAGATGGCGACCGCGACTCGCTATGTGCCCAAGGCATCCAAGCCGTGAGCGACGAAACCTCCCTGGCGGGCGAACCCGGCGAGCGTGGGGTCTTGCCGGTCGTAGGCCGCGGTCGGACGGGGGTACCGGGCTGGCTGCTGGTGGTGCTGGCGGGTGTCGCGGCGATTTTGCTGTTCGCGGTGCTGGATGCGCGACGCCGTGCAGCCGAGGCGCCGCCGGTTCGTCCCCAGGCGCTCGACCTGGCCGATCTGCCCGCCACCGTTCCCACGCTGCAAGTGCCCGCCGAACCCATTGCCGCGGCGCCGCCCCAGATCGCGCCCGCTTATCCCCCCTCCAACGTGCCACTGGGATCACCGCTGGGGCCGGTGCCGATCGTCGGGCGCCAGGCGACGCCGGTTGCGGCTTATTACGCGCCCGGCCCGCTCATCCCCGCGCGGGGGCAAAGGCCGGTTGCTGCGCCTTCGGGCGGCCCTGCCGTCGTGATCGACACCAGCACTCCCGGGACCGCAACTGTTGCTCCGGTGACGGCCTCTGGCGGGGCGGCATCTGTGGCGCTCAATGGCGTGCCTTCGACCATGCGGGTTCACGCCGGCAGGCTGGCGGACAAGTCGACTACCGTCACTCAAGGCACGCTCATTCACGCAGTTCTTGAAACCGGCTTTGATTCAACCCGGCCGGGTTTCGCCCGCGCGGTTGTATCGCGCGACGTGCGCGGATTCGACGGCACGCGCGTGCTGATCCCGCGCGGTAGCCGGGTAGTCGGCGAATATCAGGCGGATGTCCGACCGGGCCAGAGCCGCGCCTTGATCATGTGGACCCGACTGATCCGGCCTGATGGCGCGACGATCGATATCGGATCGCCAGCCTCCGACCCGGTCGGCCGCGGTGGGGTCAAGGCCGACGTCAACAGCCACTTCCTCGAACGTTTCTCGGGTGCGATCCTGCAATCCGCGCTCGATGTCGGGGTTAATCTCGCCTCGCGTTCCGCCGACGGCTCGGTGGTGGTCGCCTTGCCGAACAGCACTTTGGGCGCCGGGCAGATCATCCAGCCGACCCCGGTCACGCCCACGCTGAAGGTCAAGCCCGCCACCAGCATCAGCATCTTCGTGGCACGTGACCTCGACTTCACCGAGGTCGAGAACGGGCAGTGACCGCCGTCGCAACCGTCACGAGCGGCGTCTATCTGCGCAGCCTGCTGGCCCCGCTCGGGGGCATGATGGCGCGCGAGGACGTGACCGACCTCTACGTCAACCGGCCCGGCGAGCTCTGGGTGGAAACGCTCGGCGGTGCGATCGAGCGGCATGAACTGCCCGACCTCACCGAAGCGACGCTGACCCGTCTTGCCCGTCAGGTGGCGGCCGTTTCGCATCAGGGGATCAGCCGCGAGCATCCTTTGCTGTCGGCGACTTTACCGGATGGCGCGCGCGTCCAGATCGTGGCGCCGCCCGCGACGCGCGGGCCCATGGCTATCGCCATCCGCAAGCATGTCTCGGCGGACCTCATGCTGGCGGATTATGTTGCGGACGGGGCGTTTTCGGACGTTGCCGCGCGCACATCCTTACAGGCCGATAGGGTCGATGAGCCGCTCGCGGCTTTGCTTGACCGGGGCGACATTGCCGGCATGCTCGCCGCCGCGGTCCGCTCCCGCCGCACGATCCTCGTGTCGGGCGGCACCTCTACCGGTAAGACCACCTTCCTCAACGCCTTGCTGCGCGAGGTGCCGGCAGAAGAGCGGCTGATTCTGATCGAGGACACGCCCGAGCTTCGGGTCGATCATGCCAATATGGTCGGCCTGCTCGCGGCGCGCAGCGCGCTCGGCGAAGCGCAGGTCACCGCCAACGATTTGGTCGCGGCATCGCTGCGCATGCGCCCGGACAGGATAATCCTGGGCGAGCTTCGCGGCGACGAGGCCTACGCTTTCTTGCGTGCGGTCAACACCGGCCATCCGGGGTCGATGACGACCGTCCACGCCGACAGCCCACAGGGCGCGGTCGAACAGATCGCATTGCTCATCCTGCAGGGCGGCACGCGGCTGAGCCTGGACGACGTCGTCCATTATGTTCGATCGATCGTCGGGGTGTATGTTCAGCTCGGACGTACCGCGGGTCGGCGGCATGTCGCCGAAGTCGTCCTCGCGCGCTGACCTTCAGCGAGACTGGGGTACCGCAGCTCCCGCATAGGGATCGTAGGGGCTTACCGATTTTGGCACTGATGGAACCTTCGGCGACGCGATTGACGCTCGCAGGGCCGAACCGCCCGACGTTCCCGTTAGCACGGCGTAAAGGCCGGTGGTGATCGTCGACGCGCCGAACAGCAGGAAGCAACCGACGATAACCGCTGCCCCGCGGCGGACATCCACTCTCCCTGTCAACATGGCGGCCCCTGTCGCCGCAACGGCGAGCACCGCGATGATTGTCGCAACGCTACCCGTCAGGAGGTGTTGCAGCCACCACGCAGCATCGACGATGCTGTTTTGACCGGGAACGTATCCTTCCATCATGCGGCCATCTTCGTGACGCCGCCGCCAAATTGTCAATTCACCGCCTCTCATCTTTCGCGCCATCGCGCGGCCCTATGCCCCTAGGATGACTAGGCCTATCGCGTAGCGCGCTCGCTATTTGACCGTGAGCTTGAACACCGTTCCTCCGAGCGCGGTAAGGGGACCGGAAAAGGTAACTCCATAAAAGGCCCCGTCCTTGCCTTCGGTTACGCCGGCGCCTGGGTCATTTGGCGCTTCGTTCACCGGCCCGAATGACGCCAGGACGGTGTGCGCGCCAGCCAAGGTGAGCTTAAACACGGTACCGCAGGACGTGCATTGGTGCTCGCCGCCCGAGCGCGCGGTTCCGTAGAGATTGCCGTCGCTTCCCAACGTCAGGAACGGCGATGGTCCGTTGCCATCGGTCAATGCCGGCCCGAACGAATGCAGGACCGTCTCGCTACCGCCGGTCGTGATCCGGAAAACCACACCTCCCGCGCTTTCGCCACCGGAGGGGGTGGTGCCATAGAGCGCTCCGTCGGACCCCTGGATGAGCGAGCCTTGCGGGGCGATGCCGTCTCCCCTCGCGCCAAAGGAATGGATGATCGTGACCGCTCCCGCAGCGGTCATTTTGAACACGGTGCCGCAGGAATTGGGCGATGGCGCGCTCACGCCGCAATCGTTCGCCCCGCCATCGATCGTGGTGCCGTAAAAATTCCCGTCGCTCGCCTGCAACAGCGAGCCGATAGGTTCCGCTCCATCGCTGGCGGATGCGCCAAAGGAATGCAGGACCGTCTCGACACCCTGCGGTGTCACCTTGAATATTGTCCCGCAATTGCCGCCGTCTTGCGGGATATTCGCGCAATGATTGCTGCCTCCGGAGGCGGTGGTGCCGTAAAAATTGCCGTCGTCCGCCTGGAGCAGCGCGGCGACTGGCGTCACGCCATCGTTCGGTGTGCCGCCGAACGAGTACACTATGGTGCGGGTGCCGGTGAGCGAGACCTTGAAAACGGTCCCTTGATCATAGGTGCCGCCGTTGGACGTCGTGCCATAAAGGAGACCGTCCTTCCCTTGAATCAGCCCGGCATTCGGCCGGTACGCGTCGGACGGAGATGCGCCGAACGACGATATGACTGTTTCCTTGCCGTCGGCCGTAATCTTGAAAATGGCGCCACAGGGAACCTTGATGTCTTCGCACACATTCGCGCCGCCGGAACGAGACGTTCCATAGAAATTCCCGTCGCTCGCGAGTAACAGCGGGCCGTTGGACTGACTTGCATCGGGAGGAGGACCGAACGAATAAATGAAGCTCAACGCCGCCGCCTTTACCGTCACCACCGTGCTGGCGGATAGTCCGTTGTAGGTGGCGGAGATCGTCGTCGTTCCCGATGCAAGGGCCGAGACCGACCCTCCGGCCACAGCCGCGACGCTCGGCGTGCTTGATGCCCAGGCAGCGCCTGCGGAAAGGTCACGCGTGGATCCGTCAGAGTAGGTGCCGGTTAGAACGAGAGCGGATGTCGTCTCGACCGCGAGGATAGGGTTTGAGGGGGATATCGCCACGGAAATCAAAGTGGCTTGGCCGGTACCGGTCCCCATGCCGCCGCCGGCTCCTCCGGAATCATTTCCGCCGCCACCCCCGCCACCGCAGGCGGCAAGTAAAAGCAGGAAGAAAAGTATGACGGTGCGCCGACTTGTCGCAAGAAGCCCGAGCAGTGAAGCGTCGGCATCGCGGGACGTTCCAAGCTTCCTGGGCTCATAACGCCCAAATGCGGCCACCAACATTCACGCCCCCTCGACCGTCATTCGTTGAGCAACCTTAAGGTCGACTTGGTCACGTGGCCACGACATTTAGCGTCTGTTCGGTTGAATTGCCGCGGAAAACCCGAGGTAAGGGCCGCAGGGGCGGAAAGGTTGCCTGAACCCATCGAAAATATGCCTCAATGTCCGGCCCCACCCCTCATCGTGACGCTGGCATGTGCGTGCGAAATCCACCTGCAGACACTGCTCTATCTTGAGCAGAAGCCCGCCCGGGGACACATGCTGGATCGTCTGTCCGCGGCACTCAGCCCTGATGTGCGCAGCATGATAAGTGACCGCTATACGGCTAATCTATCCGCTGGCACCGGACCGCTTTATGAAGCTCTCGGCGAGATCAATCATGCCTACGCTGACTGGCGTGCGCTAGAGAAAGCAGGGCGGTCCACAGCAGCATTGAACGCGCTATGGCACCTTGCACGCACACTTGCAGCGGTCACTGTCGAAAGGTGCCCGGACTTAGGGTCCGTAGCCGACGATCTGGAGCGGTTGACGATCGCGCGCCCTTACTTGGCCGGGTGAACTGCGGCTATGCAATTGGTGGGGGGGCGTAAGGCAAGATAAAGCTTCGGCACCGGTGATGCCGCAAGTGATTGTCTGCACATCGTTTTTTTGGTTCAGCAGCGGCACTGCCCTGCTGAGGCCAGTATCGTCCCTTTGCAAAGTGGCGGTTTCCGGCCATTTTTTTGGCACCGCTCCTCGTTCGGCGCCTTAGTTCAGCCGGCGACCTTACTCTCCACTGGCGGCTCCCAACCGACTACGCTGCGGCCGCCAAATGCGTGCGATGCGATGCGCTCTTGCGCGATCAGCGCCTCGACCGACGGACCGCTGGCCTCGCGTTCGAGCCGGCGCGCCTGCTCGTCCAGCCGACGGATGGCTGCGAGCTCCTCAGTATGCCCCAACTTGGCCTTGCGCACTGCCGACTTCATGACCGCGATGCTGTGGTCATAGACGCGCGTGGGAACGGGGTAAGGATGCCTGTCCTTGCCACCATGCGCGAGACTGTAGCGCGCAGGATCGCTGAAACGGCATGGCGCGCCGTGCACGACTTCCGCAACCATGGCGAGGGCACGAACCGTGCGCGCGCCGATGCCAGGCACAAGCAGCAGTTCCGCGAAATCCTTTGGGCCCTGTTCGGCCGCGGCGGCGAGCGCGCCATGCAGGCGCCGCTCGATCACATTGTTCGGCCGGACCTCGTGGTGATCTGGCAGCACAAGATGGGGCAATAATCCTTGAGCATCGGGCGCGGGTGGATCCAGCCGCGTCAATTCGCGCAGAATGCCGGCCGGCCCCTGATCTGCGAGAAGCTGCAACTGGCCCTGCCGGGATGCGATGGCGCGTCTGTCGGCTAGGTTCACAATCTCGCCCTGGTTGCATCCATCGATTGCGGCATGGGGCTGGTCGACAAAGCTCTCCAGACCTTCGCTCAGCCAGTGGTACCGGCGTGCCTGTCGCCGATCTCCGTTCATTCCTTGCTGGACGACCACCCAACGGCCGTCGTCGGCAACGATGAAGCCATGGAGATATAGGTCGAAGCCATCCTGCACGGCCGCGCTGTCGACCTTGGCGACGAGCCGGCTCGCCTTGCCCAAAGCCGCGCCATCGATGCCGGTCCGATCGCCCACCAGCAGCAGTTCGTCGGGGGTGCGGCGGCTATGCCGGCCGCGCCCGCCGCAAACGTGAATTCCGAGCTCGCCCGACAATGGCCCAAGGCCCCGCTTAAGCGCGCCCAGCACGCTGGCGGTGATGCCTGACGAATGCCAGTCCATACCCATCACCGCACCGAAGCACTGAAACCAGAATGGATGGGAGAGCCTGCGCAGGAACTCCTCGCGGCCATATTCGAGGACGATCGCCTCGGTCATAACTGCGCCCAGCTTGGCCATGCGCTGCCCCAGCCAGGCCGGCACCCGCCCGCCGTGCAGCGGCAGATCGGCGCTACCGGAACGTTTACTCATTGGACGGTCGCTTCGCTGCTGGTTTCGAACAGTGGCAGTGCCTTTTCGACGTCCGGCTTGAGGCTACCGAAATTCGACACGGTAACGCCTACGAGGCGGATGCCCTTGGGCGTCGGCAGGACCGAGCGGATCAGCGCGCGGCTGGCCTCGCGTAATGCCTCCTGCGTGTCGATCAGTCCGGGCTGGGTGCGGCTCCGGGAGACGTTCTGGAAGTCGGCATATTTGACTTTGACAGTGACCGTCCGGCCGAACGCCTGTGCCTTCTCGCACCAAACCCAGACCTCGTCCGCCTGGCGCAGCACGCCGTTCTCGATCTCGCTATCCTCGACTAGGTCGCGGTCGAAGGTGGTCTCCGACCCCGATGACTTGCGCTCGCGAGATGTGTTGACGGGCCGGTCGTCGATGCCACGCGCAATCGCGTAATACCACTCGGCGGAGCTGCCGAAATGTTCCTCCAGGAATTCGATCGGTTTGGACCGGAGATCAGCACCGGTTTCGATCCCCAGCCGCGACATCTTTGCCGCCGTGACAGGACCGACGCCATGGAATCGCGCAACCGGTAAGGACGCCACCCATTCCGGACCCATTTCAGGCGTGACCGCGAACTGGCCGTTCGGTTTCCGCTGATCAGACGCCAGCTTCGCCAGGAACTTGCAGTAGGAGATGCCCGCGGAGGCGGTCAGTCCAGTCTCCTTGTGAATGCGGGCACGGATTACCTTGGCGGTCGCCCACGCGGTTTCGAGACCGGCTTTGTCGGCGGTCACGTCAAGATAGGCTTCGTCGAGTGAAAGCGGCTGGATGAAATCGGTATAGTCCGCGAAGATCGCATGGATCTGGCGAGAGACCTCCCGATAGACGTCGAAGCGCGGCGGAACGAAGACGAGATCTGGACAGCGGCGCAGGGCTGTGACCGAAGGAAGAGCCGACCGCACGCCGAAGGCGCGCGCCTCGTAGCTCGCGGCGGCAACAACGCCGCGTGCAGCGGCATAGCCGACCGCGACCGGCCGCCCACACAGGTCAGGATCGTCACGCTGTTCGACCGACGCATAAAAGGCGTCCATGTCGACATGGATGATCTTGCGCTCGGCTGACCCTCGCATCAGGTCGATATAAACGATGCCGAACAAAGTGGGAACAGCCAACTCGGCCACGGGCCTCCTGTCCCAAGGATCTGGGTGTCCTGCGAGCGAAGTTGCTTCCAAAGCTGGCCAAAAGGGTGCGTATTCGTGGCTACAGCACCCTTCATGGGAACGATGTGCTAGTGCAATATGAGGTTATGATCACGCCTGACAATCGCCATCCCGCTGCCCGCCCGGATGGGCAGGAGCCACTTGCCGTTCGGATCAGAGAGGCATGCCGGCTAACGGGCATCGGAAGGTCCAAACTCTATGAACTCATCGCCAGTGGCGACATTGAGATCGTGAAAATTGGAACTATGACGCTGGTCCCATTCGAGAGCCTGAAGGGTCTCGTCGCGCGCGCAAACCGATGTCCGTAATGCGCCCTAAATCCGGTCATTAATTCGCAATTAGAAATTTTGCCCTCTAAATTCTATTCAAAATTACAACCTAGCGGGCATTTTACATTTCAAAGCGTATCTTAGATTTATAAAGCCATCTTGCTTATAAGCTGGCCAGCTATTTGTAATAGACAACGCAAGACTTTGAAGGTAGATGCAAGATCTATTAATACTCATGTTGCAATGCTGCTCAACATCACTAGAGTTTTTTGTAAATATCTGTAATATATTTATACCATTCTTAATATCTAGTTTTTTTTCACACAGAAAACCCTCGTTAAATTTGACAATGCGTGAAAATTCCTCCGGAGCAGTGTGAACCACCACCTCGGGATAGCCCTGGGTGAATATTTCGTTTGGAGAAACCCATATGACCGGAAACGGGGCATCTCTGTCTCCGCGCACCACAAACCGCACCCATTGCGCTCCACTTCGCGGTTGGGGAGAGCCCAATATGTACCACTCTTTTTTGCTCGTCGCTCCAGCATTACAGGTGCCAAAGGCAACGACGGCGATGGCCGCGAGAAGGTGATTTTTTCGCATAAGGATACTACTTTATCTGAACAATGGGTTTTAATGTGACGGTCCCGCCAGACGAGATGTTAAATCCCCAACTTACAGTGAAAACGGGAGAATAGGATCCCCTTGCTCCTGCGACCAAAGATGTGACGGCAGACCACGACACGCCAGAATAAGTCCGCGAGGGCGCGTCAAAAAACTTGATGTAGCCATTGCCAACTTGGCCCGCAAGTTGGGCATCGGTGTAATATAACGGGCCGGCCCCATTATGGTCTGCTGTTGGCGCCCCCGACCCCCGACTGCTGATCTCTGTAAAGCTTTGTATCCAGTTCATAGATCCGGAATCACCGAAATATGTCATTCCTAGTTCAGCGCCTTTACCGTCACTCGCCGTTTTGTTGGCTCGATAAGCATAGGTTACGGTATTACCAGAGGAGGTATTGAAGTAGCCTGTTTTCCAAGTAACGCCGTTTTTGTCAGTAACATCTCCCAAGCTGGCATTTATATTGGATTTGAGATCCCTGATTGAATCGGTGATGTTAAATTGCTCCTGAACCCAGGCTGCTCCATCTATATTTCCGTTTGCGGTACCACTATCAACTTCACCCGTGACTGCTCCCGCGACCTCGCTTCCGCCAGCGTAGTCAGTTGGATGATAGTTGGCATAGAACTGGGATTGCTGCGCCTGGCAGGCGGCAGATTCGGCCGCTGTAGGTGGCCCGCTGCCCGAGCCGCATAGTCCAGTCGGATCGGCGCTATTGATGGGATCCCCATGAACATAACTGTACCAGTTTGGCCCGTCATCGTAACCTATGAGATCGGTTTGCATGAACCGCCCCCAGGTCGCTGAGTAGATGCGCGCCTTGTAATAATACATGCCAAGCTCAAGCAGATAGGCCTGCCCGGTGTACTGGAATCGCCCGATGTTGGTCGACGCCGGGATGCCGTATTCGTCGTAAGCGTTGATGCCGAGGCTGTTGCCCGAGGCATCGGTGATAAGCGTGGTCGACATCCGCTCGTCATGCGCCAGCCAGCGCCGGTCGGTCGTGCCCGCCCCTTCGTACCAGACCAGCACATTGTCGGAGCCGGGGATGTGGACGTAGCGGCGCAGGATGGTGTTCGAGCCATCCGTCTCGGCGATCAAATCCGAGCCATCGTAGACGAAGCGCGTCGTGCCCGGCACCGCCTGGGCGGCGAGACGCCCTTCGGCGTCGTAGCTCAGGCTGTTGGTGCCGAAGGTCGTGAGCTGGTTCTTGCTGTCATACGCATAGGTGGTCGCACCCGCGCTGGTAGTGTTGCCGCGGCCATCATAGCTCGGCACCACCGCGCCCGAGAGAGTGTACTGGTTGAGACCGTTGGTCGTGTAGGCCCGGTTACCAATCGCCGCCTGCGTATAAGCATAGGCATCGTTGGTCATGCCACGACTGATCATCTGACCCACGGGATTGTAGGCGAACGTGTAGGTATTGCCCGCGGTCGGGTGGCTAATTGTATAAGTCTGAAGCCTCGAGGCCGCGTCATAGGCATAGCTGCTGTTGACACCATTGCCGCGGGTCAGGCCGGTCGGCTTGCCCTGATCGTCATAGGTGAAACTTGCGAGCACGCCGACGCCCGAGGTCGCGCCATTCTCGCGGATATCAAGCAGTTCGCCCAGCGTGTCGTAGTCGTAATTGACGTAGAACCCATCCGACCAGGTCAGCTGCGTGCGGCGCCCGGCGGCGTCATATTGGTAGCTGGTCGAACCGCCCGTCAGCTGCGGCGATTCCGTGAGCTTCCGGCCGAGCTGATCGTAGGTGAAGCTGACCTTCTTGCCGTTGCCGTCGTCGACCGAAGTGACGCGGCCCAGCAGGTCGTAGCTGGTGGCGATATCCTTGTCGTTCGCATCGACCGGGTTGACCATATGCGCCAGCGTCTGCCGGCCGAGGAAGTCGTACGTGTAAGTGATCTGCTTGCCATCACGCAGCTGGCGCGTCGAAAGGCGGCCGTTGGCGTCGTAAGTCAGCTGCTCATAGTCGGTCGTCGAGACCTGGCCAGGAGTGGTCTTACTCGGATAGCTAGTCTTCTGGAGGCGCCCCCAATTGTCATAAGTGTATTGGGTCTTGTTGCCCTTCGCATCGACATAAGTGCTCAGTTGGCCGTCCAAACCAGGGGCGCCGTAGGTTTTGGTGAATTCTGTTCTCTGGAGGGATGTCCCATATCCGGTGATCTGCTGGATCACGCGGTTCAGACTATAAATATATCTGGTAATCCGGTCCGGACCAAAGCTGCCCTGGGTGCCGAGCGTGCATGCCGCCGTGCTGTTGGAAGGCGCGAAAAAAGCAGGGTTCATGCGCACGGCCGCGCAATCGAGACGACCCATTCCGTCATAGCTATAGTCGGTGCGCGCCTGCGGCACGCCACCGCCATAGGCGATGTCGTAGAGCTTCAGGAAGTTGCCGTCGTAAGCGCTATCGACGCGCATGAGCGACGCAAACCCTGTACCGTCGGGGTTAGATGTCCCGGTGTCGACAGAGGTCGGCTGCCCGCGGACATTGTAGGTCGTCTTGACCGAGCGATTGTGGAGTGGGCCTGCACCGTCGGGGTCGGGTCCGACAACCTGCGTCACTTGACGATCGGCATTGTACGTCCAGGTGGTGGTATCATCGCTGCCCGGCAGCGGCCCGTCCTCGGAGATCTTGTTGCCGATCACGTCATAGTTGACGCTGGTCGTGCTGCTGATCGAGCCGTCACCCGCAGCAGTGGTGGTCGAAACGGGCAACAGATTGTTCGCGACGCCGGTCGATCCATAGCTCACCGACGTGGTCGTCTCATCGGCGGTGCCGGTGCAGGATGCGGTCGTTGCGCAGGTTGACGTGCCGGTCGGCAGGTAGATCGCCGAAGGCGCTGCGACGACTGTGCCGGTCGCATCCTTATAATAAGCCGTGAGCTGCGCATAGCTGGTCCGAACCTGCGGCTGGACGCCGCCCGTCGCAGCGGCCGGCGCGGTCGCGCTGGTGACCCCGCCGTGCACCGGATCGTAGGTGAAGGACGACACCTTGCCGGCATTGTCCGTGACCGTCAGCGGCTCGTTGCAGGTGACCGCGTTCGAGCAATCTGCGGCGTACGTGGCCGTCGTGACGATCGCGGGCACCGAGCCCCCGAAGTTAGGCGAAGTCGTAGCGCTCGTGACGTTGCCACGGCTATCGTAGGTGAACGTGGTTCCAGCGGCCCAGTCGCCGGCACCTGTCATGTGACAATATTGGTCATAATTATAAATATGATAATATGACGTCTGGGAGGCGTATTGGTAGGATTGAGCACCCTTCAGATTATCCGTGTACAATCCGCATAGGGACGTGCCGGCCGAGTTCCATCCGACTTGAATTGAACGGTTATACATTGTCGCATCCGGATACGACGTGACGTTGACCGTGTTGAGCCTGCCGTCGCTAAAAAACCCGAAAGCGTGGCTGAGCTTGCCCCGACCGGAAACAGCTACTCCGATCGAGTAGGAGGAAAATGTACAGGACCCGCCGATACAGTTGCCGTTCTCAGCATAAGTGATCTGCGTGTCTTCAGCGGCGCTGCCAATATTTTGGATGCCGACCAATATGTAGGTTTGTTCGAGCGCGGCCACGCCCAACCGGTAGGTTTTAACGCGACCGTCCGGAAGCGTCACATATTGATAGCCATAAGATCCTGCGGCGATGGGACTGCTGTACGATTGTGAATAGCTCACCGATCCATTGTCAGATGCGCAGGAATCTGCGGTTGGGTCGCAGTAGGTCTGCGCAAGATTGACCGCCTGGACCTTGGCGACTCTCAGCCATTCATTGGCGGCAGCCGCGCTTCCATAGGATAGAGTGTCGGACCCATGGGAGAAATGGAGCATGTAGCCGAAATTGTTGCTTACTGCTTGTAGGCGCACAACATTATAAGAAACGTAAGTGCCGCAAGTTGTCGTGCCACCAGGGCAGCTATAAATCTGATAGGCGGCCGACTTATAGGTAAGAGTTTCAATCTCTCCATTCGGGTGCACGATGCTGGTGGCTACAGCATGTGCCGGGAGATAAAAACTAAAGCCCGTCGGGTAGATTGGGTTTGCGAAATTTATGACGGTCCCATCTTTTTCGGTAAATTGGTACGTATCGATGGTATAGGAATTCGGTGCAGTGAAGTGTCCGGTGAGGACCAGTCCGTCATTCTTGTTGGTGGTGAAAGTATAGCCGATTTGATGACCGGATCCGTCAGTTATTGCGGTAGAGTGCAAAAAAGAAAAGCTCGTCCCGCCGACCGAAACGACCGGCTGATTGCCATAGTTGGTCAGGCTAATGACGTAGTTATGAACAAATCCGTTGACCGACGTTTGGGAGTGCGGCGTACTTTGATACAGCAAACCCTGTGTCCAGGTGCGGCCGTAAGCAAGACCGCCTTTGCCCGCATTTCCGATCGAGAGAAAACTATCGGAAGGCCTGAACTGAATGTTCAGGAGGTCGACGCCGGTTTCGTCGATGGCTGAAACCTCGGGCGGCGTCGGCAATGAGGTGGTTTGCGCAATCAACGGGCTGGATGCCCCGACGCCTATCGCAAGCATGCAAGCGAGGGATACCTTGCGCAGCCAGGTGGTGATCATAGGTTTCGCGTCCCGTTCAAATCTGGTGCTGACGGCCGGTCATGCGGCCTTGCGGATCAGTTGGTCTGGCCGGCGGTGTCGGGCAGCAGCCGCTTGGCCGCCGCGCAGAGCTTGCGCGCATCGATGCCGAGCTGCGCCTCGGTCTGCTCCTGGACCATGTCATTGCCCTTCGCGATCTCGCACACGAAGCGCTTGTGATCGGCAAGTTGAGCCAGGAGGGCGCCGCAGGCGACCGGCTGAAAGCCCTTGGCGGTAAAGTCCGCCTGGCTATCTGCGGGCACCGGCACCACGAAGGCCCAGTCATGGCCGTCATGCTTGGTGGTGGCGCGTGCCATGCAGCGCGCGGTGACCCCGTTGGCGGAAAGAGCTTGCCCAGCCGGGCTCGAAAGCGTTGGTGGTGCGGTCTGGGCGATGGCCTGAGCTGATATTCCCGCGACGAGCGCGCACGACCACAGCTTCAGCCTCATGCCGATCCATCCCTGCTTTGAGCTTAAATGCACGCCCACGCACATCCTACGAGGACATACACGTCCCCGGCACCGGTCGAGACTCGACTTGCGGTCACGCCAAACTGATGGCAGCATTGCATCTAGTCAAGCAGACTCGTCAGTCCTCTTGATTGGTAAATGTCGCTTTTATTACAACTCTACGAAGAGGGCGGAGCGATGCGTCGAAACCTTGTCTTGGCTATTGGGCTGGCAATTACAACCATTCCGGTTGTTTCTTCCGCCGAAACGGCCACCTATCAATATGACTCGCTCGGACGCCTGACCCAGAGCTTTAAGCAGGGCGGCGGCGCCGACGGTACGCTCACCGTCATCACCAACGATCCCGCGGACAACCGCTCCAACTATACGGTGCTCAACGTCACTAAGACGCTCCATGCGGGCGACAAGGTCTATTCGAGCGACAACGCTTACTACCTGACGCTCAAGGCCAACGGGGAATTGGCGGTCATCAAGGTCTCCACCAGCGCCGAACTCTGGAACTCTGGCACCACCACCCTCGCCACCGATCACGCCACCTTCGGATCCGACGGCAACCTCGTTCTGCTCGACGCAGCCAATACCAACCTCTGGAACTCCGCAACCTCAGGTCACCCAGGCTCCCAACTCGCCGTCCAAACCTCAGGCTCCCTCACCATCACAGATACCTCAGGCACGGTGGTGTGGCATACGTAAGCCACTGACACGCTACCCGGAGTTTACACGAACCCTCCCCTTGCTGGCGCGGCTGGTGATCCCCTTCACCGTACGTTGCTGCAAATACTTTAACATAATCTGATTGCCCGGCGGGCGAGCCAAACAGCACATTCGGCTTGCCTTCGCGCGCTATGCGAGCAATCTGACCCCGCTCCTGTGAAAGCCAGGAGCGGGGCGTCGAAACCCTTCCGATGTTACTCGGTCATCCTCTTGAAGGAGGCCGGGTGGCATGCGCGCATGTCCAGCCGGCTTGCCGGTAAAGGCGCATGCGCCTGTCATCGGCAGGTTTCGAACATCCGGCTTTGGCCGTCGCCCCAAGAGGACATAGGGGGACGAGAGCTTGACGGATACGGATACAAGCGGTGCCAAAACCGGTCGGACCGAACGCGGCATGATCTTCACACTTATGGCGGGCATGGCGCTCGTCATAACCCTTTTCACACCAGCATTTCTGACATTTCTACCGGTCCTCGTGACGCTGTTGCTCGGCATCGCCGCAATTGGGAAGCGCGAGCGATTGCGCCCAATCGCGATTGCCATAATGGCGATTGCGGTCCTGCTGCTTGCCATCGTCCGCTGGCCGACGCCCCGCCAGCACGGCTCGGCCCAACAGGCCGACGCAGGATGGAGTTATGGTTCCGATCAGACTTTCGGAAATTGGGCTCGGATATATACGAGCACCGACCTCAAACTCGCGCCGCCCTACGACGGGGACAATCCGACCTACCTCCAGGTGGACGGTAGCGGCGGTGTAATGGTGGTTGCCACCCAAGGGCAGTTTGTCTGCCCGCTCGATGGGACCGTCGCCATTAACGGGTGGCGTTACCCTTGCTCCATTCCAACAGGATACGGAAATGATCATCTCCAGATATCCCGGGTCGCTTATCATGACAAAATAAAGGGGCAGCCCGACGAACCTGCCGTTGCAATCGCGCATGCGGCAGAAACCACGGTCACCGCGCAATTTTTCGACAACGGATATCGGGATCTCGAATTCGCGACGGCGCATCTCAAGCTTGAACTTCCGTCTTACCTCTCGCGATCAGGTAGTCCGTCATGAGGTGGCAGTACCTGCTCGACAGTCTCGCAACGCAGCCGCCGTGTGACGGACCAAGGTGGCTTGGGGACGTTCGACGTGGTGATTTCGCTGCAATCCCGGAAGACGTGCGATGGGAGACCGGTCAGGAACTTGCCATACTGATCGATGGCTATGCACTCGCCGAAGCGCTCGGGCTTCCCGAGGTTGGTCCGTACATGGCACAGCAATTCGGTGCGGCCGGAGAAAGCGGCAGGTGGCCAGGCGATGCCGTCGATCTCTGGCTGTCACTATTCCTTCAGCAACGATACTGGCGGCAGGCCTATCCTCAAGAGCCCGATGCAAGCACGCAACGTCTGTTGGATCTGCTCTGCCATCAGCTGAGGGAGGCTCTGATCGCGCTGTCCGCAGACCAACGACCAGAGCCCCACGGATAGCTATTCGGGACTATCGTTGTCGCTTTGCGGCGGCCGGGCAAGGCGGCCGCTAGCCTCCTGTACCGCGGCCTGGCGATCAGGGTCACCCATATCGAGCGTGATCACGGTCGGCATGTATTGGGGCTCGTCGTCGGGCTGGTCAGCCAGCAGGTACGCCGCGACCCCGGTTTGGAAGCGCAGAAAATTGTTCCAGATGCCGATCGTCCCGTCCATCAGCTTGAGCACGTAGGTCTTCGCCGCCGCCTCGCGTTTCATAATTTTCTTCTTTTTGCCACCGATGGTGACGGACACCTTTTCGTCGAGTTCGCGCTCGATCAAATCGAAGATAAATTCTCCCTTTTTGGGACGCCCGCTCGGATTGCCGGACTGCCCCTTCTTATATTGCGTGCTCTTGGGCGGCTTGCCGTAGCCCACTTCGTAATCGTCGCTCATTCCGCGGCCTCCGCATAAGAGGTGCGTTCAGCGGCAACTTCGGCGAAGCTGCGACCATCGTGGAGCTTGGCCTGCAAGCCGGTCTCCTTCTCCAAACGCGCGACGATGTAGTCCACATAGGTGGGGTCAAGCTCGATCCCGAAACCGCGGCGGCCGGTACGCTCGGCGGCGACAAGCGTGCTGCCAGAGCCCGCAAAGACATCCAGGACGATGGCGTTGCGGTTGGAGCAGTCCAGGATCGCATCCACGAGCAAAGCTACCGGCTTGCACGTCGGATGAGCCGCGAGCTGGTCGTTACGCCCCTTCTGAAAGCTGTTGACCCCCGGATACGTCCACAGGTTCGTGCGGTAGCGCCCCTTATCGCCCAGCCCGAAATTGTTGATGTGGGGCGCATCGCCCGCCTTGAACACAAACACGAGTTCGTGCTGCGAGCGATAAAAGGTACCCATGCCCCCGTTGGTCTTGGCCCACACGCACAGGTTCTTCAGTTCGGCATAGTGCGCCTCACCGGCAGTCAGCAGTTCGCCGATATGACGCCAGTCCATGAAGAGCATGTGGATCGAGCCGGAGATGGCGAAGGCCACAAGCTGCTGCATCACCGCGCTCAAAAACCCAATGAACTGCTCCTTCGTCATTTCGCCCGACGCCATCGCGAACTCGCGGTGGGTGATCGCGCCGAGGCCGGAGACGTGGCCCGCGATCGGCACGTTGTAGGGCGGATCGGTAATGACCAGTTCGGCCTTCTTGTCGCCGAGCAGGATGGCATAGCTCTCGGGGTCGCGGGCGTCGCCGCAGAACAGCTTGTGCTGACCGATCGTCCACAGGTCGCCGACCATGCTGACGACCGGGGCGTCGGGATCGGGCTCGGAAACAACTTCTTCCTGCGCCGCCGTGTCCGACGGGGCGTCAAAAACGATCCCGTCAATCTCCGACATTTCGAAGCCGGTGAGGTCGATATCGAAATTGAGCTCCGGGCTAAGCAGGAATTCAAATTCCGACTTGAGCAGGCCAACGTCCCACCCAGCCTTCTGTGCAAGGGCGTTGTCAGCCAAGATGTAGGCGCGCTTGTCGGCCTCGGTCATGCCGGTGACGCAGACGGTCGGAACTTCGCGCAGGCCAAGCAGCTTCGCCGCCTCGAGGCGGGCGTGACCGCAGAGAAGCTTGCCGTTCTCGGCCGTGATAATCGGATTGACCCAGCCAAAGTGCTTGATGCTTTTGGCGATCTTGCGGATTTGGGCTTTCGAGTGCGTCCGCGGGTTGGTTTCCTGCGGCGCCAAGCTGGCGGTCAGGCGATATTCAATTGCGAGGCTATTCGAGCCCTCGCCCCCCTTCTTCGTCGACATGGGAATACCCCTCGTCTGCGGCAGCGCAATGCGCGTCCGCAATGGTGGATTGATCCACACCACGACTTCAGGGTGTTGCCCCGCGCCCGACTTCAACGGCGCAGCAGCACCTGCGCATCCATGCAGGTATTCGCACTTTGTTCTAGTTTAGCTGATCACGCAAGACGCATTTTTTCGTGGCTTTGTCACGCAGCGCAAGTGAACAGATCCATGAGAGACTGACCAGACGAGCCGATCGGCTAAAGGGGCGTCGAATTCCCTGTAATTCCCTGGTTATCAGGGAAATCACGAGAGACTGGTTCGCTCTGGACTCCCTGCACGACCATTTTTCACGAGGAAAATGGCATTCCGGGCGTCCGCAAGGGGCGATCCCAGACGCTGTGTATGCCCGTATATCCAGAGCGGTCGCCGGAGCGCGACCATTGTTGGGCCACCTAAAGACACACAAGGAATGACCGATAGAGCTTCTGTCGCTTCGTGACAGCGATGCTCGACCGACGTTGCGGCCGCCCCGGCTGGCGCGGTTTCATTTGTATGATATATAGCGCAAAATGTTATAGGACGATTATGCCAATAACTAGCCGGCGCTACGCGATCCATTGCGCTACTGCGCTCATCTGCGCAACCACGGTTGCCTGCGCAGTTGCCCCCGCCAAGGCCCAGCAACCGGCTATGACTATCGCGCAGTTGGACGGCCAGGCGGGCGGCAAGACCTTCGAGGGTATCGGCATCGTCGACGGCGGTGGCGCGACGTCGGTCTTGCTCAAGGACTATCCGGAGCCGCAGCGAGCTCAGATTCTCGACATGGTCTACCGGCCGAAATTCGGCGCATCGGTCAGCGCCCTGTATGTCGAGATTCCGGGCGACGGGAATTCCACGCAGGGTTCCATGCCGAGCCATAGGCACACGCGCACCGATCTGAATTACCGGCGCGGTTTCATGTGGTGGGTGATGCAAGAGGCGCGCAAGCGTAACGCCCATCTTTCCCTGGACGGTGCCGCGTGGAGCGCTCCGGGTTGGGTCGGGACGCGGGGCAGGCGGTTCGGCAGACCCGACGAGCCTTTCTTTTCGGCCGACGGCGTCGATTATTATATCAGCTGGCTCAAAGGCCTGCGCAGCGTTTACGGCCTTCAGCTCGACGCAATCGGCGTGCGCAACGAGAAAGGCGTCAGCTACGGTTTCGCGGAAGCCTTCCGGCAGGCGCTGGACGCCAACGGCTTTTCCAAGACGAAATTACACGGCTTCGACAATTGGCCGGACGACCGCTTCGATTTTGTCCGCGATATGCTCGCCGACAAAGCGCTTCGGGACGCGATCGATATACCTAGCGCCCATGTCAGTCCGGCCGAGGGCGGGAAGGTTTCCCGCGAGACGCAGAAGGCCGCAGAGCAGATGGGGAAGCCGCTCTGGGATACCGAGCAGCATGTATATCAAGCGGGCTATCCCGGCCTGATCAGCACGGTCAAGTCGTTCAACGAAGGCTTCATCGTGTCCGGCTTCACCCGGATCACGGACTGGTACGGCATTGGCGGCTTATACCAGATGCAGCCTTATTCGGGCGAACGGGAAGCCCTGGTGCGCGCCAATTGGCCCTGGAGCGGTCACTACAGCGTCAATCCGAAACTCTGGGCTTACGCGCATTACGGGCAGTTTGCGGAAATCGGCTGGTCCTACCTTGAGGGTGCGAGCGGGTTTCTGAACCAGGGTGGCAGCTACGTAACGCTGAAGTCTCCGACCGGCGATTATAGTGTGGTGATCGAGACCAAGGATGCAAAGGAGACGCAGCGCCTGCGCCTGAACGTCTCCCACCTTTCGCAGGCGGCGCTCACCGTCTGGCGCAGCACCCCGTCCGCGCAGTTCGAACATCTGCCTGACCAGGCTGCGACACGCGGCAGCTTCGAGCTCGAGCTGGAGCCGGACGCGGTCTACACGCTCTCGACCACGCGCGGCCAGCGCAAGGGGACCTTCGATGCGGTGCCCGCACTCAGGTCCTTCCCGTTTCCCTATAGCGACACGTTCGACCGCTACCGGGACCCGGCGCGATGGGGCTTTCTTCCCAGCTATTTCGCTGACATCTATGGCGCGTTCGAACTCGCGCCTTGCCCGGCGCGCGCCGAGCAATGCCTCACGCAGACAGCGCCGGTACAGCCCCTCTCCTGGGCACCCGGATGGCTTCCCTACACGATCATCGGCGACGACACTTGGACCGACTATGTCGTCAGCGCAGACGTCTATCTGAAACAGGGCGATGAAGCCGGGGTAATGAGCCGCGTGAACGATGTGGGCAGCGGCTACGGCTCGATCCCGAAAGGGTATCTCCTGCGGCTCTCCGACAACGGAACGCTGACCCTTTCCGTGGTGCGGGGCAAGATCGACAAGAAAAAGCCCGTGGGCGATGCCGAACAACAGGCGCTGATCAAGGCCAGCGGGGATGCGAGCGAGGGTGGCGAGAAGATACTCGCGACGGCCAAGCTGGCTCAGGTGCGGCCGGGGAGCTGGCACAGGCTCTCGCTGCGCACGAGCGGCACGGCGATCTCCGCTTCGGTCGACGGGAAGCAGATCCTCGCGAGTGTCGACAGTCTTTATTCGCGCGGCATGGCCGGTCTCTTCGCGGGCGGAAGCGGATCGGCGATGAGCACGCCCTTCTACGATAATTTCAGCGTCGCTCCGGCCAAGGACGAGCCCGCTACCCCTTTGCCCGCCGATTTTGCCCCCACTCCAATCTATGCCGCCCGGCAGTAGCCGCCGCGCCTCAGCGGAATAGCCAAGCGTCGCTCAGCCGAGCTGATCTATTGCGCCGCGTTGATCCGGGCGAGCGCGGCGGCGTGCAGCGGAAGGGCATTCGCGGTTGCGGTGAGCCCGGCACGCAGCCGGCTCATCTGGCGCATGAGCTCGGCGAGCGGATAGCGATCGACCAGTTGGTCATAGGCACGTGGTTCGATCCCCTGGCCAAGCATGACGGCGAGCCAGCTGACGTCGGTGAAGAGGTCGCCGTCGCGCCGAAAAATCCGACCCTTGCTTGCGAACAGTTCGATCTTGTCCGCCAGCGTCTGCGGAATCGCAGCATCGCGACACGCCCGCCAGAACGGCGTGTCCTGGCGCTCGGTCGCCTTGTAATGAAGGATGATGAAGTCGCGCACCTGCTCGAACTCAAGTGCGCTCTGGCGATTATATTCCTTGGTGTCGGCTGGATCGAAGCTTCGGTCCGGGAACAGGGCAATGAGCTTTTCGACGCCGGACTGGATAAGATGGATGCTCGTCGACTCGAGCGGTTCGACGAAGCCGGCGGCCAGACCCAGGCCCACACAATTCTTGATCCAGGGCTCCCGGAGGCGACCGGTCTGGAAGCGTATCCTGCGTGGCTCCTCGAGCGGTTTTCCTTCCAGCCCGGCCAGCAGCTTCGCCTGCGCGTCGTCATCGTCGAGGTGGCCGCTCGAATAGACATGCCCGTTACCCGTGCGGTGCTGCAGCGGAATGCGCCAGCGCCACCCCGCGACATCCGCCGTCGCACGCGTGAAGGGCGGAGGCGATGCGAGGGGCTCGCTCGCCACCGCGAGCGCGCGGTCGCACGGCAAGTAACACGACCAGTCCTCGAACGCGGCGTCGAGCCGGTTGAGAAGCAGCCGGCGAAAGCCGCTGCAATCGACGAAAAGGTCGCCCGAGATCGTCTCGCTGCCGCTAAGGCGGAGGCTGTCGATGAAGCCGTCCGCGGGCCTGAGCACGACATCGTCGACGCGCCCTTCGATGCGGCGCACCCCACGCGCTTCCGCATAAGCGCGCAGCATCGCCGCGTAGCGCGCGGCGTCGAAATGATAGGCATGCCGCATCGACGCGCGCAACGTTTCATCTGCGCC
>Ga0070658_10000631_pt1 | contig 30435 bp, 32 predicted proteins | sample KBSC13metaG_FD_64664 | JGI IMG/M metagenome (GOLD analysis project Ga0070658, IMG submission 64664) | Corn rhizosphere microbial communities from Kellogg Biological Station, Michigan, USA - KBS C1-3 metaG | ecosystem: Host-associated > Plants > Roots > Rhizosphere > Soil ... | reverse complement strand
GCGCCCAGCGCAAGATAGGATTGGCCCAGCCCGAGCTTGGCCTCGACGCCGTCGGGATTGGCCTGCAACGCGCGGCCGTAGAGCGGGATCGCATCGCCCAGTGCCCCCGACTTGCGGGCCTCGTCGGCCCGCTGCACCGATGCGCTGTAGCCGTCGCCGCGCGACTCCGAGCCGTCGGCGTTGAGGCCGCACGCCGCCACGAGGAGCGCCAGACCCGCGCTGATGATCGGCGACCGCTTCATCCCTGCCCCAAAACACAGCCTTTTTTGCTTGGAGCCCGGACAATATCAAAATATTGGGGGTTTCCGCAACCAAGCCCCCAACAACTGGCTGTATCTGCCCACAATTATTGGAAAAAGCCGGCGGAACGGTTGGTCAATTCCAGCGCACGCTCTGGGCCTTTGCGGTCAGGGTCTGATCTGGCAGACCAAGCATTCCGACGATGAAGTGGAACGGATAGGTCGCCGTGATCGTCGTGCAGGTGAGCGTGGACTTCGAATTGCAGTTCGTCGTGTCGGCGTAAGTGACCGCAAGCTGGGCGCCCATGCCTCCGACCATGGCCGAGGTCAGGACCCGCGTGACGTCGGATTGGGCCGCCGCCGGATTCAGCATGTAATAGCGTGCCGCCTGCTCGGTCGCATACTCCATGCCTTGGCGGACATAGAACAGGCGGCCGAAATCGAGTGCCCCCAGCACAAGCGTGAACAGCACCGGCGCCAGGATGGCAAACTCGATGGCCGACACCCCCCGGCGATCGCCCGGCACCCGCATGAGGGTTTCGCGCATTGTCACGGGCAAATCATCGTCACCGACGCCGAGACCGAAGTCGGCGCCGACCAGTGCCCGAACACGCCGAAGTTCGCGCTGCCGGAACTCAACACGGAGGAAAACGCTTTCGTGACAATCACCCTCAGATAGGTCTTCGCCGCTGCGCCGCCGCTGCAGACCGTTCCGGCGGGCACACTCACGCCCGACGTGCACTCGTAGAACACCGTGTTCGTTGCTGTGACTCCGGTCAGGCCCGTCGCGTTCTGCGCCGTTGTGTTGATGTTGGCGGAATCGCTTGGCGCCAGCATGCCGTACTGGGCGCCTTCGCGCGCGCCCTGCAACATCGCCGACTTCTGGAGCGCGAAGCGGCCGAGATCGAGCATGGCGACCAGCATCAGGCAGAGCAGCGGCAAGACGATGGCGAACTCGAGCATCATGCTGCCCCCGTCATGCCGGCGCAGCCGTCGAAGCAAACACCCGAATCCGCCAACCATGTGCCTTACTCCACGACCTTGCCCTTGTTTGTCGTGACGGATTTGGTCGATGTGGTCGTGGTCGTCGTCGTGTAGCCCGCAGGCGTCGTGCCGTAGGTCGCGCAGCCTGCAATGTAATTGTTGTTGTATGACGAGAACTTCAGGTATCGGCCGATCCACACCGTGCAACCGGTCGAGCTGTCGCCGCCGATATTGTTGATACTGGAGATGTTGATGGCGTTGTTGGGAAAATAGATCGCGCCCGAGAGCGTGGCGTTGTTGAGCGAGCTCACGGTGAATATCTTCGCCGAGGAATTCATCGTGCCGGGCGCTACGCGACGATCCTGGTAGAAGAGAACGCCCTTGTAGGTGCCGCTGTTCGGAGCGTTGAGAACCACGTTGTTCTGCGACGTGATGCTGACACCGCCGATGTCGGCATTGTTGCCCGAGGTCTGGGTCAACACGAAGGTGACCCCGGCCCCGCTGGTGCAGTTCGAGCACGAGACGTTGTTCGAGGAGCGTATGACCAGGTCGCCGTTGCTGATGTAGTAGGTTCCCGCGGTAAAGTAGACGTTGGATTTGTTCATCACCAACAGGCCACCGCAGTAGGTGCCGGGCAGCATCGTGAGGTCGGCGCCGGAGGGCTCCACATAGTTGGTGTAGGTGCAATTTCCCGGGGCTGGCGTGGCCAGGCTTGCATACGGGTCGACGATCGACGTCGACTGGTTGGTCTTCGTTGCCCCCGCCGGGATCGAGACATGGTTGGAGTTCGCGGTATCGAACGAGCCTCGCGTCCAGATTACTCCGTTCGCCCCCGACAGGGTGAAATTGTTGAAGCTGGAGAGCGCGATCGACGCGTTGCCGCCGGTTCCGGTCGCGGCGCCGTTCGACATGAGCGCGCAGTCGCCTGTGTAGTTGTTGAACGAGCTGATGCTGATGCCCTGCTCGTTGTTCGGCGTCAGCGCGACCAGGCAGCCCACGGAATTGGTCGTCGTCTGGGTCGAGGTCGTCGTTTGCGTGGACGTTGCGGTCGTTTGCGCGGCCACCGAGCGGGCGGTGATCGTGTGGCTGGTGCTCGTGCCACCCATCCAATTGGCGAGCATCGAGGTGAAGGCGAGTTTCGGCGTCTTGCTGATGATCACCTCGACCGCGGAAGGCGTGGAGACGTTGGGGCCCGAGGTCGGCGGCACATTGACGGTGACCGTGACGCTGTCCGAACCGCTGGTGAAGCCGTTGCGTTGCGCCTCGTAACGCGCGTCGGCGGCGACCGCCGACGTCGCACCTGCCATCAGGTCGATCGCGCCCGCAAGTGCCGCGTCATCCGACGCGGTCTGCATCTGCCGCTTGGTGCGATAGAGCTCGCCGGTTTCGACGCCGATGGCCAGTGCCCCGGCCAGCACGGGAAGGACGACCGCGTAGGCCAGGACCGACCCGCGCTCGTCACGAACGATGTTGTGGAATCTGGTGTGCGCAACGGTCAACGTGCGCGAAAAAACTCGCAGCATGCCGGCTCTCCCTCATCGATGCGTGCCCTCGCACGGGCACAAAATAAATTCTAAACCAAATCAATAAAAACGCGCGATAAGCCTAAGGAATTAATGCCGATTATGTCAAGGCAAGTGCCGACATTATTGCCGGCGCGATGAGCACGGTGATAAGCGTCGGCAAGATAAAAACCATCAGAGGCACTGTCATAAGTGCGGGCATCCGTGCGCCTTTCTCCTCGGCCTTGGACTGCCGAGTCTGGCGAAACTCCTGGCTCAGGATGCGCAGCGAGCCGGCGAGCGGCGTGCCGTATTTTTCAGTCTGACGGAGCGCATTCACGAGTGCCGCGATCGCCGGTGAATCCGAGCGTTCCGCCATGTTCTCCAGCGCCTGCTGGCGGTCGGGCAGATAGGTGAGCTCCATGGCGGTCATCTCGAACTCGGCGGCCAACTCGGGCATCGAGCCGGTCATCTCGCGCGAGACCCGGCGGAAGGCCGCATCGATGCTGAGCCCCGCCTCGACGCAAATCGTGAGCAGATCCAGGCCCTCGGGCAGCACTGTGGTCAGGATCTCGCGCCGCTTGGCCGTGACATTCTTGATGTAGATTTCAGGCATCACGAAGCCGGACAGGACGGCGCCGATGCAGACCGGAGCGATCATGTCGTCGGGTACATCGAGCAAGCCGGTGATCGACGTCAGGATGATCATCAGGAATCCGAGCGACAGCGGCAGGGCGAGCTTGACGAAGACGTAGACCACCGAGGCGTCGCGCGACAGGAAGCCTGCCTGGCGCAACTTGCGCGTCGTCTGGTCGGCGGCGGTGCCGCGCAACAGGTTGAGCCGGTCGGCCACCTTGCGCATCAGGCCGAGCGACGTGGCCTTGGTGGATGGCTTGCCGGAAGCGCGCTGGTCGTCGCGCGTCTTGGCGCGGCGGGTGCGCAACGCCCGCAGGCGTCCCTCGATCGGCGGCTTCCAGGTCACCGCCGTCCACACCGCCCAGAACACGATAAAGGCCGCGACCGCCACGACGATCGAGAAGTTCTTCTCCGAGGCGGCAAAATCCATCACGGCGTCAGACCTTGATGGTGGCGATCTTGTTCATGATGAAGATGCCGATCCCCATGCTGCAGGCCGCGCCGAGCGCCACCATCTGGCCGGTCGACGTGGTGAACAGCGGGCCGATGTAGTGTGGCGAGACCAGGAAAAGGCCGCCGCCGACCAGGAACGGCAGGCCGGCCATGATCACCATCGTCGCGCGCGCTTCCGACGAGAAGGCGCGGATCTTGAGGCGAAGCTGCTGGCGCGCCCGCAGGAGCTGGCTGAGGTTGGCGAGCGTCTCGGCGAGATTGCCGCCGGTCTCGCGCTGGATCGAGAGCGCCACGATCAGGAAGTTGAACTCGTCGGTGCGCACCGTCCGCGCCACCCGCCATAGCGCCGTCTCGATCGGGACGCCGAGATGGATCTCCTGCTGGGCGCGCCGGAAGATGCCGCCGACCGGCTCCTTGACGTCGCGGGCGACGTTGCCGATCGCCTCCTGGACCGGCAGGCCGGCGCGCAGTGCCCGCACGATCAGGTCGATGGCGTCGGGGAACAGCAGGTTGAACTTTCGGCCGCGCTTCTTGGCCTTCATGCCAACCACGACATTGGGCATGCCGAAGCCGATCGCCAGCGAGCCGACGAGGGCGATGCCGGGCGCCAGATCGAGCACGAGATAGCACAGGAAGGCCACGGCGATCGACAGCGCCAGCGAGGCGAACACGAAGTCACCCAGGGTCAGGCTCATGCCCGACGTCTGGAGCTTGGTGCGCACCGAGCTCGCGTTGGGGAACCACCGCCACAGGAGCTTGTCGAGGGTCGGCAGGCGGCCCGACTTCTCGACCCTCCTGAGCGTGGCCATCTGGATCGTGCGCGGGCCTGCGCTGGTTCGCGCATCGAGGTCCTCCAGCCGGTCGCGCAGGCGCCGTTCGGCGAAGAAGCCGCGGAACACCATGACCAGCGCGACCAGGGTCACGAGGGCGCCGCCGGCGAGCAGTGCCGCCGCCATGTCGAGGCTCATGCCGTGGCCGCCCATCAGGTCACCGCCTCCATCAGGACCTTGTCGAGACCGTAGTAGGCGGCCCTCGGCAGGAAGTGCGGCCGCAGCCCGGTGCTCTTGAAGACGCCACTCAGGTTGCCGTCGGCGGCCTCGCCCTTGAACTCGTAGACGAAGAGATCCTGCGTGATCACGACCTCGCCTTCCATGCCGATCACTTCGGTGATGTGGGTGATGCGGCGCACGCCGTCGCGCATGCGGCTGATCTGCACGATGAGCTGCAGTGAGCCCGCGATCTGCGAGCGGATCGCCTTGGGCGGCAGGTTGGAGGCGCCCATGGTCACCATGTTCTCCAGGCGCGTCAGCGCCTCGCGAGGGCGGTTCGCATGGAGCGTGCCCATCGAGCCGTCGTGGCCCGTATTCATGGCCTGCAGCAGGTCCATCGCCTCCGGACCGCGCACCTCGCCCAGGATGATGCGGTCGGGCCGCATGCGCAGCGCGTTCTTCACCAGGTCGCGCATGTTGACCTCGCCGTTGCCTTCGAGGTTTGCCGGGCGCGTCTCGAGGCGAACGACGTGCGGTTGCTGCATGCGCAATTCGGCCGCGTCCTCGATGGTCACGACACGCTCGCCGTTGTCGATCATGCCCGACAGGGCGTTGAGCAGCGTCGTCTTGCCCGAGCCCGTGCCGCCCGACACCACGAGGTTCAGGCGGCAGCGCGACGCGATCCGCAGCACCGTGGCCATCGCCGGCGAGATGTTGCCCTGCTGGACCATCTGGTCGAAGCCGATCTGGCGCTTGCCGAACTTTCGGATCGACACCGACGCGCCATCGATGGCGAGCGGCGGGATGATGATGTTGACACGGCTGCCGTCGAGAAGGCGCGCGTCGCAGATCGGACTCGACTCGTCGACGCGGCGGCCGATGCGGCTGACGATGCGGTTGCAGATATTGAGCAGGTGCGCATTGTCCTCGAACGACACGCCCGACAGCTCGAGCTTGCCGCGCCGCTCGATATAGACCTGGTTCGGCCCGTTGATCATGATGTCGGTGATCCCGTCATCCTCGAGCAGCGGCTCGAGCGGACCCAACCCCAGCATGTCGTTGACGATCTGGTAGACCAGATCGGCCTGCTCGGGCCTGTTGAGCTGGATGCGGTGCTCGACCAGCAATTCACCGACGACACCTTCGAGCTGACGCACCAGTTCCTTGCGCGGCAGGCTGACGGCCGCGGCGAGATCGATCCGGCTCATCACCAGCGGCTGCACGGCGCGGCGGGCCTGCTCGACCTTGCTGCGCGACAGGCCGCCGGCGGACTTCTCCGCGGTGTCGGCCTTCGACGCCTGCGGCTGCCAGGCAGCGGACATCCCGCCGGATTTGCCGGGCGCCAGCTTGCGCTCGGTGAGGTCGGGGGCCGTCACGGCGCGCGTCGGCGCCTCCTGCGATTCGGCCTCGCCCTCGGATGCCGGCGCGACGGCGGGCTCGCCGATCGGCGTCTCGGCGGGCGCACTGAAGCTGGTGGCCGGCAGCACCGGCCGCAGCACGTCGGCGACATGGGTGCGCAATTCCAGCGGCGCCAGGACGATGCCGTGCCCGCGGAAATGAATCTGCGTCAGCGATCCGGCCTGGCGTGTCACCTCGCCGGCGGGCATCCCCTCCTTCACCAGCTCACGCAGACGCGGCGCGACGACCGCAGCCAGCCCCGTTGCCGCCGCAGCCAGGCGAGCCTGCCGATCGCCAGACCCAGCCGCCGCATTGTCTGGCCGCTGTTCGGCCGATACGCGACGGCCAATGCGGTCGAGAGCGCCAACCTGTTCGGGCGCCGCCGGTTCGGTGATCTTGTTGCGCAGACCGAACATCGCCGCCTACTTCTTCTTCGACTTGATGCCTTGGGCGAAGCGCTGGAGCAGCCCCGATGCCTTCTTCACGGCGCCGCTGCCGCCGGGCCCATCGAGGCTGGCGACCAGCGGACGCAACGCCTTGACGATGGCGCTGTTGGGCGCGGCTTCGGACAGTGGCTTGCCGAAATTCACCGCAGCCAGCGCCGCCGGCACGTCCGAAGGGATCTGGCAGTCGACCTTGCGCTTCAGGGTCCGCTCGACATCGGCCACCTTGACCGACGAACGGCGCGCGTCGAGGACGCCGCTGATGGCGAGGTGGAGGTTCGCCCCTGGCGCGACGTCGTGAATGACCTGCTGGATGCGCATGGCATCGCGCACGCCCGGCAGCGATAGATCGGCGATGAGGAGGATGTCGGTCGAGGCTTCGATGACCTGGCGCTGGATCACCGGATCGCCGCGCGGCACGTCGGCCACGACCCAGCGGAAGCGACGATGCACCTGGCGCAGGAAATCGTTGGCGGCGTGCGGGCGCGCCTGGAAGCCGCCGGACGGCGCCTCCTCGGCGCCGATGGCGAACAGATGCTCGTTCTTCTTCTGGGCGACCTGCTGGATGAACAGCGCGTCGATGCGATCGGGCTGGTCGAGTGCCTCGCGCAACGCATCGATCGCCTCGAGGTCGAGCGACAGCATCAGCGAGCCGTAGTGCAGGTCGAAGTCGATCAGCAGCACCTCTTCCTTCAGGCGGGTGCCGAGCATGGCCGCGACCGTGATGGCGGCGGTCGTCGCACCGACGCCTCCGCGCGCGCCGATCACCGAGAGCGTGCGCGGCCGGGCATCCTTGTTGGCCGCAGCGCCGTGCATCATCGCGCCGCCGCGTTCACGCTGCTCGAGCGCGCGCTCGACGGCGCGGCCGACCACGCCTTCGGCCAGCGGCAACGCCAGGTAGTCGCTGAAACCCACCGCGATCAGGTCGCGATAGAGCGCCACGTCGTTGATGCGGCCGATGCCGATCACGATGCAGTTGCCCGGCATGCTGGTCTTGAGGGCTGCCGCGTCGGCGACCGGATCGGACGAAGCGGCGAGATCGATCACAAGCAGGTCGAGGTCGCGTGGCCACTCGGCGAACGCCAAGGCGTGGTCGATGGAGCCTTCGCGGACATTGGCCTTGCCCAGCGTCATGCTGAACAGCTCGGCCGATACCCGGGCCTGCACGGCGGTCTCGGCGATGAAGGCCATCGCCGCGATCGGTGCCCTGTCGTCGCCGGGCAAGGCGGAAACCTGTTGTGCAGCGGATGCAGCCATCGCGATCGCTCAGTTCGCCGGTGCGGACGACGCGCCGCCGGCGCCGCTGGGAACGTCGGTGCCGATGTTCTGGCTGGCCGAACTCGCGTTGACCCCTCCGTTCAACGTCTGCGTGATCGTGCGCACGCGACCTTCGCGGTAGCGCTGCACGGCCGTCGAATTCACGGTGCCGTCCGCCGGACCGGGGTCGCGTCCGACGGCCGCGTCGCGCGGCCGCGCCAGCATCTGTCCCATGTTGTAGGCGTCGGCGCAGCCGAGGCCCGCCATGACCGATTCGTTGGGATTCCACTGGCCGGCGGGGTTGTTGTTGGGGCAGTTGCGCGTGCCGAGCCGGTACTCCGAGCGCACCACGACCACCTGGTCGGGGCCCATGTTCATCGCCGGCTCGACGGAGCCGCCGACCCAGCGCGCGCCGGCCGCCGACAGGCTCTGCTTCACCCGATCCGCCCGCGCCTGCTGCATGGGACCGCCCGTGCCGTCGGTCACCACCACGAACTCGTCACGCTGGGCCCGCCTACCGGCGCTCACCATCGTGCGCAGCTCGGCGACCTGACCGGAGTCGAGCTGGCCGCTACCCGGCGCGAAGCCGACCGCGAGCATGGTGTCGGCACGCACCGGCGTGTAGCGCGTGTCGTACTTCGCTTGTTCGGCGACGGGATCGCCGCAGGCTGCGAGTAGCGTGGCGGCGAGCGTGGCGAGGATGACCGATCGCATGGATTAATCCCCTAGTCGAACTTGAAGCCGGCAGCGGGACCGGCGGCCGTCCGCCCGCCGCCACTGACCGACAGGGTCGTGGATGGCGTCGGATGGTTGAGACGCTGGTAGATGACGCGATCGGCATCGGTCGGCGGTACGCGGCCGGTGAACGGCGTGCGCAGCGGTCCGCTGGCGCCTTCGACGAAGTACGGCGTGACGATGATCACCAGCTCCGTCTCCTGGCGCTGGTAGGCATCGGACTTGAAGAGCGATCCCAGGACAGGGATATCGCCCAGGCCCGGCACCTTGACGATGTTCTGTGTGGAGTTCTGCTGCAGCAGGCCGCCGATCGCGAAGCTCTGGCCGCTGCCCAGCTCGACGGTGGTCGAAGCACGACGCGTGGCGATCGCGGGGATGATGATCGAGGCGTTGCCCACCGGCACGGTGACCTGGCCATCGGTGGTCACCTGGCTGACTTCCGGCGCGACCTTGAGGTTGATGCGGTCGCCGATGATGGTCGGCGTGAACGAGAGCGAGACGCCGACCTGCTTGTAGGTGACGGTGATGATGTTGCTGCCGTTTCCGGCCTGCGGGCTGAGTACCGGAATCTCGCCGCCAGCCAGGAAGTTGGCCGTCTCGCCCGACATGGCGATGAGATTGGGCTCGGCCAGGATGTTCGCCTGCCCCTGGTTCGCCAACAGGTCGATCAAAGACGTGAGGCTGCCGTCGTTGCTGGTCGCGGAGATCGCACCGGACGAACCCAGGCCGCCGATGGCCTGAATGGTCGAGGTCGCGCCGCCCAGTCGGAACGGGCCGATGCCGAACAGCGCGATGCTGTTGATGTTCTGCCAGTTGATGCCCATCCGCTTCAGCGAGTTGCGCTGAACCTCGGCGATCTTGACGCGAAGCTGAACCTGGGTCGGCGCGTCGACGCGGATATTGTTGATCACGCGGGCGGCGGTCGTGACGTTCTGCAGGGCCAGCCGGCGCGCGTCCTCGGCGATCACTGCCGAGCGCACGGTGCCGCTCATCACGATCGTCTCGCCCTGGTTGTCGAACTGCACCCCGTTGCCGGGATGGAGCGCATCGAGCGCGCTCTTGATGCGGCTGAGCGGCGACGTCACGTGGACGATGGTGTTGAGCAGGACGCGGTCCTGGTCGTCGACGGCGTACAGGACGGTGTCGCCGGCCTTCTTCGCGAAGACGTAGATCATGCCCGGTGACTTCACCTGCACGTCGGCAATATCGGGTGCGGCGACGAATACCGTGGATGCCGCGCCGGGCAACTTGACCGCTGTGCCCTTGCTGACCTCGAGGGTGAGCGTCGGCTGCTGTGTCGGCACAAGTTGGCTCTGGGCGAAGCCGCGGCTGGGCGCGCCCACCACGGCCGGCGGCGGCGGAAGCGCGGCGGGCAATGCAGCGGGCGGCGCGGCGGGTGACGGCGTGACCGGCCGGATCGGCACCGGCGCCGGAGGCTGTGCCTGTGCCTGTGCCTGTGCCTGCTGGGCCGTTAGGGGTATCGGCGCGGGCGCAGCCGGCATGGCACCGACGGTGGGTGTAAGCGAGGCAGTGGCGATCGGCGCCCGCGTGGGAATCGCGGCGGCCGTGGGCGGCTCGTCGACCGGCGCCGTCGGCGCCACCACGTTGGTGGGCGCGAGCGGCGTGGCCGACGCGGTCGGCACGGCGACCGCCGTGGAACTGGCGCTCGCCTGGCCGTTCATCTGGCGCACGACCTGCTCGGCGCGCAGGGACTCGCGCCGGTTGAGATCGTCGGAGACATTGTCGGTGGCGGTGGTGCGCTTGTGCGTGGCTTTCCTGGGCTTGGCGTGCGGCCGAGGAGCGTCGGCCTGGGCGGCCGGCTGATCGGGCGGCGTCTGCGCCAGCAACGCGGCCGGCTGGAAAACGAAGGCGAGCGACGCGGCAAGCGCCAGCCCGGCGCCGGCACGGTGCCAACCGGATCGTGTGGTCGCAGAAGGGGAGCCGCGGGTCATTGCTGGGTGCTCGGGATGGTTCGGGTGAAGGGAACCGTACGGTGGCCGCCCGTCTTGTCATCGCCGGCCTTGGTTTCTCCGGTCTTGGCGTCTCCAACCTTGGCTTCGCCGGTGGCGCCGTCGCCCATGTCGCCTCCCGTGCTGTTGCCGTCGACATCGATCTTGAGGCGGTTGGTTCCCCGCAGCACGAACACCACCTGGCCCACGGGTTTGGTGGCGGCGGCGGTCTTGGCGGCGGTGTCGGGAATCTGGCGAATCAGGCGGCTCACCTGGGCGTCCTGGGTGTAGCTGTCACCCGGCACGGCGGGCGCGTTCTCGTCGATGGCGGCTTGCTCGCTGCCGGGCCCCTCGACGTCCTGGAGGCTGCGCAGCACCAGCGACAGGTCGCCCATTTTGACCGCGAGCGTCACGATCTCGCTCTGCTTGGGCGTGAGCTCGAGGGTCGCGGTCTTGGCGACATCGGGCTTGTCGCCGGGCGAGAAGTCCAGCTTCTGATCCATGGCGATCACGCGCGCGTTGCGCAGCACCGTCTCGGTGGCGTTGTGTTGGCCGTCCGGCGTGTTGAGCACGTGCGTCAGCAGCACGTCGACCCTGTCTCCGGCATAGATGAAGCCCGACACGGCCGAAGTCGCGGTCACCGGGACGCTCACGGCACGCGCGCCCGGCTGCAGCACCGCCGCCATGAAGCCGCGCGTTCCGGACAGCACCAGCTTGCCGTCGCTGATCGGCTCGCCCGCATCGATCGGCACGCGGGCGACGGCGCCAACGAAATCCGACAGCGGGCGCTTGCCTTCGACGACGTAGGTCGGTGCCAGGCTGCCCTCTGGCCACGACTGCCAGCGCAGGTCGTCGGGCTTGACGATCTGGCCGGTGTGGACGGGATTGCGCGCAACCAGGACCTGCAACGTCGGCACCGGCGCCGGCGCTTCCTGGCGCACGCCCGCCTGCGCCATCACCGCGGCACGCTCGCTCTGCAGCCACGCCCGCGCCATGAACGCGGTGAGGCCGGCAACGATCACTGCCAGAAGAAGGAAGACGACGCGCTTGCTGTTCATGGCGCGACCTCAGATCCCGGCCAACCGCGCGGCGACCCACAGGCCGCCCGCGGCGATCGCCGGTCCATAAGGCAGGCCGCTGCGCAGGCGCGCGCGCACCGTCGGACGGACCGTCATGCCGTCACCGGCAGCAGCGGCCGGTCCGATCGGCGCTCCCGCCAGGAGGGCGAGGCCCATCGCGCCTCCGGCCAGCGCCACGATCGTCAGGAAATCGAGCAGGAGGAATGGACCGGCGAAGAGGCTGGCGACGGCCAGAAGCTTCACGTCGCCGCCGCCCAGCGCGCCCGCGGCAAAGGCCGCGGCGCCGACAAAAAAGACAGCGATCGCACAGGTCACCGTCAGGGCCAGATCGCCCGCAACCAGGGTACCGCTCGCGAGACCGGCCAAAGCCCACAGGAAATAGGCGGCGGCGATGGCCACCGACAGGCGGTTGGCGATCCGCATGGTGCGCAAGTCCTGCCAGCCCGCCGCCACGAGCAGCAGGGCAAAGGCCATCAGGCAACCGGCTTGAAGAAGCGCGAACAGCGGCATTCTCCCCCTCAACCTGCGACGTCCTTCGACGTCGCTCAAAACACGCCGATCCAATCCTTCGGTACCGCCATTGGCGGCCGTCCGGTCGGGTCGGGTTCGTGTATCTGTCCCCTCTACCGGCGCTCGATTGTCCCCTACCAAGCGCTTAGACGAATTTCCTCAAAGCTAACTTCAAAACGAATGAACAAACGAAAACAGGACAAATGACAGACTACAAGAACGTTGCAGAGGATATTTTCAGTGATAGATCAAGTCAAGGCTCTAATGTATTCTAATTAAAGAGAAATATTAGATCTAGACACTGCTAATAGGGGGTCAAAAGCAACGGGCGACCCATTGCTGGGTCGCCCGTTCAAACGCCCCGAAAATCTGCTCGGTGTCAGGTCATGACATTGGAAACATTGCTCAACACGTTGCTGACCTTGCCGCCGACCGAGCGCATCGAGGCAATGGCCGCGACGGCGATCAGCGATGCAATCAGCGTGTACTCGATCGCCGTGGCACCCCGCTGATCCTTCGCGAGGCGGCGAAAGATGGACAACATACGCGTCTCCCCAAAACCAGGCTGGCGCAGACGAATCGGCACCGGCGATAACCCATCGATTCAGTGTAAGAATCGTACTTACGCTGAATCTTCAGGTCAACGGAAATTAGCCTAATTTGTGAAGAAAATTCTATAACTATATGATTAAGGCTGAACTTCCTGAAAACTCCACCACACCCTTGTAGCCGCTGTCCAGAAACACAAGCCGGCAAAAACCCACGCCAGGACAGGGAAATTGCCCGGAAGGAGACTGAAGGCGACAAAGGCTGCCACCGTCTCGCTCCCTTCGATCAGGCCGGCCGAATGGAAGAACGACTTCCGTCCCCTCGCCCCGCTGTCGGCTTCGCCATGCTGGGCCGCCAGCACCGCACGGCCCAGGAACGAGGCGGCCGTGCATACGAAGGACGCCAGCAGCACGCAGGCCGGCAGTGCGTTGGCCGCGCTGTCGGCGATGGCGAAACCCACAGGAACCGCGGCGTAGAAGGCCATGTCGCAGACGATATCGAGATAGCCGCCGAAGCCGCCGTCCGGTCCCGGGGCTCTTCCCTGACGGGCGATCGCCCCATCGAGGCCATCCATGGTCCGGTTGAGCAGGATGAGCGCCAAGGCGATCACATAGTGCCCCAGGGCGAGCGCCGGAACGGCAGCGAGCCCAACGGCGAGGCCGGCCAGAGTCATCTGGTTGGCCCCAACGCCCCGCCCGGCCAGCCAGACGCCTGCGCGGTCGAGCGGCGGGTCGATCAGCCGCCGCACCATCGGATCGAACATCAGTCTTGCGATGACCCAGTATCGACCGCCCGAAGCGGCACGACATCGTTGGCTCTGCGGTCCTGCGTGGCCTGCCGGCGATAGGCCATCCAGCTGAACGGAATCAGGCAGACATAGACCAGGCCGAGCAATGACACGCCGATCCAGGGCGAACTGGCCAGCACGCCCATCACCAATCCCGCGCCCAGCAGGCCGGGCAGCACGAGATGCCGCGGTATCCGGCCCTTCTTGAACGAAAAGGTCGGCAGGCGACTGACCATCAGGCCGCCGACCGCCAGCAGCACGATCCCGACCAGCAGCGGATGGCGCGGCCACGCCGCCTCCGCCTCGAAACTCACGAGTAGCGGGATCAGCGCCAGCAAGGCTCCCGCCGGTGCCGGCACCCCGGTGAAATAGGACCCCGTCCAGGCGGGCGGCGGCGTGTCGGCAAGCAGGCCGGTGTTGAAGCGCGCCAGGCGGAGCGCCGAGCAGATCGGGAACATCAGGGTCACGACCCAGCCCAGCGCACCGCCATCCTTCAGGGACGCGAGATAGAGCACGAGCGCCGGCGTGACACCGAAGCACAGGAAATCCGACAGCGAATCGAGCTCGGCACCGAACTGGCTGGCGACCCCCAGCCGCCGCGCCACGCGGCCGTCGAGCGCGTCGAAGATCGCCGCGACGATGATGGCGATGACGGCCAGGCGGAACTGGCCCTGGAGGGCGAAACGGATCGCCGTCAGTCCTGAGCACAAGGCCGCCAGCGTCAGTACATTGGGAATCAGCCGGTTGATGGAAAAGCCGCGCAATCCGCGGCGATTGTGGACGTCCCTCTCCATGAAGGCCTCCTAGAATTCGATCGCGGCGCGCGGCGTGGCCACCGCCGGATCGAGTTCGGCCATGACGGTTTCGCCGCCGATCATGCGCTGACCGGCCGCCACCAGCAAACGCGCTCCGGATGGCAAATATAAGTCGGTGCGGCTGCCGAAGCGGATGTGCCCGAAGCGCTCGCCCGCTGCGACCTGCTGCCCCGGCTTGATGTAGGTGATGATGCGGCGCGCGACCCAACCCGCGATCTGCACGCAGCCGATCAATGTGCCGTCGGCGCGGCGCAGCGCGATCGCCGAGCGCTCGTTCTCGTCGCTCGCCTTGTCGGCAGCGGCGTTGAGGAACTTGCCCGGCCGATAGGCCACGACTTCCACCGTACCGGCGCACGGCGCGCGGTTGATGTGGACGTCGAAAACGCTGAGGAAGATCGAAACGCGCGTCATCGGCTGGTCGCCGAGCCCGAGCTCGGCCGGCGGCACGGCTTCGGTCACCATCTGCACGAGGCCGTCGGCCGGCGCGATCAGCAGCCCGTCGTCCTGCGGCACGCCGCGCGGCGGATCGCGAAAGAAGTAGATCGACCAGAACAGCAGCAGCAGCAGCGGCCAGAACAGCCAGGCCAGCCCGGTCAGGGCGCCGATGAACGCCAGCCCGGCGAAGACGGCGATGAACCGCCAGCCGTCGTCGAGAATCGGAATCAGGAAATTGCCCAGCATGAACGCGCGCTCCGTCGGCCGGCGGCCGTCAGTTGACCTTGGGCAGGCTGAAATTCTGGCCGGGGTATATCAGATTCGGGTCGCGAATCTGGCCTTTGTTCGCGTTGAAGATGACTGTGTACTGCCAGCCCTCGCCATAATGCGCCCGGGCGATGTTCCAGAGGTTGTCGCCTCTCACCACGTTGAGTCGCCGATTGTCGGTCTTGGCCGTCGCGGCGGTGAGCAGGCGCTCGAACGGCAGTTCGAGGCGGGCGACGGGCTTGCCGTCGGGGCCCAGCCGATCGAGGCGCAGGACGTGCTTGCCCGGGCCGACTGCCTCTGCCGGCGACAGGCGCCAATGCCCGTCCTTGCCGGACGTGCCGTCGGCGGCGGCCTTGTCGTCGATATAGGCGCGCACAGCCGACCCGGCCTTTGCCTGCCCGCTGATGGTGACGTGGCCGCGGTCGTCGTAGTCGAGCGTCGACAGCTGCAGGTCGTTGGACTTCGGCACGCCCTCGGCCGACGGCGACTGCAGGAGCTTCGACGCGCCGTCCGGCGGCGAAATCATCACCAGAGTCTCGTCGCCCGAATCGGGCGATGGCGGCACGACCACGATGACGACCTGTTCGGACGTGACAGGCGCATGCCCTTCCTGATGCTGCACGACGCGCAATTCATGCTGTCCCGGACTGAGCGGCGTGTCCTGCATCAACAGCACCCATTCGCCGCGCTGGTCGGCCTCGCCATGGGCGATCTCCTTGCCGCCGTCGAGCAGGACGATCTTGGCGCCGGGCGTGGCCCGGCCCGCGATCACCGCATGGCCGTCGCGCCCGATGCGGGCGACGTCGAAACTGGGCGCCATCACCGCCGTGGCGGGTGCGGGCTCGGCCGGCTTGGCCTCCGGCTGGGGGGCCGGTGCGGCGACGGCCGGCGGCGCGGCGGCCGAATGCTGGATGGCCGCCTGTTCGTGCATCTTTGCGTACCAGGCAACGCCCAGCGCCGCGGCAATCACTGCCACGCCCAACGCGACCAGCCAGACAACCGTGCGTGACATCGAACTCCCGGTGGTGCGACGACTTAAGCTATTGGTGTCGTGTCTTCCCTACACCAAATGATACCATGTCGTCCGGGCTCGAAAAGCCGCGGAGCCCCTCCAATTACAAAGAACGAGCCGTGCCAATCCCTTCTTCTATCTGTGTCTACTGCGGCGCCCGCTTCGGCAACGATCCCGCCATCCGCGACACCGCGACCCAGCTCGGCCGACTGCTCGCCCGGGAAGGGGTAACGCTGGTCTACGGCGGAGGTGGCGTCGGCCTGATGGGTCTCGTCGCCAACGCCACCCTCGATGGCGGCGGGAAGGCAGTCGGCATCATCCCCGATTTCCTGCTGAAGCGCGAAGCCGGCCACCCCGCGCTGACCAAAACCGTCGTCGTCGAGACCATGCACGAGCGCAAGCTCCAGATGTTCGAGCGCTCCGAGGCCTTCGTCATCCTGCCAGGCGGGCTCGGCACGCTGGAGGAACTCTTCGAAGTGCTGTCCTGGCGCACCCTCGGACTGCACACCAAACCCATCGTGATCATCGACCAGGGCGGCTATTGGCGGCCGCTGGCGGCCCTGCTGCAGGCCGTCGTGGACGGCGGTTTCGCCGATCCGACGCACCTCGAGCACGTCGCTTTCGTCGACGACGTCGAGGGCGTGCTGCCGGCCCTCGACGCCATGCCGCGCGGCCAGGTTGCGGAAAAGCGGCTCGACCGGCTCTGATGGCCAAGTGGTAGTCGACAGGTGATCGTCGCAGGAGCCGACGGCTGCCCCACCGGCTGGGTTGTCTGCCGGCGCGACGCCGACGGCACTCTCGACATAAGAGTTGTGAAGACCCTCGCGGATGCTTGCGAGGGTCTTTCCATTCTGGCCGTCGACATGCCGATCGGCCTGGTCGACGTGCCAAGGCCGGGCCGTGCCTGCGAGGGCGAGGCACGCCGGCTGTTGCCGGGCAAGGCAAGCTCGGTGTTCCCCACGCCGTGCCGCCCGGCGCTGGCCTGCACGACCTATGCGCAGGCCAACGCCACGAGCAAGAAGCTGGGCGTCGGCCTGACGCGGCAGACCTTTCATCTCTTTCCCAAGATGCGCGAGATCGACGAACTGCTGCGCGGCAACGCCAGGCTGCGCCGTATCGTCCGTGAAGCGCATCCCGAACTCGCCTTTGCGCGCATGAACGGCGGCCGGCCGGTGCTGAGCAAGAAGCGCCGGCCCGAGGGCTACGAAGAACGGCGAAAGCTGCTTGCCCGTCACGACTTCAAGACGAAGATCGACCGCCTGTCCGGCGCCGCGCGCGACGACATACTCGATGCCATCGCCTGCTGCCGCACGGCAACCCTGATCGTCACTGGAACAGCGACACGCCTGGGTCCGGCGCGCACCCGGGATCGCCATGGACTGCCGATGAACATATGGTTCTGACCATGCGGAAGAGACTATCCATGCTTGCCGTCGCCAGCGCCCTGATCGCGGGAACAGCCAGCGGACAAACCATTCCCCCGGGCACGGGCGAACTTTCGGCGACGCTCGGCGCGACGACGCTGAATATCTTCACCTATCGGCCGGCGAACTGCACGCCGCGGCAACTGCTCGTCGTGTTTCACGGCCTCGGCCGGGACGCCGGCCCCTATCGCGATCATGCGCGCCCTCTGGCGGACCGCCTGTGCGCCGTCACGGTGGCGCCGGAATTCGACGCCCAGCGCTTCCCGACGGCGCTCTATCAACACGGCGGCAGTACCGTCGGCCTCGTGACACCTCTCGTCGACTGGGCGCGCAAGGCGGCGGGCCGGCCGGACATGCCCTACATCCTGATCGGCCATTCCGCAGGCGGCCAGTTCCTGAGCCGCATCGCGGCCTATAGCGCGCCCGCCGCGTCGCACATCGTCATCGCCAATCCCTCGACCTGGGTGCTGCCGAGCCTGTCGGACGCGGCCCCCTACGGCTTCGGTGGCATGGCCAATGGAGAGCGCGCGTTGCGGGCCTACCTTGCCCTGCCGATCGTGGTGCTGCTGGGCGGCGCCGACACCGGCTCGCACAATCTCTCCGCGACCAGGGAAGCGATGGCGCAGGGACCGAACCGCCTCGTGCGCGGCCGCAATACTTTCGAGATGGCGCGGTCCATCGCGCAGCAGCACAGTTGGCCGTTCAACTGGACGCTGGTCGAAGTGCCGGGCGTCGGCCACAGCGCGACCAACATGTTCAAGGCGCCGGCGACGATTGCGGCGTTGTCGGAGAAATAAAGCCTACTCCGGTTTCACGCCCGCGGCCTGCAGCACCGGGCCCCAGACCGGCGCCTGCTCGGCCGTCCACTTGCCGAGTTCCTCCGGCGTGCCGCCCATGGCGACGAAGCCGCGACCGCGCAGGTCGGCGCGCATCTCGGGCGTCGCCACCGATGTATTGAGCGCCGCGTTGAGCCTGGCGACGATCGCCGGCGGGGTCTTGGGTGGCGTGATCAGCGTGTAGACGATCGTGCCGTCGACATCACCGAAGCCCAGTTCCTTGAAGGTCTTGATGTCTGGCGCCGACTGCGCGCGCTCAGGTGCGGCCATGCCGTAGGCCTTCAGCTTGCCGCTCTGCAGGTGCTGCGCCACGCTGGTCAGGCTCGACATGCCGAGCTTCACGTGGCCGCCCAGCATGTCGGTGACCAGCGGGCCGGTGCCGCGGAACGGCACGTGGGTCAGCTTGATCTTGTTCAGGATGGCGTAGCGTTCGGTTGCAAGGTGCATCGGCGTGCTGATGCCGGCGGTGCCGTACTGCACGTCGCCCGGCGCCTTGCGCGCGGCCTCGGTGATCGCCGCGAGATCCTTCCACGGCGCATCGGCGCTGCCGACGAACACCGACTCCTGCTTGGCCACGAAGCCGATCGGCACGAAGTCCGCGGGATTGAAGGTGAGATGGGCGATCAGGAACGGCAGCAGCATCTGATTGTTGCTGCTCATCAGCACCGTGTAGCCGTCGGGCTGCGCCTTGGCGACGATCTCATGGCCCAGGCTGCCGCCCCCGCCGCCGCGATTGTCGATGATGACAGTCTGTCCCAGCGCCTTCTGCAGCGGCTCCTGGATGGCGCGCGCCAGCGCGTCGGTGCCGCCGCCGGGCGGGAACGGCACGACCAGATGGATCGGCTGCGAGGGGAAGGTCTGCGCGGCAGCGCTCGCGACACCCGCCGCGAGAGCTGCGAGCACCGCCGTGATCGTCCTGAGCATTCGTTTCCTCCGTTTGGAGGAAACGTAGCGTCTCCGTCAGACCATGCCCAGCGCGTGCTTGTAGACGTCGAGCAGTGTCTCCTGCTCGTCGCGGTCGGCTGCATCCATCTTCCTGAGCGAAACGATCTTCCGCATCGTCTTCACGTCGTAGCCGACGCCCTTGGCTTCACTGTAGATGTCGCGCAGATCGCCGCCGAGGGCCTGGCGCTCTTCCTCCAGCTTCTCGATCCGCTCGACGAAGCTCTTCAGGCGGTCGGCCGAGATCGGCCCGGCTTTGACCTTCTTGGAAACGGGGCTTCCATCCGGCATGTCCAACACTCCTTGATCCGTTGGCCGGACCATAGGAGCGGAGCCGGTGTCGGCTCAATGACCGTGACGGATTGAATGACGGGGATAACGGGGACGATCCCGCCCCGCACCGTCGTCGCCTCAGCCGTGCTTGTGCTGGGCCTTGTCGAAGGTCTTTTTCTGGTCGCCGGAGGCTTCTTTCTGATGCTTGGCCTTCCATTCGTCATAGGGCATGCCGTAGACGATCTCGCGCGCCTTGGGATCGGCGATCTCGATGCCCTGCTTGCCGGCCTCCTCGCGATACCAGCGCGACAGGCAGTTTCGGCAGAAACCGGCCAGGTTCATCAGGTCGATGTTCTGGACGTCGGTGCGCTCCTGCAGATGCGACACCAGGCGGCGGAAGGCGGCGGCTTCGAGTTCAATGCGGGTCTTGTCGTCCATGGCGGATCTCCTGCGGGCTCCCCGGGATATAGGCTCAGCCCAATGCCGCCGCAACGGCCGCCCCGATCGCAGGCGCCAGGCGCCGACCCCACGTCCGGGCATCGTCAGGCGTTCCCATCAGGTCCTGGCGGACTTCCAGCGAGCAATGCGGCAGTGCCCGCGGCCTGGCGTGCGACGTCAGCGTATATTCATAGGAAGCCCGTGCCGAATAGGGCTCGTTGTCGCCCACGACGAGCGACGCATCCCGGCGCAACTCGGCCAGCAACGGCTCGGGCAGGCGCGGATCGTCGTTCCACAGCACGCCGACATGCCAGGGCCGCTGGAAGCCCTTCATTCGTGGCGTGAAGCTGTGCATGACGAGCATGCAGACCCGGCGGCCGCCCGCGGTCATGCGGTCGAGATGGCGGTCGACCTCGCGGTGATAGGGCCAGAAGCAGGCGGCGGCGCGCGCCTCGACCTGTTCCTTCGTCAGCCCCTCGTTTGCCGGCACCCGCGTCGTGTCGCTGATCGCCGGCGTCGAGCCCTCGCCGCCCGGCCAGCGGTTGCAGTCGATCACCAGCCGCGAATATCCCGAGGCGACGAGCGGCGCGTCGAGCTGCTTCGACAGTTCGATCGCCGAATCGAGGCCGCCGATGTCCCAGCCGACGTGTTGCGAGAGTTCGGCATCGGTAATGCCGAGCGTGCCCAGCGATTTCGGCACTGCCTTGCTGGCGTGATCGCACAACAGCAGCAGCGGCGCCTTGCCGTCCTCGTTGTGGACGGAGAACGGGGTCGGGTCGCCGGGACCGAGCAGTTGCATCGCGCTCCTATAGTGCGAAGATCAAGCAAATGAAAGATGCCGACGCACGCGCCTTGTTGCGCGACCTGTTCGATGCCGCCCTCGCCGCCGCGCGCCCCGCGACCTGCCTCGCTTCCTACATCGATCGGCTGCAGCCGCCGAAGGGCCGCACGATCGTGATCGGGGCCGGCAAGGCCAGTGCGGCCATGGCGCGCGCGCTCGAGGATCGCTGGAAGCATCCGCTCGAGGGCCTCGTCGTCACGCGCTACGGCTACGGAGAAATCTGCCGGCACATCGAGATCGTCGAGGCAGCCCACCCGGTGCCCGACGAGAAGGGACGCACCGCCGCCCGCCGCATCCTCGACAAGGTAAAGGGCCTCACCGCCGACGACCTCGTCCTCTGCATGATCTCGGGTGGCGCGTCGGCACTGCTCGCCCTGCCCGCGCCCGGCCTCAGCCTGGCCGACAAGCAGGAGGTCAACCGCGCGCTGCTGAAGTCGGGCGCGCACATCGGCGACATGAACACGGTGCGCAAGCACCTCTCGGCCATCAAGGGCGGTCGCCTCGCCGTCGCCGCGCAGCCCGCGCGCGTGCTGTCGTGGCTGATCTCCGACGTGCCCAACGACGATCCCGGCGTGATCGGCTCCGGCCCCACCGTCGCCGACGCCACGACCTTCGCCGATGCCCTGGCCGTTCTGAAGAAATTCCGGATCGAGCCGCCGGCCGCCGTGCGCGTCCATCTCGAGGCAGGCGCCGCCGGCAAGATCGAAGAGACGCCCAAGCCGGCCGACCCGCGGCTGAAGCGCGTCGAGACGGTCATGGTCGCCACGCCCCAGCGCTCGCTCGACGCCGCGGCAGCCCTTGCCCGCTCGCGCGGCTGCGTCGTCGTGATGCTGGGCGACAATCTCGAGGGCGAGGCGCGCGAACTGGGCGCCGCCCACGCCCGCCGCGCGCTCGAGCTGGCGGGCACCGTCAAGAAGCCGACGGTGATCCTGTCCGGCGGCGAGACCACCGTGACCGTGCGCGGCAAGGGCCGTGGCGGCCGCAATGTCGAATATCTTTTGGCCCAGGCGATCGCCGCCGAAGGCGCGCCGTCGGTCTGGGGCCTGTCGGCCGACACCGACGGCGTCGACGGCGCGGAGGATATCGCGGGCGCGCTCTTCTCACCCGACACGCTGGCGCGCGCCAAGGCCGCGGGCCACGTTCCCAAGGCAATGCTCGACGACAACGACGGCCATGGCTTCTTCGGCCTGCTGGGCGACAGCCTTGTCACCGGGCCCACGCGCACCAATGTCAACGACTTCAGAGCAACCCTGATCGCCCCATGAGCCTATATCCCGGTTCCTGCCACTGCGGCGCCGTGCATATCGAACTCGAGTCCGCCAGGCAGCCGGCCGAGATGCGGATCGGTCGCTGCGCCTGCTCGTTCTGCCGCCGTCACGGCGCGCGCACGATGGGCGATCCCGCAGGCTCGGTCACCTTTCGTGCCGCGCCGGGCGCCGTGTCGCGCTACCGCTTCGGGCTAGGCATCACCGACTACCTGCTGTGCGCGAAATGCGGCACCTATGTCGGCGCGATCATGGAGGACGAGGGCCGTTCGATCGGCATCGTGAACGTCAACATGCTCGATATTCGCGATACGTTCGACCCGGCCCCACCGCTGCACGTCTATGACGGCGAAAACCCCGAGAAGCGGCGGGCCCGGCGTCGAAAGTTCTGGATGAAGGCGACGTTGACCGCGTAACGTCCGGTCATGGCTATTTTGGGTGTCATCGCCGACGACTTCACCGGCGCGACCGATATCGCGGGCATGCTGGTCAAGGGCGGCATGCGCACCATCCAGACGATCGGCGTGCCGGCGAAAGGCGCGATCCCCGACGACGTCGATGCCGTCGTCGTCGCGCTGAAGAGCCGCTCGATCGCTGCCAGCGACGCCGTGGCCCAGTCGCTCGACGCGCTCAAGGCGCTCAAGGCGGCGGGCTGTGCGCGCTTCTTCTTCAAGTACTGCTCGACGTTCGATTCGACCGACGCCGGCAACATCGGCCCGGTGGGCGACGCGCTGCTCGATGCCTTGAGCGCCAAACAGGCGATCTACTGCCCGGCCTTTCCCGAGAACGGCCGCACGATCTTCTTCGGCCACCTGTTCGTGGGCGACCTGCTGCTCTCCGACACGCACATGCGCCATCACCCGCTCAATCCCATGACGGATGCGAGCCTGGTGCGCGTGCTGGCGCGCCAGACGAAGCACAAGGTCGGGCTGGTGCCGTTGAAGCAGGTCCAGGCGGGTTCGCCGTCGCTGCGCGCAGCACTCGACGCGCTGGCCAAGGACGGCGTGCGCCACGTCGTGGTCGACGCCGTGGCCGATCTCGACCTCGGCATCATCGGCGAGGCGGTTGGCGACGACGTGCTGGTGACTGGCGGGTCGGGCGTGGCGCTCGGCCTGCCCGCCGCCTATCGCCGACGCGGATTGCTGCAGCACAAGTCGGGCGCCGACTCCCTGCCCAGGATCAGCGGCGCCGCGGCCGTGCTGGCCGGCTCCTGCTCGGCCGCGACCCTGGGCCAGATTGCGGCATTCAAGGGTGCGCATCTGGCACTCGATACCGACGCGATCTGTCGCGGCGAGGACGTGGCCGCCGGCGCGCTCGGCTGGGCGAAGGACAAGCTCGGCAATGGGCCGATCCTGTTGTCGGCCAGCGAGCCTCCCGAGGCGGTGAAGGCGCTGCAGGCGAAGTACGGCGTCGAGAAGTCAAGCAGCGCAATCGAGAAGACCATGGCCACCCTCGCCAAGGGCCTCGTGGCGGCCGGAGTCGGCCGCATGGTCGTGGCCGGCGGCGAGACCTCGGGCGCCGTGGTCGGTGCGCTCGGCGTGACGGCGCTGCGCATCGGGCCGGAGATCGATCCCGGCGTGCCGTGGACGGCATCAGTGTCCGCCAAGCCGCTGCTGCTGGCGCTCAAGTCCGGCAACTTCGGCGCTCCCGACTTCTTCACCAAGGCCTTCCACCAGATATGAGCACCTCCGAAACCAGGACGCGCGAGGCGATCTGCGCGCTCGGCGCGAAGCTCGCCGCCCGCGGTCTCTGCCCCGGCACCTCGGGCAACATCAGCGCGCGCGTCGACGACGGCTGGCTGATGAGCCCGACCAACTCATCCCTGGGCGAACTCGTGCCCGGCCAGCTCTCCAAGCTCGACCTGAACGGCAAGCACGTCGGCGGCGATCCGCCGACCAAGGAAGCACTGCTGCATCGCTCGGTCTACGACGTGCGGCCCAAGGACGGCGCCATCGTCCACCTGCATTGCACGCATGCGGTGGCGATCTCGTGCCTCGATCCGTCGTGCCATCACAGTGCCCAGTCGACCTTGCCGCCGATCACGCCGTACTTCGTGATGAGGGTCGGCAAGCTGCCGCTGGTGCCTTACTTCAAGCCGGGCGACCCCAAGCTCGCCGACGCGATCCGCGAGTACGCCAAGGGTCATCGCGCCGTGCTGCTGGCCAACCACGGGCCTGTGGTCGCAGGTACCTCGCTGTCGGCCGCGTCGGCGTCGATCGAGGAGCTCGAGGAGACCGCCAAGCTCCACCTGCTGCTGCAGGGCCTCAAGGTACGTACGCTCACCGACGGCCAGGTGCGCGACGTCGAAGAAGCCTTCCCGTCCTAATCGCGAAAGAACGAGACCGATGCCCAAGCTTGCCGCCAACCTGTCGTGGATCTACCAGGAAGTGCCGTTCCTGCAGCGCTTCGGCGCCGCCGCCGCGCACGGCTTCAAGGCGGTCGAGATCCTGTTTCCCTATGAGGCGCCCGCCGCCGACATCGCCGCCGAACTCAAGAAGCACAAGCTCACGCAGGCGCTGTTCAACCTGCCGCCCGGCGACTGGAGCAAGGGCGACCGCGGCGTGGCCGCCCTGCCCGGCCGCGAGGCCGAGTTTGCCGCCGCCCTCGACAAGGCGCTCGACTATGCCCGGGTGCTGGAGTGCACGACGCTGCACGTCATGTCGGGCATGATCGCGCCCGGCGCCGACGTGAAGGCGATGCACAGGACTTTCGTCTCGAATCTCAAGATCGCCTGCGAGCGCACCGCCGGGAGGGGCATCACCCTGGTGATGGAGCCGATCAACCACCGGGACATTCCGGGCTACTTCACCAACACCACCGACCAGGTGAGCCGGATCATCGACGAGGTCGGCGCGCCGCACCTCAAGCTCCAGCTCGACCTCTATCATATGCAGGTGACCGAGGGTGATCTGCAGCGGCGCACCGAGCGGCTGTTCCCGATCACCGCGCACGTCCAGATCGCCGGCAATCCCGACCGCAACGAGCCCGACGTCGGTGAGGCAAATCACCTCTACATGCTCGATGTGCTGGATCGCCTTGGATACCAGGGTTATGTCGGCCTCGAATACAAGCCCAGGACAACGACCGGTGCCGGTCTCGGCTGGGCCGCGAAGTACGGCATCAAGGCCTGACGCCAAGGACCGCGCTATGACCGACCAGAACACGCCCACGGTTGCCTTCATCGGCCTCGGCTCGATGGGTCTCGGCATGGCCAGGAACCTGCTGAAGCACGGCCACAAGGTGATCGGCGTCGATCCCAGCGCTCCGGCGCGCGAGGCCTTCACGGCGGCCGGCGGCATGATCGCGGCCTCTCCCGCCGAGGCCGCCGCCAAGGCCGACGCGGTCGTCGTCGCGGTAGTGAACGCCCAGCAGGTCGAGACAGTGCTCTACGGCGACACTGGCGCGGTTGCGGGCTTGCGCAAGGGCGGGCTGGTGATGCAATGCGCGACGGTGCCGCCGGCCTTCGCCAAGGCGCTCGGCGAGCGGCTGGGCAAGACCGGCCACGTGCTGCTCGACGCGCCGATGTCGGGCGGCCGCGTGCGCGCCGAGTCCGGCGAGCTCACCTTCATGACCTCGGGCAGCGCTCCGGCCTATGCCGCCGCCGAATCGATCCTCGCCGCGACCTCGGCCAAGGTCTTCCGTCTGGGCGACGCGCCGGGCGTCGGCTCGCTGGTCAAGACCGTGAACCAGCTGCTGGCCGGCGTGCACATCGCCGCCGCCGCCGAGGCGATGGCGCTCGCGGCCAAGGCCGGCGCCGACACGCGCGCGGTCTACGACGTGATCTCGGCCAGCGCCGGCAACAGCTGGATGTTCGGCAACCGGGTGCCGCACATGCTCGACGACGACTTCTCGCCGCTCTCGGCGATCGAGATCTTCGTCAAGGACCTCGGCCTGGTGCTGAACACCGGCCACGAGAACCGCCTGCCGTTGCCGCTGGCCGCCGCCGCGCACCAGCTCTTCCTCGCTGCCGCCGGCGCGGGCTGGGGCAAGCTCGACGACGCCGCGGTGGTCAAGGTCTACGAACAGGCGGGTGACTTCAAAGTGTCGTCGCCCAAGCGCTAGGATCGTTTCATGCATCGCGAGCGCTTCACCAAGATCGTGGCCACCCTCGGCCCGGCGACCGCGACGCCGGAGCGGCTGCGCGCGCTGTTCGATGCCGGCGCCGACGTCTTCCGCCTCAACTTCAGCCACGGCACGCACGACGACCACAAGCGGCGGGTCGAGCAGCTGCGCGCGCTGGAGAAGCAGTACAAGCACCCGGTCGCCATCCTGATGGATTTGCAAGGCCCCAAGCTGCGGCTCGGCACCTTCGCGGCCGGGCCGATGGAGCTGCAGAAGGGCCAGAAACTGCGCTTCGATCTCGACGCGGCGCCGGGCACGGCCAAGCGCGTGCCGCTGCTCCATCCCGAGATCTTCGCCGCCGCCCAGCCCGGCGGCCTGCTGCTGATCGACGACGGCAAGGTGCGCCTGCGCATCGTCGCGCACGACAAGAAGACGATCGACACCGAGGTCGAGGTCGCGGGCACCATCAGCGACCGCAAGGGCGTCAACCTGCCCAACCTCGTGCTGCCGGTCTCGCCGATGACGCCGAAGGACCGCAAGGACCTCGACTACGGCCTGTCGCTCGGCGTCGACTGGGTGGCGCTGTCCTTCGTGCAGCGTGCCCACGACATCGCCGAGCTGAAGAAGCTGGTCGCCGGCCGCGCCGCGGTCATGGCCAAGCTCGAGAAGCCGCAGGCCATCGAGCACCTCGACGAGATCATCGAGCAGAGCGACGGCATCATGGTGGCGCGCGGCGATCTCGGCGTCGAGATGCCGCCGGAAGCCGTGCCGCCGCTGCAGAAGCGCATCCTGGCGGCCTGCCGCGTGCTCGGCCGTCCTGCGATCGTGGCCACGCAGATGCTGGAGTCGATGGTCCACTCGCCCACCCCCACGCGCGCCGAGGCCTCCGACGTGGCAACCGCCGTCTACGACGGCGCCGACGCAGTCATGCTGTCGGCCGAGTCCGCGTCGGGCGACTATCCGATCGAGGCGGTCACCATCATGGACCGCATCCTCAAGAGCGTGGAGGCCGACCCGCTCTACCGCCGCCTGATGGACGCCGCGCGCCGCGAGCCGGAGTCGACGACCGCCGACGCCATCAGCGCCGCCGCCCGCCAGTGCGCCCACACGCTCTCGGCCGCCGCCATCGTCACCTACACCAACACCGGCTCGACGACCTTGCGCGCCGCACGCGAGCGGCCCGACGTGCGCATCCTCTGCCTGACCCCGAATCTCGACACCGCGCGCCGCATGACGCTCACCTGGGGCGTCCATCCGGTGCAGACCGAGGATGCGCACAGCTTCGCCGACATGGTGCAGAGGGCCGTCCGGATCGCCCGCAAGGAGGCTCTCGCCCAGCAGGGCCAGCGGCTGGTGATCACCGCGGGCGTGCCCTTCGGCACGCCGGGCGCCACGAATATTCTCAGAATAGCCTACGTGTGACCTGAAAAAGGTTGGGGATGGGCCCAAGGGTCCCCCCGTAATCATTCTCAGAAGCACAGCGTGAGGCCGTCGTGAACCCAACCCAACCGCCCCGAGCCCAAGCCGCTCCCTACCGCCCGAAGAAGGCCGCGTTGAACTGGATCGACTATCTGGTGATCGCCGCTACTGTCGCCACCTTCGCCACCGTCGTGGCCGTCAACAATCCGCATGCCCCGCGCGCCCAGACCCGCTCGACGGTCATTCCCGCGTCCGAACTGCCGGTCCAGACCGGCCAGCTTTTCGACAGTCCCGGCCTGACCAAGGCGAAAATAGGGCTGGCGATGTCGCGCCCCTGGGGCTGAACCCCAGCGCCTGATTACACCTTGGGGCGCTTGTCGATCACCCGACGCGCCTTGCCCATCGAGCGTTCGACCCCGCCAGGGGCGGCGATCTCGATCTCCGCCGACAATCCGCACATTCCCTTGAGCCGCTGCGCCAGCCCGTCGCGGCAGCGTCCGGCCGCATCAGCCGCCAGTTCGGCGCGCGCCTCGACCCGGACCAGCAGGTCGTCCAGCGCGCCGGTGCGCGTGAGCTCGATGACGTAGTGGCCCGACAAGGCGGCGTCGCGCAGGATCTGCTCCTCGACCTGGCTCGGGAACAGGTTCACGCCGCGCACGATCAGCATGTCGTCGCTGCGCCCGGTGATCTTGGCCATGCGCCGCATGGTGCTGGCCGAGCCCTTCATCAGCCGCGTGAGATCCCGCGTGCGATAGCGGATGACCGGCATCGCCTCCTTGGTGAGCGACGTGAACACAAGCTCGCCGGGCTCGCCGTCGGCCACCGGCGCGCCGGTCTCCGGATCGACGACCTCGGGGTAGAAATGATCCTCCCAGATCGTCGGCCCATCCTTGGTCTCGATGAACTCGCAGGCCACGCCCGGCCCCATCACTTCGCTCAAGCCATAGATGTCGACGGCGTCGATGCCGGTGCGGCGCTCGATCTCCGCGCGCATGCCCTCGGTCCACGGCTCGGCGCCGAAGATGCCGATGCGCATCGCCGTCTGCCGCGGGTCGATGCCCTGGCGCTCGAACTCGTCGGCCAGCGCCAGCATGTAGGACGGCGTCATCAGCACGACCCGCGCGCCGAATTCACGGATGAGCTGGACCTGGCGCTCGCCGAAGCCGCCCGACATCGGCACCACGGTGCAGCCCAGCCGCTCGGCGCCGTAGTGCGCGCCCAGGCCGCCGGTGAACAGGCCGTAGCCGTAGGCATTGTGGATGATGTCGCCCGGCCGCGCGCCGCCGGCATAGAGCGAGCGCGCCATCAGCTCGGCCCAGGTCTCGATGTCCCTGGCCGAATAGCCGACCACCGTCGGCCGTCCCGTCGTGCCGCTCGAGGCATGCAGCCGCGCGCATTTTTCACGCGGGATCGCGAGCATGCCGTAGGGATAGGCGTCGCGCAGGTCGCTCTTGGCGGTGAAGGGAAAGCGCCGCAGGTCCTCCAGCGCCTTCAGGTCGTCCGGCCGCACGCCCGCCGCCTCGCACTTGGCGCGATACGGCTTCTGGTGCGCATAGGCGTGCGCGAGGCTCGCCTTCAGCCGCTCGAGCTGGCGCGCCCGGAGCTCATCGATCGAGATCGCGAGGTCGGGAAAGAGCGACGCGCCCATTCACTCCGCCGCCACGCGCTGGGCGGAGACCGCGAAGGCCGCGCGGTTGTCCCTGGCGACCTGACCGCGCTTGACCACCATGCGGTGATTTTCCTTGCGGGCGGCTCTCTTGATGTCGACCAGCGGGTCGCCGTCGCACAGCACGAAGTCGGCCGAGTTGCCTTCCTTGATGCGCCCCTGGTCGCCGAGCCGCATCAGGTCGGCGCCGCTCGCCGTCGAGAAGAACAGCGAGTCGCGGGCCGAGATGCCGATCTCGCACATGAACTCGAGCTCGCGGGCGTTCTCGCCATGGCGGTTGTGCGGCGTGCCGGCGTCGGTGCCCATCGCGATCTTGCCGCCCGCCTTGTAGTACATCTTGATCGAGGCGATGTGGCGGTCGAACACGCGCCGCGCCTTGTCGATCACGTAGTCCGGGATCGAGCGGTCGCCGCCGTCGTAGCCCGCGAGGATGTTCTTCACGGCCGCCAGGGTCGGCACCAGCCACACGCCGCGCTCCTTCATCTCGGCGATGCACTCGTCGGTCATGAAGATGCCGTGCTCGATCGAATCGATGCCGCCGCGCACGGCGTTCAGGATGCCGAGCGCGCCCTGGGCGTGGCTGGCGCAGCACTTGTGGAAGCGGTGGGCCTCGGTGATGCCGGCCTTCATCTCCTCGGCCGAATAGTGCGCGTCCTCGGGATTGACGCCGGGCGTCATCACGCCGCCGGTCGCCATGATCTTCACCAGGTCGGAGCCGGCATGGACCTGCTCACGTACCGCCTTCACCACCTCGTCGACGCCGTCGGCGATGCGGCCGGTGCGGTTGCCGTGGCCGCCGGTCATGCAGATCATGCGGCCCGCGCAGCGCATCGTCGGGCCCAGGAAGCGGCCGGCGTTGAAGGCGTCGCGCATGGCGAACTCGATGTAGTCCTTGCCGCCGCAGTCACGCACGGCGGTGATGCCGCCTTCCAGCGTGTTGCGCATCAGCTCCATGCCGCGCACGGCGAGCTGGGCGGCGGTCATGCGATCCTGCACCACGCCGGGATTGCCCTCGGCGCCCGACAGCGAATGGACGTGGCAGTCGATGATGCCCGGCATCAGGGTGCCGCCGGCGGTATCGACCCTGGTTCCGGCGAAGCCCGCGAACTCACCGGCCGCGGCGATCTTCTTGACCTTGCCGCCGTCTTCGAGGACGGCCTGTCCGTCGATCGCCTTCTCGCCGTCGAACACGCGACCGCCGACATACAACGTGGCCATTGCCTCAACTCC